>Ga0310813_10001412_pt1 | contig 14460 bp, 12 predicted proteins | sample YN3metagenome_FD_203086 | JGI IMG/M metagenome (GOLD analysis project Ga0310813, IMG submission 203086) | Soil microbial communities from experimental microcosm in Duke University, North Carolina, United States - YN3 | ecosystem: Engineered > Artificial ecosystem > Soil microcosm > Unclassified...
CGGAGTTGCCGCTGGATTGGCCGCTGGATTCGCCGGCGGATGCGCCGCTGACCCGGTGGCCGCCGCCGCCGCATTGACGCCCGAACCCGCGGCCGCATCCGCCGCATACGCGCCGCAAGGCACGAGACCCGCGCACAGCCACACGAGCATCGCGGCACGCAGATGCATCAGACGATAGGGGTTACGGCGCATTGCAACAGCCGACACGACAGACAATTGCCGTCTGCGAGCGGCGCGCCGCGGGACGAACCACGTCACGACGGCTTCCTCCACGGAGCGATCCGGAACAAAAGTAGCATACCGGGCACCGCAAGCAATGTGCACGCAATGAAGTAATGGAACCAGCCGAACTGCGCGACCACATAGCCGCTTGCTGCCGACGCGAGCGTACGCGGCACCGATGCAAGACTCGTGAACAGCGCAAACTGGGTGGCCGTATAGCGCGGATCCGTCGTGCTGGCGATGTAAGCGGTGAAAGCAGCGAGCGTGAGGCCGGTGGTGAAGGTCTCGAACCCATAAACGATCGCAAGCGCAAACAGCTTCGGATCGAGCTGCACTGTCCAGCTGCTGCCTACCGCGGAAAGCACCTCGGTCGTGAACCGGCTGAGCGTCGCGGCCAGATGATAGGTCGGCGCGAGTTCCGCTGCGCCCGGCCCGAATTGCGTGAGCCACGCAAAGCCGAGTGTCGACACCATCTGCAGGATGCCGAAGATCCACAGCCCGCGGCCGATGCCGATCTTCATCAGCCAGATGCCGCCGATGATGCCGCCCGCAAGGCTTGCGCCGAATGCAGTCGTTTTCGCGATCACGCCGATTTCCGTGCGCGAAAAGCCAATATCGAGGAAGAACGACGTGGACAGCGTGGTCGCCATCACGTCGCCGAGCTTATACAGAAAGATAAAGGCGAGCACGAACAGCGCGCCGGTCCAGCCGTCGCGCCGGATGAATTCGCGAAACGGCTCGACGATCGCTGCGCGCAGGTTCTTCGGTGGCGCGCCGTGCACTTCGGGCTCGCGCACGACCAGCGTCATGATCATGCCGGGCAGCATGAATGCCGCGGTGAAAACGAACACGGTAGCCCACGGCAGATGGTCCGACAGAATCAGCGACAGCGAGCCGGGAATCAGCGCAGCAATCTTGTACGCGTTCACATGCACCGCGTTGCCGAGCCCCTGCTCGGTATCGCGCAGCAGTTCGCGCCGGTACGCGTCGATCACGATGTCCTGGCTCGCGCCGAAAAACGCGACCAAGGCCGTGAGCGCGGCCACCGTCCAGATCGCATCGCGCGGCGACACGATACCCAGCGACGCAATCGCGGCAGCGACCAGAATCTGCGTGAACAGCATCCAGCCGCGCCGCCGTCCCGGCCGCCAGAACGGCAGGCTCGGCACGTAGCGGTCCATCAGCGGCGCCCACACGAACTTCCATGTATAGGGAAACTGAATCAGCGCGAACAGGCCGATTTCCTTCAGGTTCACGCCTTCGGAACGCAGCCAGGCCTGCACGAGGTAGACGAGCGTGAAGAGCGGCAGCCCCGACGTAAAGCCGAGAAACACGCAGATCAGCATGCGCGTATTCAGAAAGGCGCGCCAGCCGGTGTGTTGTTCGTGAGCGTTAAGTGCGCGCGCCTCGTGTGGCGGGTTCGACATGTGGATGGTGGCGTTAGCTTTTCTTGACGCGATAGACCGCAAGACTACCACGCCAGTTCACGCCCCAACGCACGGTCTGGCCGCCGTGCAGCACCACGCGATCGAGGATCTCGATGCCCACTTCGGGCGCGAGCGCCTCGAAGTCCTTGATGGTCAGCACGCGCACGTTCGGCGTGTTGTGCCATTGATAAGGCAGCGATTTCGACACCGGCATGCGGCCTTGCAACACCGCGAGACGATGCGACCAGTAGCCGAAGTTCGGGAAGGATACGATGCACTCCTTGCCGACCCGCACCGTTTCGCGCAGGATCGCCGCGGTCTGGTGAATCGTCTGCAGCGTCTGCGACAGGATCGCGAAATCGAAGCTGCCGTCTTCGAACAGGCGCAGGCCGTCCTCGAGGTTTTGCTGGATCACGTTGACGCCGTTCTTCGCGGCCGCCAGCACACCGGCATCGTTCAGCTCGATGCCGTAGCCCTGCACTTCCAGTTCTTCGCTCAGCAGCGACAGCAGCGAGCCGTCGCCGCAACCGAGGTCGAGCACCGTCGCGCGCGGCTCGACCCAGCGGGCGATCGCGCGAAAGTCCGCGCGCGCGGACAGAAAATCGAAGGCTTGCTGGTTCATGCGTTCACCTCGTGCGCGATCCGTTCGTAGTAGGCGCGCATCAGGTTGTGATAGCGGGCGTCGTCGAGCAGGAACGCGTCGTGGCCGTGCGGCGCGTCGATTTCGCCGTACGTCACCTGGCGTTTGTGGTCGAGCAGCGCCTTGACGAGTTCGCGCGAGCGGGCCGGCGCGAAACGCCAGTCGGTCGTGAAACTGGCGATCAGGTACTTCGCCTTCGTATGCGCGAGCGCGGCGGTCAGATCGCCGTCGAAGGCTTTGGCCGGATCGAAGTAGTCGAGCGCGCGCGTGATCAGCAGGTACGTGTTCGCGTCGAAGTAGTCGGCGAACTTGTCGCCCTGGTAGCGCAGATACGACTCCACTTCGAATTCGACGTCGAAGCTGAAGTTGTACGCGTCGAGCGCGCCTTCCGCGCGGCGCAGTGCGCGGCCGAATTTGGCCGCCATGTCGTCGTCCGACAGATAGGTAATGTGGCCGATCATCCGCGCGACGCGCAGGCCGCGTTTCGGCTTCACGCCATGCGCGTAGTAGTCGCCGCCGTGAAAGTCCGGGTCCGACAGGATCGCCGAGCGCGCCACTTCGTTGAACGCAATGTTCTGTGCGGACAATTTCGGTGTGGACGCCACCACGATGCAGTGCGCGACACGCTCCGGATACATCGTGCTCCACGCCAGCGCCTGCATGCCACCGAGGCTGCCGCCCATCACCGCGGCAAAGCGCTCGATGCCGAACGCGTCGGCCACGCGCGCCTGCGCGTCGACCCAGTCTTCGACCGTGATCACCGGGAAGCGCGCGCCGTACGGCGTGCCGGTGGCCGGATCGATGCTCATCGGGCCGGTCGAGCCGAAGCACGAACCCAGATTGTTGACGCCGATCACGAAGAAGCGGTTCGTATCGAGCGGTTTGCCCGGGCCGACCATGTTGTCCCACCAGCCGACGTTCTTCGGGTCGTCCGCGTAGACGCCTGCGACGTGATGCGATGCGTTCAGCGCATGGCACACCAGTACCGCGTTGCTGCGCGCCGCGTTCAAGGTGCCGTAAGTCTCGACCATCAGGTCGTAGTTCGCGAGCGAGCTGCCGTTCTGCAAACGCAGCGGCTCGGTGAAATGCATTTTTTGTGGAGCGACGATGCCGATCGATTCCATTGATTCCGCCTTTGACGACTGCCGGGCGGCTAAATGGTGTCGGCTGCGCGGAGAAAACCGGGGCGCGGGGCTGACGACCTCTTTAGCCGCATTTATGTGAACCGCGTGGACCAGCAAGGTCCGGCAGGTTCGCGCGCCCGCAATCGAGTCAGCAAATCGGCGCGCTACTACGTTGGGTGAAGCCTCGGGTGGAGATGCTTTGGCCTTCTGTCAGTCCGCTGTTACCGGACCGCAGGGCTGCCACACCCGTGCAATAGCCGCAAAGTATAGCGGAAAATCCCGCGCGCCAGCGTCGGCCCGCGGGTCGGCGGCGATTCACGGCGCGCGGAGCATGCCATGCCGTGAACCGCCGCACCGCGCCGCCCCGGCGGGCAAGGGCCGCTACTGCAGAATCAGCAGCAACTGCGCATCGGCATGCTCGCCCGGCGCGCGGGCGAAGCCGCTTCGCGCATACCGGTGCCAGCGTCCGATGATGTAGCTGAGCAGCAGATTCGCGCGCACGGTCGGATCGTACCCGGCCGGCAGCGGCACTGCGGCTTCGCGTTTCGCATGAGGCTGCGCTTGCTGCTGAGCTTGCGGCTGTGCTTGCGTGGCCTGGGTCGCGTCCTCGGCATGCGGCGCCTCACGCGCATTCGCCTCCATCAAGCCGACCCGCAGACATTGCTTCAACGACGCCTCGATGCGTTCCAGCATCTGGTTGACGCGCTCGGTGAGCCGCTCGTGCTCGCCCACCAGCGCCTCGCAGGTCAGCACGCGTGTCATGCCGGGATTTTTCGCGGAGAAATTCAGCAGCGTCAGCGCGATGGCGCGCGCCTGCAGCACGCCGTTCGGCTCCTTCGCGACGATCTGGTTGATCAGCCCGAACAACGAATGCTCGATAAATTCGATCAGCCCTTCGAACATCTGCGCCTTGCTCGCGAAGTGGCGGTACAGCGCCGCTTCGGATACCCCGAGGCGCGCGGCGAGGGCCGCGGTGGTGATCTTTTCGTTTTTCGGCGCCTCGAGCATCGCTGCGAGTGTCTGCAGGATATGCACGCGGCGTTCGCCCGGCTTCAGGCGCGCCGCGCGAGCGGGCTGGCCGTTCGCGTGGGCGGCGTCGTCGCCATCGCCCGGCTGGTCCGGCTTGTCTTCGGTTACGGCCTCGTCATGCTTGCGAATCGGCTGCATGTCTGTCGTCCCTTCAGTCGCGCCGAGCGGTTGCCCAGTCGTAGCGATTTTAACGAACGAATGCGCCGGTCGACATAATGCGGGCGTCCGGTGCCCGGCAAGCGCGCCGGACTGCCGTCGGTGCCTGCCCGCGGCGGCAGGTGCCCGACGATCCACACCGTGCGGATGCCGAGGCGCTTGTAGCGCTTCAGGTGGCCGCGCGTGTCTTCGACGAGAATCGCGTCCTCGGGCCGCACGTGCGCGTCGCGCATCGCCTTGCGCAGCATGGCCGGATCGGGCTTGGCGCGCCACGCGCGGCGATCGCGCATATGCTCGACCGCGATCACGCGCTCGAATAGCCGCTCGATGCGCAATTCTTCGAGCACCGCTTGTGCATAATCCTGCGGGCCGTTGGTCAGCACGATCTTGCGGCCAGGCAGTGCGGCGACGAGCCGCGCGAGGCCGCGCTCGCTGCGCAGCATCGCGCGCAGGTCGGGAAAGGTATGCACGACCTTCAGGAAATCGTGTGGATCGATCGGATGGTGGCGCGTGAGGCCGAGTAGCGCGGCGCCGTAGCGCTGCGTGTAGCCGGTGCGCAGCCGGTCCGCTTCTGCGAAATCGACCTGCAGCGCATCGATGATGTATTGCGTCATCGCGGTATTGATGGCCGGGAAGATCGCGTACGAAGCATGGTGCAGCGTGTTGTCCAGATCGAACAGCCAGACCGGACTGCCGGCTTCGATCGGCGGACGGCGGCGCTTGGGGCGGGAGATGCGCATGATTTAGCGGGTCGCGCGGGGAGAGGTATCGGGCCCGCGTGGCCGACCTTGCGGCGCGCGGATCTTGGAGGTGCTACGGGGTTGCTGTCTCAGTGCTGCCGGATGGTTGCGCAATGGAGCGAAGTCGTCAGTATGACTCTTCTTGCACGAGACGCGGCATGCGGCGCGCAACAGCGGCGCCGTATGCCGGATTGGTACGTTCGGGCTGCGGTGTACGGGTGAGACGGGGTCGGGCGAGAAGCGCGGCGCGTCACGCTCAATGCGAGCGGATCATCGTGCCGAACGGCTGCTCGGTCAGAATCTCCAGCAGCACCGAGTGCTCGATGCGGCCGTCGATGATGTGCACCGAGCGCACGCCGCTCTTGGCCGCGTCGAGCGCGGACGAAATCTTCGGCAGCATGCCGCCGGAGATCGTGCCGTCGGCGAACAGCGCGTCGATTTCGCGGGCCGACAGGTCGGTCAGCAGCGTGCCTTCCTTGTCCATCACGCCGGGGATGTTGGTCATCATCACCAGCTTTTCGGCGTTCAGCACGACGGCCAGCTTGCCCGCCACCAGATCGGCGTTGATGTTGTACGACAGGCCGTCTTCGCCGAAGCCGATCGGCGAGATCACCGGAATGAAGGCGTCGTCCTGCAGCGCCTTGACCACTGCCGGGTTGATCGCCTCGACTTCGCCGACCTGGCCGATGTCGATGTACTGCCCCGGGTTGTCGCGGTCCGGCATCATCAGCTTGCGCGCGTGAATCAGACCGCCGTCCTTGCCCGTCAGGCCCACCGCGTGGCCGCCGAAGTGGTTGATCAGCGTGACGATGTCTTGCTGTACTTCGCCGCCGAGCACCCATTCGACGACTTCCATCGTTTCTTCGTCGGTGACGCGCATGCCCTGGATGAAGGTGCCCTGCTTGCCGATTTTCTTCAGCGCCTGGTCGATCTGCGGGCCGCCGCCGTGCACGATCACCGGGTTGATGCCGACCAGCTTCAGCAGAATCACGTCGCGCGCGAAGCCCTGTTTCAGGCGTTCTTCCGTCATCGCATTGCCACCGTATTTGATCACCACGGTTTTCCCGTGGTACTGGCGGATGTACGGCAACGCTTCGGCCAGAATTTCAGCCTTCAGCGTGGGGGCGATCTGGGACAGGTCGGAAAGCTCGGACATATCGGCGGCTCGGCAGGGAACGGTAAAAACAGGGCGAATTGTACAGGACTGGCGCGCTGCAACAGCGATTTTGCCGCATGCTGTTGCGACGCGCGCAACGGCCGTTGCGCACTGCGCAATGGCGCGACCTCGCGCGGTGCATGGCCTGTTCCAGGACGCGCCGCGGCGGTGCAAAGTGAGCGCCTACACGGTCGTGAGCAAGGCGTGAACCCGCGGGCCCGGCGCGACCGCGTCCTGCTGGGCGGTCATACGTGGCATCATGGTCTATCGCCCGACCGGTTTCATCCTGCTGTCATGAACCCGACTGCTTCCCGACCCGCACCGTCCGCAGCCACCGATACCGAAGCACAGGACCCGCAAAGCGCGCGTTGTCCGCGCTGCGGCCGCTCGTTCGACTGCGGGCGCGAAGCGCGGACCGTAGACTGCTGGTGTCGCGCGATGCCGCCGCTGCCTGCCGAGCGGCTCAAGCCTGGCAGCCGCTGCATGTGCCCGGAGTGTCTCGCGGAGGAAATCGCGCGGGCGCACAACGACCCGGCCGCCGCCGCTGCTGCGGACGACTGACTGATGCGGGCACACCTTCCTAAAACCCCGTCGCACGGCACGCCTGTCCGGCCGGCCGTTGCGCCAGTGACACAGTGACGCGCCACGCATACGATCGGTAATTCGAACCGCTTCAGCAGGTACACTGGCGTGATGCACCGCATTACGAACACCGGCCGGGTCAACCTCGGGCATCTATTCTGGCTGCGCAGCCTCGCCATCATCGGGCAACTGCTGACGATCGCGTTCGTCCAGATTTTTGTCGGCGTGACGCTGCCGCTGCCGGCCATGCTGCTGGTGATCGGTCTCGAAGTGATCTTCAACGGTTTTACGTGGTTGCGCGTGTCGCAGCAGCGGCCCGAATCGAACCTCGAGCTGTTCGGGCAAATCTGGGTCGATCTCGGCGCGTTGTCGGCGCTGCTGTTTCTGTCCGGCGGCACCACCAATCCGTTTGTTTCGCTGTACCTGCCTTCGCTGGCGATCGCCGCGGCCGTGCTTCCGTGGCATCTGGTGATCTGGCTCGCGGCGTTCGCGGTGGCCTGCTACGCGGTGCTCGGCTTCGAGTCGGTACCGCTCAATCTGGACAACCCCGCCAACCTGTTCGACTACTACCGCGCCGGCATGTGGGTGAACTTCACGGTCAGCGTCGGCCTGATCGCGTGGTTCGTCGCGCGCATGTCGCGTGCGCTGCGGCAGCGCGACGCGGCGCTCGGCGAGGCGCAGCAGCGCCTGCTGCGCGACGAGCGGGCGGTCGCGCTCGGCGTGCAGGCGGCCACGGTCGCGCACGAAATCGGCACGCCGCTGTCGACCATCGCGATGCTCACCGAAGAACTGCGCGACGCCGCCCGCACCGATGCCGGCATGAAACCGTATGCCGCTGACCTCGATCTGCTCGAACAGCAGATGTCGATGTGCACGTCGGCGCTCGCGCGGCTGCGCAGTCGCGCGTCGGCACCGGGCAGCCGGCAGACGATCGGCGAATGGCTCGACACGTTCGTGCAGCAATGGCGGCTGCGTCATCCGCACGTCGAACTGGCGCAGCTCTCCACGCCGCCGGCCGACATCGAACTGGACGATACCGTCGCGGTCAGCCAGATCCTGACGATCCTGCTCGACAACGCCGCGCGCGCGAGCCGCGATCACGTGACGCTGGCGGCGACGCTGGTCGAGCGCGGCGGGGCGGTCGAATTCGAAGTGTGCGATGCGGGGCCGGGCATTCCGGTGTCGCTGCGCAACTCGCTTGGCAGCGCGCCGGTCGATAGCACGCAGGGCGGCCATGGCGTCGGGCTGTATCTGGCGTTTTCGGCGGCGGCGCGACTCGGCGGCGCGATCGAACTCAGCGATGTGAAGGAAACGAGGCCGCGCGGCACGCGCGCGGTATTGCGGGTGCCGGTGGCGGCAGTGGCTGCGGCGGCAACGCGGGGTCAACCGGGCGCGGAACGGGCAGGGTCCGCGTCGTCCAGCAAGGAGAAACAGGCATGAGCGACATGAACTTCCTCGTGATCGACGACGACGAAGTGTTCTCCGGCATTCTTGCGCGCGGGCTCACCCGCCGCGGCTATTCGGTAGCCGAAGCGCACAATGCCGACGACGCGATCAAACTCGCGAACCAGCAGAAGTTCGGCCAGATCACGGTGGATTTGCATCTCGGCAAGGATTCGGGGCTGAACCTGGTGGCGCCGCTGCGCGAGCTGCAGCCGAATGCGCGGATGCTGGTGCTGACCGGCTACGCGAGCATCGCGACTGCGGTGCAGGCGGTGAAGGACGGTGCGGACAACTATCTGGCCAAGCCTGCCAATGTCGAGACGATACTCGCGGCGCTGCAGAGCGAGGCGAGCGCGATTCAGGCTGAGGAGGCGATCGAGCATCCGACGCCGCTGTCGGTGGCGCGGCTCGAGTGGGAACATATCCAGCGGGTGCTGGCGGAGAACGGCGGCAATATATCGGCGACGGCGCGCGCGCTGAACATGCATCGACGTACGCTGCAGCGCAAACTGTCGAAACGGCCGGTCAAGCAGTAGCGCGTCGATCGACAGTGCGGCTACACGTCGCGCGGCGTCGCATCGGTCGGCGCATGGACGCGCCGAGCAGGCAAAACGATACGGGCGGCTCTTCTCGCGAAGCAGCCGCCCGTATCGTTTTGCAAGGCCGGCGCGCAATATCGCGCGCCCTGCCCTTGATAGGTTTTACAGCACGTAGCGCGACAGATCCTCATCGTCTGCAACGTCGTTCAGCGCGCGATCGACATACGCCGCATCGATCACCACTGCCTGCCCGGTGTGATTGCCCGCCGCGAACGACACTTCCTCGAGCAGCTTTTCGATCACCGTATACAGCCGGCGCGCACCGATGTTCTCGGTCTTCTCGTTGACCGAGTACGCGATCTCGGCAAGCCGGCGGATGCCGTCGTCGGCGAATTCGAGCTTGACGTCTTCGGTAGCGAGCAGTGCCTGATACTGTTTGACGAGGCTCGCATCGGTGGCCACCAGGATCGCTTCGAAGTCCTTCACCGACAGCGAATCGAGTTCGACGCGAATCGGAAAGCGCCCCTGCAGTTCAGGGATCAGATCGCTCGGCTTGGCCAGATGGAACGCGCCGCTGGCGATAAACAGGATGTGATCGGTCTTCACCATCCCGTACTTCGTATTGATGGTCGTGCCTTCGACCAGCGGCAGCAGATCGCGCTGCACGCCCTGGCGCGACACCTCGCCGCCGCCCGCTTCGTTGCGCGACGCGATCTTGTCGATTTCGTCGAGGAACACGATGCCGTTCTGCTCGACGTTCTGCACCGAGCGGGTCTTCACCTCTTCGTCGTTCAGCATCTTCGACGCTTCTTCGTCGGTGAGCAGCTTCAGCGCTTCCTTGACCTTCAGCTTGCGGCGCGTCTTCTTGCCGCCGCCCAGATTGGCGAACATCGAGCGGATCTGTTCGGTCATGTCTTCCATACCCGGCGGGCCCATGATGTCCATGCCCGCTTGCGGCTGCTCGATGTCGAGTTCGATTTCCTTGTCGTCGAGCAGACCTTCGCGCAGACGCTTGCGGAAGGTTTGCCGCGTCGAGCTCGAATCGTCGTGCGTGTCGCTGCTGGCACCCGAGCCGAAGCCGACCGGCCTCGCGCCCGGCAGCAGGATGTCGAGAATGCGGTCTTCCGCCTGGTCTTGCGCCTTCGAGCGCACCTTGCGCATTTCCGTTTCGCGCGTCTGCTTGACCGAGATTTCCATCAGGTCGCGCACGATGCTGTCGACGTCGCGGCCCACGTAACCCACTTCGGTGAACTTGGTCGCTTCGATCTTGATGAACGGCGCGTCGGCGAGCTTCGCCAGACGCCGCGCGATTTCGGTTTTCCCGACGCCCGTCGGCCCGATCATCAGGATGTTCTTCGGCGTAATTTCCTGACGCAGCGGGTCGGCCACCTGCTGACGACGCCAGCGATTGCGCAGCGCGACCGCGACGGCTTTCTTCGCGCGATGCTGGCCGATGATGTGCTTGTCGAGTTCCGAGACGATCTCGGCGGGAGTCATGGTGCTCATCGTGGGTCCTTACTCGATCGTCTCGATGACGCGGTTGTGGTTCGTATAGATGCACATGTCGCCGGCAATCTGCAGCGACTTTTCGACGATGTCGCGCGGCGACAGCTCGGTGTTGTCGGCCAACGCCTTGGCGGCCGCCTGTGCATACGCGCCGCCGGAGCCGATCGCGCAGATGCCGCCTTCCGGATCGAGCACGTCGCCATTGCCGGTGATGACCAGCGTGGTGGTCGCGTCCGCGGTGATCAGCATCGCTTCGAGACGGCGCAGCATGCGGTCGGTGCGCCAGTCTTTCGCGAGTTCCACCGCCGCGCGGGTCAGATTGCCCTGGTGCTTTTCCAGCTTCGCTTCGAAGCGGTCGAGCAGCGAGAACGCGTCGGCCGTGCCGCCGGCGAAGCCGACCAGCACCTTGCCGTTATAGATGCGCCGGACCTTCTTTGCGCCGCCTTTCATCACGATGTTGCCGAGCGTGACCTGGCCGTCGCCGCCTAGCGCGACCTTGTCGCCGCGGCGCACGGAGACGATCGTCGTGCCGTGAAATTGCTCCATATGCGTTCCTTTTTGCAAAACAGGTAGGACGCGGTGTCGTCGATGTGCCACCGCCTGAATCCATGACAGCGGACGCCGCGCGTGGTTGAGGCGCTACGCGTGCGTGCGACGCATCCGGTTTATTTTAGGGCGTGCGAAGCCATATCAAGAGCCGCGCAGCGTGCGCGGTAGGCAAAACGCTTTGAGACAAATCTGTGTATTTCGACAGAAGAATCAGAATAGGCCGGTAAATCATGCGTCAAACCGACGATTCACGAAGGTGAAGCTTACCTATTCAATGCATACTCTTTGACTTTCAGAGAAATCGCGCATCAACGCAGTGCAAATAAGCCAACGCTAAGCGTAAAGCGCAAAACAAAAGAGGCGCACGAACCCGTGCGCCTCTCAAGGAAGCAGCGTAAGCGACGCGGGCCCCGGGCCGCGCCGAGCGGCGGTCAGTCGCCGAACAGCTTCTGGCGCAGCTCGCGGCGCTCTTGCGCCTCGAGCGACAGCGTGGCGGTCGGCCGCGCGATCAGACGCGGAATGCCGATCGGCTCGCCGGTTTCTTCGCACCAGCCGTAATCGCCCGATTCGATGCGCGCAAGCGATTGCTGCACCTTCTTCAGCAGCTTGCGCTCGCGGTCGCGCGTGCGCAGTTCGAGCGCATGCTCTTCCTCGATCGTCGCGCGATCGGCCGGGTCCGGCACGATCACGGTTTCGCGCAGATTTTCGGTGGTTTGGCCGGCATTGCGGAGAATCTCCGCCTGCAGCTGCTCGAGCCGGTTCTTGAAGAAAGCGAGCTGATCCTCGTTCATGTAATCCTTGTCGCTCATCTTCAGGATTTCGGCTTCAGTCAACAGTCGTTTCGTCGTCATCTGGCTTGCTTCTTCAATGTGGGGAACCCGTGAGGATTGCCCGCACTTTCGTGTTGCCCGCAAGGGCGCCTCGATGACGCTCAAATGAGCGCCGACGAACACGGACGATGGGCTGTCGTGACGCCGAAGCGCCGGTGCGGGGCCGAACTCCTCTGGAAACCGATCTACAGATACCCGAGGCAATGCTTCCCTGCAGCGCGCGTGTGAGCCGGCAAGCCGGCCGACGTATCGGCGTGTTCCCCGGATAAGGTGTTCCGGCGCCGTGGTATGCCCGGCTGTGTTGCGCGCTGACCGGGCGAATCGTTCTGTTTCTCCGGTGGGGCCGTATTGTAACTGAATCACAATGCAGCCCCGCAATATGGGGCCATCCCTGCTACGGCCCCGGTTATCGTGAAAATATAACGCGCTGTCAGGCAAAAAGCGATGGGCGAGCGCACGTTCGAACAGCAGGGTTTTCACGCGCCCCGGATTTCATCGGTTTCGTTCGCGGTTTGGTTCGGATGCTGCCCGGAAACTACGCAAGACAGGCGTCCAGACCGTCGGTAATCAGGTCCTGCGGCAGTTCGATACCGATGAAGACCATCTTGTTGGTCTTCTTTTCAGCCGGCATCCACTTCGCCGCGAGGTCGCTGCCCATCATCTGGTGCACGCCCTGGAACACCACCTTGCGGTCCACGCCCTTCATGTACAGCACGCCCTTGTAGCGCAGCAGGCGTTCGCCGTAAATCTGCAGGATGCCGCCGAGGAAGTCTTCCAGCTTGTTCGGGTCGAACGGGCGATCGCTACGGTACACGAACGACTTGATCTTGTCGTCGTGATGCGCGTGATGATGATGATGTGCGTGATCGTGGCCTTCGTGATCGCAGTGGCCGTGGTCGTGATCGCAGTTCGCGTGATCGTGGTCATGCTCGTGAGCATGCGCATGATCGTGGTCGTGATCGTCTTCGGCGAGGAAATCCGGGTCGATCTCGAGCTTCGCGTTCAGGTTGAAGCCGCGCAGATCGAAGATTTCCTTGAGGTCCGCTTCGCCGAAATTCACGACCTTGATCGCTGCCTTCGGGTTCATGTGCAGCAGACGGTGGCGCAAATCGCCAAGCACGGCTTCGTCGACGAGGTCGGACTTCGTGACGAACAGGCGGTCTGCAAAGCCGACCTGGCGCTGCACCACTTCGTGTTCGTCGAGCTGGTTGTTCGCGTGCTTCGCATCGACCAGCGTGATGATCGCATCGAGCAGGAACTGGTCGGCGATCGAGTCGTCCATGAAGAACGTCTGGGCGACCGGGCCCGGGTTCGCGAGGCCGGTGGTTTCGATGACGACGCGCTCGAAATCGAGCTTGCCCGCCTGCTTCTGCGCGGCAAGATCAGCCAGCACGCGCGCGAGGTCGCCGCGAATCGTGCAGCAGATGCAGCCGTTGCTCATCTGGATGATCTGCTCGTCGGCGTCCTGCACGAGGATTTCGTTGTCGATGTTCTCTTCGCCGAACTCGTTTTCGATCACGGCGATCTTCATGCCGTGCTTCTCGTTCAGGATGCGCTTGAGCAGCGTAGTCTTGCCGCTGCCCAGAAAGCCGGTGAGGATAGTGACGGGAATCATGTTGGTCGCCTTTAGTGTCGCCAGTTGATACGTGAGCCTTGGGCCGTCGGCTGCCGGTCAGTCTCAGCGGTCTCAGGTGAACTTCGGATGAGCCCGGTGAGTCTGGGTGAGTCTGTCCGCCAGCCGTGGACGTTTGCGGGTCCGACGCGTGAATCGGGGCGGAAACCGCCAGCCCAGGGTGCGCCAGGCCGGCGGATCGAGCCGGATATTGAAACACATCTGCCGCGGCGATGCCGAGATCCGATGCGGACTCGCTGCCGCGGCTGCTATTTCAATTCCCTGAGCAATTCACTGCGCAATTCACTGCGCAATGCGCCGCGCCGGAAATAGTCCGAACTATGGGCGATCAGGCGATTTGCAACAGCAAGCCCTTCAGGTATTCGCCTTCCGGGAAAGCACTGAGCAGCGGGTGATCGACGCCGGCGCCCAGACGCTTCAGGATGCGTGCGTCGACACGCGCATCGGCCGCCGCGCCCGCGACGATCTTCTGAAACAGTTCAGCATCGATCGCGCCCGAGCACGAATAGGTGAACAGCAGGCCGCCCGGACGCAGCAGGCGCAGGCCGGTCAGATTGATGTCCTTATAGGCGCGCGCCGCGCGGTCCACGTGTTCGCGCGACGGCGCGAACTTCGGCGGATCCAGCACGACGAGGTCGAAGCGCTCGCCTTCTTCATGCAGACGGCGCAGCGTCCTGAAGGCGTCGGCGTCGAGCCAGCGGGCGCGGGCGGCGTCGAAGCCGTTGGCGGCAACGTTCTGCTGCGCGAGCGCGAGCGCTTCGCCTGACGAATCGATCGACACGACGCGCGCCGCGCCGCCCTTGAGTGCCGCCAGCGAAAAACCGCCGGTGTAGCAAAAGCAGTTCAGTACGTCGCGAGCGTCGGCAAACTGCTGGACCAGCGCG
>Ga0310813_10001416_pt1 | contig 14441 bp, 18 predicted proteins | sample YN3metagenome_FD_203086 | JGI IMG/M metagenome (GOLD analysis project Ga0310813, IMG submission 203086) | Soil microbial communities from experimental microcosm in Duke University, North Carolina, United States - YN3 | ecosystem: Engineered > Artificial ecosystem > Soil microcosm > Unclassified...
CCAGGCGGCCCCCAGGTTGCCAACCCGCAGAAGGTGGACATCACCGACGCCGAAAAGCAGAGGATCAGGGACCTTAGGGTTTTTCGGGGGCGGCCGGCGCCGTCCGATGCGAAGATTCTGAAGATGAAGGCAGCGGAGGCGTCAGGGGCGAGTCTGGAAGAGTTGCAGCGGATCGCTCTGGAGCAGTAGGGGTGACATACTTCGCGATGATGCGCGTGGGGATCCAGGCGAGGAAACCAGCGATAAACATGTAAACCAGCGCTACAGTATCGGAGCAGTGCGCCGGTAACCCAAACAGAGTCCTAAGCCATATGAGGGCGCCAAACCAAGCGAAGAACGAGGTCCAGTAAATGAAGCCAAGGAAATAGCGACTTTGATCCATGCGGGAATGATACATCCAGTTGGGACAAAATGGAACTAGAAAGCGAAAATCAGGACCAGCCGCAAACGCCGCCGCCGTCCACCTGGGACAAGCTTGACGCTGTAACGCCTCCCAATCAGACGACGTGGGATCGCTTGGACGTCCTTGGCGCCCAGCGGTCGAACCCACTGGACTTCATGACCAAGATGGCCGCCTCGAAGTCTGGGGAGCGGGCGGCTCGCGTCGTGCGCCTCTCCAACAAGTTCAGATTTCCAGAGCCGTTCGTTGAGAATAACCTTGAGGCACTTGAGGAGCAGGAGCGCCAGCAGCAATTCAATACCGAAGGGCTCGTTAACAGCAACCCGAAGCTTTCTGAGCTGATCTCCAACGGCACGCCGAACGAGGTGTCTACTCTTCTTAGCGGGCTTCCGAATTACAAGAAGCTAGAGCATCTTTACACAAAGCCGCTCGAACTGCTTCCGCTTCCAGAGGGCGTTCTCAAGGAGCGCTCTCGCGAGATCGCGAAGAATGCTGCCGCTAAGGACTGGGCGACTGCGGTCAAGCTGAAACCCGGAGATATTGCGCCATACGCCAGCCCAAGCTCCGTCACCACATTCACCAGCCAGAAAGAAATGGAGGACGCCTATTACAGCCAGATCCTTGACGCGAAGAAAGCGCAGGAGGAGTTTATCGCTGGCGATAAACCTCTAGACTGGTGGGATTCGGTTGCTGAAAAATATAAGAAAAACCCGGTCTTCTGGCTTCCGTACGGCGGCGACGTGGTTGGCGCTGGGGAGATGAAGCTACTCTACGAGGCAGCCCAAGCACAGAAGGCTGGCAATGAAACGCCAGAACAGGCGTGGATGCTGGAAGACTTTGCCCGTATGGAGAAGGCGGCGCAGTTCCGCGGCACTACATTCGCAGGCAAGCTTACGGAGTCTCTCTCTAGTCTCCCGGCCTTTGCCGGTGAAGTGGCAACCACCGGCGGTCTGTACAACGCCGCAGAGGGCGCGATCTTCAAGGGCGGAGGGAAGCTGCTCGCGGAAGATTTCCTAAAGGGCGCGTTCAAGCGGGCGCTCGAAAAGGGCTTCCTCTCAAGCGTCGTCAAGAAGGGGGCCGCCGTCCTAGGGGCATCTGCCATTCAGGCCATTCCGGCGCGCGGCATTCATGCCGCCGAAGAGGAGTTGAAATCCGCGGTCGTCAAGGGCGACACCCTCGAGCTCGGGCACGCCGCATGGGATACCTTCGTGCGCTCCTACGGCGAGATCTTGGGCGCGAACTCCATGCAGGCCCTCAAGCCGATTGAGAACGCCTTCGTCAACGCAATCATCCGGAACAACTCCGGCGCCACTCTGACGCTCATTCAGGACCAGCTCCGCAAGGCTGGCGTCGGTGGCTTCCTGGGGATGCTTGGCCAGGGCGAGGTGGCGAAGCTCATCAACGCGGCCGGCGGCGTTGAGCCGTACCACGCGCCCACCGGCGAAGAGGCGCTCGTTGCGATGCTGACGGGCGCGATCCCCCACGCGCTCGCGACCGGACTTGACCTTACCCTTGGCCGACAGGATCTCTACAAGGCGCAGCTTCACGCCGACGCCTTCCTCCAGCGCGCCTCCATCCTTCGAGACTCTGACCTAACGAAAGAGCTTCCGGATCATTCGCGCTTCATGTCGGAGTCCATGGCGGGCGGCGGCCCGAACGAGTACACGCTCGTCCCGGTCAAGTCGTTCGCGGAATACTGGGGCGACCAGGCGCAGGAGAAGGCTGCTGCGCTCGGCATCACTCCCGAGAAGTTCCGGGCGCTCAAGAACGCGGGCGTGGACATGACCGTGAAGACTGCCGCGCTTGACCACGTCATCGGCGCCGACGAGGCGGCGGCCAAGTTCTTCTCCCGAGAGATCCGCCCAGGCGATGCGCCGGACATGATGAATGTGCGTGAGGGCGAGGAATGGCAGAAGCGGCTTGCCGATCGCCACGGCCTTCCCACCGAGGAAGACGCCGCCCGCCAGAAGATCGTGCAGCAGATCATTGAGCAGGCTCGCACCGACAAGATAAAGGCCGCCATTTCTCTGGCGCGGCTGGATCAGGGGAGCGAGCCGCTCATCGCGGATCCGGCCATTCTTGGCCTCAATGAAGAGCAGGGCGTTCGGCTGGCCAAGGTCATGGGCGAGGCGCAGGCCATGGCTGAGGACTACATCAACCAGAAAGAGATTGCCCGCCGAGACAAGCTCAAAGGCGACCTATACGCCAAGGAGCGCGACCGTGTCCAAGCGGAGGTTGAGAAGGAAGTCGATGCCAGGCCAGAACACGTCGCCCTGGCTAGGCTCCAGCGGCATGAATCCCCGAACGGAACGCCGCTTCCCGAACAGGTTCCGAAAATCAAGCTCTCCCGCGAGGCGCTACAGGCAGAAGGTTATAAGGAATCGCTCCTCCCGAGAGGGGTAGTCGAAGGCGGCCGGATCGAGGGGCAGAGCCCGGAGTCCACCGGCTACGGCGTCGATCCAGAAACCGCCGCTGGAATGCTTAGGTTTCAGAGCGGCCACGATCTCATCCTCGCTCTAATTGGCATGGGTGGCAAGTCCCGGCAGGAGGCGATCAAAGCGGAAACCGACGCCCGCATGGAGGCGCGCTATCCGAGCGTCTTCGATACGTCGCGACTGTCGCAGGAGGCCGAGCGAGCGCTCCACAACAAGAAGAACGCCGAACTGAAGCACCTCACCGCCAAGTACATCCTCGAAAACAAGCTCGGCGCCAAGGTGGTCGGAGATCTCGCCGGTGTTGCGGCCCGTCGCCTCCCGTCCATGGGGCAGATCACCTCCGAGGCCGAGCGCGAGATCGCCGGGACGCCGACCGGCCAGCTCGATCCGCGCAAGTACCTCATGGCCGAGCGCCGCGCCATGGCAGAGTCGATGACGCTGGCGCGCGGGGCGAAAGCCGAGGAACTCTTCGACAAGAAGCTTGAGGAACTCCGAGCGCATGAGATGTACCGCGCTGCCGTCGATCGCCTAGAGTCCAGCAACAAGAAGATCGAACGCCTTTCCGCGCTGCCGGAGAACACCACGCTCAATAAGCCGGACGTCGCGGACTACGGCCAGCAGGTCAAAGCCTTCCTTGCCAGGATCGGGCTCTACGCACCGTCGCGCGAGGAGATGGTCAACCGGAAACCGTTTCAGCAATGGGCTCAGGAGAAGTTCGATAGCGGGGAGACTCGCGGTCAGCCCATCTTCATCGACCCGAAGTTCGCCGACGAAACCCAGGCGCTCGGGCATTATAAGGATCTGACGGGCTCGGACATCGATTCGCTGGCCGCAACCATCGACCAGATCAAGTATCTGGCGAAGGAGAAGTACGACGTTAGCGTAGGTGCCCGGAAGGCGTCCGTCAAAATCGCCGTGGACGGCCTCACGGGCGAGCTCGCCGAGAACTACAAGGAACTCCCGCTCTCCAAGCGGGCTGGTAGCCTCGGCGAGAAGAGGGGCGGTAAGAACGCCCTCAAGGAACTTGACGCCCTGCTCGACAGCCCCGAGGCATGGTTCGACCGCAACGGCGGCCGGAAGATCGACAGCGAATGGAACCGGCAGTACAACCAGTACGTCGAGGCTCGCACCAAGTACGAGCACCTCAGAAAGCAGATCGCGGTCGCCGTCCGTGAGGCGTGGGACAAACTCTCGCCGGAGGAGTCGAAAGCCTTCGACAAGAAGGTATCGATTCCCGGCGTCAAGATCCCGCTTTCACTGCGGGAGATCGCCTGCATCGTCGCAAACGGCGGCAACGAATCGAGCTATTCCAAGGAGATCCGCGGCGAGGCTATCCCACGCGAGCGCGGTGGGCGTGACATCGGCCTGACCGAGGAGAAGATCCAGGAGGCCGCGACGCATCTGTCTGAGGCGCAGAAGGACCACGTCCAGCGCATCCTTGACATCACCAACATGCTCTGGAGGGAGATCGAGGAGTTGCACATCTGGGCCACGGGCGCGGCCCCCAAGAAGATCGAGGCCAAGCAGATGATCCGCGCCATGGGCGACCGCCCCGGCGGCTACTATCCGGCGATGTACGACCGCGAGTTCTCCAAGGTCGGGGACATGCAGTTGGAGCGCGACTCCGAACTTGGGAAGCTGATCCCCCAATCTTGGAAGTCAGCCACCACGGACGCCGGGTATCGTGAGAGCCGTGTCGAAGAGTTTGCCGCCCCGATGGACTTCGACTTCGGCCGCCTCGCGGGCCATATGGACTCTATGATTCAGGATCTCGCTTTCCGGAAATGGGTTCTCGAGTTCAACAAGATCGCGTCGAACGGGGAATTGAAGCGGACGATCGGCGACCGCCTAGGCTCCGAATATGAGAACTTCCTGAGCGACTGGATGAAGCGGGCCATCGGCAAGGGTGCCCGCCCGAGCGACGCCTCGAATAGCATCCTCCGTAAGGGCATCAACGCCGTCCGGCATAATATCACAATCGCTACCCTTGGGCTGCGGGCGTCCACCGTCCTGCACCACCTGACCGGCGTGGACCTCGCCGTCGCGGAGGTTGGTGCGACCAACTTCATGAAAGCCTACGGGGACTTTTGGTCGGCGCCCAAGGCGCGCCTGGAGCAGATGGCCAAGGAGGCGCCGGACCTCGCGGAGTATACCGAGACGTTTGATCCGAACATCAAGGCAGCCTTCGACCGACTCGAGGGCAAGAAGGGCAACTGGGCCGACTTCCAGCGTTTCTGCATGAAGGGCATCCAGTACGCCAACATCACGCGAGCGGTCCCCACGTACTTCGCCGCGAAGGCCAAGGCGGTGGCCGATCTTTCCGCCAAGGGTTACGAGGGCGCGGAACTGCACAATCTCGCGGTGCAGTACGCCCAGCGGACGGTGCGGACGACGATCGGCTCCGGCAAGGCGGGCGACCTTCCGGCCATCATGACCTCGGACCTCGCCAAAACGATGCTCATGTTCTACACACCTGGACGTCTGCGCTATGCCCAGGTGAAGAACGCCATCTTTGACAAGACGCACGGCGGGAGCGCTGGACAGGCAATCTTCAAGGCTCTCTGGATGCTGCCGGCCGCTGCCGCGCTCCATACGCTCGTTTCCGGCAAGATGCCCGACGAGGACAAGGACGAGACGTATCTCGGCATGTACGCCACGGACATGGCGTCCTACGCCTTCTCGCCGCTGCCGCTCGGGCACGAGCTGGCCTCGGCTGCTGTCGATATCGTGAGCGGGAAGAAGCACGACTCTGGACTGTCGAGCCCCATCTTCAAGGGCCTCGAGCAGGGTATCGACGCAATCCAGAAGACCGATAAGTGGTGGGAGGACGAGGCGGAATTCGAGGACGTGTTCCGCTCCTACTTCCGCACCGCGGGCTACTGGTTCGGCGCCCCCACGGATCAGCTTGAGATCACCGGCGGAAACATGTGGGACATCGCCGCCGGGCGTGGGTCGGATCCGAATGACGCCTGGGAATTCCTCCACGACATCCTCTGGCGCCGACCGAAGAGCCGCCGATGAAACGCAAGCCAAAGCCCGTTTTCAAGATCCGCTTTCCAGGCAAGCCCCGCCGCAAGCGCCGCGCACCCTGACAAAGTACGTCGTACCCACGCTCTAGAATCCGATTGATGGGTGTACCCTTGCCCAACACTTCTAGGCAGGTAGAGCGATGAGCGTTCCCAATACTACCCAGCGTGCAGACTATACTGGCTCAGGTACGACCGGGCCGTTCACTTTCAACTTCAAGATTTTCTCCGAAAGCCAACTCCTCGTCATCAAGACTTACGTTGTGTCGGACGCCGACACGACGCTTGCGCTGACGACGGACTACACCGTCAGTGGGGTCGGCGAAGATTCCGGCTCCATCACGCTGACGTCCGCGCTGGCGGTCGGTTACACGCTGACTATCCTCCGCAACGTCGACTACTTGCAAGAGGCGGTCTTCGGCAGCCAGCGCCAGCAGAACGCCCGCACCTGGGAAGATACCTTCGATCATTCCCGTATGCTCGATCTTCAGCTGAAACGTCAGCTGGATGGCGCGATCAAGCTGCCCGATAGCGAGGACGCCGACGACTTCGACATGACGCTGCCGAAGTCCTCCGACCGTGCCGGAAAACTCCTTGTGTGCGATGATGACGGGAACATCGATGTCATCGCATCCGCGTCATCGTTGGGCGGCTACACGGCAACGCGGCTGCTCTTCGGAGGCTCCGGCGGGCTTCCAGCGCAGAGCTCGTCGCTGACGTGGGATGATTCGAACCTCGCGCTCACCATCGGCCTTTCCAGATATTTCACCATCGCCACCGACAACCTCGTTATCTGGGGCGGCAGCTTCAACATCACCGGGCACTACAACATCTTCATCGGCAAGCAATGTGGCTCGAGCTACACGAGCGGTAACTGCTCGACGGCGATGGGATACCAGGCCCTTCGTATCACGGTGAACGGTGGGGCACCCGGAGCTACCGGCGAGGGTAACTCCGCGTTCGGGTACGTCGCCCTCGGGGTCAATACCACCGGGGAATCGCTGAGCGCGTTCGGGTACACGGCCGGCGCTAGTAACACGACGGGCATTGAATCCTGCTATTTCGGCGCTGCGGCGGGGTACTCCAACCAGACCGGGAACGGTTGCACCGCGATCGGCCATCAGGCGTCGAAGCTCGCCACGGGCACCAAGATCACGAGCCTTGGGTGGCAGGCTGGCTACAACGATACCACCGGCTTCGACAACCTATACCTCGGCGCGTCCTGCGATGCCGGGGCCGCGGGGATCCAGAACGCCGCCGCTATCGGCTATGCCGTCACCGTCAGCACCTCGCATACGATGGTGCTCGGAAACTCGTCGCTCGCCACCGTCCGGAACGCCGGGAACAACACATGCGACCTCGGCTCCAGCGCGCTGCCTTGGAAGTCTCTCTATTGGGGAACCCAGGCGTTTGCGCCGGATGGCACCAAGAGCGCGCCAGGCTACAGCTGGACGAACGACACCACGAGCGGGTGGTTCCGTGCCGCTTCCGGCGCCTTCAACTTCTCCGTCAGCGGGGCGTCCTATCTCCAGCTGTCGGCGACAGCGCTATCGCTCTCTTCTGGCATGGTGCTCCGCTGGTGGAACGGATCTCTCGATAGCGCCGGCGCCTACGACGTGGTCATCACTAGGACCGGAACCAAGGCCCTTCAGATCCTCAACGATTCCAGCGGAAGCCTTGGTTTCTTCGCCGCATCGCCCGTGGTGCAGCAGGCCGGCACCGGCGAAACGGTTGGCTTTACGGCTGGCGGCGGCACCACCGTCACGGACGCATCGACGTTCACCGGCAACGTTGGCAGCAAGGCTTACCGGATTAGTGACATCGTTAAGGCGCTCAAGAATCTTGGGTTGATGGCTTCTAGCTAGGAGGTGATGGGATGGAATTCTCGGATCAGGACAAGCAGGTGCTCCAGTTGTCCGTGGAACAGATCTGGCGAAAGGGTTGCAACAACCCAGGTGAGGCGTCTCTCGCCCAGGCGCTGACGGACCTCGTTAAGCGCGTCCTCACGCAGCAGCCTGCCAAAGAGCCGGAAAAGAAGGTGTAGAGCCGTGAGCGGACTTAGTGACGGCGATCGGGAGTGGCTCGAGACACGCTTCAGGGAAGTGCGCGACGAAGCCGCCGCAACGCGAAAGGTACTTGAAGAGAAGATCGACGGCAAGGAATCCAAGATCACCGGCCTTCGAATTGACGTCGAGACGATGAAGGCGAACAACCCCCACAAATGCACCGAAGAGATCGCCAAGCATGAAGCGTCGTCGTGGTCCCATAACCCATACAAGGCGGGCGGTCTACTGGCGTCCATCTTCGCGGTTGTTGAGGGGGCCAAAAAATTTTTCGGACACTAATTCTTTTTCGAAACACATTTGAAATGGGGGAGCAGATGAAGGCGCTTCGCGTGGCGTTCGTTGGGTTTCTGATCGCGGGCATCGTCGGCTGCGGCGCCGTTCGCGCCGGCACCGGCCTTGAAGAGTATGCCGACGCGGATGGCGTTGTCCGCGTGCGGGTAAAGAGTCCCTCTCCGGTGGACACCGCGACGGGCCTTCTGACCGTGCTCGGCCCATGGGGCATCGCAGCGTCGTCCGCGCTCCTGCTCGGGCAGAAGATCATCCGTCATCGCGAGGTTCTCGCCCACGGCCAGAAGGACGACGACTTCGACGGGATCCCCGACGATCAACAGAAGCCGCCGGTGAATCCCACATGACCCTCGGTCAGTGGATGATTCAGCACCTCTACAAGCAACTCACGGAACAGGCCATGGTGGAGTTGATGGGGATTGTCGAGGAGGAGGTTAACCATGCCTTATCGCAACGTGGCACCGGTGTTCACCACAACGGCGCGGTTCGCGGGGGCGGACGCGCGGACCAGGCGGGCGCTCACGATGGCTGTGATCGAGGTTCCGGCCGTTGACCGGATCGTTGACGCCTGCAAGAGGCTGAAGATCGACGCAAAGGTGCCGTACTGGAAGCGCGACGTATGGGCGCATATCGGACTCGTAAACCTGCACACGGCCATCTTCATGACGACCTCGCTTGACGAGGAGCGCACCGAGGAGTTCCGCCAGCGCTGGGCCAAGCACGGCTGGAAGCTGCTGGGCGTCGGCACGAAGGTCATCGAGCGGACTCCGGTGGAGGAGTTGGCGGAACACCTGAAGGTCGCCCTTCGCGAGTTAGGGAAACGGGTATGAAGGCAAGCCGTACTGTCAGGATCTGGGCGAGCGTCTGCCACCACTTCGGCGCGAAGGCGTGCAAGCTCCGGCTGATTGAGCAGCACGTCAAGGACTGTGTTCGCTACGGATGGAACGGCCTCCTACTCGGAGATTTGGTCAACAATGGCGTATCCGCGGGCTCAAAGCACATGGGCCTTGAGTTCGAGGACATCACGCACCCAATGGATCAGGTGGAGCACGTCACCGACGTGTTCATGCCGGTGGCGAAGGCAAGGCTATGGCGCCACCTGATCGGCGGCAACCACGCCTACCGCACCTACAAGGCGGCCGGGCTGCATCCAGAGAAGATCATCGCCATGTTGCTCTCGATCGCTCAGGGCGGCGCAACGCCGAAGGCAGTCCTGCCAAGCATCCTCCAGCGAGTCCACGAGCTCTCGCATCTGGCTAGTCTCGGCGGCAACGCATTCATGCAGGCGAACAAGTCCCGCGACCAGCTGCACAAGGAGATCTCAGACCTGCGCCAGGGCGCCGGCGCGCGGTGGGAGGTCCCTTTCTCGCCAGGGCTGGCATCGCTCTCGATCGAAGGGGTTCCTGTTGCTGGGCACCACGGAGTTTGCGGCAAGAACACCGACAACTGGAAGCGGCTGTACAACGCGATCCCGGGTCATAGACTCTACTTCACCGGCCACAACCACAAGCTAGGCATGGAGCTCGACACGGACTTCATTAAGGCCGTCGAGCACCGCGCCGACTTCCACTCCTGCGGCACATATCAGGGTGGCCACGAAGAGTACGCCTCGATCGCGGCGTATCGGCGCTGCCGTGTTGGGTCCATGCTGGTGACCTACAACAAAGACACGGACCACGCCTATTGCGAGGCTCTTGAGTAATGAGGTGTAGCGTGAAGTCACTGACGCTCGCGACAATGACCGTGCTCCTTCTTGGGGCCGCGGCTATCTTTGCTGTCCCAGTCCCGCAATGCGAAGAGACACCGCCCGCCCCAGAGCCCGCGCCCCAGGCCACGAAGACTTGGACGATCGTAATGCGCTTCAAGGATGCGGCCGGCGAGCCGCCCGTGCGGATCTACCTCGTCATCAAGAATGACACCGAGGGCGGTGCCGCGATCGAGGCAAGCAAGTTCCTATACGAGAAATTGCAGCCTGGGCCGTTCGGGAATCTTGTCTACGTCGAGGCCCAGCGGAAGGAATGAAGTGAACGGCTGCCGTCTGCGGGTAGAACGGGGCGTGAGTGTTGCCACCGGGGACCGCGGGCGGCGGCCAATAAACCAGCCCCACCCATCCAGTGGTTTGCCGGGCCCGTAAGGGCTCGGCCCGTGCCCTCCTCCTGCCCGCCCTGGAAACGGGGCGGGTCTTTTATTTGAGCCAAACAAACGACGAACATGGTCGGAGACGTTTTCGCAAGTCTGACGCGGCAGACGTAAAGCTAAATCGATTTAGCAAACGCTATAGGATTGCGTTAGGTTGATGTTAGCTCCGGGGGAACGACTTGAACGTTCAGCCATCGCCTTAACAGGGCGCCGCTCCACCATTGAGCTACCCCGGATTGCCGATCTTCGTGGATCAGGTGATTCGTCTACTTCCAAGGGATGTCATCGAGAATGGTGTTTCGTTCATTCAGCATCATCGCCAACCCTGGCAGCGGCCCCTTGAGCGGGTGCCACCAGTAACCGCCGATGGGCCCCGTTAGCAGCCCGTCAATAGCGGTGAACGGATCCCTAAGCTCGCTCATCCACCTCTGGGCGAAGATACGCCGCTGAGTGCGGCTCCTGTACCGTAGAGCCGTGATAGCGTCAGCCCATTCCAGCAGCAGCTCCGCGCCCATCTCAACGGCAAGCGCCTTAGTGCGCCGTGGCACCTTCGGGCGCTTCGGCTCCATCTTCTTCACGACGTCAGCGATTGTTAGGTACATGGTTCTTGAGTTCTACGAACGAGCCATTTCTACGGTGTGATTGACCCAGCTACAGAAGGTCACGCGATCCGCCACCCTCATCCGCAATATGCCTTCTCCTGTCGATTTTGTGATGGCGCCACCCTCGACCAGCCCGATAAGCTCAACCATCCATTCCGCCGTTAGAGCCGTGCCGGCGTCGGCCGCGAGGATCCAGGCTTTGAATTCGTCCTGTGTCATTTGTTTCAATCGACCTTGATGAACTTGTTGGTACCCTTCGGCTGGAGGGTGGCCGAAATCTCGATCTCATGCTTGTTGAAGTCGAAGTCCGGACCAAGCGCCTTGATGTCTTCCGCCACCTTGTGCATGAGACATTCCATGAAGGCGCGGCCCTCGTCGGATAGGAAGCCAACCCGCCGCCTATCCAGATATTCCTCACGGAACTCCGGGGGAACCTCTGGCCGCTTCATCGCCATGTCAAATACGAAATGGTCGATGTGGACGACGCCGAAATGCCTGTCGTTAATCATCTGTCTCTCTCCTAATATCCAAAGTGTCTACCAGATCGTAGCCCCGAAGTCCGCCACCAGTTCATCAAGGGACTTCTTCGGCCCCTTCTGCCGGCGAGGCTTAGACGTCCCCCACACCGGTAGCATGATGCTCCGGTTGTCTACGACGGGGTTGACTACTTCCTCGCCTTCCCAAAGGCAGCTCTGCCACTCCCGAACGAAGGCCCGCTTCAGCTTGTGGGAATACGGGATCATCTCGGAGATGGCTTGGATCCACGCAAGAATCAGTTTGCGGCCCATGGCTACGGCCAGCGGCTTATCAGCATCCAAGAAACGGTTCCCAGGGACAAGCAGGGAAACACGGTGGCCGTAGATCATCTCTTGGGCCATGCGCTTACTCGCCGCCTTGATGAACGCCTTGGCCTCGCTCGTGCGCTTCCGCTTCATGTTATTATCCTACTTACCTTCACGAATCAGTTTGACGATTGCGTCCCGCATGTCCCACTGGTCTTCCGACGAGACAACCACCTCCATTTCGCTCTGTACGATCTCGGCGCACCGCTCCCGCTCTGCCATCACCAAGAGCCCGGCGTCCCTCCAGAACTCAGCCTCGGGGAGGCAGGTTTTCGATATGGCCCCCTCGTACTTGGCGCAGAACTCGCTGACAGTCATTCCGACTCCTTCTTTATCTCGGAACCGCGCACAATCCGGGAGATGTAAACGAGGATGTCCAGCATCCCTTTATACTCGGGGGCCATCCTGTTCGCCATCTGGGCGACCGCCTCCAAGTGCCCCCTGGTTACGGCAAGTTCGGCCCGCAGGCTGGTAGCGGCGTTCATCCAATCCGCCTTGTCGGCCATCATCGCTTCTAGTTGATCGTTCTTCATCTTGAGCGTTGCCGTCAAGCTCTCTATCTCGTCGCGCTTCATTTCGCAGTAGTCGCAGCTCATAGTTGTTCTCATTCGTCTACTTGGGTAACCTTCGGGTTGGACTCCAGTGCGTCCTTCAGATCATCCCCAGTAAGCTCCGTCATCTGGATGTGCGCGTTGGGCCAGTAAACGCGCTTGCAGGCCCCACACTGGATCAGATAGGTGAAGTCGCAATCTAGGTGCGTGTGCTCCCCACAGACGCAGTGGAAGTCCATGCAGACGTCCGTACCCTTCCACTGGATCCATCCGTGAGCACCCTCCTTCGGCTTTCCGACACCGATGTACTTGTCAACCAGCCTTCCCCACGCATCGCTCATTCTTCTACCTCAATTTTGAGGGGGCCAGTGTACCCGGCTTCCCGCATGGTACCTTCGCACCGGGCTTGGTATCCACTGGCCCCTCGAATACGCACATTGCCTAATCAGCCCTTCACCAATCTAATAACCCCGTCTTCGTGCCGCTCACAGAGGACGATGGTATGTCCCTTCCCAGCCTTCAAGATCCAGCACCCGCAAACCCTGATCTCCACGAACGGGTCGTGAACTGGCATTCTAAAAATCTGAGGGTCGCAGTAATGAATCTGGCCCTCGGCGCACTCCCGGTCGCACTTCTTGCATGTGTAGGTCATAGAACCCTACATCAGTCCTTCATACTTTTACCGGCCCGGTAGTTCTCGTAGCACTCGTTTACCGCGTCTTCTGCTACGTTCTGAGACTCCCCCTTGAACAAACCTCGGGCGTGTTGCCAGAGGCAAATCCACTTGTCACTTTCCGAGTGGTACATGATAGTGACGGTGATGCCTTTTGCTGCCATCTCCTCGAGCCGATCCTCAAATGTCATGCGGCCCCCTAAGCAACGCAGTATAGAGCGTGTAGTGACCCGGCAGGAGCGCCACACTTTTGGCACCCAAGCCTCGCCTGCTCGCCGCCGATCCCGCACTTCTTGCAGATGTCGACTGGCCCGTGTTCGTCCTCGCCGCCGTCCGTCCATTCGTGGGCGCACCCATCAGCCTTGCCTCTGACGACGCGCTGGAATCGTTCTTCCAGCGGTTCATTCCAGTCCTTGCCCTGCACCATGCACTCCTGCCGATAGGACGCCATTGCTCCCTCAGCGATCTCCTTTAGTTCGTGAACATACTGGCGAAGCTTGGCGTTCTCGGCCTCCAGGCGGTCGCACTTGTCCATGATGTCTCCGTCGCCCATGTCGTAAGGCATCGTTTCACCTTTCCGCTGAAACGTCTTTCGCAGTATTCTTGAGGAACTTCACACGCTCATCGACGCCGGGACAGGGGCCCTCGACAACCGTGTCACCGACATCCCGGCATCCGCAAGCGGCAGCGTGTCGCCGTTCCTCGTCCTCCAGCATCTTGCGGGCCTTGAGGAATAAGGCCTTCCAGTTTGGCTTTCTATTTCTCATGTTCAAAGTGCATGTCGGCCGTCTCGTGGGCCTTGGCAAAGTTCACCTTCTGGGACTTCGCCCAATGCTTGAGGTCCGTGAGGAGGTCGGTCAGCGTCTCCTCGAGAGACTGCTCCCCCGTCTCCGAGATGTAGGCCAGTACCAGCTCGTGCGCCCTCTGGATCCGTTCGGCGTTCGTGCTCATGCGTTTCTCCCATCTGATTTTCGGAGCTGCGGCAATCGCAGTTCCGTTGATGTCTTGGCGGTACGGCCTATTAGTCCCGCGTCTGGGCTTCGATCGATCGCGGACCCTTGCCTTCGGTACGACCGTGTGAGCGGGGAACCACCCGGCAGCCTTGTAGATCGTCCCCGTGTGGACCTCGGTATCCTGGTAGCTGATGGCCTTCCAATGGGAAGCAGGGATCTGGCGCAGCATCCAGGCAAGGAACCGGCTCGCCGTGTTCTTGGGGGCGTCTGGAGCGCAAGCCATCCTCCGAAGCTCGACGTAATGCTGCGGGAGGCACCGAGCCGAAGGCGACGACCATAGGGCTACAGCGTAGACGTGATCCACCTTCCGGGCAAGAAAGGCGTACATCCACGGGCCGTCCTGACACTCCGGAAGCCTCGAGTGCCACCGCCTCACCCCGTCCACTGCAAGGGCTGGGAGGCACCG
>Ga0310813_10001418_pt1 | contig 14424 bp, 11 predicted proteins | sample YN3metagenome_FD_203086 | JGI IMG/M metagenome (GOLD analysis project Ga0310813, IMG submission 203086) | Soil microbial communities from experimental microcosm in Duke University, North Carolina, United States - YN3 | ecosystem: Engineered > Artificial ecosystem > Soil microcosm > Unclassified...
CATAATGATGCCCGAGATGGACGGCTTTGAAACCTGCCGTCGCATCAAGGCCGCCGCCGCCTGGCCGGAAATTCCGATCATCTTTCTCACCGCAAAAACCGATACGGCAGACATTGTGCGCGGCTTTGAGTTGGGTGCGGTGGATTACGTCGCCAAGCCGTTTAACGCGCACGAACTGCTGGCGCGCGTGAATACCCACCTCACCCTCGATTACCTCCACCGTGAGAACGAGCGCCTGCTCCTCAACGTGCTGCCGGCTTCCATCGCCGACAAACTCAAACAGCAGGTCGGGATCATCGCTGATCGGTTCGACGATGCCTCGGTTCTCTTCGCTGACATTGTCGGATTCACGCCGCTATCGGCGCGTCTTTCGCCCACCGAATTGGTTGAGTCGTTGAACCATGTTTTCTCCGGGTTTGATGAACTCGCCGACCACCACAAGTTGGAAAAGATTAAGACTATCGGCGACGGCTACATGGTGGCCGGTGGCCTGATCGAGCAGAATGCGGATCATCTCGCCGCGATGGCCACAATGGCACTGGCGATGCACGACAACGTCCGCAACATGAACAGCGAGTTCGGTCACCTCAGTTTGCGAATCGGGTTGCAGGTGGGCAGCGTCATTGCTGGGGTCATCGGCATCCGCAAATTTATTTACGACGTCTGGGGTGATACGGTGAACGTCGCAAGCCGGCTTGAATCGCATGGCTCGCCCGGTCGTACTCACGTCAGCGAAATGGTGTTCGAGAGACTGCAAGGACGTTTTGCTTTCGAAGAGCGAGGAACGATTGAACTCAAGGGGCGAGGCCCGATGAACACTTATTTCCTGGGCGCACCAACGGCGTAAAAGAATTTTCTCACTAACGAGTTTTGCTCGTGATCACAAACTCACCTTCGCGCTAAACGGCCATATACAGTTGCAAATTGTCGGCCGCACACCGCCGGACTGGATTGCCGCTCATGACGGCCCGGAGCCGAACGCTGTTATTCGTCTTTGGCGTGTACTCCTTGGGGTCATGTAAAAGGTCTCATCCTGGCGACTTGCGTTGGCAGACTAACGGCGTCGGTTCGAGAGGGATATTGCCCTAAAGTCTTATTGACGTACCAAGTTTTGGGGAACACGATGCGCGCAGTTAAGCAAAAGGGAATTCAAACCATGAAAAAATATAGTTCAATCATTTGCATGGTCAGCCTGGCTTGTGCCGGCTTGATCTTCAATGGGTGCGCAACAAACGAGGCCGCGGCTCCCATACCTGCGAATTCAGGTCATTTGCTCATTAACAGGGTCGCCAACTTCGGGAGCGACCTTAGCCTGATCGTGTCTGTTGATGGGAGGGATGTGGGAAGCTTTACCGAGGGCCGGAATTACAGCGGTTATTTGGCGGCAGGTCGGCACCAAATTGTCGTCCGCGCCGATCCCAATCCCGGCGGCAGGCGCCCGGGACATAAGACCCTGACAATACAAGCAGGGCAGACCTATTCCTACACTGCAGCGTGGTCGGGGCAGAGTTTGGCTTTGGTAAGAAACCCGTAAACAATGTTACCGCGTCTGCCTTGGCCTAGCCGCAATCTTGCATGGGCGCGTCGCCTCATCGCGGCTGTGGCTGTGATTGCCGTTCTGAGCGTGTCGTCGTCGGCAGCATTCGGCGCCAACCCTGCGGACGAGATGGCCAAGGCAAGAGCGACCGGAGGAATCGATCCAAAGGGCAATTCATGGCTATCGATCGAGAAAAGTGTCGAACAGTTCGCCCATCCTTCATTCATCCTACGACTGTTCCTTAGTCTTAGTTTGGCAGTCGGCTGTGCCTTTGCTATCGCATGGCACCCGCGTCGCGCGTCACTCCGGGATCCACTGGCGGATTTCGAGGAACGCAAGGCACTCATACTCCTTGGCGTGGTCGGGGCAGTCGTCGCTGAACTAAGCGGAACCAGCCAAACGCTGGCCTTTGTGATCTTTGGCATAGGCGCGCTCTTGCGATTCAGGACCGTGCTTGACAACCCAAAACTCACCGGCAAAGCGATCATGGTCGTGGTAGTCGGCCTGGCGTGCGGCATGGGATCATGGGCCATGGCAGTGTTCGTGACGGGCTTTAGCTGGTTACTAATGTTCTGGCTGGATTCACATTCAAGCTGCGAGGTAAGAATTCGACTCGACCAGACTGAAGATCCGAGGCCTGTCTTTGACGCTGTGCAGTCATTGCTGATTTCACATAAGTGCAGGGTGCAAAGCTCCTCACTTTATGAGGATAAGGGACGCATGGTATTTCTCCTCTACCTTCCGAATGGAGTGGACCCGACGCGTTTGGAGCATGAAGTGAGATCCAAGCTGCGTAAGAACCAGGTTTCGAAGATCACAGTTGATGTGATTTAACGCGCGTTTGATGATTTTGCGAGCTGCGCATTGAACGTCACTGCGATGCACAGGCGCCTCGTCATTGGGATCATTTTTGGTTTCGCGCTGCTAGTCGCAGCGGATGCGCAAGACGGACCAAAAGATGCTGTTGTGCTTATTATTCGCCATGCGGAAGACGCGGACAGCGGTGACGGTATATCGCCGCTCGGTCAGGAGCGGGCTGAGGCATACAAGAGTTACTTTTTGAATTTCACCGTCGACTCCAAGCCGCGAGAACCCACGGTCATTTTTGCTGCTAAAGACTCAAAGAAGAGTCATCGGCCGCGGTTAACGATGGAACCATTTGCAAAGGCAGCAAATTTGAAAATCAACACGCATTTTGGCAACACTCGATCGGCTGATCTGGCTGCTGACTTGCGTGCAAACCAGCAGGGAAAAGTGATTCTGATCTGTTGGCGTCACCCGTACATTCCGGCTCTGCTCCGCGCATTGGGCGCAAACCCCGAGAGCTTTCTGCCGAATGGCAAATGGCCCGGTGCCGTCTTCAATTGGATCATTCTGCTTAGCTTCGATCAGAACGGCCATTTAATTCCGTCGAAGTCGAGACGGACTAACGAACATCTGCTGCCGAGCGACTCTCAGTAAGCTAGGTGTGATTTCCGCAGAGAAGAGTTACCATGCTAGAGTCGGTCGGGCCGTTAGGCTACGTAATTAGAAAACTAAACCAGGTGCGCGACAGCGGTGATACATCTCAGGCCCGTTTGGAAGTGATCGAAATTATCGAGGCATTTATCCTCGCTTTGGTCGCCGTGGCCACTGCCTGGAGCGGTTACCAGGCCGCGGAGTGGGCGGGAAGGCGCGCGGAAAATTACGCCCAGGCCAGTCGGCTGCGGGTTACAGCTGAAGGCCTTGCCACTCTGGCAGGACAGGAGCGGATCTACGACAGCGATACCTTCAACAGCTGGCTCGCCGCGAAGCTGGACAGTAAGAAAGAAGCCGCAGACTTCTTTGAGCGGCGCTTTCGCGACGAATACCGCATCGCATTCGCAGCATGGATGAGCACAGATCCTTTTAAGAACTCGCAAGCTCCTCCGGGCCCGATCTTCATGCCTGAGTATCACAACGCCAAGCACGAGCAGTTCCTTGGGCTGAATAAACAAGCTGCGGACATAGCCGACCAAGGCACAAAATCGGGAGAGACGGGAGACCAGTATGTACGCATCACCGTTCTCCTCGCCACTGTGCTCTTGATTACGGCGATCGGACAGCGCTTTCGTTTCAAGTCCGTGCGTGTCGTTTTCATGATTCTTGCTTTCCTGTTGCTGTGTCTGCCGCTTTGGCAATTGCTGGTGCTGCCCCGTATCTAACCGGGAGCCTGATTCCGCTATTTGATCAGCGCCTCTGGCGCTAAACAAATACGCTCTTGGTTTGTTTCCAAAGCTATTGGGATCGGGATTGCGCTGCAGCGCGTTGCCCTTCGACCCAGCGTCTAAAGTAGTACGACCAAAGTCCTATTCTCGTAAACGCCCGTGAACCGCACAGTTGCGTAGTCCGTGCACTGTCTCGCGCAAGCCTAAGGGAGATTTGGTTGGTCTGCGCATTTACGAGTGAGCGAAGAACCGATCGACCAAAAATTATCACCGAGGAACAAGAATGAAACAGATACGAGACTCCTTCAACACGATCAGCGTCATCGCTCTCTTAGCGTTGACGGCGGGTTGCGCCACAACAAGCAGCACCCAAAACAAAGAGAGCATGCTGGTAGCCTCCGGCTTTAAGGTAATCACCCCTAAGACGGCTGCGCAGCAACAAAAGCTGCAACAGCTTCCGCCCGGTCATGTGGCCGTGGTGAACAGGCAGGGCAGAACCTACTACGTATTCCCGGACGCGGCACATAACCAGGCCTATGTCGGTGGTCCGAGGGAGTATCAGGCTTACCAACAACTCCGTGCCGCAAATAACATTGCCAACGAGCAACTCGAGACCGCTGAAATGTACCAGGATGCAGCTATGAGCTGGGGTGCGTGGGGCGGATGGGGTATGGGGTGGGGCCCGATGGGAATGGGAGTAGGGGTCGGTCGGTTTAGATGAGCACGATTGTGTAAATTTTATAAGTCACGATTGAATTCAACTTCCCCCCACACACGCAGAACGAAAACAACAACAACAGTAAACTAAATGAAACGAAACTTAATCCATAACGGCTTGTGGCTGCTTGTAGCCGCGGCGGCGCTTTTAAGCGCGGTCGCGCCGAGTCAGGCGCAAGACTCACCCACGCCTGGCGGAGCAGGCAAGAAACCTAATATCCTATTTATCATGGGCGATGACATCGGCTGGATGCAGCCAAGCTGTTACCATCGCGGCCTGATGGTGGGGGAAACGCCAAACATCGATCGCCTCGCCAAAGAAGGCGGCATGTTCATGCACTACTATGCTGAGTCTAGCTGTACTGCTGGGCGCACCGCATTCTTCACCGGAATGCATCCGTACCGCGCGGGCATGGTGCTGCCGCAGTTACCAGGCGCGATTTCCTATCTGCGCCCCGGCACGCCTGCCCTTTCCCAGTTCCTGTTGGATCTTGGTTACACGACGGGCGAGTTCGGAAAGAACCATCTTGGCGACCATCCGGATTCACTGCCGACGGCACACGGCTTCCAGGAGTTCTGGGGTTACCTGTATCACTTGGATGCCATGCAGCAGGTGAGCTTCCCGGATATCAACAGCGACCCGACCACTCAGGCGGTCGCGCCGCCCTGCACAACGGTTCCTATCCCCGGAGTCGCCAATCCACCGGGCGGTGTTGACCCGAAGACCGGCACATGCATGACCCCGCCGCGCCCTGTCCTTTGGATGAAGTCCTCCGACGGCACGGCCAAGAACCAACAGGGCAAGGATGAAGGTCCGCTCACACTCGAGCGCTCAAAGACGGTGGACGAGGAAATTTCTTCCCACGTGATCGATTTTCTCGATCGAAACGATCCCAAGAAGACTAACAAGCCCTTCTTTGTCTGGTACAACCCGGCCCGCATGCACGTCACGACTGTGCTGTCGGACAAGTATATGGACATGGTGGGCACCAAAGGTGGCAAGGACTGGGGCGTCAATGAAGCTGGCATGAAGCAGATGGACGATAACATCGGCTATGTACTCAAGAAGCTTGAGGATATGGGCCAGCTCGACAACACCATCATAGTCTTCACTACTGACAATGGTGCTGAGGTTCAAACCTTCCCCGACGGCGGCGTCACCCCGTTCAAGGCCGGGAAGCTAACCACATGGGAAGGCGGCATGCGCGCACCGTGCGTCATTCGCTGGCCGGGTGTTATTAAACCGGGCACTATCTTCAAGGATATGTTCTCCTCGCTGGACTGGGTGCCCACGTTCGTAGAAATCGCCGGCGGCCTCAAAGGCGACGAACTGAACAAGCAGATCATGGGGGGTAAATACAAGGGAATCGTGAAGACCAAGCTCGATGGGTTCAACCAGATCGACTACCTCACCGGAAAGTCGGAAAAATCGAATCGCGATGTCTTTTTCTACTATCAGGGCCGGCAGCCCTCGGCAGTGCGTTACAAGAACTGGAAATTCTACTACACCATGATGGGGTCACAGGGCGTCGATGCACTTAACCCGGCGAACACGTACCACTGGACGCAGCTCCAGAATATCATGCGCGATCCGTTCGAGAATAACGTCGGGGCAGAGCAGAAGGGCGCGTTCTCGGTGGCGGGTGCGTTGGCCGGTCCGGTCACGGCATATATCTATGATTGGAACCTCCTGCCCATCGGACAACTGCTGTGGCAAAAGGAACTCATGTCCTACATCGACTTCCCGCCGCTCCAGTTGGCAGCGAGCTACAACCTCGAACAAGTGCTCGATCAGGTGCGGGAGATGAGCAAGGACCACCCGAGCCAATAGTCGATTGTCTTAATAATGAAATGACGACGGGCGGCTCGATAACGGGCCGCCCGTTTCGGTCTCAGCGAATGGACATAGCCAGCACGCTCGGAGAAGAATCATGACAACAAAAAGAACGACAATGCACAACCTATCGGTAGTGGCGTTATTAACGTTGACGTTATTAATGACCGCCGGTGTTACCCGTGCCGCAGATCCAAAGAAGCCTAACATCGTCATCCTTTGGGGGGACGACATCGGTTATTGGAACCTTAGCGCCTATAACCAAGGTATGATGGGTTACAAAACGCCTAACATTGACCGCATCGCAAAGGAAGGCGCGCTGTTCACCGACTGGTACGGTCAGCAAAGCTGTACCGCAGGGCGCTCGTGCTTTATCACTGGTCAGTCGGGTTTCCGCACTGGATTGCTCAAGGTTGGGTTGCCTGGTGCTAAGGAAGGCTTGCTCGCGCGCGATGTTACCATTGCCGAGTTGCTCAAGGCGCAGGGCTACGCCACGGGGCAGTTCGGGAAGAATCATCTCGGCGATCGCGACGAGCATCTGCCCACGGCGCACGGATTCGGCGAGTTCTACGGTTCTCTTTACCACCTCAACGCCGAACAGGAGCCGGAGCACCCGGACTATTTTAAGGATCCCGAAATGCGGAAGAAATATGCCACGCGAGGCGTGCTTCATACGTGGGCGAACCCAGACGGTTCACAGAAGATCGAGTTGACTGGGCCGCTTAACATTGAGCGGATGAAAACGGTGGACGACGAATTTACCCGGGAAGCCATCCGCTTCATGGAAGAATCCAAGAAGGCGGACAAGCCGTTCTTCCTGTGGTGGAACGCCACTCGCATGCATATTTGGACACACCTCTCACCGCAATGGGAAGGTAAGACGGGTCTGGGCGTTTATCCCGACGGCATGATGGAACACGATTACGATGTAGGCCTGCTGCTCGACAAGCTTAAGGAACTCGGCGTCGAGGATAACACCATCGTGATGTACTCCACTGACAACGGCGCGGAAAAATTCTCCTGGCCCGATGGCGGCATCTCGCCGTTCCGCAACGAGAAGGCTAGTAACTGGGAAGGTGGCTACCGTGTACCCTGTGCCATCCGGTGGCCCGGTGTAATCAAACCAGGCACGGTGCTCAATGACATATTCTCGCACGAAGACATGCTACCTACGCTGCTAGCTGCGGCCGGGGTTGCGGATGTCAAGGAACAACTACTAAAGGGAATGAAAGTCGGAAACAAGACCTTCAAGGTACATCTCGACGGCTACAACATGACCGACACATTCTCTGGCAAATCACCAAGTCCACGCAAGGAATTCTTTTACTTCAACGACGATGGCTCGCTCGTTGCGCTCCGCTACAACCAATACAAAATCGTGTTTGCCGAACAGCGGGCCCACGGCCTCGACGTGTGGCAGGATCCATTCGTTCCGCTACGTTTCCCGAAACTTTTCAATCTTCGCTCCGATCCATTCGAGACCGCTGACCACGAAAGCATAGACTATGGACACTGGCGGGTTGACCACGCCTTCGTGCTGGTGCCGGCACAACAATACGTCGGGCAATTTCTGGCTTCCTTCAAGGAATTCCCGCCCAGCCAAAAGCCCGGCAGCTTCAGCCTGGATCAGGCGCTGGAAACTTTGCAGAACGCTCCGAAAGCGACCGGCGATTAACTTAAATTCATCTCCACCGCTGACGGCTCGAAAACGGGGCGCCCCGTTTAGCAATCACCTGATTCCTTCAATCACATGCGCGCCGCATTCCTGTTAACCAGGCGTAAGAAGCAGAACCGTGAAACCGATAACATGAATTTAACTCCATGAGCAAACTGGCCACTAAGCTCAAGGAGGAGTTCTTTGCGCTGCTCCCGCCCGCAATCTACTTCTTCATCGCGCTGCATTTGGTCATGCTCATTCGCATTTTGATGTTGGAAGGAACCGGGCTTTCGCCCTACTCTTCAGCTTCAATTGCCGTCGCTGCCCTCGTTCTCGGAAAGGCAGTCTTGATCGCGGACATGCTGCCGTTGATTAATCGATTCCCGCACAAGCCGCTGATCTACAACATCGCTTGGAAGACCGTTATCTACTTTTTGGTTTCAGCCGTCATTCACTACCTCGAACGTCTTGTCGATTTCTGGCGGCAAACTGGCGGCTTTGTTGCTGGGAATCAGAAGTTATTGGCGGAAATCATCTGGCCGCATTTCTGGGCTATCCAGATCATTTTCTTCATCCTCATCGCCATGTATTGCACGGGGCATGAATTGGTTCGCGTGATCGGCAAGGAGAAGGCTTTGCGCATATTCTTCGGACCAATGCCAGCGCCGCAGGTTTGAGCGGTCCGGCGGAGGCGACGTGTTGATTAGGTCGTACGACCTAAGTCCAATTGCTGACGTAATCACAGCCTGGTTATCTAACAATCGGACAATGGAAGTCCCACCAAGTGTGAAGTTCCTTAAAGAGTTGCATCTCTTCGTTTGGAAACCACGGGGTATTCTGGACGAAGCTGCGGTAAACAAAGTTCTTGTAGATTTGTTGCGGCACGAATGCAGGGCTAGTCAACCGTTTAACCGGTTTTCCGACCTGTCGGAGGTTCAGGATTTTCACCTAACCTTTAAGTATGTCTTTCATATCGCTCTTCACCGCCGCCTCGCATATGCTGGGCGCGAACAGATAAAGTCTGTTTTTTTCGTTACCCGCCCGGAAGCTGCTCAGCTAGTTAAAATCCACGCGGTCATCACCGATCACTCGCCGTTGAAGGTGGAGATGTTTGATGACCGCGCCGCCGCGGCGCGATCGTTGGGGGTTCCAGTCGAAGCTCTGGTGATGCGCGAACCCTGCTGATACCGGACCTGCCCTTGTAAGTGATGCCTTGAATTTGGCAATTGATGCTGACATTCGAAATGAAAACGTAGCTGCCGTGTGTGCGGTTTCGCACATTCCAGCTTGGGGTCATGACAACGTCCTGATAGCCTTTCTCAGCGACTGCCGATTTTTTCGATCTCTATCAGATTACTTATGAGTTGGATCACTGTCATCTGGTCAACTGCCTTGGGCACTTGCCTGATGATGATGTTGGTTCATCTGCTTGTTTGGAGCAGGGACCGGCAGTCGTGGGCAAATCTCTGTTTTTCTGTCGCAGTATTGAGTGTGGTTGCGCTTGTGGCGGTCGAAATGGTGGCGATCCATACGCAGTCACCGGTGGTATTCGGAGCGACGTTTCGCTGGGCTCACTTTTTCTATGGCGTCGGGGTGTGGGCCAGCCTGGGGTTCGTACATTTTTATTTTGGGACGGGCCGCCGCTGGCTTCTGGTGCTGGCGCTCGCGCTGCGGCTTTGTGCGGTTGTCGCGAACTTCACTACTGGTCAGAACCTGCATGTGTTGGCTATCCACAGCCTGCAACAAATTAATTTTCTGGGAGAGCAAGTCTCGATACTGGGACAATGGACGCCGAATCCGTGGGTGCGTCTTGGACAGTTGGCCGCGCTGGTCCAAATCGGGTATGTGATGGACGCCTCCATTCGGCTCTGGCGTACGGGCTCAAGGGAATCGCGGAGGCGGGCGTTGATGGTGGGTGGCACCTTGTCCTTTTTCATGCTGTTTGCTGCGGCTCAATCGGCGCTGGTAACAAAGGGCACATTGCGGATGCCTTTCCTGGTGAGTCTTCCGTTCTTGGGAATGCTATTCGCGATGGGCTATGAATTGAGTCGCGACGTTTTACGCGCGGCACAGCTGGCGCGGGAGTTGGCTGACAAGGAGCGTCGCCTGGATCTAGCGGCGAGCGCCGGCGGCCTGGGTATGTGGAGGTGGGACGTGGTGAACGATCAAGTCTGGATGAATCAGAAGGGGCTGTCGCTTCTCGGCTTCACCGACCGAGATAAAGTGAATGCCGAGCAGGTCCGCAGTCGGCTTCATCGCGCCGATCGCGAAGCAGTCGGAGCAATTGTCGCAAACGCCCTCGCTGTCGGCGCCGATTACGAAACTGAATGCCGGTTTGTTTTGCCTGACAACGAGACACGCTGGCTACATTCGCGCGGCCGCGTCGAGCGAGGCACAAATGGCAAACCATGGCGGGTGCATGGCGTTTCATTTGATGTGACCCAACGCAAGTTGGCGGAAGAAGCACTGCTTGAGAGCGAGGTTCGGTTTCGCACCGTCGCGGATGCGGCACCGGTGATGATTTGGATGTCTGGCCCGCACAAAGAAGGCATTTTCTTTAACAAGGGTTGGTTGGAATTCACAGGGCGGGCATTGCAGCAGGAGTTGGGAGAGGGATGGCTGGAGGGGGTTCACGCCGAAGATCTGGCGCACTGTCTCGACGTTTGCGGAACTGCCTTTGACGGACGTGAAGCCTTTACGGTCGAGTATCGCCTCCGCCGCAAGGATGGCGAGTACCGCTGGCTGATCGATACCGGCACACCGCGCTTCGAACCTGATGGCACTTTTCTCGGTTACATCGGCTCATGCATTGATATCACTCCGCGCAGGCAAGCAGAGCTGGAGCGCCAGCGTCAAAGCACCGAGCTGGCGCGGGTCGGACGTGTGGCTTTAATGGGCGAGTTCGCCGCATCTCTTGCCCATGAAATAAACAATCCGGTCGGAGCGATGGTCGCTAATGCCAGCGCCGGACAACGCATGCTCGCGCGCGGCCAACTCGGAGCAGACGAACTCCGCGAGCTCTTAGCTGACATCGTCGCGGACGGTCATCGCGCACGCGAAGTCATCCAAGGCATCCGAAGCATGCTGCACAATCGCGAAACGTCGCAGGTTATCGTCCGTATTAATGACGTTCTGCGCGATCTTCTCCAGATTGTGCGAATCGACGCCCTGGAGCGGAATGTAAAAATAAAGCACGAGATTAATTCGAATACTCACTGCGTAAGGGCGAATCGTGTCCAGTTACTACAAGTGTTGCTCAATCTGACGCTGAACGCGTTCGAAGCAATGTCCGTGAGTCGTCCAGATACGAGGTGTCTTGTCATCAGTACCGATCCTAATTCCAACGGAGAAGTAGTGATCCAGGTACGCGACAATGGTCCTGGATTTCCTGCCGGGATTGCTGACCAACTGTTCGAACCATTCTTCTCTACTAAATCCGAAGGGACGGGAATGGGACTAGCAATTGCCCGGGGCATCGTCGAAGCGCACGGAGGGACACTCAAAGGTGAAAATTGTGAGAGCGGCGGCGCGTGTTTTACTGTTCGCCTTCCTATGGCGAAAGACGACGGGGCGGAGACACCTTACCTGGTTGCTGTCGGCACAAACTAAGTCGAGACGAATAACAGCAAGCTTCCATCCCGCAGTTACATTTAAGGTCGATTAGGTTGTTCTTAAGGATGGAAAAATTGATGCATTCACGCATAAGACCAAAGTCCAATAGTGTGTGACCTGAGAGGGCGGCTATGTCATTGCTTAACGACCGATAGTAGCTCCGCAATAGCAGATGGCGGCGCTGCAAGTGTAACGCGCGGCATGGAAATTATGGCAACTGATAAATGAAAACTTTCAGAACAATGAAGACCAGAGCCACACAAAGCCTCATAACAATTGCACTCACCTGCATGGTCATTCTCATAACGACCAATGCACAGGCCGCGGACCCGTTGGGTTCATGGAACGACGGCCCGGCCAAACAAGCCATCATAGAATTCGTCAAGGCGACCACGACACAAGGCAGCCCTCAATTCGTACAACCCGAGGAGCGCATTGCTACGTTCGATCAAGATGGGACGCTGTGGGTGGAGCATCCGATGTATACCCAGGTGATGTATTGCCTGGAAAGGGTTCCGGCCCTCGTCAAGGCGAAGCCCGAGCTGGCGAACGTTGCGCCTTTCAACACGGTCTTGGAATTGCTCCACGGCGATCGCGCCGCCATGGAGAAGCTGACATTGCCCGACATCGAGAAGGTTGGCATCGCCACTTTGACCGGCATGGCGGTGGAGGCGTTTCAGGCTGAGGCGAGACAATGGCTCGCGGAAGCAAAACACCCGCGTTGGAAGAAGCTCTACACCGAGCTGACTTATCTCCCCATGCATGAGGTGCTGAAGTATCTTCGGGCCAATGGATATAAGACCTATATTGTCACCGGCGGCGGTCAGGACTTTGTGCGCGTGTATGCCGAGCAAACGTACGGCGTTCCACCGGAGCAGGTCGTTGGCACAGCGCTGGGAACCACGTATGGCTATGCCAAGGACGGTAAGCCCTTCCTAACCAAGGAACCTAAGCTCGTGCTCAATGACAATAATGGCGGTAAGCCCGAGGGCATTCATCTAATGATTGGCCGCCGCCCGCACATCGCGTTCGGTAATTCGACTGGCGACCAGCAAATGCTCGAGTACACCAAGGCTGGAGACGGCGCGCGGCTTTCGTTGCTCGTGTTACACGATGACGCGGAGCGGGAATACGCCTACGGGCCCGCTGAAGGGCTTCCCGATACTAAGGTCGGCACTTTCACTCAGGCCCTTTACGATGAGGCGAAGAAGAACGGCTGGACTGTCATCAGCATGAAGAACGACTGGAAGATGATTTTTCCTTTTGAGAGCAAATGAGTGCGCCGGAGCGACGGGATTTCTGCCTCTGCATATAGGCCTAAAGTCCTATAGGAAGCGTTTCAGGAGAACATTAGGATGATCACTAATCGACGCTTGTATGCGCTTGCCTAACAGTTGTTTATTTTTCGTTGCAATCGTTTTGGGTTCGTTTCCCGCGATGCCGTTTGAAAACGCGGCAGCCGCGTCCACCTCAGGTTCGAATCAGGCGGGCGACTCAAGCTGGCCGCGCGAGAAGTACACCAATGGGACGCGCCTGATAGTTTATCAGCCGCAAGTCGATGATTGGAAGAACTTCCAGGATTTGAGCTGGCGAATGGCGATTTCGCTTACTCCCAAGAACGGCAAGACGGTGCTGGGCGTGATTGAAATGAAGGGGACCACGAACGTAGACAACGTCGCCAAGCTCGTCACTATCACTAATCCGCAGGTGACTGGAACGTATTTTCCTTCACTAGACAACGCCACGAAGGAAAAGATGGATCAGTTGTTCAAAACGTTTGTGCCACCAACCTTCTCGATTTCTCTGTATCATTTAATCGCTTCCACGCCAAAGAAGGAGCCTCCCGCCGGCGTGCAATTAAACAACGATCCGCCCAAGATTTTCGTTGGTTACCGGCCATCGATCTTGCTGAGTGTGAATGGCGACCCGATCCTTTCTGTGGTTCCGAACACAAATTTGCAGTTCGTTGTTAACACACAGTGGCCGCTTTTCTTCGACGAGGCTGGGTCCACCTACTATCTCGCAGTGGGACAGCAATGGGTCACCGCCAACAAGCTCGATGGTCCCTGGTCGGCCACGAAGCAGTTGCCATCTGAGATGTCCAAGGTGCCGCAGGACAAACAGTGGAGTGCGCTGAAAAAACTTATCCCGCCAACTGCGAACACAAAGAATGTAACTCCGGATGTTTTCTACAGCGATAAGCCGGCTGAAATCATTCTGTTCGACGGTCAACCGGTGTATGCGCAGATTCCGGACACGCAGCTTGAGTACGCTACGAACACAAACAGTGTCGTGTTCGTGTACAAACCGACGCAGCAATTTTACTTTTTGACTGCGGGCCGGTGGTTCAGCGCGCCTGACCTGCAGGGGCCATGGAGTTACGCGACACCGGAACTCCCTCCTGACTTTTCCAAAATTCCGCTGAGCAGCCCAGCCTCAGCGATACTCAGTTCGGTTCCGGGAACCGATGAAGCGAAAGATGCAGTCTTGTTGGCGCAAGTTCCAACGACGATGACAATCAAACCCAGCGAGGCGCAAGCCAAAGTCAAAGTGGAGTACGCCGGCGAACCGAAATTCGAGCCAATCAAGGGCACATCCATGGAATACGCGACGAATAGCCAAGACAAGGTGATCGAGCTCGAAGGCACGTATTATCTTTGTCTCCAGGGCGTGTGGTTCATGGCTCCAACTCCAACTGGTCAATGGACAACGTGCATGTCGGTTCCACAGGAAATTTACACCATTCCGTCGAGTTCCCCGGTTTATAACGTGACCTACGTAACTCAAACCGCCAATCCGGATGGCACGGTGACAGCCAGCTATGCCGCAGGATATTTGGGCACGTTCATACTGGGAGCGGCTACAGGCGCGATCCTTGCCG
>Ga0310813_10001419_pt1 | contig 14414 bp, 7 predicted proteins | sample YN3metagenome_FD_203086 | JGI IMG/M metagenome (GOLD analysis project Ga0310813, IMG submission 203086) | Soil microbial communities from experimental microcosm in Duke University, North Carolina, United States - YN3 | ecosystem: Engineered > Artificial ecosystem > Soil microcosm > Unclassified ...
ACGCCGGGACGGAGTCGGCGTCCAGCATCGTCATGTGCAGCGGCGCCGTGGTCGGCTTTGCCCATTGCTGGTTGCGGTAGATCGCCGGGCCTTTTGCCGCGTCGTACTCGTAGATGGGGCGGCGAATGAGCTGCCGCACGTACCAGTCGGTGTTGAGCAGCGACGTGTTGGCGACCACGACATCCTTGCGAATTCCCTCGACCTCCTGCGCGTACCAGAGCGGGAAGGTATCGTTGTCACCGACGGTGACGAGCACACCGTACGGCTCGACGGAGTTCAGCAGGTCCGCCGCGAAGTCGCGCGTGTCGCGATGGCCGGCGCGCGACGCCCATTGCCAGTTCGCGAACAACGGGATCAGCGCGAACGCGAGCACCGGCGAGCTGACGCGCCAACTGCGCGATGTCGGCAGCGTCACGCTTTCGCGCCCGACCTTGACCGTCTGTTCGCCAAGCAGGGATGCGACCGACTCCCACACGAACAACAGACCGAGCGAGGCCCACACGCCCCACGCCGAGAAGCTCCAGAGGAAGAAGTAGTCGCGGTCGCGAACCTCGTGTGGCGCTTGAGACGCGGGGTCCTGCGACGCCCCCAGCTTGAAGTTCAGGTAGTAGATGAGCAGCAACGTCATCGTGAACATCAGCGAGCCGAAATACCAGAAGCTTCGCCTGTCACGTTGGAAGTGCACCCATCCGCCGAATAATCCAAGAACAAGGAATGCCGCGGCGAGCAGCGCCTGCGGGAAGGGATGTTCGCCGTGCGCGTCGCGCAGCCACTGCCACTTGAAGTAGAGCCACCACATCCCGAGCTGTTCGCCGAACGACGCCTGGCGATCGCTCAACTCCGGCTTGCCGTACTGTCCACGATTGAAGTTGTAGTTGAACGCGTCGAGCGTGCCCTTGGAGAAGGTGCACGAGACGGCGAGCTTCGTGCGACAGGCCGTCGGCTCGCCTTCATTGATCGCCGGGAAGTACGCCGCGCGGATGGGTTGCGTGGCGAACGGTGTGAGTCCCAGCACGATCGCGGCGACACACGCGAGGAGCAACTTCCAGCGGAAGAGCGTCCGCGGGCGCCGCACGAGGACCGCCAGCCCGACCGCGGGGGCGGCGAGCATGCCGGCCATGTGATTCGCGTACCCGAGGCCGAGGAGATACGCCACGAGTACAAGAATGCGATCCGCTTTTCGGCCATCCGGATCGTCGGACCACCGGATCATGAGCCACGAGATGATCGCGATCCCGACGAGCGACACCGTATACACCTTCTCGTTCACGACCGACTGGTTCCAGACGGTAAACGCCGTCGCGCCGATCATCGCCGCCACGGCACCGCCAAGGATTCGCTGCCACCGCTCAGGGAACCAACCAACCAGGACGCGTTCCGTGATGAGGAACCACATGCCGGCCGACGTCGCGCTGCAAATCGCCGCGAGAATGTTTATCCGCACCGCGACGCTGCTCGCGATGGGAAGAATCGAGAACACGCGTCCAATGATGACGAACAGCGGATTTCCCGGCGGGTGGGGCAACCCGAGCGTGTACGCGGCGGCGATGTATTCGCTCGTGTCCCACATCGCGGTAGACGGCGCCAGCGTGACGAGATACAGGACGAGCGTTACCAGCGAGACGACAAGCGCGGCGCGATAGGACGGCCGGTAGTCGAGCTCTGCGGTCGTGGAGGTGGCCATTGAGAGGGTAAGTGAAAGAACGCGTTGAATCTAACGCGCCGGCCAGCGCCGTTTACAGGCGCTGCCTAAAGGCGTCGTTTAAAAGCGCCGTTTACAAGCGCCGTCTACAAGCGCCGTCTACAAGCGCCGTCTACAAGCGCCGTTTATGCCTTATAGCTGCCCCAAATGTTGCATCTTGAACGTCGCCACGGCTCCCACTACTCCGGCGGTCCCGGGAAGGGTCCCAGGGACGATCCTGGTCGCGTCGACCGCGGGACGGAATGCGCGTCGGCGAACCTCGGCTTGCATCGGAACGAATAGCGCATCGCCGGCTGCCGTGACCCCGCCGGCCACGACCACCACGTCCACGTTCAGGATGTTGAGCAGGTTGGCGATCCCTGTCCCGAGATAGCGCGCCGTGTCACGCACGATCTCGCTGGCCACGGCATCGCCCTGCTGCGCGGCGCGGTAGACGGTTTCCGCGGTGATCGACTCGAGGCGTCCGCCGACGAGCGACGGGAGGAGTGACGCCGTTTCTTCACGCACGAGCACCTCGCGCGCCCGAGTCGCGATCGCGGGACCCGAGGCGTACGCCTCGAGGCAGCCGTAGTTGCCACATTTGCAATGGCGGCCGTTCAAGTCGATCGTCGTATGCCCGATTTCGCCGGCAACGTCCGACGCGCCGTGAAAGAGCTTGCCGTCGAGGATCAACCCGCCACCGATGCCGGTGCCGATCGTGATCCCGACCACGTTCGACGCGCCTTTCGCGGCGCCTTGCCACCATTCGCCGACGGTGGCGCAGTTGGCGTCATTGTCGAGCGTCGCGGGAAGATTCAGCCGCTCGCCGATGCGGTCGCGCAGGGGGAAGTTGCGCCAGCCGAGGTTGGGGGCAACGACGACGAGACCCTTGTCGCGATCCAATGGACCGGGGGCTCCGATGCCGACGCCAATGAAGTCGCGCCGGTTGGCGCTCGTTTGCGCGATGGTGTCGAGAATGACGCCTTCGATCAAGCCGACGATTCGGTCCGCGACACCTTCCGCGCCCAGCTCGGCGCTCGTCGGGATCGAGCGCATTCCATAGTGATGCTTACCATCGGCGGACATCGCGCCGACGACGATGTTCGTGCCGCCCAGATCGACGCCGATGATGTACTGGGGGGGGTGCCGCTTCTTCGTGGCCATGCGTCAGTCGCTCCCGCGAGTGATGAGGCTCCGTGCCAATGCCGCCACCTGCTCGGGTGAAATCTCGCGCATGCAGCGCCAATGTCCGAGAGGGCACTTTTGTGGACCGTGGCGGTCGCAGGGGCGGCAGGCGAGCGCCTTATGACCGACGACGGTCGACGAATCCGCCAGCGGCCCGAAGCCGAACTCGGGAACCGTCGGTCCAAAGACGGCAATCGTCGGCGTGTTCATGGCGGAGGCGAGGTGCAACGGAGCCGAGTCGTTCGTGACGAGGAGTGCCGCGCGGCCGATGAGGTCCGCGGAGCCGAGGAGGGAGAGTCGGCCGGTCGCGTCGACCGCCTGACCCTTCGACGCGCCGATGATCTGCTCCGCCAGTGCGCGATCGGCCTCGGCTCCAACAACGACGATGCGCGCGACGTCGCGCAATGCGCTCGCCAGCTCGGCGAAGTAGGGCCACCGTTTCGTCGCCCACACGCTGCCCGGCGCCATCGCGACGAGCGGTTCGGGGCCGTAGGCGCCCAGCACGTCGTCGACCGCGGTCCGTTCGGCCGCGCCGGGGTAGAGGTGGGGGCGCAGCGCCGTCGCGGGTACCTCACGCGCGGGATCACGCGTCGCGAGCGCGAGCAGCCGCGCGGAGTGATGAGTGTTCTCTATATATGGAACGCGTACCGTGTAGAAGCGGCGTCCGGCGGAGCGGCTGAAGCCGATGCGCTCGGGGATACTGCTCGCCGCGGCGAGCGCACCGCTTCGCACCGAGCCTTGGGCAAGATAGGCCTGGGTATACCCCCGGGAGCGCAGCGTCCGCGCGAGTCGCAGGAACCCTCGCGCGCCGCGATCCGCGCCGCGTTTGTCGTAGCCGATGGCTTCGCGAACGTGCGGATTGTTCGCGAGCAGCGCGGCGGCGGCGGGCGTCGCGAGAACGTCGACCGGCGCCGATCGCGCGAGGTGGGCGATCAAGGGTGTGGTCAACACCATGTCGCCGAGGAAGGAGGTTTGAATGACGAGGCTGGTCATCCTGAGGCGCGCGGCGCCGAAGGATCTATTGTCCCTGTCCGCCCAACTAGCTCGTGAAAGTAGGTCCTTCGCTTCGCTCAGGATGACGGTCAATCGACCTGCAATACCGCCAAGAAAGCTTCCTGTGGGATTTCCACCGCCCCGACCTGCTTCATGCGCTTCTTTCCTTCCTTCTGCTTCTCGAGAAGCTTGCGCTTCCGCGTGATGTCGCCGCCGTAGCATTTCGCGAGCACGTCTTTGCGCAGCGCTTTGACCGTCGTGCGCGCGATGACCTTGTTGCCGATCGCGGCCTGGATGGCGACCTCGAACAGCTGGCGCGGGATCAGGTCCTTCAGCTTGTCGGCGATTTTGCGGCCCCACTCGTACGACTTGTCGCGGTGGATGATCACCGAAAACGCGTCGATGGGATCGCCGTTGATCAACATATCGAGCTTTACGAGATCGCTCGCCCGGTACTCGAGCATCTCGTAATCGAGACTGGCGTAGCCGCGGCTGATCGTCTTCAGCTTGTCGAAGAAGTCCAGAATGATCTCGGCGAGCGGGAACTCCCAATCGAACTCGACGCGCGCTGTGTCGAGGTAGGTCATGTTCTTGTAGACACCACGGCGTTCGGTGCCGAGCGTCATGATCGGGCCGATGTAATCCGCCGGCGCCATGATGCGCGCCTTGACGTACGGCTCCTCGATGCGGGCGATGACGCCGGGATCAGGCAAGCGCGACGGACTCTCCAGCAGCTCCATTGTGCCGTCGGTGTGGTGAACGTGGTACTCCACGTTCGGCACCGTCGTCACGAGGTCGAGGTCGAACTCGCGCTCGAGCCGCTCCTGGACGATCTCCATGTGGAGAAGGCCAAGGAAGCCGCAGCGGAAGCCGAAGCCCAATGCGGTCGAAGTCTCCGGCTCGTAGTGCAGGGACGCGTCGTTCAGCTGCAACTTTTCGAGGGCGTCACGCAGCGTCTCGTACTGCTGCGTGTCCGTCGGATAGAGACCGGCGAACACCATCGAGTGCACGTCCTGGTATCCTGGCAACGGCTCGACGTCGGGGTGTGATGCATCGACAATGGTGTCGCCGGCGCGCGTTTCCTTGACCGTGCGGACGTTGGCGACGACGTACCCGACTTCACCCGGGCCGAGGGCGTCGGTCGTCACCTGGCGCAGCTGGTTGTAGCCGACTTCAGCGACTTCGTACGCTTGGCCGCTGCCGGCGGCGAACTTGATCTGCATCCCCTTCGCGATTGTGCCGTCGACGACGCGCACGCTCGGGATGGCACCGCGATATCGATCGTAGTATGAATCGAAGATGAGCGCGCGCACCGGCGCGTCGGGATCTCCCGACGGTGGCGGGACGCGGCGCACGATCGCCTCGAGCAGCTCGGGGACGCCGATCCCCTCTTTCGCGCTCACCAGGAGGATCTCGTCGGGATCGGCGCCAATCAGGTCGTGCACTTCCTGTTTGCGCCGGTCCGGCTCGGCGCCGGGGAGATCGATCTTGTTGAGGACGGGAATGATCTCGAGCCCGGCGTCCATCGCGAGGAACAGATTGGAGAGCGTCTGCGCCTGAATTCCCTGCGAGGCGTCGACGACGAGGATCGCGCCCTCACATGCGGCGAGGGAGCGCGAGACCTCGTACGTGAAGTCCACGTGTCCCGGCGTGTCGATGAGGTTGAATTCGTACTGTTCGCCGTTCCGCGCGGCGTACGACATTCGCACGGCGTTGAGCTTGATCGTGATGCCGCGCTCGCGCTCGAGATCAAGCGTATCGAGCACTTGATCCTTCATCTCCCGCTTCTGGAGCATTCCCGTGGCCTCGATCAACCGGTCGGCAAGGGTCGACTTGCCATGGTCGATGTGGGCGACGATGCAGAAGTTGCGGATGTGATCAAGCTTCACGGCAGACTCAACGAGAGAAAAAAACCGAACGCGGCCACGGCGGCGGAACGAGTGTGATCCGCAACAGACTAGCCGTGGGAATATAAAACTGCCGCGAGGGTTCCCCCGCGGCAGTTGTTTCGAAGTCCTACATCAGGCGCGTCGCGTCAGCGACCCGGGGGTTTGACCTCGGGCGGGCGCGGCGGAGGGGCTTCAGTGCGCGGCGCCGGAGCCGGCGAGCTACGGGGCGCTTCGACGCGCGGCGGCTCGCTGCGCGGGGTCGGAGCCTCGGAACGCGGGGGTGGGGCCATGATCGCGCGCGGCGACTCGGACCTTGGCTCGGAGCGCGGCGGCTCGATGCGCGGAGACTCCGTGCGCGGAGATTCCGTGCGCGGCGTCGGTCGGGCGTCGTCACCCGGCGCGGGCCGCGTGACGCCTCGCGAATCATTGTTGTTCGTCTCGCGACCGCGCGTCGGCGTCTCGAAACGCGGCTGATTGCGTGTAGCTCGCGTGTTCCCGTCGTCGCCGGCAAGCTGCGCGCGCGTGACTCCCTGTCGGCCCTCGAAATGATCGCCGACCATGTCCTGGATGGTGGGTCGAGTGCGCGTCACCGGCTCCGAGCCAGCGGAGCGCCGCGGATCGGGCGTGTCGCTGGTCAGCAGACCGCGAGAGCGATAGACCGGCGACACCTTCGCCCCGGCGCTACTGCCGTCGGTCGCTTTCGCCGCGTCGGCAGCGAGTCGTGCGCGCGGTGGCTGCGGGTTGATCGGGTCGCGCGCGCCGAGATTGAATTTGCGTTGCGGATAGATGGGCGGCGCCTGTGCGACGCCGTAGCCGCCGTACCCCGCCCAAGCCCAGCGTGAATACGATCGAGTCGTGTAGCAATCTCCGAAGGCGTCGTACGCGTAATACTGGCCGCGGTAATAGAAGGACTCGCCAAACGGAAGCAGAGAATTGAACAGCGACACCCTGTCGAACGGTGTCGAGGAATAGCCGTTGAATGGCGAGTAGCCCGAGCAGAATCCGTAGCCGTACCCCGGTGCGCGGCCAAACCCGCTGCCGTTGTCGAAGGCGTACCGGTTATTCGAATAGTTCGCGAACGAGACGGTGTACGCCTCGCGGTTTGGCCCGGCGAGGAGCGCCGCGAGCTCGTACACGGCGGGCCGAGGATCACGCAGGTAGTCACCATCGACGAGCTCGAAGCTGTCCCAAACCCCGCCCGTCGAGAACTGATCGAAGCGCATGGGCCGCCACGACGCGACGACGAAGAGGTATCCGACGCCGAGATCGTACGAGTCGCGCGTCGCGCTACTAAATCGGCTGAAGGGACTCGAGGTCAGGCGATACCGATACTGGTCTTCGAACCCAGCGAAGAATTCGGCGCTCTGGTAGGAGTGCTTTCCGCGAAGGAATCCGTCGTCCGTCGGCTGCTCGGGGAACACGACGCGAACGACGCCGTCCGGGCCGATTTGGCCGACGAGGACGTAGGCGTCGTCGTCGAGATGGATGTTGGCGCGGAGGCGACGCGAGCCGTAGGCGACCGTCATGAACTCCGCGGACACGGAAACCCGAGGTCCTTCTCGCTCCGCGAGCCGCTGTGCGAAGACGGAATCGAGTTCCGCTGGGGTCAGGGTGACCCTGGACGCGACTTTTTCCGGCGTGGATGCCAGCTGAACGGCGCCGCCTGGAGCGGAGGAACACGCCCCGACGCACAGCAAGAGCCCAGCTGTCGAAACGACCACCCGACGACGCGACGACATAAAGCGCGGCTCCGAAGGAGTGTGGTGTATACAAATAAGCATACACGGGCCCGGCGCGCAAGATCCTTTATTAATGAGGCGCCTCCTCTGGACGAAAACAAGGCCTCCCGGGCAAACCGCGCGATTACCTTTCTCGCTCCCATGGAGAGCACTCGCGCCCTCCGCGCCGACCTGTTCGACCCAGCCAGCCTCGCTGCGCTGGGGCGGATAGAAATTGTCGCCCGCTGGATCGTCGACGGCTTCATGAGCGGGCTCCATCGCTCGCCGCGCAAAGGCTTCTCCGTCGAGTTCGCGGAGTATCGGCCATATCAGCCCGGCGACGACCTTCGCTATGTCGATTGGAAGATCGCCGCCCGCTCGGATCGATGGGTCGTCCGGCAGTACGAGGAGGAAACGAACCTTCGCGCCAGCATCGTGCTCGACGTGAGCCGGTCGATGGCGTGGAGCGGCGCGCAGATGCGCTCGGGCGCCGCGTCGACCGGACAGGCGCGAACGCGCGACACCGCGACCGTCGCCCAACTGACCAAGCTCGAATACGCCGAGCGTCTCACCGCGGCGCTGGCGCTGCTCCTTCTGCGACAACGCGACGCCGTCGGTCTCGTGCGCTTCGATGAGAGAATTCGAACGGCCGTGCCGCCGCGCGCCCGCAACGGGCAATGGCGCCGCATCGTCGCCTCGCTCGAGGAACCGGGCGCGGGGCGCGCCTCCAGCGCCGCCGAGGCGCTGAGCCAGTCCGCCCGACTGATCAACCGGCGGGGTCTCATCGTCCTCGTGTCGGATCTCTTGATGGAGATCGACGAGGTCGAAACCGCCATGCGCGGCCTGCGCGCGTTGGGCCATGACGTGACCGTGCTCCATATCATGGACCCGGCGGAACGCGACCTGCCCGGTGGCGGTGAGGCGGTCTTCATCGATCCGGAGACGGATCTTTCGGTGCCGGCGAGCATCGCGGACGTTCGGGCCGCGTACAAGAACACGGTCGACGAAGTGATCGGCGAGTGGCGATCGATGTTCGGCGGACTCGGGATCGGGTATGAGATCGTCTCCACCGACGCCCCGTTCGGCGTCCCACTGCGCCAGGCGTTCGCCGCGCGCCAGATGCTGCCGTGAGCTTTCTCGCCCCGTTCTACCTGCTGCTCGGCGGCGCGGTCGCCGTGCCGCTGCTGCTCCACCTGCTTCGCCGCCGCATCGGTACGCGACTCGAGTTTCCGGCGGCGCGCTACCTGTTGCGCGCGGAAAAGGAGAACAGCCGCACACTGCGCATCAGAAATCTCTTATTGATGATGCTCCGCATCGCCGCGCTGCTGGCGATCACGGTCGCCGCGGCGCGACCGGTCGCCCGCTGGCTTGGCGCGGGGCACGGACCGACGGCACTTGCGATCGTCGTCGACAACTCGCTGAGCTCGTCGGTGGTGGTGAACGGGCGGCCGTTGCTCGACCAGTTCAAGGGCATGGCGAAGGATGTGTTGTCGAGCGCGACGCCGGCCGACCGGCTTTGGCTCGTCACGATCGACGGCCATGTTCGTGGCGGAACGCCGGCGGTCCTCCGGGACGAGGTGAATCGTCTCGAGGCGATCGCCGGAGCGGGCGACCCGACGACGGCACTCGCGCGGGCGGCAAGTGTGGTGCGCGGGGCCGGCCTCGAGGCGAAGCAGGTCGCGCTGCTCACCGATGGGCAACGCACCGAGTGGCAGCGAACCCCGTCGATCGCTGACGCACAGGTGCTCGTCTATGTGCCCAATACGCGGCCGCCGGCGAATCGCGCCGTCACGCTCGCCGAAGCGCGGCCCACACGCTGGACCCCACGCGGTTCGGTCGCCGCGCGCTTTCTCTCGCATGATTCGACGACGTACCGCATCACGCTCAACGGCCGCACCTTCGCGCGCGGGACGGCGGCTCCGAATGAAGAGGTCGTGGTCCACGCCGCGCCTCCGGAACGCGGATGGCTGGCCGGAACGGTGGAGCTCGAGCCCGACGAACTGGCGGGCGACAACGTGCGAAACTTCGCGGTGTGGATCGGCCCCGCGCCGGGCGTCAGCGGGCTGCCATCGGCGGGGCCATTCGTGAAGAGCGCGCTCGACGTTCTTCGAACGTCGGAGCGCATTGTCGAGGGGCACGACATCGCGGTCACCGGCGCCGACGAGATGTCGACGCTGCCCGCGTTGATCACGGCGCCGCTCGACCCGGTCAAGTTGGGCGCGGCCAATCGCGCGCTCGAGCGCGCCGGGATTCCCTGGCGATTTGGGACGCGGCGAGCCGGTGATGCCGCGGTGCGCGGCGCCGGCTTCGACGGTGTGAACACCTCTGTGCGCTACGATCTCGTGGCGCAGACGGGCGCCGTTGCCGAGACGCTTGCCGTCGTCGGTCGGGACGCGTGGGTCGTCGCGGGGCCGCGCTACCTGCTCGTCGGGTCACCGCTCACCGCCGACGCGACGAACTTTCCCGTGCGCGCGTCATTCGTCCCGTGGCTGGGCTCCGTTCTGACGGAGCGGCTCGTTGGCGAGCCGGGTCAAGTGCTCGAGGCGGAGCCGGGATCGCGCATGCCGCGTCCTCGGTGGGCCGATGGACTCGAGAGTGTGGACGGCCAACGGACTTCGTTCGGCGAGGTGTTGGAGGCGCCGTCGCGCGCCGGCACCTACTTCCTGACGCGCAATGGCCGGCGCGTCGGCGCGCTGGTGATCAACGGCTCTCCGGCGGAATCACAGCTGGAGCAGTTCACGGCGAGCGATTTGAGCCAGCGTTTGCACGCCGCGCGCGCGCTCGTCGCGCCCGATGCACCGGCCTGGTCGTCGATGGCCTTTCGTGGGGCCGCTCGGCGCTCACTGCTCGAGCCGGCTCTTCTCGTCGCCCTCGTGCTGTTGGCCATCGAGGCGGTCCTGATCGGCGCGCGGCCGCGACGGATGGCCTGATGGCGCTCGAAAGCGTGCTCGATGCACTCGAGCGGCTGCCCGCATTTCAACGCGTCGTCAACACCCTGCCTACCCCGGGCGGGCGCCTCAGCGTCGCCGGACTTCCCGGCTCGGCGGACGCGGTACTCGTCGCGTCGATGGTGCGGCGTCTCCCGACGCGCTTCATCTTGGTGGCGGCGGAGGGCGTTGCCGAAGCCGAGCGATGGCTCGCCGATCTGACCACGCTGCTCGACGAGACACCGATCGCGCTCTACCCGCCGCGCGAAGGGTTCGGCGAGGCGGAGCCGCACATGGAGGTCGCGGGTGAGCGCGTCGAGACACTCGAGCGGCTGACGCGCGGTGAGCTTCGTGTATTGCTGACGACGGCGCGCGCGCTCTCCGAGAAAACGCGAATGCCGCGCGCGCTGCAGTCGCTCCGCGTCGAGCTCCGCAAAGGCGCCACGCATCGTCTGAGCCAATTGTCCGAACATCTCGAGTCGATCGGGTTCGAGCGCGTGTCGATGGTGGACGACATCGCCCAGTTCAGCATTCGGGGCGGGATCTTCGACGTGTATTCCTTCGGCATGGCCGAACCCGTGCGCGCCGAGTTCTGGGGCGACGAGATCGTAGATTTGCGCCATTTTGATCTCGCCTCGCAGCGTTCGACGCGCGCCGTGGACTTCGCGCTCGTGCTTCCGGTGGACGGCCACGTTCGCGAAGACGCCGGCGCGTTCGATCGCGGGTCGATCACGACGCTGCTTCCGCCGGATACTCTGCTCGTCGTGCCGAACGGTTCACATCTCGAACCGGAGCTCCAGCGGACCTGGGCCGACGCGCAGCATCATATCGACCTCGCCCGGCGTCGCGGCGAAGACGTCCCGAATCGCGACGAGTTGTTCGAGCCGCCGGCGGCGACCGTGGCCGCCTTGCGCAAGCTCGGCGCGGTGGCGTCGGTGGAGGCAGGCGAGGAGCCGGCGGACGTCGTATTCCCGCTGCGCCCGCCCGAAGCGATCGACCGCGACATCAAGCAGCTCAAACGGCTCGTTCGCGACGGCACGCCGACGATCATCCTCTGCGACAACGAAGGCCAAGCCGAGCGTCTCGACGAGCTGCTGAGCGACGAAGACCGGAATCCGTCCCCCGCGGCGTTGTCGATCGGAGTGCTCGACGGCGGGTTCACGCTGCCGGGTCTCCGCGTTCTCACCGATCACGAGATCTTCCGACGCGAGCGCCGTATTCGACGCGCGCGCCGATACCTCACCGGTGTCTCGATCGAGACGATGTCGCTCAAGCCGGGCGATTTCGTCGTCCACCTCGAGCATGGTGTCGGGATCTACAGAGGGATCGAGACGATCTTCGTCGGCCAGAGCACGATGGAGGTCGCCGTGGTCGAGTACGAAGGCGGCGACCGTCTCAACGTGCCGCTCTATCGCATCGATCAGCTCGAGCGCTATCGCTCGGCGGACGATGTGTCGGAGGACTCGCCGCCGCCCCGGCTGCACAAGCTCGGCGGCCGCCGTTGGGCGCAGCAGCGTGAGAAGACGCGTCTCGCGATTCAGGATATGACGGTCGAGCTGCTCGATCTTTATGCGCGCCGAAAAATTGCCACGCGTCCGGCGCATCTTCCCGACACGCCGTGGCAGCGCCAGCTCGAATCGGCGTTTCTATTCGAGGATACGCCGGACCAGCGCACGGCGACGACGCAGGTCAAGACAGACATGGAAGGCACGCGGCCGATGGACCGACTGCTCGTCGGCGACGTCGGCTACGGCAAGACGGAGATCGCCGTGCGCGCGGCCTTCAAGGCCGTGCAATCGGAACGGCAGGTCGCCGTGCTCGTTCCGACGACGATTCTCGCCGATCAGCACCTGCGAACGTTTTCCGAGCGACTGGCGGATTTCCCAGTGAAGATCGCGGCGCTCAGCCGCTTTCAAGGCGGGAAAGAGCAGGCCGCGGTTCTCGAGGAGCTCAAGGCGAAGAAGGTCGACATCGTGATCGGAACGCACCGGCTCCTCAGCCCCGACGTACAGTTCGCCGATCTCGGGTTGATCGTCGTGGACGAGGAGCACCGATTCGGCGTGAAGCACAAAGAACGCCTCAAGCAGCTCAAGCTGCAGACCGATGTGCTCACCCTCACCGCGACGCCGATTCCGCGCACGCTCCATCTGTCGCTCGCCGGTTTGCGCGACATGACGCTCATGCAGACGGCGCCGCGCGACCGGTCGCCGGTCTTGACCTACGTCGAGCCGTTCGATGTAGGTCTGATCGAGGAGGGCATCTCGCGCGAGCTGGATCGTGGCGGACAAGTCTTCTTCGTCCACAATCGGATCGAGACGATCCAGGCGATCGCCGATCATCTGAAGAAGATCGTGCCGCGCGCCCGGATCGGTGTCGCGCACGGACAGATGCGCGAGAAAGAGCTCGAGGAGTGCATGCACCAGTTCGTGAACGGCAACATCGACGTCCTCGTCTCGACGATGATCGTCGAGTCGGGGCTCGACGTGGCGAACGCGAACACGATGTTCGTGAATCGCGCCGATCATTTCGGGTTGGCCCAGCTGTATCAGCTGCGTGGCCGCGTCGGCCGATCGCACCGGCGGGCCTACTGCTATTTGCTCGTGCCGGACACCGGCGTCGACGCCGAAGCCGAACGGAGGCTGCAAGTCCTCGAGCATCACACGGAGCTCGGCGCGGGCTACCGCATCGCCGTCAAAGACATGGAGCTGCGCGGGGCGGGGAACCTGCTCGGCGCCGAGCAGTCAGGCTTCGTCCACGCGGTCGGCTTCGACATGTATTTGCGAATGCTCGAAGAGACCGTGACGCGGCTCATGTCGGGCGACTCCGCGCCGAAGTTGCAGCCGGCGGACGTGACGATCGACACGCCGAATTATCTGCCCGACGACTACGTGGTGTCGCAGGACGCCAAGATCGATGTGTACAAACGCCTGGCCCGGTTCGAGAGCGCGGGTGACGTGGAGGCGCTTCGCGTCGAAATGCGGGATCGGTTCGGTCCGCCGCCGCCGGCGGCCGAGGCCATGCTCGCGCTCGCCCAATTGCGGATCGTTGGCGGTGCTTTGGGGATAGAAGGAATCCTGGTGCGCGGCGAGGAAGCTCGCATTACGTTTAGAGGTTCCGCCGCGCCCAGGGTCAAGGGGCTGTCCGCCGCATTTCACGACGTGCAATTCCAGGCGGAGGTCCGCCGAGCTGTTCCTTTGTCATTGAAGCTCACCCGTCTCGGTGGCGCCCCGATGCTCGAAGGCCTGGTCCGCGCTCTGCGCGCGGTTGCCGCATAGCCGCTTCGTCCAATATCGCCGTTCGTCAGCCACGCTCCTAATTCCCACATGCGCCCAATTCGCGTTCTTCCGCTCGCTGCAAGTCTTCTCGCTGTCACCGCCTGCAACGGCCTCAAGGAGGCCCTGACCGCGCACGTCGATGTGGTTGCGCGCGCTGGTTCACAGGAGCTCTCCGTCACGCGCCTCGGCGACCTGCTGGGCAACGCCAAGATTCAGGTCCCGGTGACGCGCGAGACCGCTGCCATTCTCGCCGACATCTGGACCGGCTATCAGCAGCTGGCGTTCGCCGCCGCACATGGCGACTCGCTCAATGACAAGAAGCTCATCGATCAGGCGATGACGCCGATGATCAATGCGCAGCGCTTGAGCCGGTTCATGGATTCGGTCTCGAAGTCGTTCAAAGTCGACTCGGCGACCGAGGCGGAATACAACCAGGCCGCGGGCGGTTTGCTTTCGGCGCGTCACATCCTGATCGGGTTCAAGAACGCGAACGTCCCGGCGACGCAGGACGAAAAGGATTCGCTCAAGAAAAAGGCCGACATGGTTCGCGCTCAGGTCACGGCGGCGAACTTCGCGGCGATGGCCGACAAGTACAGCAGCGATCCGACCGCCAAGCAAAACCATGGATACATGGGCGTCTTCCGTCGGGGCATGATGGTTCCCCAGTTCTCGAATGCCACCGCGAACCTCAAGCCGGGTGAGATCTCGCAGCCGGTCGAGACGCAGTACGGCTATCACATCATTCA
>Ga0310813_10001420_pt1 | contig 14409 bp, 12 predicted proteins | sample YN3metagenome_FD_203086 | JGI IMG/M metagenome (GOLD analysis project Ga0310813, IMG submission 203086) | Soil microbial communities from experimental microcosm in Duke University, North Carolina, United States - YN3 | ecosystem: Engineered > Artificial ecosystem > Soil microcosm > Unclassified...
CGTATCGACGAGCAACTCCATCTCGAGGGTCTGCAGCGCGCCGTGGACGAATTGGAGCAGCGGGGAGCGCAGCCCCGGCACACCGACCTCGGCGAATGTATTGCCGCGGGTAAGGGTGTACTCCTCCGGGTTGAACATCACCGTCGTGCGGTCGCCGGTATCGGTGTTCGTGATCGTCGCCTTCTCGAGGGCCATGGATCATCGCCTCCCGAGACGTTCGCGCTGGGCGGCGATGCGATGGTCAAGCGATCGCAACACGGTGTCGGTGAGCCGCGCGAGATCCGCCGGCGGAATTTGCGGACGAGTCGGCGCGACGGGCGCGGCAATGTGATCCATGAGTCGTGGCCCGTGCGGCTCCGCGGACGCCGGCTTGGAATCGTCGTTCGCGCGGCGCGACATGAGAGGCATGTCGAGCACGCGGGCCGTGCCGGCGGGTGGAGCGCTGGCGAGCGTGGCATTCGCCGGCAGCATCACGACCTCGCGGCGACGCTCACGCGTTCGAAAGCGCGCGACCACGAGACTCGCCGCGTGAGCGGCGCGTCGCTCCGCCGGCGGCGGGAAGACGACTGTCGTCGCGGCGAGGGGAAGCTGAGTGACGTGCTGGTGGCGCTCTTCGCGAACCGACACCGCGACGGTGAGGCGCGGCGCGAACGTGAGTTGCATTTCCGACGGCAGTTGTCGCGACGCGCCCGACTCGGGCGAAACGCGAGCGAACGCGACGAGCGGCATCGGCAGCGCCGCGCGCGCCGTGGAGAGCGCCGTGCGCCGAGCCATCACCGCGTCGGCGAACGCCGCCGGGTTGGCGACGCCAAGACGCCGGGGGCGGCGCGGCAAGCGGCTCTCCGCGGTCCGATGCGTGGCGATCATTCGCTCGCGCGCTGGTTGAGGTCCGCGATCTCGCTGACCCAACGGCGGCGATCGGCGTGCTCGAGCGTCATGACGCGATCGTGCTCCCAGTGAAAGTGATACGCGACGTAGGCTACCTCCCGGTACAGCTGGTCCAGGGGGTAGCCCACTATCCCCCCGCGCCAACGAGCTCCGTGGAAAAGCGGTGCTGGCATTGCGGGCAGACGACGTCGGCCGGCCCGTCGGGATGTCCGTTGACGGTGTTGTACAGCGCTTGGAGGTAGGCCAGATCGGTGGCGAACAAGCCTTCGATCACTTTCGGCGTGACCTCCGCGACACCGTCGATGCGCGTCACGACGCGCGAGAGGAGAATGACCACGAGATACGCGGCATTCTTCGCGACGCGCGGATCGGCGAGCGGCAGCACCTCGTCGGCCGCCGTCGCGCGACGCATCGTTCCTGTGCGATGGAGGCTGCCGTCGACGTCGAGCCATCCGCACGGCAGCGTGAACGCGAATTCCGTTTGAAACATGAGAGACTCCGAGGCGCGGTTCACGCGCGGTCGAGACGTTCGTACGCGATCTCGACGGATTCGATCGAGAGCTCGCTCGTTTTGGTGTTAAATGTCTGCGCGGTGTATTTCACCGGAAACGCGTTGAATAGATTCCAACGCGTCAACTCTTGTCCGGTCATATCGAGCTGCACGATGGAGATGCTGCGGCGGATCTTCTCGCTGCCGTCGAGCACGTCCTTGAACCACGCGAACAGCCGTCCATCCTCGGTGTATCCGCGCTTGAGCGTGAGGTTGGAATGCTTCGTGAGGCCGGGAAGTTTTCGGACGTACGTTCGATCACCACCCTCACGGTATTCGATGACATCGATCGTGGCGTCGATGCCGCCGGCCTCTTGAAAGCGCGCGCCGATCACGCCGTCGATCTCGACGGAAAACTGAAACGCGCGATAGTAAACGGGTTGCTGTCCTGGTTGAGCCATGGCGATCCTCGCGCGGTGAGCTAGGCGGTAATGGCGCTCTGCATGAGCAGGCCGATGCGGATGATGATGAATTCGGCCGGATACGTGACGCGCAGCCCGATTTCCACGGTGAGTTTTCCGAGGGCGCGGTCCGCGTCCTGGTTGAAGACGTCGGGAAAACGCACGTAATACGATTCGGCGGCCGTCGCGCCGAAAAGAGCGCCATCCGCCCAAGCACGATCGAGGAAGGCGGACGCGGCGCGAGAGATCTGCTTTTGGAGCTGCAGATTGTTGGGTTCGAACACCGCCCAGGACAAACCTTCCTGGAGCGACTCCTCGACGTAGTTGACGAAGCGACGAGTGCTCACGTGCAAGAACGACTTGTCGCCGTTCGTCGACATAGTGAGCGTGCGGGCCCCCCAGACCAGGATGCGGCCGTCCGGGGCAACGCGAAGGATGTTGACGCCGTTGTTGTTCAACGAATCTTGATCGGCGTCGGTCAGTCGATCCTCGACGGCGCTGATGCCCCGAATAGCCTCGTTGGCCGGGGCCTTATGGACGCCGCGAGTCGTGTCGACCCGTGCGTAGATGCCCGCGATGTGGCCGCTCGGCGCCACGAACTCGGTGTCGGGATCATTGTCGAGCTCTTTCGGAACTTCGACGCGCGGGTAGTAGAACGCGCCGTATTGTGAGTCGACTGGTCGCTTACCGCCCGGCGTGCTGACCGGGGTCTGGAGCTTGGAACGGTCCGCCGATTCGTTGCCGGCCGGATCGTAGATCGCAAAGCGGTCGCCGAGCGGCTCGGTGTGGTCGGCCAGCGCGGTATATACCGTCTTGCCGGTGATGCCCGGCGCGGCGATGATCGCGATCTCGTCGATCGGATCGAACAGACCGATGTTGTTCTTGACGTCGTTCGCCAGCTCGGTGCCGATGTTCACGATCCAGCAACGCTGTCCGCCGTTCTGGAAGAATCCCTTGACGGCCCGCGACAGCGAGGTGCTCCGCTTGGCGTTGTTCGCCGGCGTGGTGAGATCGAGCACGTAGTCGACGAGAAACTGGTCGTAACTCGTCACGGCGCGCGCGATGTTCGGATACCGCGTTGTGATTGGCGCCTGACCGATGAACGCGGCAATGCTCGTGCTGACACCGGCGATGGGCGGCGGCGACAACCGAACCTCGTTGATCCAGACGCCGGGCGTGTGTTCGTAGATCGTGGGGGGCATGGGACGGGCTCCGTGAGTTCCGGATCAGGTGAGACGGAAGACGTGTTGCGCGAGCGGTCCATTCGGCACCGCGACGCCGTGAGTGTCGTTGTTCGCGAAGCCGGCGGCGCTTCCGACGAACGTGTGATTGCCGGCCTGCAGGCCCGTCATGACCCAGCGGCCTTCATCGTCGGCGGTGACGACGCGGCTGGTGTCGACGTGGCGAATCGTCGCGCCGGGAACCGGCTTGTCGGCGTTGTTCCCATCGACCACCCAACCGCCAATCTGAATCCACTCTTCGCCGGGTGGCGAGCCGACGAATGCGTGTTTTTGTATCAGCGTGATGACGCGTGTCGACGGAGCGGAGTCCGTCACGAGGTCGAGTGGTGCCATCGCGACGAGCTGGATCGCGGGGCGCCAGGGCAGCTTCATCGTGCTCCAGAAATCGTTGAGCACACGCGGCGTCTCCGGTGGCGCGACGGTGAGGACGACCGCGCCGTCGTCGAACACCGGACCGGCTCCGTTGACGCCGAGCACCGACGGCACGACCTCGGGATTCTGGTAGAGAATGCGCAGCGCGCGGGCGAGCGTCGCGTGCTCGTCCTCGATCGGATTGAGCAGGGTCGAGTCCTCGGCGGGGCTCCACGCCGAGATCAGGAAGTGGCAATCGAGATAGACAGGGGGCCTCGAGAACACGACGCGGCGATCGGGCAGCGGGAGCGGCGTCGGGTCGAGAGGCGCGCGGCGCCAGTCGCGGTTCTCCCGCATCTCGTACATATAGATGTTGAGCCGCATCTTCGCGCCGTTCGTCGTGACGTCCGCCTGCCACTTCTCGTTCGGCACAGTGAAGAAGAATTCCGGCTTCGCGGGTGGACCCGCTCCCCACTTGGAATCCAGCAGTGTGCGGATGGTCTCGTCGAGGAGGTTGAGCATGCGCGATCACGGCGCGTCGGTCGTCGATCGCTGCTGTGACGACGTCACCGACACCGCAGAGTGGATGGCGTCGACGAGCGCCTCACGCGACAATCCGGGCACGAGCGTCGCATGCGGACGCAGCTCGTACAGCGTCGCCGACGCCCAGTCGGGGGCGAGGGTGAGGAGCTTGAGGTTGGGCAGCTCGAACAGCACGTCGTCGATGCGGGTGGCGGGCATGTCGTCGCTCGCGCCCGCCAACACGACGTCGGCTCGAAGCGTCCGCGCGCGCCGTGCCAGACCCTGATCGACGGGCACTTTGTCCACGATGTCGAAGTCTGGCACTTTCCCGATGAGTCGATCGATCAGATCTACGATGAGCTGCGGACCAGCGAGCAGCAGGCGGATGCGATGCACCGTCGTCGAGTGCTCTCAAAGAGACGGACGCAAAGTCGGGCAGGATTGGACGGCGAGAAATAGAGCGCCGGACTCAATTCGGGTTCACGCGAGGATCTAGATCGTCGCGTGGATCACGGCGTCTTCGGCGCATACGCGCCGATCTTCAGTGCGCGTTGCGTCGAGTCGCGATAGCTGTTGTTGCGGTGGAACTCGAAGACGAGGTTGTCCCCGTCGAGCGCCTTCTTCCAGTTTTGGCCGATCGCCTTCTCGACGCTGTGATCGAGGCTGATTCGGCGCTCTTCGACGGCCAACGGCTGTTGACCCGCTTTCGGCGGATTGACATTCAACAACGCCGCGCCTTCGCCCGGCGGAAGCGTGAATCCGGAGTCCTGCAAGAACTGAACGGCGGCCGGATCGGCGCGAACAGCCTTCCAAAATTCCTTCTGCGCACTCTTGTACGCGTCGAGCGTCCCTTGCCTGCCGAGGCTCTCTACCGTTTGCCCGCCGAGCACTTTGGCGCGTGCTTGCTCCCAAGCCGCCGCTAAGGGCGTCTCGGAAATCGCCTTGGAGATGACTTTGTTCACACGCGCAACAGCCTGACGACCAGTTTCGTTGGGCAGTCTCTGAATGTCCTCCATGTCTGCCTTGCGCGGTCCGGGTCGCTCGACTTCTCCCGTCGCATTGACTTTCCCCTTCTTGACTCGGATGTCCTCGATCTTCCGACCCTTCACTTTGGACGAGTCCACGCCCGTGGGAACGTCCTGTTTTCCTTCCATCGGGCCGAACATGTTCTCCACGTGCTGCTCGATCTCGGCGCGGTCGGGGAAGAAGTTCTCAGAACGATCCTCCACTTTGGGCGTAGTCTTCGCGGCTTTCTCGGCCGCCACGGACTGCGGTGAGGCCGGCTCCGGCGCGGACTGACTCTTGGCATCCTCTGATTTCGATTGAACCTGCGGAGCTTCCTCCTTCGGTGAAGGCTGCGAGTCCTGCTTCGATGCCGGCTGGGCTTCGGTTTGTTGGACTGGCTCCGGCGCGGGCGCCGATTGCTGCTGTGATTGCGGCGTTTCCTCGACCCCCGACTGCTGCGATTGCTCGAGCACCGGTGTTTGCTGCATTTCGTTGGGCGCATGCAGCTGTTCCGGCGCGACCTGGTCTTGCACCTGAGGCGTCGCTTGCTGCGGCGTTGCGTCTTGCTGATGCGGGACGCTCTGCTCAACCGGCGACTGCGGTTCCTGCTGGTGTGTCTGCGGTTGGGCCTCTCGTATCGCCGGAGGTTGAGCCGCCAGCGCGGCGCGCTGATTCTGAGTGCGCTGCTGCAACTCGGCGCCGCCTTCCCCGAGACCGAATCCGCCCTCGTGGCCCGCTTGGCTCGTCGCGAATCCCTGAATGCCGGCGACGACCGCGGCCTTCTTGATCTCTTCCGGCGACGCTCCGGACAGATATGCCTGGCCCGCGGCAACACCGGATCCGACCGTTGCTCCAGCGACGCTCTGCACCAGCTTCGGTGCATTCGGGATCACGTGCGACACGCCGGAGCCGATGCCGCCGCCGACGAGTCCGGATGCGGCGCCGGTGAGCGTGTCGTCGACGATCTCGCCGGCACTCTTTCCCTCGAGCGTGGCGCCGAGTCCACCGCCAAACCCGCCGCCGGCAATGCCGGCGCCGGCGCCGCGGATGACCCGTGATGTGAGACTGATGCCCTTCGCACCCGCGCCCAACAGCTCACCCGCCGCGCCTCCGACGAACGTGCTTCCGGCATCGACGGCGCCGTGCTTCACACCTTCCCACGTCTCTTTCTTGAGCTGCTTCATACTGATCGGACCACCGGCCACGGCTTGACCGGCCAGATTGCTGCCGCCGCGAAGGACGCCGCCCGCAACACCTCCGCCCGCGGTGATCGCAACCGCGGTCGTCGCGGTCGTCGCCGCGGTCAAGCCGGCACCCGTGAGGCCGGCGCCGGCGAACGCCGTTCCCGCGGCGCCGGCAACGACAGGAGCGGCGACGATCGCCGCCGCGCTGAGCGCGATCGCGAACGACACGTCGCGCGTTATCTCCAACGCTCCCTGCGTCGACTCGGCGCCGGAAATTGTCTTCTGCAGGTAGCTGTTCCACTCGTGTTTCACTTCGCGCAGCGTGTCGTTTGCCAGCTTGAGCTGCCGCGCCGCGACCTCGAGCTTCCCTTCGTTTGCCGCACGCAGCCCGTTGGTCACCGCCGCGTTCGGGCGCGTCCAGATCGAATCCGGCGGCGGCAGCGCGTCGCCGACGATGTCGCTGATCGTGCCGACGCTATACCAATGCTTGCCGTGCACCTCATCCATCCATTTCTTGTGGTCCTGCCGATTCGAGCTCGCCTCGCTTTGTATGAGATTGAACTTGAGGATGAGGTTCTTCTTGGCGCGCTCGAACTGCGCCTGATACTCGGCTTCGGTCAAGCGCTTTTTCTGACCGTCGATGGTGACTTCGTACATCTTCACCATCGCGATCTGCGGCTGCGGTTTACGCTCCGACTTCGTTCGCGCCGCCATCTCAGCGATTACCCGGCGAAGCGGCCGCCGCCCACGCCTGCTCGAGCTCGTCGGGCTGCATATCCTTGCCCATTTTCGCGTACTCGCGCCGGATGCCGTGTAACGCATGACGCAGCCCGATCGACGCCCGGCGCCTCGTGGTCTCGACTCCAGCGGCGAACGCCGCGGCGAGCGCGACGTTCTTGATGTTGCCGCCCGTCAGCGGAAAAGCGCGCGCCAATTGGGCGAAGTCGATGTCGTCATCGACTGGCGCGTCGGGAGGCCAAATGGTGCGCCAGAGTGCCTCACGCTGCGCGACGTCGGGATGAGGAAAGTGCACGATGAACGCGAGTCGCCGCGTGAACGCCTCGTCCAGATGACCGCGCAAATTGGTTGAGAGTATTGCCGCACCGCCGCTATCGTACGACTCCATTCGCTGCAGCAGATAACTGATCTCGACATTCGCGTACCGGTCGTGCGCGTCTTTGACCTCCGATCGCTTTCCAAACAGCGCGTCGGCCTCGTCGAAGAGCAGCACAGCGTTCGATCGCTCGGCGGCGGAGAAGACACGATCCAAATTCTTCTCCGTCTCTCCAACGTACTTGCTCACCACCGACGCCAAGTTTACCCGGAAGAGATCGAGCTCCAGGGCATGGGCGATTGCCGCCGCACCGGTAGACTTCCCCGTGCCCGCGGGGCCGTAGAAAAGAGCGGTCGGCGCCAGACCGTTTTGCAAATGGCCGGCGAAACCCCACTGCTCGAGCACGACGCGACGCGCGGCGACACGGTCGTGCAGCTCGTGCAACTGCGCCAAAGTCTCCGTGGGGACGATCAGGCGCTCCCACGGAATCTTCGTGACGACGCGCGTCGCGAGCGCGGCGAGGTCGTCGCTCGAGCGCGCCCGCGCCGACGCGTAGACGGCACTCGTCGCCGTCATCGGTAGCTGACGCGCGAGAGCCCAATCGAGGCGACCTCGCGCTTCGGTCGCCGCGGTGATGATCTGTGACGGCACCAATCGATACCGCTCGGCTGTCACCGCGACGTCGACGAGATCGGGCGCGATGCCGTGGTCCGTCAGCGCGTCCTGCCACACCGCTTCCCGGCGCTCGGCGCCGGGCAGATCGAGGGGGACGGCGATGAATTCGGGCGCGAGCTCGCCGAGCGTCGTGCCTCGCTCGCTGGCGATGAACGTGATGCCGTCGTCACGCCGCAGCGCCTCGAGGATGCGATCAACGTCGGCGTGCCGCCCGGCGTCGTGCAGCGATTCGACGCCGTCGACGTAGAGAACGGCGTCGCGCAGCCACGCCTCGAGCAGCAGCTCTCGCGGATCCGGCAGTATCGGCGGGGCGCGCGTGAGATCTACGATGACAATCGGAACGCCGAGTGATCCGGCGACGGCAGTAGCGAGATGCCGGCGACCCACTCCGCGCGGTCCCGACAAGTGGACGCGAAGCGATTTGGTTTCGCCGATGCGTGTCCGTGCGAGACGCGACAGAGCGCGCGCCTCGTCGGGGTGTGCGTCGCTGTGCGTGTGGCCCGGGTAACGCAGCTCGACGAACGAGCCGAGCCCCGGATCGAGCCGATCGTCGCCGTCGAGGTAGCGACGAATGCGCGCCGACAGCTCGACGCGGCCGTCGAAGACCGTCGCTAAACCGCGTTCGATCAGCTCCGCGGCCGGCGCCTCGCCACTGTCGGCGGCATGAATGGGTCGTTCGCCGTCACCGATGCGGCGGAGCAGTTCGTTGGCACGAGCCGAAAGCGCGAAGACGCGGCCGAGCCAGGCGGCCCGCGACGAAGCAACCGTGGAAGCTGCCGACTCGACGCGCACGGAGGACACCACGCCAAAGTCGGCCTACCCGTCGCCTCCGAACATAGACCCATGGATACAACTTGGATTCAGACGCGGAGCTAGTCGCGACTAAACCCGGCCGTAGGCGGAGGTGGACAACAGGCGAGCCGCCGCCTCGCTCCGCCGCTTGACATGGAGTTTCTCGAGGATGTTGTGGACGTGGTTCTTGACCGTTGCCACCTCGATGTTGAGCGCGCCGGCGATCTCCTTATTGGAAAGTCCGCGCGCCAATAGCCCGACGATCTCGACCTCCCGCTGGGTAAGCCCGCCGCCGCTGGGCAGGTCGTTTCGGGGCTGAACCGCGGCCATGGCGGCAAGGCGGCGGAAAAGCGACGCGGCTACGAGTGGCGAACAGAGCAGCTCGCCACGCCGCACGTGGTCGAGCGTCGAGACCAACAAATCGACTGAGCCGTCGCGCGGCACGTACGCTGAGACGCCCGCCTCGGCACAGGCAATGACGTCGTCGGCCAGCTCCGTTACAGCCACGGCAACGAACTTTCGGCGCGGATCGGTTAGCGTGAACCGGCGCACCAACGCGAGCACGCCGACCATGGACGCATCGAAGACGACGATGTCGATAGGTTGCTCGGCGATCGCCTCGACGATGCGATCGCACGAGTCCACCGTTCCGATGAGCGCCAACTCCGAGTAGTGTGACAGGCTCTCGGCGAGCGCCTCGCGGAACAGGCGGATGTCGCTCGCCACGAGGACGCGCGCTGGTTCTTCTCCGAATCGCGTCGCTGCCGAGTCAACCGAAAGGGAAAAGGCGGACGCCGATACCGGGGCCGACGGAGCGTGGTGCATACGTGCGGGGGTGTGGCCAACCGTGGGTGAGCGGAGTGGGCCCACATTATTGGACGCCCGAGCCAAACTGTCAACACGCGACGATGATAACCGTCATCGCCATCGGCCTGTCGAAGATTAGAGCATTCTAATCTTTGGGCCGGTCGCGAGCTGTGACATCACGGGGTTAGGTGGGCGGGCGGGAGCACGCCAAGGCGTCCGGCTGCTTGCGTCGGTAGCGACCACGCGCGCAGAATGTCAGCGTCGACCAACACCCGTCGCAGCCGATGCGTCCGACGACCATGTATTCGATCGCCCTTCTGGCGCTCATTGCGGCGTTCGCCGCCCCAGCCTCAGCCCAACGCGGTGGACGCGGTCGGGGCGCCGCCGCCAGCACCGATGGCGGTCCCAACGGTCTCGGCGCCCTCCACTTCAGATTCCTCGGCCCCGAAGGCAACCGCGTCGGCTCAATCACCGGCGTCCCGGCGATTCTCGGCCAATTGCGCTCGCGTCGGCCGTAACGGCACGAGCAGGGCCCGCGCCGGCAACAACCGGGCGCGGGCTGCTCGATCAAGCGCGTCACGGCGGCGCGACGAAGCTCACCGTGGTAGTGCCGGTCTTGGTGACGCTGTTTGCTTCGTCATCTTTCGCGACCGCTGTAACGATATTCGTATGCGACGTCCCGGCGGCGCCGGTCAGCGTCTTCGTGAACGAGCAGGTGTAGCTTCCGCTGCCCGCGATCGTTCCGCCGGTCGCGCAGGTGCCGACGCCGTTCAGGTTGCCGAACTTGTCGTCGTTGAGCGAGAACAAACTCACCGCCTCGGCCGTGAGATTGTTTATGGTGATCGTGTACGTCACGTCGCCGCTCAACAGACCGGTGTTGTTGAATGTGCACACCGTCGTCTGGCCGGTCTTCGTCGTGATCCCGGTGATCTTGTTCTGGGCGACCGTGGGCGTGCCGGTCGATACGCCGTCCACCGTGCACGAGACGCTCTGCAGCGTCCATCCGCCGGGCATCGTTTCCGTGATCGAGTAGTTCGTGCCCGGCGTGACGGGGAGCAGCTCGGTCGTCGCGCCCGACTGCACTGCGTACTTCGATGTTCCATTCGTCGACGCGCCGGCCATCGTGAAGCCGAAGAACTTCGACGTGGTCACGTCGGTGGCTTTCACGATCTGAATGAACGCGACGCCCGGCGTCACGACGCAGTCGAACGGATTGCTGTTCGGCTCACCGGACGGGAACGAGCACACGTTGAGCAGATCACGGCTCGTCGTGCCGGAGAGACCCTGCATCGCGAGATCGATCGAGCAGGTTGCGACGACGTCCGCGCCATCCTCGCCGCCGGCGAGTTGATCGGGAGACACGACGCTGATGCTGCACGTCGTGGTGCCTTTGTTCGCGCCGGTCACCTGGGTGACCTGCTTGCCGCAGCGGTCGATCTTTGTGTCGTTGCAGATGTAGACGTCGGCCGCGCCGGCGCCGCCGACCTGATACACGCTGCCGTCAGGATTATTACTGATCCGGGCACAGACGGCGATGTTGGCGTTGCCGTCGTTGTCGGTGTCGATCAACGCGCAGGCGTCGCCCGTCTGGCCGGTGCCGCCCCACGAGTTGATGTCATCCCACGACCACCGCACGCCCAGCTTGCCCGCCAGGTTGTCGGCCCGGTTGAAGCAGTTGAGATCCACCTGCGCCGGCTGATCGTTCGGCCCGGCGTCGTCGCACGTCGGCGATGAGAAGTTGAAATTCTGCGACGGCGTCACGACGGTCGTGTAGGTGCGGTCGGCGGTGAACACGAGATCGCCGCTGGCGAGCGTGTTGATCGACGTCGGGTTCGCCGTCTTGGTGACCGAGATGTTCGGGTTGACGTTGGTGAACGTCACCGTCGCCCCGGCTTTGGCGCTGGCGCTCGAGTTGTCGTCGTCTTGCACCGTAGCGGTGACGGTATCCTTGTGCGTCGTGCCGGCGTTCCCCGACAGCGTCTTGCTGAACGCGCATTGGTAGTTGCCGCCGGCGGCGATCGAGCTGTTGAGCGCACAATTTCCTTGGCCGCCAAGCGCGCCGAACTTATCGTCGCTGAGCGCGGTCAGCGTCACGGCTTCGGCAGATGTGTTGTGCACGTTCACCGTGAACGTCACGCTGCCGCCGGTCTCCGGTACGCTCGTGGGGCTCGGCGTTTTGGTCACCGTCAACGTCGGCGGCACATTGGTGAAGCTGACGGTCGCGTCGTCGTGGCCGCTGGCGGTGCTGCCGTCGTTGTCCGTCACGGTGGCGGTCACCGTGTTCACGTGACTCGTCCCGACATTGCCGGTGACGGTCTTCGAGAACGTGCACGTCTTGGTTGCTCCCGCCGCGATCGAAACCCCGGTCACGCACGTGCCCGTGTTATTCAAATTCCCAAACTTGTCGTCGGACAGGGTCGTGAGCGTCACTGCCTCGAACGACGTGTTGGTCACGTCGACGGTGTACGTCACGCTTCCACCGGTCTCCGGCACACTCGTCGGGCTTGCCGTCTTCACGACCGTTACCGTCGGCAGCACGTCGGTGAACGTCACCGTAGCGTCGTCAGTCTTCGAGGCACTCGTGCCGTCGTCGTCGGTCACCGTCGCGGTGACGGTATTCTTGTGCGTCGTACCTGCGTTACCGGCGACGTGCGCCGTGAAGGTGCACGTGTAGTTCCCCGCCGGTGCGATCGAGCCGCCCGTCACGCAGGTTCCCTTGCCATTCAGATTCCCGAACTTGTCATCGCTGAGCGTGGTGAGTGTGACCGCTTCGGCCGAATTGTTGGTGACGACCACGGTGTACGTCGGGTCGCCGCCGCTCTCCGGCACGCTCGTCGGACTCACCGACTTGTCCACCGTCAGCGTCGGTGCGACGTCGGAGTAGGTCACGGTCGCGCCGGCCTTTCCCGTCGCGCTCCCGCCAGGATTCGTCACGGTCGCGCTCACCGTGTCCTTGTGTGTCGCGCCGGCCGTCGCCGCGGGCAACGTCTTCTGGAACGAACACGAGTAGGTCCCCGACACGGCGATCGTTTGCGGCACGGCACAGGTTCCCACGCCATTCAGGTCACCGAACTTGTCGTCGCTCAGCGTCGTGAGGCTGACCGATGTCGCCGTCGTGTTCGTGACAACGACCGAGAAGGTGACGTTGCCGCCGGTCTCGGGCACGGAGGTCGGGCTCGGCGTCTTCGTGACCGTGAGACTCGGACCGGCGACGATGTTCTCGAACGTGCAAACCGTCGTCTCGCCGATGGTCGTGCCGATCCCGGTTACCGCGTTGCCGCTCTTCGTGCCGGTCGACGTGCTGCCGCCGCGTACGCATGCCGCGGCTTGCAGTGTCCAGCCGGTAGGAATCGAAGTCTCGGTGAGACTGAACGTGCCCGGCGACACTGGAATCAAGGCTGTGGTTTCGTCGCCGGCGGCGTTGTCGGTGACGCTGAAGCTCGTCGAATTGTCGGACGCCGCGGGGTTCAGCGTGAAGCTGAAGGTCTTACCGCTCGCGTCGGGGGTCGTCTTCTTCACGATCCGAATGAACGCGGCGCCCGGCGTGACGATGCAGTCGAACGCGTTGCTGTTCGGCGCGCCCGAGGGGAACGAGCATACGTTGAGAATGTTCGCCTTGGATGCGTTCCCGATCGCCGCGAGATCGATCGAGCATGCCGCGAGGACGTCCTGTCCGTCGTCGCCTACTCCGGGAAACAGATCCGTGGTCTTCACGACTTCGCACGTCGTCGAGCCGAGCGCGATTGCCGTCGCGGGCTGGGAGCAGCGATCGGTCTTATCGTCGCCGCAACTATAGATGATCGGCGACCCCGGCGACAGCTGAAAGACGTTTGCGCCGGAGGCATCATTGGTGATGCGAACGCAGATCGCGTAGTTCGCTTTGCCGTTCGACGGATTATCGGTATCGAACAGCGCGCAGGCGTCGCCGGTTTGGCCTGTGCCGGTCCACGAATTGATGTCGTCCCACGTCCAGGCAACGCCGAGTTTTCCGGTGACGTTGTCGGCGCGCGTGAATCCGTTCAGATCGACCTGGGCGGGTTGATCGTTCGCGCCCTGAACGTCGCGCGTGAAGGGGAGGAAGAGGAAGGAATCAAAGGCGGAGCTCAGTCCGAGCTGCTTCGCCGCCAGTGTCGGCGCGATGATTCCGGATCGGGGCGCGGTCGTGTGGTCGGAGCCGCACGAAATCAGCGTCGCGATCGCGCACACCGTCGCCGCGGTGCGCCACGACGCGTACCGGCCGCGGCGTAGGCCGGCCGTTGCTTCGTCTGTCGGTTGCATGTCCCCACCTCAGTTGTCGAGTAGCGGAGCGCTACTCCTGCGCCGAGTCGTCCGGCGTGACAAGCAGCGATGAGGCGAGGACTGTGGAAGTTGGCATTGGGGTCCCCGCGGCGTCGCGGGCTTGTTGCAGAAATGCGCGAAAGGGCGGTCAATATGCGACCGGCCTCATGGAGGGGACATAGGCCTTTGGGCCTACGTGATGCGGAAGTAGTTGCCCGGTGCGAACCGTTATCGAGGGCTGTATTGCATTATGCCAGTCAGAATCCTGTCATCACGGTCTTCAAACGCAGTCCGGGGTGTTCCATGAAGTCGCGCGACGAGGCATTGGGTGTCCCCTCCGTTCATTGTTTGGAAGCGGAGGAGCGTTGTCGGACGCGTCAGCCCCTCGCCCCGATTCGGTTTTTGCAAATCACCGCGATCGCAGTGGCCTGAACGCCACAGGAGCCGAGCATGAAGATCACGAGAGGCGGTTCGAAGCCTTCGGCAAAGGGGCCGAGCGAGTGGTTCACTGGAACGGTCCGCATCGATGCTCCATTTCAGGCGGACGCCCCGGCGCGAGTCGGCGGCGCAACGGTCACGTTCGAACCCGGTGCGCGCACGGCGTGGCACACCCACCCACTTGGCCAGACGCTGTTCGTCACCTTCGGCCTCGGCTGGGCGC
>Ga0310813_10001423_pt1 | contig 14401 bp, 14 predicted proteins | sample YN3metagenome_FD_203086 | JGI IMG/M metagenome (GOLD analysis project Ga0310813, IMG submission 203086) | Soil microbial communities from experimental microcosm in Duke University, North Carolina, United States - YN3 | ecosystem: Engineered > Artificial ecosystem > Soil microcosm > Unclassified...
TGCGCGGCGCGGTCGATATTGCCGGTGGCTTCCTTCACACCCACCACGCCCGGCACGTTCGCGAGGCGCAGGATGGTTTCATTGGACATGTCGGCCACCGTACGGCCGGGCACATTGTAAAGGATCAACGGCAGGTCGACGGTTTCCGCGATCTTCGCGAAATGGCGATACATGCCTTCCTGGGTCGGCTTGTTGTAGTACGGCACGACCTGCAGCGACGCATCGGCGCCGACTTCCCTGGCGTGCCTCGTCAGCTCGATCGCTTCGGCGGTCGAATTGCCGCCGGCGCCGGCGATCACCGGAATGCGGCCGGCCGCATGCTCGACCGCGGTTTTGACCATCAATACGTGTTCGTCGACCGATACCGTAGCCGATTCGCCGCTGGTGCCGACCACCACGAGGCCGTTCGTGCCTTCCTCGATATGCCAGTCGATCAGTTTTCGGAACGCCGGCAGATCGAGACTGCCGTCTTCGTGCATCGGGGTGACGATGGCGGGAATGCTGCCGCGGATCCGGATACTGTCGTTCACGTTGGTCATTGAAACTCGATGAATTTATTCAATAAACAGCAATTGTAGCGGATTAGCCGGCCAAATCGTAACGCGGGGGAACCCATATTCCGCTGCCCGGAGCAGATTTTTCCGGTTCGCGCACCGCGCACAAGCGTTGCACGAAGGCTGGGCGCGGATCTTCGAAAAAACCGTCCTGGAAGGCGATCACCCGTAGTTGTCCGCGTACGACATCGAGCAGCTCGCCGGGCGCCAGCAGGAAGGCCGGATTCGACGGTTTGCCGACCGTTTCATTGCCCTGCGCGAAGGTTTCGTAGATCAGCACGCCGCCAGGCGCAAGCGCGCTCAACAATTGGGGAAAGAGCGGACGATGCAGATAGTTCGTCACGACGATCGCAGCGAACGTGGCGCCGGCGGCAAGCGGCCACGCGGCATTTTCGAGATCGGCGGCGAGCGTCGCGACATTCGCGGTGTCGCTCAGCGTGGCGAGGGCGGCGACGTCGCGGTCGATCGCGGTGACCGGGTGACCGCGCGCGGCAAACCAGCGCGCGTGGCGCCCGGCTCCCGACGCGACGTCGAGCACCGCGCCGCCCGCCGCGACCAGATGCGACCAGCGCCGCACCCAGCGCGACGGATCGGACAGGCCGTGTGGCACGGGCGCGCCGGCTGCGGGTTGTGGCGCCTCGCTCATCAGCTGTACGACAGGCCCATCGCCTCGCGCACGTCGCGCATCGTCTCGGTCGCGAAGCGTCGCGCCTTGTCGCAGCCGTCCGCGACGATCGCGCGCAGCAGCGACGGATCGTCCATATATTTCTGCGCGCGCTCGAGCATCGGCTGCTGTTCGCGCAGAATGCCTTCGATCACCGGCTGCTTGCACTCGAGGCAGCCAATGCCCGCGCTGCGGCAGCCCTTTTGCACCCACTCATGGGTGGTTTCGTCGGTGTAGACCTGGTGCAGCTGCCACACCGGACACTTGTCCGGATCGCCCGGATCGGTGCGGCGCACGCGCGCCGGGTCGGTCGGCATGGTGCGCACTTTCTTCGTGATGGTCTCGGCGTCTTCACGCAGCCCGATCGTATTGCCGTACGACTTCGACATCTTCTGGCCATCCAGCCCCGGCATGCGCGACGCTTCGGTCAGCAGCACCTGCGGCTCGACCAGAATGAGCTTGCGCGAACCTTCCAGATAGCCGAACAGCCGCTCCCGATCGCTCATCGACAGGCTTTGCGACTCCTGCAGCATCGCGCGGGCTTTTTCGAGCGCTTCGTCGTTGCCTTCCTGCTGATACGAATTGCGCAGCTCGTGGTACAGCTTCGCGCGCTTGCCGCCGAGCTTCTTCGCGGCTTCCAGCGCCTTCTCCTCGAAACCCGGCTCGCGACCGTACAGGTAGTTGAAGCGGCGCGCGATCTCGCGCGTCATTTCGACGTGCGGTACCTGATCTTCGCCGACCGGCACCAGCGACGCGCGATACAGCAGAATGTCCGCGGCCATCAGTACCGGGTAGCCAAGAAAGCCGTAGGTGGACAGATCCTTGTCCTTCAGCTTCTCCATCTGCTCCTTGTAGGTCGGCACGCGTTCGAGCCAGCCAAGCGGCGTGCTCATGCCGAGCAGCAGCGACAGCTCCGCGTGCTCCGGCACGCGGCTCTGGATAAACAGCGTGGCCTGCGCCGGATCGATCCCGGACGCGAGCCAGTCGATCAGCACCTCCCACACGTTCTTCTCGATCACCTCCGGCGTTTCGTAGTGCGTGGTCAGCGCGTGCCAGTCGACCACGCAAAAGAAGCACGGGTACTCGGACTGCAGACGCACCCAATTTTTCAGCACGCCGTGGTAATGGCCGAGGTGCAGCGAGCCGGTCGGTCGCATGCCGGAGAAGATTCTGTCTGGGTACATGGTCTGATCAGAAAAGCGATACGAGAGGAGTCAGGATGGCGGTCACGGCATCGTAGCCGAGACTGACGAGCGGCCGCAGCCAGAATTTCGTCAGCGTCCCCGTGATGACCAGCGCCATCACGATAAAGAAGCCGTAGGGTTCGATGCGTGACAGCGCGATCGCCGGCCGCGGCGGCAGCAGCGCGGCCAGCACGCGACCGCCGTCGAGCGGCGGCAGTGGAAACAGGTTCAGCACGCCGAGCACGAGGTTGACGCCGACGCCGGCCGCGGCCATCCGCGTGAAGAACGGCTCTTCGACGTTGAACGCCGCCAGCGCGACGCCGAACACGCCCCACACCAGCGCCTGGACGAAATTGCACAGCGGCCCGGCGAGTGCGACCCACAGCGAGCCCCAACGCGGATTGCGCAGATTGCCGAACGCGACCGGCACCGGCTTCGCGTAGCCGAACATGAACGCGCCACTGGTGGCGAAGTAAAGCAGCAGCGGGATCGCGATGGTGCCGAGCGGATCGATATGCCGCATCGGATTGAACGACACGCGGCCGAGCACGTACGCCGTGTTGTCGCCGAGCATGCGCGCGACGTAACCGTGGGCGGCTTCATGCAGTGTGATGGCGAAAATCACCGGCAGCGCGTAGACGACGATTGTTTGTATCAGGGAAGAATCCATAGCGGGTTATTGTAACAATGCCGCCGGGCGCAGCCGCGCTGTTTCCGGCATTACGGCTTTTTTTTCGGATTTGCCGCGCGTGCGCTGCCGCGTGCGCGGTGCGTGCGGGCAGTTCTGCACGCAGGCGGTTCTGCGTCGCCCGCGTTCTTTGCGGCATGACCAGACTGCATCACGCGACGATTACGCGCCATCGAAGCGCCATCACCTGGGGTCATCACGCCGGCTGCTCAAGGCCGAACGGCGCGAGGCTACCGCGTCCGGGCCGGACCAGCACCGGTTCTTCGCCGGTCAGATCGATGACCGTCGAAGGCTCGCACGGGCACGCGCCGCTGTCGATGACCAGATCGACCTGCTTTTCGAGACGCTCGCGGATTTCTTCCGGATCGTTCAGCGGCCGCGTTTCGCCCGGCATGATCAGCGTGGTGCCGAGCAGCGGCTGGCCGAGCGCTTCGAGCAGCGCCAGCGTGATCGCGTGATCGGGCACGCGCAGGCCGATCGTCTTGCGCGACGGATGCGACAGGCGCCGCGGCACTTCCTTGGTAGCCTGCAACACGAACACGTACGGGCCCGGCGTCACCGATTTGATCAGCCGGTACTGGCGGTTGTCGACCATCGCAAAGCTCGCCAGCTCAGACAGATCGCGCACCAGCAACGACAGCAGCGCCTTGTCGTCGAGACCGCGGATCCGGCGCAGCCGCTCAGCCGCCTGCTTGTCGTCGAGCCGGCAGCCGAGCGCATAGCTCGAATCGGTCGGCAGCGCGACCAGGCCGCCGCCGCAGACGATCTGCGCGGCCTGCTTGATCAGACGCGGCTGCGGATTATCCGGATGGAGCCGAAAGTATTGGGACATGATGATGGGTTCGAGGGACGGGAATGCCGTTGCCTGTTGCACGGCACATGCCGATGCGCGTTTCACTGCGGTTGCTGTTTTGCAGGCCAGCTTCAGGTTGCTTACCGCCTGGCTGCAGACACTTGCAGCCTGCTTGCCGCCCGCTCGACACCTCGTTGCCGGCTTGTTGCTGTCAGGTTGCCGTGGCGCGCCGCCAATCCTGCCCGCACCGCGCGGCGCAGCCTCACAGCCAGCGTTCCCAGACCGGCTTCAGGTCGGACGGCAGCGGCGGCAGGCCGCCCAGCTCGACGCGCCCCTCGCCCGCCGCATGAAAATCGGACCCGCGCGACGCCTCGAAACCGAAGCGGCGAGCCACGTCCGCATACTCGCGATACTGCTCCGGCGTATGGCTGCCGGTGACCACTTCGATCGCCTTGCCGCCCAGATCGATGAACTCGCTGAACAGCGCATCGAACTCGAGCGGCGTGTACTCGTAACGGCCCGGGTGCGCGATGATCGCTTCGCCGCCCGCCGCCTGGATCCACTTGACCGCATCGGCGAGTTTCGACCAGCGATGCGCGATATAACCCGGCTTGCCGTCGCCGAGATAGCGCGTAAACGCGTCTTGCGTCGATGCGCAGCAACCGCTGTCGACCAGATAGCGCGCGAAGTGCGTACGCGAAATCATGTCAGGATTCGACACGTACTTCAGCGCGCCTTCGTACGTATCCGGAATGCCGAGCGACGCAAGCTGCTCGCCCATCGCTTCGGCGCGCGCGGCGCGGCCGTTACGGGTGCGCTCGAGGCCGTCGATCAGCGTCTGGCAGGCCGGGTCGATATGCAAACCCACGATGTGCACCGTGCGCGACGCCCACGTGACTGAAATTTCGACACCACCCAGGTAGTCCATACCGAGCTGCTGTGCTGCGTCGCGCGCTTCCAGCTGGCCGCCGATCTCATCGTGATCGGTTAGCGCCCACAGCGTCACGCCATGGGCGTGCGCGCGGCGCGCGACCTCGGCGGGCGCGAGTTGCCCGTCGGATACGGTGGAATGGCAATGCAGATCGGCGTTCATTACGGAGTTCGGGGCGCTGGCGTGGATAGCGCCGTGTTGAAAAGTTGTCTGGCCATTTTACTGCAACGCAGTAAGCGCACGCAGAGGATTTGCAAAGCTCTGTGCCGCAACTGGCGCGCCCGACACGGCGGCCAATCCTTATGCGCAAAAAGTCATGTGCGTGTCACACGCCGCCACGAGCCGGCCGGGCTCACGCACAGAATGCCTCGATCAACGCCGCAATCTGCTCCGGCTGATCGTGATGCACCATATGCCCCGCGTCGTCGACGATCTTTTCGCGCCAGTCGGGAAACGCGCGAAAACGCGCCTTGAATTCGTCGAGCGGAATCTCGCCGGCGATACTTGCCAGCGTCGGCGAACCGGCTGCCTCGACATGCAGCACCTTCGCGCGCACCTGCGACCACACGGCCATCACTTCGTCGACGCGGTACAGCAACGGGCCGCGAATCTTGTGCGCCGGATCCGCGAGCAGCATGTAGCCACCGTCGCCGTCAGGTCTTGACCAATGCTGCGCGAGAAAACGCGCGCGCCGCGCGTCGAGCCGCGCATTGTTTTTGATCAGACGCGCAGCGACGTCGTCGAGCGACGCATAGCGGCGCAACAGCGGCGGCTCGCGCATTTCGTCGAGCCATGCAGCAAGGCGCCGCGGCGCCTGCATAACCTTCGCCGGCGCAAGGCCGAAGCCTTCGAGATCCACCACGCGCCGCACCCGCTCGGGCCGCGCGCCCGCATACAGACACACGACGTTCGCGCCCATGCTGTGACCGACCAGATTGACCGGCCCCGCAGGCACGTAATGATCGACTAGCGCATCGAGGTCCGCCAGATACTCGTGGAACCAGTAGGCGCCGCCGCCGCGCTGCGCGACCGGCCAGTCGGACAGGCCGAAGCCGCGCGCATCCGGTGCGAGTACCTGCCAGTCGCCGCCGAGCGCATCGACGACGAACTGGAACGATGCCGCCACGTCCATCCAGCCGTGCAGCATGAACAGCGTCGGCGCGTCGGGGTTGCCCCAGCGGCGCACGTGCAACCGCACGCCGCGCACCGTGACGAATTCGGAACGGGATTCGGTCATCGACGGATTTTCCAAAAAAGAATGATCGTTCGATTATATCGGCATCTCTGCAGGATGGTCGGACGCAGTCGCCGAAGAAGCGTTCGGTCTCAATCTTGCGCGGCCGCCGGGGGAGGCGTGTCGACCGCGGCCAGCGCCGCCAGTTCGGCTTCGTCGAAACCCGCGTCGCGTCGCGCGGCGAAGTTGAACGGCCCGCGCAGCTTCGGCGCGCGATACTGGTCCGTCAGACGCAGATATGTCGCGTGCGGATCGAGCTGTCTCTGATCGCACAGGTAGCGGAACCAGCGATTGCCGATCAGCACATGACCGATTTCGTCGCGCAGAATCACGTCGAGAATCGTTGCCGACGCGTGATCGCCGGCCTGCTGCAAACGCGCGCGGATCGGCGGCGACGCATCGAGGCCGCGCGCCTCCAGCGTGCGCGGCACCAGCGCCATGCGCGCCAGCACGTCGTCGCGGGTGCGGTCGCACATATCCCACAGGCCATCGTGCGCCGGGAAGTCGCCGTATGCGTGGCCAAACTCGGCAAGCCGCGAGGTGAGCAGCGAGAAATGATGCGCCTCCTCGGCGGCGACTTTCAGCCAGTCGGCGTAAAACGCTGCCGGCATGCCAGCGAAGCGCCATACCGCGTCGAGCGCGAGGTTGATCGCGTTGAACTCGATATGCGCGAGCGCGTGCAACAGCACGGCGCGCCCTTCATCCGATTGCATGCTGCGTCGGCCGAGCTTGCGCGGCTCGACCAGCAACGGACGGGAAGGTCTTCCCGGAAGACCCGCCGGCTCGGCGAACCCGGTATGCGGATCGAAGCGCGCCGCGCCCGCCGTAACGCGTGCGAGCAGATCGCGCGCCCCGGCGGCTTTGCGCAGCGGTTCGGACTCGCACAGAATCGCCAGCGCGTCGCTGCGAGCGGAACACGGTGCGGCCGTGACAGGATCGTCGGAATGCATGGTGGACAAGCTGAAACGGGGATGGGCGGAAAGGACGCATTATCCGGCAGCAGCAGGCGACGAAGGCACCGCTCGGGGCGACGCGCAACCCGGAACAACGCCGGCGAGCCTGCGCGCATGCACCCGACGCAGCCCGTGAAACGGGCCAAAAGCACGACTGCGCGCGCAAAACAACCGTTCAAACCGCGGCAGCCCGGCCACCCTCACCGTCACGCGGGCAATGTGCACAAACGTTTACAATACGCGATTCAACCTCGCGCCGCCCCGCCCCCGCTGTTCACCCGCTCGACGGCGCGCGATGTCCCCCCGATCACGCAGGAGTCACAGTGGCAATCTACAAGCTTGGCGATGCAGCCCCTACGGTTCACGAAAGCGTCTTCGTCGCGGATACCGCGACGCTGATCGGTAAAGTCACGGTCGAGGAAAACGCCAGCATCTGGTTCGGCGCGACGCTGCGCGCGGACAACGAGCCGATCCTGGTCGGCGCCGGCAGCAACGTGCAGGAGAATGCGGTCCTGCATACCGACCCGGGCTTTCCGCTGACGATCGAAGCCAACGTGACAGTCGGCCATCAGGCGATGCTGCACGGCTGCACGATCCGGGAAGGCGCACTGATCGGCATTCAGGCGGTGGTCTTGAATGGCGCGGTGATCGGCCGCAATTGTCTGGTCGGCGCCGGCGCCGTCGTCACCGAAGGCAAGCAGTTTCCGGACAACTCGCTGATTCTCGGCGCACCGGCCAAGGTGGTGCGCGAGCTGAGCGAAACCGATATCGCCAATCTGCAGCGCGCCGCAGCGAGTTATGTGACGCGCCGCGAGTTCTACAAGGCGCAGCTCGTGCGCATTGGGTAGTCCACCGCCCAGGCCAGCCGTAGACCACGGCCGGCAGCACGCTGCGCGTACATCAAGGAAAAGTTGTGAGTGACCAGTTGCAAAAATTCATGTTCAGCACGGCGCCGGTGCGCGGCGAGATCGTTTCGCTGCGCAACACGTGGCAGCAGGTGCTGACGCGCCGCGATTACCCGGCGCCGGTGCGCACCGTGCTCGGCGAAATGATGGCCGCGTGCGCGCTGCTGTCGGCCAACCTGAAGTTCGACGGCACGCTGATCATGCAGATCTACGGCGACGGGCCGGTCAAGATGCTGGTCGTGCAATGTCATTCCGATCTGTCGCTGCGCGCCACCGCGAAGTTCTCCGGCGAAGCGGCGGGCACGATTCGCGACGACATGTCGCTGGTCGAACTGATCAATGCGAGCGGCCACGGCCGCTGCGTGATCACGCTGGATCCGCGCGACAAGAAGCCGGGCCAGCAGCCGTATCAGGGCATCGTGCCGCTGTCGGGCGAAGACGGTCCGCTGAGCTCGATGGCGCAGGTGATCGAGCATTACATGCATCACTCCGAGCAGCTCGACACGCGCATGTGGCTGGCGGCGAACAGCGAGCGCGCGGTCGGCATGCTGCTGCAGAAACTGCCGGGCGACGGCGGCATCGTGCCGCATCCGGGCGAGCTCGACGCCGACACGTGGGAACGCGTGTGCACGCTCGGCGGCACGCTGTCGGAGAAGGAGCTGCTGAGCGAGGAACCGGCTACCTTGTTCCGGCGCCTGTTCTGGCAGGAGAACGTGCATCACTTCGAACCGGCGAATACGCGCTTCGAATGCACGTGCTCGCGCGAGAAGGTCGGCAGCATGCTGAAGATGCTGGGCCGCGACGAAGTCGACAGCGTGGTCGAGGAGCGCGGCCACGTCGAGATTCACTGCGAGTTCTGCAACCAGCGCTACGAGTTCGATCCGGTGGACGTCGCGCAACTTTTCGTGGCGGGCGGGCTCTCAGAAGGAGTGGCGCCGGCGGCCGAGCAGCGGCATTGAAGGCGATGCCGGCTGCGATCGACGGCGTCGTCCTGTTTGCTTAGGCGTCCGGCCAATGGAGGCCGATATGAACCATCTGTCGTCAACGATGCTCGGCGCACGAACCATCAAGCGGACCTCCAGGCACGCCATCGGGCGAAGCGTCGCGATGCTGTCGATGCTCGGCGCAGCGGGGCTGCTCGCCGGCTGCGTGATGGATCCGCCGGGCCCGTCGCCGATCTACAGCCGCCTGCCGGCCGATCAGTCCGCGACGGCCGCGCATCCGCTGACCCCCGAGGAGCGCGCGCGCTACGACGCAATCGACCAGCAGGTGCTCGCCGAGCAGGATCAGGCGATGGCGGCCGAAGCGGCCGCGCAGGCGTGGTCGCGCTACTACACGCCGCCGGTGTCGGTCTATGGCAGCTACTACAGCGGCGGTTGGGGGCACGGCTGGGGCACTGGCGTCGGCTTCGGCTATCCCGGCTGGGGATGGGGCTGGTAGCGCTGCGGTAACGGCAAGATCTCCGCATCAAACAAAAAAGGCACGGTGTCGATGCACCGTGCCTTCTGTCTTTCCCGCTCAACCCGCGCTCTTCCCCTTCGGCTCGTCCTTCGCATTCTTCTTTGCGCCGCGTTTGCCGCGCTCTGGCTTTGGCCGCGACTCGGGGTTCGGCACCACCTTGACCGGTGCCGCCGACATCTGCCCGCGCGTCGACGTATTGGCCGACGGCGAATTCGACGCCGGCAGCGGCGCATTCGGCGACACGAACTGCACGAACACTTCGCTGTCCTTGACCATGCCCATCTCGTAGCGGGCGCGCTCTTCGACCGCGGCGGTGCCGCTTTGCAGGTCCTGTACCTCGCCCGCGATGCGCTCGTTGCGCACCTTCTCGTCGGCGTTCTTTTGCAGTTGCTGGTCGAGCTGCTGGCGCAGCTCGTGCACGCGCAGCCAGCCACCATGTCCCCACCACAGCGGATACTGAATCAGCGCCAGCAGGACGATCAGGGCGACGGTGACAAGGCGCATGAAAGGTGGATCAGTTTCGAATAAACGTCGCCCTGCGCTTTACGCAGGGCGGCGGGTCAATCAGCAATGGAAACGAAGCTTACGGGAATCAACGCAGATTGTAGAACGTGGATTTACCCGGATAGCTGGCGATGTCGCCGAGATCTTCTTCGATGCGCAGCAGCTGGTTGTACTTCGAGATGCGGTCGCTGCGCGACAGCGAGCCGGTCTTGATCTGGCCCGCGTTCAGACCGACCGCGATGTCGGCGATCGTCGAATCTTCAGTTTCGCCCGAACGGTGCGAGATCACCGCGGTGTAGCCGGCGCGCTTGGCCATCTCGATCGCTGCGAAGGTTTCCGTCAGCGTGCCGATCTGGTTGATCTTGATCAGGATCGAGTTGGCGATGCCCTTCTCGATGCCTTCCTTCAGGATGCGCGTGTTGGTGACGAACAGATCGTCGCCGACCAGCTGGATCTTTTTGCCGAGGCGATCGGTCAGCAGCTTCCAGCCTTCCCAGTCGCTTTCGTGCATGCCGTCCTCGATCGACACGATCGGGAATTTGTCGGCGAGCGTTGCGAGGTAGTCGGTGAATTCCGCCGACGACAGCTGCAGGCCCTCACCCGCCAGCTGGTACTTGCCGTCGTGATAGAACTCGCTCGCCGCGCAGTCGAGCGCCAGCAGCACGTCTTCGCCGGCGCGGTAGCCGGCCTTCTCGATGGCTTGCAGGATGGTCGACAGGCATTCGTCGTTGCTGCCGAAGTTCGGCGCGAAGCCGCCTTCGTCGCCCACCGCCGTGCTCATGCCGCGATCCGACAGGATCTTCTTCAGCGCGTGGAACACTTCCGCGCCGCAACGCAGCGCTTCGCGGAAGGTCGGCTGGCTGACCGGCACGATCATGAATTCCTGGATGTCGAGGCTGTTGTTCGCGTGCGCGCCGCCGTTGACGATGTTCATCATCGGCACCGGCAGCTGCATCGCGCCCGAGCCGCCGAAGTAGCGGTACAGCGGCAGGCCGGCTTCTTCGGCGGCGGCCTTCGCGACGGCCATCGACACGGCCAGCATCGCGTTCGCGCCGAGGCGCGACTTGTTGTCGGTGCCGTCCAGTTCGAGCAGCGTCTTGTCGAGGAATGCCTGCTCCGACGCGTCGAGGCCCATGATTGCCTCGGAGATTTCGGTGTTGATGTGCTCGACGGCCTTCAGCACGCCCTTGCCGGCGTAGCGGCCGGTCTCGCCGTCGCGCAGTTCGATCGCTTCGCGCGAACCGGTCGAGGCGCCCGACGGCACCGCGGCGCGGCCCATCGTGCCCGACTCCAGCAGCACGTCGCATTCGACGGTCGGATTGCCTCGCGAATCGAGAATCTCGCGACCGATGATATCTACGATAGCACTCATGGTTTCCTCAAGAAGTTACGGTAATTTCTTTACGATGAAACGTCCGGGGGATCTGCGCTGCTGGCTGTGGCGGCGCGCCGGACGCGCGTTTAAGGCAACGTTTGGAGCGACGTTTTGGGGCAACCATCGGGGTTGCATCGCACCGCGCCGGCCGTGTGCTGCGACGGACCGGCGCGGGCACTGCATCAGTTGAAATCGTTCTCGAGAAACGCCGTGCGCTTGACGGCCTGATCGAGCGTGACGAGCGTCTCGAGCAGGTCGCCCATGCGATGCAGCGGCACGGCGTTCGGACCGTCGGACTTCGCTTCCGCGGGATTCGGATGCGTTTCCATAAAGAGCCCGGCCACGCCGGTGGCGACTGCCGCGCGCGCCAGCACGGGCACGAACTCGCGCTGGCCGCCGGAGCTGGTGCCCTGCCCGCCCGGCAGCTGCACCGAGTGGGTCGCGTCGAACACGACCGGCGCACCGGTTTCGCGCATGATCGCGAGCGCGCGCATGTCGGAAACGAGGTTGTTATAGCCGAACGACACGCCGCGTTCGCAGGCCATGAAGCGGTCTTCGGAAAGGCCTGCTTCGCGCGCGGCGTCGCGTGCCTTGTCGATCACGTTCTTCATGTCGTGCGGCGCGAGAAACTGGCCTTTCTTGATATTGACCGGCTTGCCCGAACGCGCGCACGCGTGGATGAAGTCGGTCTGACGGCACAGGAAGGCCGGCGTCTGCAGCACGTCGACCGCGGCTGCCACCTGCTCGATCTCCTCGATGCTGTGCACGTCGGTCAGCACCGGCACGCCGAGCTGGCGCTTCACTTCGGAAAGAATCCGCAGCCCTTCGTCCATGCCGAGGCCGCGAAACGACTTGCCGCTGCTGCGATTGGCCTTGTCGTACGAAGACTTGTAGATAAACGGGATCTTCAGCTTCGCACAGATTTCCTTCAGCTTGCCGGCGGTGTCGATCGACATCTGCTCCGATTCGACCACGCAGGTGCCGGCAATCAGAAAGAACGGCTTGTCCAGACCGATTTCGAAATCGGCAAGCTTCATACTTTCTCCTCGACGCGCGCCTCATGATGCGCGAGCGCCGCTTCGACGAACGACTTGAACAGCGGATGACCATCGCGCGGCGTGGACGTGAATTCCGGGTGGAATTGCACGCCGACGAACCACGGGTGCATATCGCGCGGCAACTCCATCATTTCCGGCAGGTCTTCGCTCGGCGTGCGCGCGCTGATGATCAGGCCGCCCGCTTCGAGCTGCGGCACGAAGCGGTTGTTGACTTCATAGCGGTGACGGTGACGCTCGTTGACGTCCTTGCCGTAGATCTCTTCGGCCATCGTGCCCGGTTTGATCGGGCAGCGCTGCGAACCGAGGCGCATCGTGCCGCCGAGGTCGGATTCTTCGGTGCGCTTTTCGACCTTGCCTTCGCGGTCGTACCACTCGGTGATCAGCGCGACCACACGGTTCGGCGTGGCGGCGTCGAACTCGGTGCTGTTCGCGTCCTTCAGGCCGACCACGTCGCGGGCGAATTCGATCACCGCGAGCTGCATGCCGAGGCAGATACCGAGATACGGCACCTTCGCTTCGCGCGCATAGCGGATTGCCGCGATCTTGCCTTCGGTACCGCGCCGGCCGAAGCCGCCCGGCACCAGCACCGCATCGAGATGCCGGAGGCCGTCGACGCCGTCGGTTTCGAGCTCTTCGGAATCGATGTATTCGATATTGACGCGCGTCGACGTATGAATCGACGCGTGACGTAGCGCTTCGATCAGCGACTTGTACGACTCGGTCAGTTCGACGTACTTGCCGACCATGCCGATCGTCACTTCGTGCTGCGGACGCTCGAGCTTGTCGACCAGCGCCGCCCACATCGACAGATCGGCCGGCTGCGGCGACAGCTTGAGCTCTTCGCAGATCAGCGTGTCGAGGCCCTGATCGTGCAGCATCTGCGGAATCTTGTAGATGCTGTCGACGTCCCACACGGAGATCACCGCGTCTTCGGGCACATTCGAGAACATCGAGATCTTCGCGCGCTCGTCGTCCGGAATGCGGCGATCGGCGCGGCACAGCAGCACGTTCGGATAGATACCGATTTCGCGCAGCTTCTGCACGCTGTGCTGCGTCGGCTTGGTCTTCAGTTCGCCCGCGGTGGCGATGAACGGCACCAGCGTCAGGTGCACGAAGCACGCGCTGTTGCGGCCAAGGCGCAGGCTCATCTGACGCGCGGCTTCGAGGAACGGCAGCGATTCGATGTCACCGACGGTGCCGCCCACTTCGACGATCGCGACATCCGGCTCGCCGCAGGTCGCCGATGCGGCGCCGCGTTCGACGAAAGCCTGGATCTCGTTCGTGATGTGCGGAATCACCTGCACGGTCTTGCCCAGATAATCGCCGCGGCGTTCCTTGCGGATCACCGATTCGTAGATCTGGCCCGTGGTGAAGTTGTTGGCCTTGCGCATCTTCGTGCTGATGAAGCGCTCGTAGTGGCCGAGGTCGAGATCCGTCTCAGCGCCGTCTTCCGTCACGAACACTTCGCCGTGCTGAAACGGGCTCATCGTGCCGGGGTCGACGTTGATGTAGGGATCGAGTTTGAGGAGGGTGACTTTCAGACCGCGCGATTCGAGGATCGCGGCGAGGGAGGCGGCGGCAATACCCTTGCCGAGGGAGGAAACTACGCCGCCGGTGACAAAAACATATTTGGTCATCGCTGGATGCTCGCGGGAAAAACGGATTATACCTGAAAGCAGGGGCCAGACCCAGCACTAAAACCTCGATCCGGGGCGCGCAAAATGCCGCGCTTGCGCTGCCGGAACCGCGCTGGCGCACGCTGTGCGAGGCGGCATGCGCGCTGATTTTTTGCTTGCGATCGGTTGCGGCCCGGGTGCGATTGTGACGCGTGCGAACGGCGTTCGCGTGTCAGTTTGCGGTTGGCGGGGGCCGCTGTTGTACGCGCGATACGGTGGGTATTGCGGCGCTTCGGTTGCGCTTCCGTTGTGTTTCAGCCCGGCGCTTCGGTGTGCCGTTTCGGTGCGGTGCTCCGGCCGATTACCTCGATCGGCCTTCGCCTGCCGGCATACTGGTCGACCAGACTACCGCGGCAACGCGACCCCGCGCAATGCGACTGTCGTTGCGGGTACGCCGGCACTCACGCGCGCTGTTCCAGTT
>Ga0310813_10001426_pt1 | contig 14386 bp, 16 predicted proteins | sample YN3metagenome_FD_203086 | JGI IMG/M metagenome (GOLD analysis project Ga0310813, IMG submission 203086) | Soil microbial communities from experimental microcosm in Duke University, North Carolina, United States - YN3 | ecosystem: Engineered > Artificial ecosystem > Soil microcosm > Unclassified...
CTGAACTGCGCGGCGGTGGTTGAAGAGCGCCAAGATCTCGTCATGGCCGCGATCCATCGGTTCGGGTCCTGGGAGGCCGCGATCAACGCTTGCGGACTCCGGTATCGGAGGATTCGACTTCTGCGGGCGTGGTCGTCGCGGGAGGTTGCCGATGCCATCCGGGACCTTGCCCGAAAGGGCGAGGAATTGAACCACGCATCCGTGCGGCGACGCCACCCCGCCCTTCTCCAGGCGGGAAGGGCCAGGTTCGGCGACTGGGATGCCGCCCTGCGCTCCGCGGGGGTGAACCCCGACGTGGTTCGGAAGAAACGACGGTGGTCGCTCCCGGAGGTCCTCCGGGCGGTCCGCGAGTTGCCGCGGCCCATGCTGGTCAAGGAGGCCCAGAGGCTCGATCCGGGTCTCCTGAACGCGGCGCTCAAGCACTTCGGGAGCTGGGAAGGTGCGCTTCGGCGGGCGGGGCTGTCGTACCCCGAAGTTTATCGGCCCAAGAAGTGGACGAAGGAGAGGATCCTGGAGGCCATCCGCCGGCGGTTCAGAGAAGGAGGGTCGGTGGCGAGCGGAGCGGTGGAGGAGGAGCTCTCCGGCCTCTGGGAGGCCGGGTTCCGGGAATTCGGCTCGTGGCGGAGGGCGGTCGCCGAGGCCGGGGTCGCCTACCCCCGGCGGGAGTGGAGCTGGAAATGGCCCCGCGAGCGCGTTCTGCGGCTGATCCGAGAGCGGGTCCGGAGGGGGGACTCCCTCTCTAGGGGCGTCGTCCAGCGCGCGGAAACAGGTCTCGTCGATGCCGCCCGCCGCGGGTTCGGGAGCTGGGCCGCCGCCCTGAAGGCGGCCGGTTCGAGGGCGGTGGGAGGCGTGAGATCCGGGCGCGGGCCCCGATGAACCCCGACGCGGATTTCCGAAAGTTGCGCCCCCGACGTGCGACCATATCCGGCCTGACGAAGGGATGAGATGATCGGACGCACTCCGTGCCGGGCTTTCGGCGCCCGGGCCGCCCGGCTCGGGGCGATCCCGGCAATCCTCCTCGTATGGGGAGGCTGTGCTCCCATCGTCTTCGACGAAAGGGCCGACGGCCTGGGGGTGACACTCGAGGTGGACGACGTCTTCATGGTCACCCTCCCGCATTCGAGGTCGGAGGCCGGATTCGAGCGCTTCGAGCCCGAGGTGAGGGGACGGGCGATCCGCTTCCTCGAGCGGGGGATCGACGACGACGGGGCCCGCGAATGGTTCAGGTTCGTCGCGGCGCAGGCCGGGGAGGCGGAGATCTATACGCTTAAGGTCGAGGGCGACGATCGCCGGCTGGTCCGGGACTACTCCCTGAACGTCAAGGTCCGGCTCCGCGAGTGGTAGGGCGACGGCCTCGACGAGGAATCGCGCGAGAGTCCCGCGAACGTCTCCTGGCCGGGGCGGGACCTGGAAAGATTGCTCACCGTGAGCAACCCTCCCTTAGAAGGCGCGGCAGACTGGAACCTGCCGCGCCTTTTTATTTTCCCGCCCCGGGCATGCCGCGGGGCGCCCCGCTCTTTTCCACTAAAGACGCCTCGGAGGCCCGCGACTTTAGGGATAGAGGCCGGGCCCCTGTGCCACGGCGCCCCGCGGGCCCACACGAAGGCCGCCGGGACCCGCGGCTGATGGGGACCGTCACGTAGTCATTGGAGTGCCCGACGATGAAGACGGGATTATTGCTGGGGGTCCTCATTTTGATCGGGGGATGCGCCGGAGTTCAGGCGGGGGTGAGCTGGCCGGACTCGGGCCCGCGGGAGCAGGAGCCGCCCCCCCCTCCCCCGCCGGAAGAAATCACGTCGCTCTCGGCGACGCCACAAAGCACCCCGCCCTCGGAAGGACCCCGCCGATTCAAGTGTGAGGACCCGGCCATGCGGTTCGAGAACTCTCCTCTCCAGACGCACCCGGACCTCCGGGGAGCAGTTCCGGCGGGGAATACCCCGCCCAGACTCCCCAGATCCCTCATGGACCCCTGGCGGTCCTTCGCCCCCTCCGGCACCCCTTCCTCGGAGCTGCTTTGGCCTCGCGAGGTCCCCGGAGTTACGGATGGCGGCTTTTTCGGAGCGGGCCCCGGCTGGGCGAGGTGACGGGCCGGCGGGCGTCCCCAATTATTCATGGGGCCCGGGGACGATTTTCCGAAAGTCTGCCGCGGGGCTGGCGACCCCAGGGACGCGGGCGGTTCGGAGCGGGATTGAAGGAGTTCGAAATGCTGAAAGCCGCACCGTCTTCGACGGCGGACCCTCGGATTTACCGGCAGCATTCGGGCCACGTCGGGGGCTGCCATGGACGCCGTCTTTGAAGACCGTCCAATGAAGAACCCCGGTGTCATGAGGCCTTTCACGCCTCTCCAGCTCGGAACTCGTCCCCGACGCGCGGGATCCGCTTAGACGCGTCATTCCCGCGGACACAGGACGACCAAGCCATGGACATTCATCCGGGAGACGAGCTCCCCATTCCGTGCAGAACGTGCAAGAGAACGCTCCTTCCGCTCAAGGTTCGCGAGGGCGTTTTTTCGATCGTCTGCCCGGCATGCAAGGGAACGACGCGGACGGAGGTATCCCGGACCGCGGGTCAGTGGATCATCAAGACTTCGGATACCCGTCATGATAGGAAACCCTAGTTTCTAAGAACCATCCCGCTAAACACCACTGAGCTACGGGAACGGCGTCCGAACGATCGGACGCCGTTTTCACATCCGATAGCCCTCCCCCGGGAGCCTCGTCTGAGATCGATCCAATCCCTCGCCACCTCTCTCCGATCTATTCGCCCCGCACCGAGGCAGCCCGGCGCTCGCCCATGGTGAGCTTGGTCTGACCCTTGCCGTGGCGGCGGTAGTTGCCACAGCAGCACTTGGAGCAGCGCTTGGGGGTGTCGGCCATGATCGAGCGGAACTTCGGGTCGACCTGGCAGGGACAGTCCAGCTCGCGGTAGTGCTGGTTCCAGTCCTTCTTGAGGCGGCGCATCATTTTGACGTGACGCTTCCAGCGCCGCCAGTCGCGGGTCCGAGCCATGGAGGGCCTGCCTTCTCCGCGGGCAGGCGGCTCGGCCCATTCCGAGGCACGCCTGCCCTAACGCGGCAGGCGCGCGCGAGGCAGGTTCAGGCAGACCGGCTGATTCATAGGCTCTAAGTCATATTACCCGGGCCGCGGGTCCCATCAGCCTCCTTATTCGGCCCCTTACTGGAGCAAGGGAACGCCGATTGAAAAGCCTGCAGACATTCGGCATCGGGCAGTTAGGAAAGCCGAAATAGTCGCCCCGGCGACCCGAACCTGCGGCTCCGGACGACATCTTTCAAAGAGATTGGAGGGGGGTGGGACGATTTGATGCAGGCTTTCAGTTCGGCATTCCCTTGCTCCTATAGAGGGACGCTGTGCCGATTCGCTCGACCAAGAATCTTCGGGCGCGAAAGCTGATTGTTGCAGGCTTTGGCCTTTGGCATTCCCTTGTCCAGTGGAGGGCAAGTGATTGAGGAACCTGACCGGATCCGCAAGCCCTGGCACGGTGAGGGGGCGCAGGGAGGCTCATCTAATCGCATCCAAGCCTGTCTGGCTCGTTGCTTGCCTCTTATCCGACCCTCCTGCGCAAACTCTCCATTCCCCCTTAGCTGCCGGGGATTTCTCGATTCCGAGCATTTTCCCTGCTGACTCGCGGCAAGTTGGCTCGCGATGGAAGGTGGGGGATTTTCAAATTCGGAGCGGAATTGCTGCTAGGTTTGGGCGCCCTCGCCCGCGATGGGAGGTGGAGGATTCGAAGGGCTCCCAAATTTAGGCTGTCCGGTTTTTTCGAAAAATCCCTTCATCCCTATGGAGGACGAATGAGCGATCAGGACCGGCAACGGGCGGCAGAACTCCTTATAGGATCCGGCGGATCGCTCCTCAAGGCGATCCTCGCGGCCTTCCTTCCTCTGGTCAAGGACCTGCCGGCGAGCGAACGTCACCACCACGCCTGGCCCTTCGGACTGGTCGAACACTCCCTCGAAGTCGCCCTGGGCACCCTGGTCCGGATCGCCGACGCCGCCCGGCGCAGCGACCTAGTCGCGCCGCTCGTCGCCCCCGCCCTCGCGGTCGCCCTGCTCCACGACCTGGGCAAGGTCTTCGACGTCGACGGCGCCAACCAGACCTGGCGCCGCGGTCGCGGGTTCCTGGGGCACCCGGACCAGACCGAGATCATCCTCACTCTCACCCCGGCCGAATGGTCGGCCCCGGTCCGGTCGATCGCCACCCGGTACGACGCCCGGTTCCGGCGCCCTCGGCTGCCCGAAGAACCCCCGCTCGACTTCCTCGCCGACGCGATCGCCCGGGCCGACGGCCAGAGCGCTTGGCACGGCCGCGCCCGGCATCCGATTCGCGGGCGGTACCTCCGGCAGCTTGTTTCTTCCTCCGAGGTGGCGGCATGAGCCCCGACCCCTGGGTACGTTGGGACGACGACTTGTTAGAAGAGGCCCCGGAAGGGGGTCCCAAACGCGCGGGTTGTCTTATCACACGCACGGACCCGACGCGCGCACCGGAGGAGCGGCCGCCCGGTAACGGGGATCGCACCCTGACCTCGACCCGGGCGTTCGAGTCGGTGCAGGTGCCGCTCCTCGAGGTGATCCATCTTCTCTCCACGGTCGAGCGCTGGATGGAGTCGCTCAAGGAGTCCTTCAACGACGCGATGCCTCCTAGCTTGCTCCGCCTCCGGCCCTGGCCCCGGACCAAGGGCGGCCCGCCGTACGCGCTCTACTGGATCTTCTTCCAGCGCTGCCGCCCGCGCTACGACGAGTGGACCTTCCGCCTGGTCGAGGACCGCAAGCCGCGCCGCTTCCGGCGCCTCAAGATCCGGACCCGCGCCGACCTCTCGACCTACGTCCACCTGGCCCGGCTCAACACCCACCGCGAGGGGGTCTACCGCTACCACGACCGCGCCCAGGCCCTCAACGAGGCCCACCGGGTCCTCGCCCGCGCCCTCGACTCCGTCCGCAAGATGGTCAACGGTCGGGCGGCCGAGTGCTGGACCTCGAACGAGATCTCGCCGCTCGACGGCTCCCGGTTCCTGGACGTCCCTCGCCGGCACTTGGCCTGGATCGAGCAGCTTTGGCGCATCGGCTGGACGATGCGCGGCCTGAGCGATGACATGCGGCAGTTCACCGAGAACCGCCGCCAGTCATTCCCGCGCCAGCGCTACAAGCTCGTCTACCAGGAGGACTCGGACCACCCCTACGGCCGGCTGATCTGGCGCGACGAGCTCAGCCGCGCCTCGTTCTCCTCCATGCCGGACCGGCTAAGGCGCAAGCTCCGCATCCCCCGGTCCGACTTCATCGCCGACGCCGAGGCCCTCCGGCGGACGTACACGAAGCGGCTCCAAACCTACGCGAAGCTCATGAAGCGGATCCGACTCAAGCTCGGCCATGCCCTGAAGGTAGGCCGGGCCGCGTTCGACCGGGCGCGTAGCCCCGGCGCAATTCCTTATCGGGAGGTTCCATGAAGCACGGCTGGCGTCTCGTGGCGAAGCTCGGGCCCCAGGCCCCACACTTCCCCCACATCCTGGCGGACCCCCACGGGTGGGGACTGCGGCTGGGCTCGAACCCCCACGCCGATATGAAGTACTACTCCTCGTTCCCCAACGTCCTGGAGGGGTTGATGGAGCATCTGGTGCGGCGGCGGCTGGGCACCGAGCACCCCATCCTGTCCTCGGTCGATCTCGTCTCCGAGGCGCGGCGCGAATTCGCGCGCGCCCGCGAACTTTGTTTGGTCGCGGCCCGCGAGGTCGAATTCATCGGCCGGATGTCGCGACGGGAGGCCATCTAGTTGGAAGGAGAGCTTCAAGCCCGCGGCTAGATCCCGAGGTGGATGTTTTCCTGATCGCTGGTAGACAGTTCTCGATTTTCACTTACGATTCGGATTGCGGCCATAGTTGCCCCTGAGACGGGCGAGAAAGGAAGGACCATGGAACACCGGACGCTTTCGCTGGTCGCCGCGCAGCCCGGAGGGAAACCCGCGGGGGTTCAGGGACTCGAACATTACCCGGCACTCGCGGAAGCAGGCCTCATGCTAGGCATGTCAGGGCCGGCACTGCGTAAGAAGTTTGACCGAGGCAACCTGCCGCGCAAGTTCCTTCTCCGGGTAGGACCCCGGACGCTTCGGGTCGATATCGCCGGCCTTCTCGAGTTCTTGAAGAGTCAAGCCGGACAAATGTCCGCGTGAACTAGAGCGGCATCGCCGCGGAAAGGAGGCTGAATGGCTAGTGTTTGGCGCGACATGAGGACGCGAGGGCGTCCGGTCTGGTGCATTCGATACAAGGGCCTGGACGATCAGTGGCACCGGGAAAGAACCGACGCCCAGAACAAAGACCAGGCCCAGCGATTGCTCCGGACACGCCTCTGTAACATCTCCGAGGCCCGGGAAAAGGGACTGGAGAGGCTGGAAACTCGGAAGCGCGTCACCTTTGAGAAGTTCGTGGACGAGGAGTACATGCCGGCCAAAGCGCCGCCGGCGCGTCGGCAGAGCACCCACCTCCGGGATCAACAACTGTACCGAAACGTCAAGGGCACCTTTGGGCCCATGCTGCTGGGAGCCATCACCACCGCGGAAATCGAGAAGTACTTCGCCAAGCGCAAGGTCGCCAAGACGTGCCGCGGCACCCCTCCCTCCAAGGCCCAGATGAACCGGGAGCGTCAGTTCCTCAGCTCCGTCCTGGGGATGGCGAAGCGGTGGGGGCTTCTGGACCGAAACGTCGCCGCAGATGTCCAGAAGCTGAGGGAGGACAACGTGCACGACCGTGTCCTCTCCCCCGACGAGGAGGGCAGGTTACGGGAGCAGTGCCCCGAGTACCTTCGCCCTATCATGGCTCTGGCCATCAACACCGGAATGAGACTGGGCGAAGTGTTGGGCCTCCGGTGGTCCGACGTAGACCGGAAATGCGGCGAGGTGGTGCCCGCGGGCTTCATCCACATCGGCGCCGATTCCAAGGGCCATCGGACGCGCCACGTCCCGATGAACGCGACCGTGAAGGAGACCCTAGACGCCCAGAGTCCCGTCTCGACTCCTGACGGATTTGTCCCGTTCGTATTCGTGAACCCGCGGACGAAGAAGCCCTACAAGGTCATCTCAATCTCGCTGGCGTTCTCCGCCGCCGCCCGCCGCGCCAGGGTCGACGGGGTCAGTTTTCACACCCTCCGTCACACGGCCGTCTCCCGGATGGTGGAGGCCGGCGTCCCAGACCGCATCATCATGAAGGTCGTGGGCCACACGACGCCCAACATGGTGAGCCGCTACGCCCACCTGGCTCCCGATAGCGTGAGGGGCGCGACCGACTGTCTGGCCGAACAAAAGCGTACAAGGAGCGTACAAAACGGCTCCGGCCAGGCGGCGGGAAATGGCCCCCGCATAACCCCTCAGGGGAAAGGGGGTTTGGAGGTGGCGGCCGGATTTGAACCGGCGAAATAACGGTTTTGCAAACCGTCCCCTTAGGCCGCTTGGGTACGCCACCCTGCTGAGTTCCGGGGGAGCCAAAGTCTAAGGGCTCCGCATCAGCCTATCAAGAATTTTAACTGACTCTAAGGCCCACCGCTATAATCCAGCGTCCATGCGCGTGCTCCACCTCTTCGGCGACTGGAAGTGGACCGGCCCCTCCGAGCCCACCCTGGATCTCTGCCTGGCCCTCCGCGGACTCGGCGTCGAGGCCGACCTCGCCTGCCAGCCCCCGCCCCCCGAGGCCTCCGGCAGCCTCGCCGCCCGTGCCCGCGACCGCGGCCTCACCCCCCTCCACGACTTCCGCCTCGAACGCTCCATCTCCATCATCAAGAACCTCGAGGACGTGAAGAAGATCGCCGAGGCCTGCCGCAATTACGACATCCTCCACGTCCACATGTCCCACGACCACGTGGTCGGCGGCCTCGGCGCCCGCCGCTCCGGCCACGCGAAAATCATCCGCACCAACCACAAGGCCATCCCCACCCCGCGCAACCTCGGCACCAAGTACCTCTACCGCAAGCTCACCGACGGCTACCTGACCTACTCCCAGACCGCCCTCGACTCCGACGTCGCCCGCTTCGGGCTCCGCGGCTGGCGAATCGACCCCGCCATGCGCCTCGAGCGATTCACGCCCCGCGAGGTCCCCCGCCAGGGCTTCACGATCGGCGTCGTCGCCCGCATGCAGCGGCACCGCCGCTTCGACATCCTCCTCGAGGGCGTGAAACTGGCCAAGGTCCCCGACCTCCGCGTCCTCATCGTCGGCCGCGGCACCCACATGGACGAGGTCGCCGTCCAGCCCGCGAAGCGACTGGGCCTCACGAACGTCACCTTCACCGGCTACCTGGGCGACAAGTACCTCGACACCGTCGCGAGCTTCGACGCCCTCCTCTTCCTCGTGCCCGGCTCCGACGGCTCCTGCCGCGCGATCCGCGAGACGATGGCGATGGGCCGTGCCGTCATCGGCGCGCGGCGCGGCATGATCCCCGAGATCGTCGACGACGGGACGACCGGCCTCGTCATCGACGACACTCCCGAGAACATCGCCGGCGCGATCGAGCGCCTCGCGGCCGACCGCGCGCGCTGCGCCGCGATGGGCGCCGCGGGCCGCGAGAAGGCGCTGCGCCTTTATGACGTCACCCGCCAGGCCACGGCCGTGAAGGCGGCCTACGAGCAGTTGCTCGGATGATCCTGCTGACGACGACCGGCTCCCTCGGCGACCTCCATCCGTACCTTGCGATCGGCGTCGGACTGAAACAGCGCGGCCACGCGGTCGCCGTCGGCACCTGCGAGTTCTACCGCGAGCGCGTCGAGAAGCTCGGCCTCGAGTTCCGGCCGATCGGGCCGCACCTCTCGCCCGACGATCCCGAGATGATCAAGATCATCGTGGATCCGAAGAAGGGCAGCGAGTACATCTTCCGCCAGCTCCTCATGCCCCACCTGCCGCAGATCTACGACGAGACCGTCCGGGCGGTGCAGGGCGTCGACCTCGTCCTCAGCCACCCGATCACGCTCGGAACCCCGCTGGTCGCCGAGAAGCTCAAGCTCCCGTGGGCCTCCGCGGTGCTCTCGCCCATCTCGTTCTTCTCGATCCACGAGCCGACCGAGATCCCCGGGCATCCGATTGCCGCCGCGATGACCCGCGGCCCGCTGTGGCTGCGGAAGTTCATCCACTGGTCCGGCCGCCGGCAGACGCTCGACTGGGCGCGCCCGCTGATCGAGTTCCGGAAGGAGCTGGGCCTGTCCCCGAACGTCCACCCGCTCTTCGACGGGCAGCATTCGCCCCACCGGGTGCTCGCGATCTACTCCAGCCTCCTGGGCAGCCCGCAGCCCGACTGGCCGAGGCAGACGACGGTCACCGGCTTCTGCTTCCACGACCGGAGGGACGGAACCGAAGCGCTCTCACCGGGCCTGACGAAGTTCCTCGAGAGCGGGCCGCCGCCGATCGTGTTCACGCTGGGCTCGACCGCGGTCCAGAATCCGGGGAGCTTCTACAAGGAAAGCGCGGCCGCCGCGAAGTTGCTCGGGAAGCGCGCGGTGCTGCTCGGAAATGCGCCCGCCTCGCCCGACGTCTGGGTCGAGCCCTACGCGCCCTACTCGCTGCTCTTCCCGAAGTGCGAGGCGATCGTCTGCTCGGGCGGGATCGGCACGATCGGCCAAGCGCTGCGCTCGGGCACGCCGTTCCTGGTAGTGCCGCACGGAAACGATCAACCTGACAACGCCGCGCGGCTCGCGCGGCTGGGCCTGGCCAGCTGGCTAGACCGTGGCCACTACCGCAGCGGGTTCATCGCCGACGAATTGGAAGAACTCCTCGCCGACCCTCAGGCCCGCTCGAAGGCCCGCGAATGCGCCCGGACGATCGCCCAGGAGGACGGCGTCGCGTCGGCCTGCGCGGCGCTCGAGAAGATGCTTACGCCTTGAAGCCCATCTTCGCCTCGATGTCCGCCGGCAGACGGCCGACCCGGCCCTTCAGAGCGTCGTAGAGCGCCGGGGAACAGAACGGAAGGATCTTCAGCTGGCTGCTGGATTTCTCGACGAGGCCCACGCGCAGGTACTTGCGATCAGCCTTCCAGCCGAATCCCGCGATGTTGTCCCAGGCGAGCGATCCCTTCTGTTTGCCTTCCACCCAATCGACGCCCTGATCCTGGAGCCGAATGGTCACTCCATAGGCCATCCAGTTCAGGTAGACGGCCACCAGGAGCAGGCCCGACGTGATCGCCAGGGTCTGTCCGTAACCGCCCCCCGGACGCAGCCGCACGAAGACAACGCTGGCGACGACGAGGCCCACACAGATCACGAGGATCAGCAGGTACGTGAAGCGTTCGCGGGCGGTCGGGTGGAAGATCATTTGCCGGCCACCTTCATCTCGACCGAGTAGAAGCCCGTCCGCGCCGTGACAAAGAGCGTCTTGCCGTCGAACGCGTGGTTGGCGGGGCCTTCGCGAACCTTCTTCCCGTTCACCTCGAGCTCGGGCATGACGATGGAGCCGAGCGGCTTGCCGTCGGGCGAGTAGATCTCGATCTTGCCGCCGGTCGCCAGGTAGACGTTGCCCTTCTCGTCGACCTTCACCCCGTCGGAGCCCTTCGCGACGAACTCCTTCTTGTCCTTGAGGGTGCCGTCGTCGTTCATGCCGTAGACCCAGGTCTTGGACGTTCCCGTGTCGGCGATGTAGATCTTGTCCTTGTCGATGTGGACGCCGTTGGGCCGCGTGAGGTCGTCGGCGACTCGGACGAGCGTGCCGCCGCCCGGCGGGATGTAGTACACGGCCTCCTTGTCGAGCTCCATGCCGTCGCGCTTGCCGTAGCGGGGATCGCTGAAGTAGATGCCACCCTTGGCGTCGATCGCGAGATCGTTGGGCGAGTTGAGCTTCTTCCCCTCGTAGGCATCCGCCAGGACCGTGACTTTCTGGTCGGCGATGGAGATCCGCGTGATGCGCCGGTTGCCGCCCTCGCAGGCGATGAGATTGCCGTCCTTGTCGACCTTGAGGCCGTTGGCGCCGCCGGAGTCCTCGCGCCAGACCTTGTTCTCCTTCCCGTCCCAGACCATGATGCGGTTGGCGGGGATGTCGCTGTAGTAGATCTTCCCCTTCCCGTCGGCGACGGGGCCCTCGGTGAACTTCATGTCGCCGGCGAGCTTCTTCGGCTCGCCCGCGGCGAGGTCGCTCTGGAGCAGCAGGCACAGCGCGAGTGCGATCATGTCCTCGTCCTCCCGATATCTAACATTCCACTAACTTTTCTTGACACCCCGCGGGGTGCGACTAGAATACGCGCCTTGAGATAAGGAGGGAAAGGATATGAAGACTCTGATTGCGATTGCGGTGCTGTGCTGCGCGGTGCAGGAGCAGCGCGAGATGCCCAAGCCCGGCAAGGAGCACGCGGCCCTGAAGCAGCTCGAGGGGGAATGGGAAGCGCACGGGAAGTTCGTCATGGACCCCTCGCAGCCGCCCTGCGAGATGACGGGGACCGAGACCGCCAAGGTCGGCTACGGCGGCTTCTGGCTCACGACGGAGTTCCGCGGCACAATGCTCGGCAACCCCATCGAGGGGCGCTGGACGATGACCTACAGCCCCATCAAGAAGAAGTACGTCGCCACCTGGATCGACAGCATGATGCCGTTCCTCTTCACGGCCGAGGGGGAGCTCGACGCGACGGGCAAGATCTACACCTTCGTCGCCGACAGCTTCGACCCCGCGAGCGGCAAGCTCATCAAGGAGCGCTGGGTCATGGAGACCAAGGACGCCGACAACCACACGATGACGTTCTACAGCCCCGAGAAGGACGGCAAGGAACGGAAGAGCGGCGAGATCGTCTACAAGCGCAAGAAGTGAACGAGAAAAGAGAATAAAGAATTGAGAATCCTGGCCCCCCTCCCCTCCCTCCCTCCCCCGGAGGGGAGGGGGTCTAACGGAAAAGAACCTTCTCTTCTTCGGGCGTGAGCCGGTTCAGGCGCTGAGCGAGCGCCTCGTAGAGCTTTCGAGTCACGAATGGTAGTTTGACCGTCCAGGCAGTCCCTTCGACCACGAAGCCCAGCGAGCCGGCATCCAGGACGAGCGACCGGATCTTGCTCCAGGGGACATCGCCGACCTCTTCGCCCTCGCTCCACCGCACTCCCGTGTTGTCGACGACGATCTTCGACGTCCACATCGTCCAACTCGACGCCGCCACGAAGAATGCGGTCACCGCAAAGAACACCGCGCCAACGACGGGGTTGTTCTTGATCGATAACGAGTGCGGGGTGGTCCTTGCGCCCTCGTACCCCATCCAGAGAAGGATGGCCACGCCGAACGGGTAGAACCACTTGTACTTCAGGGGACGGCGGAACGTCACGAAGGAATTCTACTGGGCGCGGTCTTCCAGCAGCTGGTAATACATGTTCCGGCGGCGCGGGACGAAGCCCAGGTCCTCGATGACGCGCCGGATGGTCTGCTCGGTCATCCGGAAGGTCGCGCCGGCCTGGCTCACGACGTTCTCCTCGAGCATCGTCGAGCCCATGTCGTTGGCGCCGTAGAGCAGCGCCATCTGGCCGACCTTGTCGCCCTGCGTGACCCAGGAGGACTGCATGTTGGGGAAATTGTCGAGGTACATCCGCGAAATCGCGAGGGTCTTCAGGTACTCGTAGCCGCCCGTCTTGGGCGTGCCGGCCATCTCGGTGTTGTCGGGCTGCAGGCTCCAGCAGATGAACGCGGTGTAGCCGCCGCCGTTCTTGCGCGCGAGCGAGCGGTCCTGCTGCTCGCGCAGGCGGCGCAGGTGCTCCACGCGCTCGGCAATCGTCTCGACGTGGCCGTACATCATCGTGGCCGTCGTCTTCATCCCGATCTGGTGCGCCTCTTCCATGACCTCGAGCCACGCGTCGGTCTTGATCTTGAGCGGGCTGATCGCTTCGCGGACGCGGTCGACCAGGATCTCGCCGCCGCCGCCCGGGATCGAGTCGAGCCCCGCGGCGCGCAGCTTCACGAGCACGTCGTGCACGCTCATCTTGTTCACGGTCGCGAAGTGCTGGATCTCCGAGGGCGAGAAGCCGTGGACGTGGATGTCGAACGACTTCATGTGGCGCAGCATGTCCTCGTACCAGTCGAGCTTGAGGTACGGGTGGTGGCCGCCCTGGAGGAGGATCTGGACGCCGCCCAGCGCCTTGGTCTCCTGGATCTTCCGCCCCATCGCCTCCTTGCTCAGCGTGTACTCCTCGGGGTGGCCGGGCGGGCGGTAGAAGGCGCAGAACTTGCAGTAGGTGATGCAGGTGTTGGTGTAGTTGATGTTCCGGTCGACGATGTAGGTCGCGACGTTCTCGGGGTGGAGGCGGCGGCGGATCGCGTGCGCGCCCTCGCCCAGCTCGGGCAGGTCGCCCTCCTCGAAGAGGCGGATCGTGTCGGCGTCGCTCAGGCGCTCGCCGGCCTTCGCCTTCTCGATGAGGTCAGTGACACTCTTGCGCATATTTCCCGAACAACTTGAGGCCCGCCCGCTCGGCGGGTCCCAGGTCGAACGTGATGTATTCGGTCAGGTACGTCCGGCAGAACTTCGGGGTCAGGCCCAGGCGCTTCGCCTCGCGGCGCGCGATCGCGGGGATCGCCGCCAGGCCCCGCTTCTTCGCGGCCCGCAGCAGCGCGGCAATCCGCGCGGCCTCGGGGTGCCCGGGCCGGTGGGCCCAGAGCGCGTAGACGAAGGGCCGCCCCGTGAAGGCCTTCCACTCCGTCCCCAGGTCGAGGAACGGCACGCCCCCCGGGCGGAACGAAGTATCCCCGATCGTCACGGCGGCGTCAACCGCTTTGAAGGACAGGCCCTTCGAGGGATCGCGCGTGACGTAGCGCGGCTTCACGCCGTAGCGCTTCTCGAGGATGATGCGGGTGAGCATGTTCGACGTGCGCGAGTTGCGGTCGAGCGCGACGCGGCGGATGTCGGGGATCTCGACCGCGTGGTGGAGCCGCACGCTGTCGGTCTTGCCGGGCGACGCGATCGCGATGCCGGGGACGCTGGCGAGGCCGCGGCGCAGCACCTCGATGGCGGGCAGCAGGGCCACGTCGAGTTTGCCGTCGACGAGCAGCCCGACCAGGTCGGCCGGCGGCTGAAGGACGACGCCCTCCAGCCCCTCCAGGAGGGGCTTCGCGTTCAGGTAGGGGACGCAGCCGATCTTGATCATGTCGTCGGGGGGTGCAAACGGCAGGCCACGCGGCGGCCGCTAGGGCTTCGGCCCGGGTGGGTCATTCTGTCCCGGCACCTTGTCCTGGCTGGGCTTGCCCTGAGGCGTCTCGAAGGGCTCGACCAGCTTGGTCTTCGAGTTTTCGTCCTCGTCCTCCAGAGGAGCGCGGCGGACTTCGGATTTGGAGCCGGCGTCCGAGGGCGGGATGGCCTTCTTGAGCTGCTCGAGGCGGCGGCGAAGCATCTGGACCCGGGCGCCCGTCTCGGCCGCGCGGGGATGCTCCGGATGCGCATCGTGGAAGCGCGAGA
>Ga0310813_10001428_pt1 | contig 14371 bp, 32 predicted proteins | sample YN3metagenome_FD_203086 | JGI IMG/M metagenome (GOLD analysis project Ga0310813, IMG submission 203086) | Soil microbial communities from experimental microcosm in Duke University, North Carolina, United States - YN3 | ecosystem: Engineered > Artificial ecosystem > Soil microcosm > Unclassified...
GATGCGTATGGCCGGGCGAGCCGCAGATGGAGCACTTTTCCTTGGACTTGTCTCCTACTACCATACGCGCCCCACTTTGAAGGTTGCCCGATTCGGCGTCCATCGTCGCTGTGTCAGCAGACGGCGGTCGGGTCACTCACGGTCGCTTGCGTTTGCACACCAAGTCGCATTCTCCTCCGGAATGCACCCACGCATCAATCAACCACCCAAGTGCATATCGAGAGCGGCCTTGGATGATCTCATTCAACGCCGGCTGCTCAATATCCAAACAGTGTGCCGCTTCTCGTTGCGACAGACCCGACTGGCGCACCCACTCGCCAATGTGGCGTATCAACTTGGCCTTGAGGTGCGCTTGTGTGGGCATGTTGTGATAAGGGACTAGCCGGATAGGGCGAGCCGTACTTGTCTTATCGCAGCGCGGCAGCGGTTGATGAAGGGGCGTGGGATGAAGGTGAACAGGGCGAGCTTGATGACGTGCCGGGAGGGATAAAAGTCCCAGGACTTGCGGCACCACAGGCGCGCGTCCACGGGGTCGAGTTTGTCGGCCCACAGCACGTAGGCGACCTCGCGGGCGCGGATCGCGGCGCGCCGGCGCGCGTGATGCTCATCAGCGGGGGCGAGCGGATAAGCGAGAATCGTCTCCAACACGCGCACATCACACATTGGGGTGCGCAGCGGATCGGCGCTCACATTGGCGCCGTGGACCAGCTTGTGCAGCAGCGGCTTACTCAAAAAGGCGATCGTGCCCACTTGCGACACGAGCAAACCAAAGAGCCAATCGAGCGAGATGCGCAGATCCGGCACTCGCGTGGCGTAGCCCCCGACGCGCTCGTAGATGGCGCGTCGGAACACCGTACAGGGCGGGAACAGCACCTGACCGCGCAGCAACATCGAGAAGAAGCTGCCGCGCGCGAAGCGAAACACGAAGCCCTCGCGGGTCGCCTCCTCCAGTTTGATCCAGGGGGTCGAGGCGGATTTGAGGAACACGCGTCCCAGGTGCTGGAACACTTCCAGGAAGTCACAAAAGACCAAATCCACCTCCGGTGAGGTCTCCAGGACTTGCCACATCTCCTGTAGATACTCCGGGGCCCACAGGTCATCGCAATCCAAGGTCGCGATGAGGGGGGCGTGCGCGCGCTTGCACGCCTCGTCACGGGCCTGCTCGGCGCCGCGACCTTGCTCAAGCGTAATCACCTCACCGGTGATCTGGTAGTGCTCAAGGAGCGCTGCCGCCAAAGCAGCGGTGTTATCCGTTGAGCCATCGTTGATGAGGATGACTTCGAAGTTCTTGAAGGTTTGTGCGGCGAGGCACGCAAAGACTTGCGGCAAAAACGCGCCACCGTTTCGCACCGGCATACACACACTGATCGCCACAGCCCTTGCCGGGTTGAGATCCAATATTGCGCTCATTGCCGTGTACCCCTTGTTAGCAGTTTCCCTCTTATACCAGATTTGGTATCAGTTCGGAAAAGTGCTAGCGTTTGCGGGTGAGAATCAGTTCTCCACCGATGGCGAACCAGGCGATGAGGAGGCTGTGCAAGCGCACGCGTTTTAATTTGCCGGTCATCACCCAACTGATCTGGGACTGGTGCAGTCTCAGGCGTGGGGCCAATTCGCGCTGCGTGATGTGTTGGGCTTTGATCCAGCGACGCAGTTGCCGCGCCAATTCACGCTTGAGGCCGGCGGCGGTCATCGTGAGGGGGCCAGGGTCATTTTATGCAAATAAAGCATCTTACACGCCGCTCGATTCCTATGTTTTATGCGCGCTTGAGGTGCTGTTTTATGCGCTTGAGGTCCCGTTCGATGTGCGCCTTGGCGTCGAGCATTCTTTTGACCTTCCAGTGTTCATATTCGAAACACAGGGCGAACACCAGCCCGACACCGAGGAACGCGCAGGCCGCCACGGGTTCGCCGATGCGCCACCGCACGGAAGCCAGCGCGACGTTGGCGGCGAAAAGGATGCGGGAGACCCACACCAGCATTTGAATGCTCACTCGCATACTCGTGTGAATAGTAACAGGTAGTTAGGGGTAAGCCAAAAAGGGGTTGGAATGGCACCACTTGGGTGGGGTAGTGTTGGTGGCCATGAATCCGACGTATGGCTGGTGGGGCGAGCGGTCGATGAGTCTCGGGGGGCGCGTGACGCCTGCGAATGCGGATCTGTTTCCGTTGCCGCGTCTGCGGGCTGAGGCGGGGGTTGTTGAAAAGAGTCTCCTACGGCGCCATACGCCAGGGGCTCAAGGGCGGGGGTTTGAGGTCGATCGGATCACCCCCCATCTGGCGGCGGCGTACCTCCACAATCGCCCCTATCGGCCCTGTAGCGCGCGCTTCCGGGTCCACTCGCCTTTCAAGAGCCTCCCCAAAAAGCCTGTGAAACGCAAACGGGTTACCCCGGGGGCTTAGCGTCCTTTGTCCACTGATGCTCCATGTCAGCGCCGCGCTTTGATGCGGCCCCCTGTCGCCTGAAACGCCAATTCGACCGCCTGCGAGGGGGTGAGATCGGTCTGGGTTGGGGTCCCATGCACGAACGCGGAACGGCGTTTGCTGAAGGGGTAATAATTCACCAGGAACGTGCCGCGAATCTGGAAGTGTCCCGGCGCGTGCTCGCTGACCACCGCGCCCCGAGCATTGGCGGCTGCGAACAGTTCATCCACCACGCATCGCCTAGCGGTAGATGACATAAAACAGTCCGGCGCCCAGGCCCACGTCCATGAGGGCCCACAACACCATTCTGGCCTTCGCCCCAGGCCACTGGACGCGAGGTCCTTGGTTGACCTCGAACCCCAACCAACCCAAGGCCCGCCACAGCGGAGAATGCGTCTTGAACGATACGCTGGGCAAGAAGGCGATCACGAGGCCGATGACCGCGAGCCACCTTAGATCATTCATAAAGCCGTGGATGTCCATTCACCCTCCCCTAAAGCAGATGTGACCGGCTGATCCTACAGGATTAAGGGTAGGTAGCGGTAGCTGATAGAACCGCTGAGCGGGGCGTTACAGGTAACGGGTTTGACGCTTCAGGTATTGGACGATGGCCAGCGGATCGAGACGGCGATCGGGGTGCCGTTGCGCGCTTTGAGTTCGCGCAACTTCGCGTGCAGTTCGGCGGTAATTTGGATCGAGAGCTGAACCGGATAGGGTCTCGGGATTCGCAGCGGGAGCGGCTTCTCATCCTCTGCGATCGGGACATCCACGTGAACGGTCGGCTTCAGGGTGCGACGCTGCGCGAGCGTGAGGCGTTGCGATTTGCGTACTGGCATCCCCCTGATTCTAACAGGGTAGCTAGGGGTAACTCCAAATCCTGAAGTGTGTTGTCAAACCCATATGGGATTTACAACTGAGGGTTGCCATGAATGCCGACGAAAGAACGAATTAATGGCAACCGCTTTTGAGTTCCCGGCGCCTTTTTACTTGCGGTAGCGGCCTGGGCGAAATATAATTCGCTTTATGCATCACAAAAGTCAAAAGACGTCCGCCAGATCGACCGCGATCAAGATTTTGCACGTCGGGGAGTCGGTGACTTTCACGCAGCCCCTGGAGCTGACCGACCAGTCGGCCGCGAGCAAACTCTCGATGTCGATCGGCAGTTACTGCACCCGCCGCTGCCCCGGGGCTTCCTTCAGCTACGAGACGTTCACGACGCTCACGAACCGACAGCGCCCGATCGTCGGCGTCATCGTCACGCGATTATCCGGCGGGGCGCAAACGCCCCGGGAAGCGCTTGCGCCCCGGCAGAATCGTTGCAAGAAGTGTGGTGGCCTCGGGCATTACGCCAAGACGTGCCCAGCTTAAAGGCGATCCCGTTCACTCCCGAGAGCCCTCTGAGGCAACATCCTCATCCGTTGATGCCCTGGCGAGGAGATCGGCGAGGTCGATTTTGCGCTCGGGATCAAGTCCCTTCAGGCGCTCGGACACCGCCACCGCCTGCGCATACAGCGATGGGTTGTCAGGGGATGTCTTGAGCCAGCGCCGGAATCGGAGATCGGCGGCGGACTCGCCCTCCTCATGCCGAAGCGCCCAGGCCACGGCCTGCTCGATCGGACCGAACTCTTCGGTGCTCATCATTCCCCTCCCATTGTCCTTCGAAGGACCCCAAGTTCGAAGCGAAGCCGCGCCTGCCCCTCCTGGGCGAACTGCCTCAACACGCTGGCAAGGCGTCGCTCCTCAACCTCACCGACGCGATACGCGCCCCGCACCACCAACAGATTTGCACGGGTCAGGCTCTCCTCGGGTAAAGAGTCGAGGAGTTCGGTCAGGGCCTCGTCGAAGGCTTTCTTGTTCATCCCGCCTTTATATCAGAGGTAGTTAGGGGTAACCCCCAAAAACTGAAACACGCAGCGCGCAAGAATCTGTCTACCCGCTCGGAGGTGCACAGCAGATTCTTGCGTCACCCAACGCTCTCACGCCAGAACGTGTCTATCGGCGCCGAGGGTCACGACGGAATCTTGCTCGACTTTCGGGCCAGATAAAGCTGATGGATCGAGAAGGCCGTCCACACCAGCCCCCAAAGGACCTCCCACGGATCTTGATTCGCCCATCCCCGCCAGAGACTGCTGGCCACCACAGACGCCCCGCAGAGGGCGAAATAGCGCCGCTCCCGAGCACTGGCCGGCTGTCGCAAAAACCGCCCTACGGCGCTCAGGATGGCTCTGACGTCCACGCCCGAAGTATAACGGTAACTAGGGGTAAGCCCGAAAACTGAAATGGTGGGAGGAGAATATGGGTAGGTAGGGGTAAGTGAGAAAATGAAAACGCACTACGGGGGAGGGACTCACCGCACCGACGCGTCGCGGTTGGTGAATCGGCCTAATGCCTAGGCAGTAACCGCCCTGGCTGGGAACCCTTATGTCAAATCGAGACTGATTCTAGGGGCCTGACGAGCCTCCAGCGTGGCAAGTGCGTGGCAGACTACGCACAAACTCTTTAGATATCAATATCTTGCATGTCCTTGATTAGGACACTCCCATCCAGGCTGGGGGTCAGTCAGGAGTCCTGAACGACTCCGTGGCCCGCTGCAGGTGCAAACCGTGCGCTCATCGGGCCGTGTCCACACTTTCCCGGGTCGCTGACGCAGGTGTGTGTCTACGTCCTTTCCCCGGGTCGCTGGCGCACTTTGGGCTTTCCCGGGCCCATACTTCCTCGGATCACCGCATCCCAGGGGGTACTGACTGACTGATCACCTTGCCAGACTGCACCTCGTAGCGCGTGGCGTTGCGCTGACGGCGTTGTCGGGTCTGCAGGGCCTTCACCAGCGGCAAGGTGAGTCGAGTCCGTGGCGGCGCGCTACGGGGCTTGGGCACCCAGTAGTCCGTAGCGCTCTTGCTCAGGGCGATGTGGAAGACATGCAGATAGAAGTGCAGCAGGCATACCGGGCGCTGCCCGACCTTGGCGTATACCTCATGTCCACACTCTCTACACCCTTGCGGTCGCATCATCCTTGCCGCCAGCGCAAACACATCTTCCATACCTCAATCCTCAACTCATTGCCTGCTCAGGCAGTTTCTGCACCGTTCAAATCCCACGGGAACGGCCTTTCGAGCAGATGGCCTATTGCAATCATAACCCATTATCGGTTATGGTTCGTGACATGTACCCGATCACCCCGACCAAGCTTGTTCTCCTGATCCTAGCCGCTGTAGCCGCTGTGCTGCTCGTGGTCGGGATCAAGATCTACCGTAATGACCGCTTCGCTTAAGGAGTCGCCATGCTGATCTCGATCCGTGTTCGCTTTGCTGTCTGGTCAGCGCTCGCTCAAGCGGCTCGTGAGGCCGCTTCAGCTCAGCCGGAGCGCCTGGCCACGGCCTGGGCGCTGCGCATGCCACGCTTTCACGTTCCCTTCTAAACCATAGGAACCCACACACGTGAACAAGAAACAACTCCTAAAAGTCCCTGGAAAATGGCTCGCAGCCTGTGGGCTCGGCACCGAGGACAAGACGTTCCCTGTCTTAGACATTGAGACCAAAACACTCTTCGGTCATCAAGCTACCTTCGTAAAGGTCAACCGCGATGGCTCCCCTTGGACGGTGCATATGGAAGCACGCGGCGCCGAGCTGATCGAGGACCGCATGCCAATGATCACCGAAGCCTATCAGGCCCATGCACCGGGGCATTCATCCGCTACCGAGTCCACCCCGCGTCAGGCCGCCATCACTTTCTTTACCAAAAACCCGCGCGCCCACAAGTGCAACGTCAGTCAGGGCCACATCGAGACCCGCGCCGGGACTGACTACTTTGTCACCGTGCTGAGTCGCGACTCACGCCGCTGGCCGGATGTGACTCGCAAGCAAGCTGAAACACTTCCTGCAGCCTGACGCTTGAGCGAGATGCGCCTTTGATAACGGGCGCATCTCTCTGAATCGCCAGATTGTACACCTCGGACCTACCCATGAAGCTGTTCGTGCTCGTCGGCAAGCCACCCAATAGCGAGCGCTATATCTCGCGGATTGTCGGTATTGACGAGGATGGCATCATTCAGATAGTCGGCGAGACTGAACCGCGTGCCTCGCGCAAGGTGGCAGCCGCCGAAGGTTTCGCCCTCAAACAGTCCCTGGCCACCGAAACAGACCCTAATTCACACAGCACGCCATGATGAACAAAACACAAGCGCAACGCCCAATGACGCTCAAGCAAACCCGGGCGCAGCTACGTCAGCATGGGATGGTATTACGCAAGGTCGATGGTGAGTATCAGGTCAAAACCTCTGGTGAAGCCTGGGACAGTCCTACCGTGTACCACACCAACGATCTGGCCGACGCGCTCCGCACCGGCGAGATCATCGCCGTGGGTGAGTCTATGGCCGCAGACTTCAGGTCCGCCGTATGAGCAGCAACGATTATGCGGGCACTGAGAAACTTCACGCCGCGATCGTGGACGCGCGACCATACGACCCGCAATTCATCCATCAGCGTCCTAATCCCGGCGCTCCGGCCTTTTGGCCCACGCAGCCGCTCACGGCCGAGGCACTTCAAAAGCTTGGCATATCTCCAGACCTATCGGCGTAGTCGATCCGCTGACAACCAGAATCTGCACGCGAGCGCACCATGAACAAAACACAAGCCAAACAACTGTTAGACAAATACGAGACCATCGGCAAGCTGTACGCACTCGCTCAACAAGGCGCAACCGCCTTTGACGATGGCCCCTCCCACGAACGCGACGACGAGGACTGCGACGACGATGGCGCATTCTGGGAATGCGCCAACCCCCTAGGCTCCGCCCTACTGGGCGCCCAAAAATGGCAACAGTCCGTGCGCGAAGCCTGGGACCGGGCAACCGCGACCGAAGGCTATAACAACACGCTGGATCTCTTGGGCCTGAAACCACTCCCACGTCGGAGTTTCAAAGACTTCCAAGCCACAGCACGCGAGGTTTCGAACGTCCAAGACATACCCGAGATCGCCGCGCAACGCGGTTGTGGTGAGGCCATGCCAGGCCGGATCTATCTGGACGGGTTATGGATCGAGCGCCGTCCAAAGGGCTGGTGGTATTTGATCACGGGACGTCATGAACGCGTGTCGACTCAACTTGAACCGCTGGAACTGCACTTATACGGGTACTACTGCGTTGAGTACGACTAACCGCGCGGTGAGCGATACTCTTCAATCGCTCGACCACCTGACCACCCTAACACAACCAAACAGGTAAATAGTCATGGATACAAATTGGTTTCATGTTTTCGACGCGACCAATAGCCTTTGGCTGCAAGACGACGAGCGTTCATGGGGACCGTATAGCGGCGCGGCCGAGTTTACTGACGAGCAGCTAGCCCGTGATATCGCAGTGCGCGAGATCAAGCGCAAAGGTCCCGACTACGACGGCGTTGTGACTGTACTTGCGGACTGCGGTACGGTCGAGCTGTCCTGACACAACTAAACGATTAGCGCGGTTTGCAACCTTCGTCGGTGAGAAAGCCATGTATACCCAAATATCCCGCAATCCGTTTGCCCGCTCCTCACTCGTACGCCGGCGCGAATATACAACCGCCACGTGTACATGGTGCGGAGGCATCAACAAAACACCCAAAGGCCGCACGTACCTGTACGTCTACGCGACTGATCCCGATAGCGGCCGGATAGGTCCACATCGTGGACTCTTCTGCAACAAGTCTTGCCACGATAGCTATCACAGCTAAAGGGAATACCGAACATGGCAATCGAGAATCCAAACACGAGCGGCCAAGAAAAACCGTTGACGCCATCGCAGTTAAAAGCGGGTGATGTGCTCATCCGTGAAAACGACCATATTGACCGGCCCGACCACAGGGTAAAACTCGTGAAGAAGCATGCGGGCGCACCGACACGTTTTGACGTAGAGAATAGTTATTACAACCCTGTCACGGCCAAGTCGTTGTGCGCTCAAGGCTATGGAATCGTTGAACGCAACGGCCAACGCATTGGCACTTTCTTCACGAAATATTGGTAACCCTCACCTACCAACAACGAGCCCCCTACTGTAGAGGATCAAAGCACCATGAAGATGAAAGACCTCGAACAGTTGCGCCGCTGGCTTGCCGGCAATGCAACGCTTGAAGAAGTTGAGAACACTTCAACCTTCGGGTTGGTAGGGAACGAGCGATTCACAGAAAATGCACGACGTGCATACATGTTGCTATGGACATGGGGGGCGCCACGTTTCTCCGGAGTCGCAGACACAAAGCAAGATCGTTTTTTTAATCGCTGCGGCTATCCTGCGCTCATGCGTCGATTCGAACGGTCTAAAGCTATTGCCGCAAAGATCGCAGCAGGCACATTCCCTGTGCGTTGGGAGCCCTAGCCATGACAACGAAAGCCACGCTGCGCACGTTACAGGACATCAAAGACGTGACGCCAGAAACCGCGCGACGCATCTTGCAAGTTTGGACGAAGGCAACGCGAGAGCAGATATGCTCGGAATTCCCTAAATGCGAAGAGTACGTGCGCATGTGTTTTCATCCACGAGGCACGCGCGCACTGCGCCGTATCGCGATTGATAGCCTGCTTGGCACTTACGGGGTGGAATTCCTCGGTGAGTCGCACCGTACGGGCGAGAATGTCTATTACTGCAACGCAGGCGATACCTACGACACAACAGTCATATTCAACGGTCCCTCTATGCGCGTGGGTTGTTGGGGCGACCTGATAGAACACCATGCCATTGTCGTTCCGTCGCGGTGATACCGTAGCGCCATCAACTGGAGTACCCGGTTTATGACTATCAAGATAAGAGTACGTCAAGTGTGCGCTCTTGTGGAGCGCATTATCGTGTTTGACGTGGAGGACGAGAACGGTCCCGAAAACGCGCTCGATCGCGTTCGGACGGGTGACATTGATATCCCAGAGTGGCACGACCCGCGATGGCGGACCGGTTGGGGGGAAATTGTTTCTGAAGAATCGGAGTTAGTGTCTGCTGAATCGGAAATGGCTTCTAAGGTCGGGAAGTAACTAACTAGCCATGAAACTTGACTACATACGAGTCATCCCACGGGACCTATTCAACGAGGCAAACTTGTTGAAATGCTATGCGCGCCTATACATCAACCTGGAAACCGCGAACGCGTCAGGCATCGAGCTTGATCACGATGGCAGTCCATTTGACGTACAGCAAGATGAAACCTCAGGCTCGATCTTCATCGCCAACGTCACGTTAAAAGCCAAAGGCCACGCTTACAAGCTGTGGCGCCCATTGAATAGTCGCGCAGCCTGGCCGCTTTATCTGGTCACTGAAGAGGACGAAGACATAGCGGTATTTAATGACGACGGCTCATTCTCGTCTGAAATGCTGACTTTTTTAAGTCGATAATCAACACAGAGCACACCACAATGTCATTCCATCGAAAACAACGCAACGAGATTGCGCAAGCAATGCGCCTCGCGCGCCCCTTTATCATTGACTCACCAGAACCACAAGACGCGAAGAACGCGGTCGCGTGGCGTTGGGCCCGCGACACCTACATCAACTGTTGTGAACAACTGGCCGAAATCATCGCACAGACAACGGGATCGTTCACGGCCGAGGAACGGCAGATATTCCTCTCTAACTGTCGCGCTATCAAGATCGAGCCCTTTACGTGCGGCACGTGCGGGCAAAAGATCACGGACGGGAAACCCTGCGGCCACGGCCAACGCGATGCACTGGGCATTGTGTGACACTGAGGCATGCATCGCGTGCGGTGCGGTGTATGTCTGAACGTCGCAGATTGAACCGGCGGAATGAACGAATATGAGCGCTAAAGACATCAAGCCCGAAAATATCCAACGCTGGCTGCAATACGCGCGACGCAAGCGTCAACAAGCAGGTCCACGTGATCTCGGTCTGTGCGAGCGTGGGCACTATGACTGCGCACCGGTCTGGAATGGCACATGCGTTGCGGAAGTAGAGGCTTTGCTAACAGATCCGACAACACTAGGAATAGAACAATGAGCTATCAAGTACGCAACGCGAAACGCGCAAAAACCCACACCTGCGCAACGCCACGTTGGCAAGTCGAGCGCGACACGGAGCGCGGCCCGTGTCTCGCATCCGAGCCGAATCAAAACGATCGCCTGACACTGCGCGCCTTGCAGGCATTCTGCGAGGTCAATAACCGTCAACTCGATTGGGCAGACGAGTATGGTGAGCCAGGCTATACGACTCCCGCTCCCCCTGCCTGCATCCTGTTCGCCGATTGGAACGACATTCCCAAAGCGCTAGGCGATCGCCTTGAGCGCTTCGGCTATGAGCTGGAATGGTCGGATCAGTGGTACCTGGATCAGAGCAGTTCACCGGTCAAAGCCTGGCGCACCGAGTCAGATTCCCATGGCTGGGAGCCTCGCACGCGCCATATAGACGGCGATGTGCTCACCCCTGACAGTGACCCACAGGAGTGGATCGACTCAAGCTTAAACAACGAAAGCGAACCGTTGCCATCATGGTTTGACACGGAGGAATTGACGCGGCATGGGTTCGTGAAATCGGCCATCAGTCACGATCCGAGCAACAGTTTACACAGTGTCTTCAATGACCGGCGCAAGGATGGCCTCGATGTCGTTCTGATGAGCACATCCGGTGAGCGCGATTACGACGTATGGACGCGCCGCGAAAACAACTACATTTTCTCTGATCCGCAAGACAACTTAATGCGGCTCGCAGAGTTACGCCGGATTCTGGTGGACGATCCGACGCTAGAGAGCGTCTCGGATTCGGCAGACTTCACGGCCGAATTGAATGCGCTCACGCAGTGGGAAGCAGAACACCAACGCCAGGCACAGGGGGTCGCGTGAGTTCCCGCAGCGGAGTCAGCATTAACTCTAAACCATACCCAGGTTACAACGTCGGGGCGTTGCATTGGACGTGCCCGGACTCTTGGTATCAAAAAAATGTGCAAGCCTGTCGACCAGATCTACCCGCATATGAACTGGAGCACGTTCGCAACGTCCGTGCCATGCAACAAAAGGAATAGAACAGCGCGCTCTAACAAGAGTGCGCGACAGTGCGCTTTTGCAACCCAAGAGGAATGAGCCATGAACCACGCACTAGCTGATGAGATAGCCGAAGCCATTGCGCTCGCGCAGAAACATAACCCCTGGCCCACAGCGGCGGAAAGAGTCGCGGCCGCGTTAGTCAGGAAAACGATAGCCACGAACGTCCAGCACGTACTTACGCGAAGGATTAGTAATTTCGATGCGCAACGCTTTCAAAGAAAGACCTGCACCCAACGACTGCATATCGGAAAGTTCCCTGCAGGGCTGGTGTATGTGGATACGTCTCGCGAGAAGCACGGCGACTATGCCCGCTTGGCGTTTCTGTCGTATGCCACACTAAAACTCGACATTGAGCGCGACTGCCCGGCCGACCTCCGTGAGGAAATTGTCGCGCATGCTGCGACGCTGCAAGCTCGTGCGGGCGAAGAGTTTGAAGTCTCGCAGTGCGGACAAACTGTATTGCTGGGCAGCGCCCTCCCAGCAGTGCAACAGCAGCAGCGGGCTAACATGCGTTAAGCGTTGAATCGTGTATCTGGCCGTTTCCGGATACACGCTTGAACGCGAACGCACTAGAATCAGAGGACACACTTTAATGACGATTAGTAAAAAACAGGTGTATGCGTTCCACGGCAAGGATTACGCCAACTTCGACAAAGCCAAGCAGGCAGCCGAAGAAGAAGTCCACAAGCTCGTCACAAGAATAGTGTTAGCTGCCAACCTGGGCCACGCGGATGCCTACCGGCTCACGCTTCAGATTTTGGAGAACAGGGCTGAATTGCGTGCGTTGCTGGACTATCCGGACAGCGAGAACGATTGCGAAGCAATACAGGAGTAAGACATATGAGCCTTGCTGATGCGTTCGCGCCCGCTGAGGCGCAACACCGTTCACGCGTGATGGTCAGTACATGGGGCCACCTCGCGCCAACCCCGCGCAAGCGCTATCGCCTGATGTTCCGATTTTCACAAGCCGGGTACGGTGGCTCGATCACTGTCATCAGTGCGCGGCTACCTCGTACACTGAAGGACTCTCCATGGTTGTTTGAGGACATGCTCGATTATGCGGGCCGCAAATCGCGACGTGGCCGCGTCAGTCAATTCGAGGGGAGCTATTACCGCACAAAAACCGGGCGCGGCCGATTCATCGGGACTACGCGCGTCATTCTATAGATTACACACAGGAAACTACTTACCATGTCCAGCTATACAAGTGACACCAACGAATTCCGCACCACCATGATCGCCGAGGGCGCAACGCCTGCGCAGATTGATAGACTCCTGGAGCTTGCCGACCGTTACCAACTCCTGGCGTTGATAAAAACCAACGAAAATGTTGCCGGAAAGTTTGACGTCGAGCGGCGGCAACTCGAAGCAGCCATCAGAGCATGCATTTCTGGGCCTGTCAAAAAGGTGATTGTCGACAGTGACCCACGTGGTTTTGCCGTCAAACTCATTCTCAACTCAGGCCGCTCCAACGGCGTTGAGGGCTTTGGCGTACCGACTCACGACTTTACGGCGACACAAGTGACTCACGCGGCTAACAAAGAGCCCCGCCACTGGGAGGTAACACGATCATGAGTAGTAAAGATGCACTCAAAGAGGCAATCTGTAACACACTGGCCCAATGGATCCGCCAGCGTCCAGGCCTAAAGCCAGACGACTATGGAAACGCTTATCGTGCGGTACAGCGCCAGGTAGCACGGGATAAGCGTGACGCTGAAACACTCCTTGAGGCGGTGCGCAGGCGTCACTCTCTCAGCGGGAAGGACATTATCGAAGCGTCAAAAACCGCATTTAGCGGACGCTTGCAACTCATCGTCAAAAATGCTGACGGCAAGACCATGAAGCTGATACCGTCAGACGCCGAAAGCATGAAAGGCCGAACCGTGGTGCTTGATTTCACGCCAGGCCAATGCTGGCCAGAAGAGTACCGCGCCGCAGCGGCGGCCGTGCTGGCTCTGGCGCTTCGTCAATACGTCCGCTCAAATATGCCCAAGCCAGACGGGAAGACTACGCGCACGCACGGACCGTTTAGTCTTGAAGTCAACACGATTGACGGCGTAACTGAGGGCGACTGGTTCCAACGCCACATGCGCCGGGAATTCGGCCAGGCCTTGCAACGGCGTTGGTTCGATTGACAGACCCCTATCCTTTGAACGCAACACGGGTGTGAAATCAGGAGCAGAGCAATGAAAACTTACCTCTGGTATATATCAGCGACCAGCCGCGTCATAGCGACAGGAGACCATCAGCACGCGGCGTTTTTGACGCTAGATGATTCTGACAGGCAAAAGATACGCCTGCCAGAATTCTGTGTTGAAGTCGACACCACCAAGGATGAGCACAAAGCGCCGTACTCTACGCTGTTGGAGCTACGTCGTCCGCGAGCGGGCCACGAAGTGACATACAAGAGCGGGAGCGGTCGGCTTATCAAAGCCATCGTGGTGAAAGTCGAGGGGAATCTGTGCTGGGTCAAATACGACGGCAAGGATGAGGCGCAGCCCTTTATTTGGCGTTTCAAGGAGGGCTTAAACACGTTGCATGATTGGCCGACCAAACACACTGCAGGAGCTACAAAGTGAGCACCGGAACCGAGGCACCCCTTAATGTCGTTCCTGACCGTCCGTTTCAGGCGATCACAACCAAGTATCACGGGCCCGGCAACGTTCGTGGCTCGCGAGTCACCGCCAGGGCACAAGCGGGTAGCGTGTCCGTTGAATGGGATGACGCGTTAAACTCCGATGAGAACCACCGCGCCGCAGCCCGTGCATTGTGCGCCAAGGTGGGTTGGACGGATCCGTTAGCCCATGGGGTTACCTCAGACGGGTCGCATGTATTCGTGCAGATACCCGCTCCAGAGGTTGACCCTAAGGAATTGCTCGAAGATATAAAGAGTTGGATCAGGGATCGCGGCTTTATTGACGGAGTGCATTACG
>Ga0310813_10001431_pt1 | contig 14341 bp, 10 predicted proteins | sample YN3metagenome_FD_203086 | JGI IMG/M metagenome (GOLD analysis project Ga0310813, IMG submission 203086) | Soil microbial communities from experimental microcosm in Duke University, North Carolina, United States - YN3 | ecosystem: Engineered > Artificial ecosystem > Soil microcosm > Unclassified...
AAACGCAATCCTACCAATTTGGCGGCGCGATCGAGCACCGGACGGCTGATGGCTGGCGTTTCACGGCGAGCATCGAGCCGAGGATCATTTTGAGTGAGCCGACGCTGACGACGCAGCCGTATCGGACGGTTCGGGCGTATGGGGGGTTGGTGTTGAGGGAGTGGCGGTTCTGAGGGCACGCTCGCTGGCGCTCGCTGGGAGCACGGCCGCTGCGCGGGCCTGTGAGTACGGTCGCTAGCGCGAGCCTGTGAGGACGCTCGCTTCGCTCGCTGTGTGTAACGGCACACCCTGCGAGGCAATAGAAGGGTGTCGGCTGAAATGCCGCGGGTTTGGTGAATGCGATCGCGCGTGCTAGCGTAGCGCGTGCAAAACCCGGATAACTTGCGCGTCGCCGCGGACGCGGAGCGACTCGCAAACGCAGTCTACGCGTTCACGCGTGATTTCCCCAAGGAAGAGCGCTTCGGCTTGGCCGCACAAATGCGACGTGCGGCCGTCTCAATCGGGTCAAACATCTTCGAGGGCTGTGGGCGACAGGGCAAGCGCGGAATGGAGTCGAATGCCTCGTTGCGCTCTTTCCTGTATATCGCCCACGGATCATCGTCGGAACTGCTCTTTCAGCTTCGCATCGCACGCCGTCAACAGTTGGGCGATCCTGCCAAGGCCGAATCGGTGGCGAGACTACTCGCTGTTCTTCAGGGACGGCTTCGCCGCCTCATCCTGAGCCGCACACGTCGGATGCAGTTGCACACAGCGAGCGAAGCGAGCGTACTCACAGGCTCACGCTAGCGACCGTACCCACAGGCTCGCGCCAGTGGCCGCACCCACAAGCGGCGCAGCAGCCCTACTCACCCTCCCGCCAACTCATCCCACAGCGCCGCCACCGCCTCCGCCCCACGATGAAAGTTATCAACCGCCATCCATTCATTCGGCGCGTGCGCGTTCTCACCCGGTAGGCCAAATCCCATCAACAACACCGGGGCCTTGAGAATTCTCTGAAAATCGCCGACGACCGGGATCGATCCGCCTTCGCCGACGATCACGGGCTCCTTGTCGAAGGCCGTCGCCAGCGCGCGGCGGGCGGCGTCGAAGAGCGGTCCGTTGAGATCGGCGCGCCAGGGGTGGCCGCCGTGGAGGGGGCGGACGGTCGCCGTCACGCCGGGCGGGGCGACACGCTCGACGTGGGCGCGCATGAGGCGCTCGATCTCGTCCGGACGCTGATCCGGGACGAGACGGCAGCTCACCTTCGCCATCGCCTTGCTCGGCAACACCGTCTTGGCGCCTTCGCCGGTGTAGCCGCTGAGGAGGCCGTTCACCTCGCAGGTGGGTCGCATCCACACGCGCTCGAGCGTCGAAAAGGTCTTCTCGCCGAACAGCGACGGCGAGCCGGTCTCGCCGCGGAAGCCTTCGTCGTCGAAGGGAAGTTTTCGGATGGCTTCGCGCGCCGCGCTGCCCCAATCGCGCACGTCGTCGTAGAAGCCCTTGATCGCGATGTGGCCGTCGGCGTCGTGCATCGACGCGAGGATGCGCGCGAGCGCCATTGCCGGATTCATCACGGCGCCGCCATAGCTGCCGGAATGCAGGTCGGTGGAAGGGCCGACGACGTCGATCTGGAAGTAGGCGAGGCCGCGCAGCGACGAAAGGATGGACGGAAGCCCCGGCGCGAACATCGACGAATCCGAGATCACGACGGCGTCGCAGGCGAGGAGCTTCTGGTTCGCTTCGATGAACGCCGCCAAATGCTCGCTTCCGACCTCCTCCTCCCCTTCGGCGAGCACGATCACGTTCACCGGAAGCTTGCTCCGCGTGGCGAGGTGCGCCTGGAGCGCTTTGACGTGCAAAAAGAGCTGTCCCTTGTCGTCCACCGAACCGCGGGCGAAGATCTTTCCGTCGCGGACGGTCGGTTGGAAGGGCGGGCTGTCCCACAGCTCGAGCGGTTCGGCCGGTTGCACGTCGTAGTGACCGTACACGAGCACCGTCTGTGCGCCCGGCGCGCCCCGCCACTCGCCGACGACGATCGGATGGCCCTTCGTTGGATGAATCGTCGCTTTCAGGCCGATGGATCCGAGCGACGCGGCAAACCAGTCGGCGGCACGGACGGTGTCGGCGTTGTGCTCGGACCGGGCGCTGACACTGGGAATGCGGAGAAACTCGAACAGCTCGTCGAGCGAGCGCTTGCGGTTGTCGGCAAGATGGCTCGCGAGGTCAGTGGCGAGGGGCATGGCGGTAAGCTGGGCGCGTCCCATCTCTCGCGCAACGCGGGCCACTCGTCTATCATCATGCAATCAACCGGCTTCAGGAGCAGCGAATGCCGCGAGGGCGCATCATACGGCGAGGGCAACGGTGACGACGACGTCACACGACGAAGAAGACGACGACGGCGGGCTGCAGGCGGAAATCGTCCAGCGCCGGCCTTTCCATTCGGTAAAAGCCGAAGTCGCGGTGAGCATCCTCAGAACGGCCGCGCTCATCGAGCGACACTTCGCGCAGGTCGTCGCCCGGTCCGGCGTCACCGTACAGCAGTACAACGTGCTGCGCATCCTTCGAGGCGCCGGCACGGAAGGTCTGCCGACGCTGGTGATTCGCGATCGCATGATCCACGCGGCGCCGGGAATCACGCGCCTGCTCGACTAGCTCGAGAAGGCAGGTCTGGCCCGCCGCGACCGCTCGTCGCCCGACCGGCGTCAGGTTTTCTGCCACATCACCGAGCGCGGGCTCGAGGTGTTGACGGATCTCGAAGAGGAGATGCGTCGCGCCGACGATTTCGCCGTCGGCAATCTCAACGACGACGAGCAGCGACAGCTCATCAAGCTGCTGGAGGGGGTGCGAACCCCGCATCGGCGCGGCAACGCGCCGATTCACGAGACGCTAACGAACCACGGCTGACGGGGCGGGCGGTGGCCAGCCGCCGCGCCAGCCGACGAGCGTCCAGATTCGGCGAGTACCGATCAAACCGCCGGCGCGCATCATCGGCACGAGCAGCCCGCGTTCCGCTGAACGGAAGTACGGCTGAATGAGTCGCAGCGCCGCGTGCGGCTCCTCAGTCTCGTCCAACACGATCACGAAGTTGTCCCCGGGCTGCGCAACCGTCGCGAAACCCGGCCACAGATCGTACTGATTGGGCCGCCCGGCGATGTTGGTCGCGAAGGTCAACGGGTGCCCACGAGACCAAAAGGCGAGCTCGGCGGCCTCCTGATAGCGATCGCCGCCCAGCCAGGTGGTCTTCCCCGTCTCGGCGGACGTCGCCTCCGCCTCGTTGACGACAGACGTCGCCAGCTCGCGCCAACCGAACGCGCGCGCAATCGGATCGCGCGGCGGCGACAGCGGCAGGATCGGCGTGATGGCCTGCGCGTAAATGACGATGGAAACCAGCGCCGCGAGACAAATGCCGCCGACGAGCCAGCGCGCGCCGCCCGAGCTCCAATCGTGCGTCGCGACGAGAATGATCGCCGGGATGTAGGCCGGCGACGGCCAGTTCGGCTCGACGCGCTGCCGGACGGCGCTGTACGTGAAGAAGAGGAACGTGGAGAGCGCGATGACGGCGAGAACGAGCCGGCGGTCGTCCGAATTCGCCTTCAGCGCCCGCCACACCGCCATGGCACACAGAACGAACAATATCGGCGTGATCAAACCCAACTGTCCGCCGAAGAAATCGCCCTCGTGCCGCCACGCCGCGCGCAACGCCGAGCCTTCCGGAGCGGCGAGCCCGTGCTTCATCTGATAGAGAAACGAAATCCACTGGTGATCGGCGTTCCAGCGGAGCACCGGCAAGAACACCACCGTCGCCACGACGCACGCCACGTAGGGTCCGGGCTCGCGAAAGCGAGCGCGCAGCGTCGATCGCGAAGCAATGGCGATGAGGGCGCCGACAGGCAGAAAGATCGACGTGTACTTCGAGGCGAACGCCGCGCCAAGCGCCACGCCGGCAACCGTCCACCATCCGAGCGAGGCGCGCGAGCGGAGGTCGCTGTCGAGCGCGCGAACAACGCAGTACAACGCGACGGCTTCGGCCGCGAGCACCGGCACGTCCGGCGTCGAGAGCACGAGACCAGCGGCGGAGAGCGGGAGCACGGCCATGACGAGCGCGGCGCGGAGCGCGGCGCGCGACCCGGCGATGTGTCGCGCCGTGCCGATCGTGGCGAGCGATGCGACGAGCGCCGCGACGGCGACGCCCACGCGCATGCCGAGCGGCGAGCTCCCGACACCGCCGCCGAACAGCGCGGCGATCATCACACCGAGGCGAACGACCCATGCAATGCCCGGCGGATGGTCGAAGTAGCCGGGCGCGAGGCGCCGAGACCAATCCCAGTAGTACGCCTCGTCGGGGAAAACAGGAAGGAGTGCCGCGAAGGCGAGGCGAATGATCGCCGCGACGAGTACGACCGCGATCGCGGCGTGCCAGCGACGATCGTTCATCGCCGGCGCGAAAGCCGACGTCACGCGGTGCTTGCGCGGCGTTCGCGCGCCGAGCGCCAGACCCGCGGCGCCAGCGCGAACGCCCACACCCACACGATCCACATTACGCGCTCGTCGGGCGACAGCGTCGTGAGCATGCGCCAGGCGATCGCCGGCGCGGCGAAGGCGAGCGCGATCGGCGACGCTCCGCCGGCGACGCGCCGTTCCACGCTGCGCGTCGACTCGCGGCGCCCGACTCGAAGCACTTCTTCGATGCGACGCGACAACGAGTCCGTCGTCATGCCGCGCCAACCGGGAATCCGCATCAGCGTCCACCCCGGCGCGGCGCGGCCCCATCCGTGATTGTCCGATCCAACGACGACCGCAAGGTTGAGGCTATCGGCAATGCGAACGATGCGCGGACGCTCGCGTCGCGTTTGCGACAACCCGCGCGGCGATCCGTCGACGATCTCGATGGCGACGACGCCGGTCGTGCCTTGGGTCGTCTTGACGGGAATCTTCGACAGGTCGCCGGGAATCGTCTCGATGATCACCGGCGTGGTCTGAGGCAGAATGCCGGCAATCGCCAGCGACTGTTCGTCGACGTCCTTGCGATCGGGCGTCGTGATGCCTTTGTAGCGCCTGCCGGCGTCGAGAATGTTGACATGCTCGCCGCGGAAAAACGCCTCGAGGCCCTGGAGCACCATCGTGCCCTCGCCCGCCTGCCCGGGATTGGCGGCGATCCCGCGTTCGGCGCCCTCGAACGTCGCGTGATCGGTGACGTAGGCGACGTCGTAGCCCGCGGCGCGGTGCCAGCTCCGCACGTCGTCCTCGGTCCACCCTGGCCGGCCGTCGTGCGAGTACTTGGTATGGGCGTGAAAGTCGATCGAGAGAACGGTATCGTCGCTCGTCGCGAGCGCGGCCATCGGACGCGGCAGCAGGGCCGCGGCGGCGTACGTGACGACAATGCCGCCGAGAAGGATTCCCGCGTATCCCGTTTCGCGAAGCGGCGTCGTGGGCTTATGTGGCGAACGAACTCGCCAGCCGACGTAGACGAGGATAACCCAAAAGAGAACGGCGATGTGCTGGGCGACAGTGAGCAGCGTGATCGTGTCGAGCACGGCCGACAACGGCGCGATCGCGATGTATCCCGCCGACACACTGAGCCGCGCTTCGCCGACGGTGCCGAGCGTGACGGCGTCGCGGATTGGATCGGCCGAGAAGAAGGCCGTCAGGATCACGACCAGTGTGATGCCAACCGGCACCCAAGCGATGCGCGCATACCACGCGACCGGCGGCGCCGACGGACGCGGCGGATGCTCGTTGCGGTTGCCGCGCGAGCGGCGGGAAGATTTGTGCGAGGCCAACGGGTTTAGGTTGGAGTTGTCATCCTGGTGCCGTCATCCCACGCGAGCACGGCGAGCGTAGGCCGTAGGATGACGGCTCAAACTGACGAAACCGGTCCGATCTCACAATGCCTAACCGCCTGGCCAGCGAAACCAGTCCGTACCTCCTGCAGCACGCGAACAACCCGGTGGACTGGTACGCGTGGGGGCCGGAGGGGCTCGAGCGGGCGAAGACCGAGAATAAGCCGATCCTGTTGAGCATCGGCTACGCGGCCTGCCACTGGTGCCACGTGATGGAGCACGAGTCGTTCGAGGACGAGACGACGGCCGCGCTCATGAACGAGCATTTCGTGAACATCAAGGTCGATCGCGAAGAGCGCCCCGATCTCGACGCCATCTACATGCAGGCCGTGCAAGCGATGACGGGACACGGCGGCTGGCCGATGACCGTCTTCCTCACGCCCGATGGCGTTCCCTTCTACGGCGGCACGTACTTCCCCGCCGAGCCGCGCTTCGGCATGCCGACGTTCAAGCGCATTCTCACCGCGGTCTCCGATTCGTATCGGAACAAACCGGCGGAAGTCGCGCGCGCCGCGGAATCCGTGCGCGAGATGTACGACGCGGCGAAGGAAGCGACGCGGAGCGGCGGAACGCTGGGCGCCGAGTTGCTCGATCGCGCATATCGGTCGCTCGCCGACGACTACGACGAGGAGCACGGCGGCTTCGGCGGCGCGCCCAAATTCCCCGCGACCATGGCGCTCGATTTTTTGTTGCGCTACTGGGCGCGAACGCGCACCGAGCGCGCGCTGTCGATCGCCACGAATTCATTCCTGCAGATGGCGCGCGGCGGCATCTATGACCAGGTCGGGGGCGGCTTCGCGCGCTACACGGTCGACGCGATCTGGCTGGTGCCCCACTTCGAAAAAATGCTCTATGACAACGCCCTGCTCGTACGTTTCGGCGCGCATCTCTGGCAAGCGACGGGTGATGCCGAGACGCGCCGGGTGGTCGAAGAAACGATCGACTGGGCGATTCGAGAGATGCGCGCGCCGGATGGAGGTTTCTATTCCTCGTACGACGCCGACAGCGAGGGACACGAAGGAAAGTTCTACGTCTGGGACGCAGCCGAGCTGGATGCCGCGCTCGGAAACGACGCGGCGATCATGCGCGCCTACTGGGGCGTGAGGAGCGGCGGAAACTTCGAGGGCCGCAACATTCTCTTCGTCGCAACGCGGGACACGCGCGCGCTGGCGCGTCGATTCTCGATCTCACTCGACGAGCTGGAGGAGATCGTTGCGCGGTCGAAGCGAACGCTCTACGAGCGGCGCAAACGGCGCGTGTGGCCCGGCCTCGACGACAAAGTGCTCGCCTCGTGGAACGGGCTGATGGTGCGCGGCATCGCCGAAGCGGCGCGCGCGTTCGGCAACGACGAATACCGCCGCGTCGCGATCGAAAGCGGGACATTTCTCTTCGAGCAGATGGTTCGCGACGGGCGCGTGCTGCGCTCGTACAAAGACGGCCGCGCACGAATCACCGGGTACCTCGAGGACTACGCGTCGCTCGCTCTCGCCGCCCTCTCGCTCTACGAGTTGACCTTCGACGCGGTGTGGCTGGCGCGGTCTCGCGAGCTCGGCGAATCGATCGTCCGGCTGTTTTGGGACGACGACATCAACGCATTCTTCGACACGGCATCCGATCACGAGGCGCTCGTCGTCCGTCCCCGCGACGTGACCGACAACGCGGTGCCATCGGGGACGTCCCTCGCCGCCGAGCTGCTGGCGCGCCTCGCCGAGCTGTATCACGATGTCGACGCGCGCCGCCGGGCAACGTGGATCATCGAGACACAGTTCCAGACGATGCAGCGCTATCCGTCGGCGTTCGGGCACGCGTTGGGTGTGGCCGACATGCTGATTCATGGCGCGGTCGAATTGGCGATCGTCGGCGAGCCGGGTGCGGCCGATTTCACGAGCCTCGAGCGCGCGGCGGCGGAGCGGTACGTGCCGTCGCTCGTATTGGCCGGCGGTCCGCCGTCGACGAACAACGACATCGCGCTCCTCGCGGATCGCGAGGCGCGGGATGGACACGCGACCGCCTATGTCTGCCGGAGCTACGCGTGCGAAGCGCCGGCGACGTCGGTCGAACTGTTGGTTGAACAGCTCGAACGCATCGCCGGCGCGGGGAGCGGCTAGAGGACGGTCAGAGAGAACGGCTGCCGTCTCAAGCTTTCTCTGCCACCGCCGCGAACATCCCCAGGAGATCGCCCCACCCGTTCGGCGAGTCGACACCGGTTCGCATTGCCGGGCCGCCGGCGCCATGACGCTCGAAATGACGGTGCTCGAGATCGACGCGCGTGCGTCCGTCGCCGAGCCCAGTGAAGGTGACTTCGACCTCGCTCGACTTGGCGAGATCGGGCTCGAATTGCCATTGCGGCGTGATCTGCCAGGCAAAGATGAAGCGCCGGGGCGGCTCCCACGCGAGGACCGAACCCCAATCGCACTCGGTGTTGTCTTCCTGCTCGGTGTAGCAGCGCCCGCCGGCCTTCTCTTCGATGATGACACGCTTCATCGGTGATTTGCCGATGTGGTGCGATCGCGGCCACCAACTGTCCATATCCGTCGTGAAGATGCGGAAGGCATCGGCCTGGGTCGCGCGCACGGTGATCGACTTGCGCACGGGGGCGATGCTCGCGCTGGTGTCTGGAGCCATGGTGGTCACGGTTTCCTCCGCTTGAGGTTTGCGCGCGCTTCGACGTGTTCGGCGAAGGCGTCGAGCGCTTCCGTCCAGAACTGGTCGAAGTAGTCGCGAAGTGAGCTGAAGCCTGCGGGATCGAGTCGGTAGAGCCGCCGCCTGCCCTGCGCCTCGTCGGCGACGAGGCGGGCGTCCTTGAGAATCTTCAGATGCTGCGAAATCGCCGGCCGGCTGACGGGAAATCGCCGGGCGAGATCGCCGACGGCCATCGCGCCCTGCGCTCGCAGGGTCTGGACGATGGCGCGCCTGGTCGGATCTCCCATGGCGTCGAGCTTGATATCGTGCACCCGGGAATGGTAAGTGAAAACTTACCAATCGTCAAGTACGCGGTGCATCGGCGTGTCTTTGGTAGCTCTAACGGCTACTTCCGCTCCGCCATCCGATCGAACCGCGGATTGCCGTAGAGCGGCTTGAACGTCGGATCGATCCGGAGGTACGCGGGCGTGACGTCCGACGCCGGAGTCTTGAGCAGCGGCTCGAGCAGATCCATCGCGCGATTGTATTCGCCGGACTGAATGAGGATGCGCGCGACCTGGAAGTGCACGTATGGACGGATCGACGCGTCGAGCGACGTCTCGCGCAGCTTGAGCGAACGATCAGCCTCCTCGATCGCTTCCTTGCTTCGACCCGCGAGAGCGAGTGCACGGCCGCGGAGCTCGTGAAGCTGTGCGCGCTCCGGAAAGTCTCTGAGCATTGCTTCGAAAGCGGCGACGGCCGTGTCGCCGAAGGCGCGGGCGTGCGACGAGTCGCCGAGCAGACGATACGTGTGACCGAGCTTCAGTCCCCAGTGCCCCTTGTCGCCGCCGAAGTCCTTCACCGTGAGCGTCGTGATCCGCGGCCACAACGCCGGCGGCAGGGTCCACATCGTTTCCTGGTAGATCGAGAAGCGAACGAGGAGCGCCGTGGTGTCGACGGTCTTGAGCTTTTCCTCGACGAGCGCGTGTACACTGTCGAGCATCCCCATCGAGAGGAAGCCGAACGCCTTCCCTTGGATGATGCCGAGATTCGTCGGGGCGAGAGCGAGCGCGTGATCCCAGGCGACGAGCTCGTCTGGGTAGTGACGTAGATCGTGGTTCGCCGCCGCGAGCCGACGCGCCGTGTTGATCGAGCGCGGATCGAGCGCCACCGCCTGTTTGAAGTGCGCGAGTTGGTCCTCGAATTTGCCGAGCACACGCTCGGCGACGCCGAGGCCCCCGAGCAGCTCGGTGTTGTTCGGATCGCGCTTGAGCCCTTCGAGGTACTGCTGGTGCGCCGCCTCGTAATCCAGCTTGACGTTGAGCAGATACGAGCCCATCGCCAGGCGCGCTTCGGAACGATCCGGCGCGAGCGCGACCGCCCGCTCGGCCGCGACGCGCGCCTGCTCGACGAGCTCCTTGGTCGGTCCGCTCGCCGCCGAGACCGACGCCGCGCGGGCAATCGCCACCCACGCCTGGAGGAAATTGCTGTCCAGCGCGACGGCCTTCGTGTAATGCTCCAGTCCTTTCCCGAGCACGATTCCGTCGGACGTACCCATGCTCTGCGTGATTTGCTCGCCCTTCAGGAACTCGTCGTATGCGTCGAGACTGGTCGTCGGCTTTTGCGCGATCCGGGCCGCCTCGGGCGGGGCGAGCGCGACGTTGAGCGCCTGCGCCACCTGGGACGCGATCGTGGACTGGACGTCGAAGACGTTCGACAGCACGGTGTCGTAGGCCTGCGTCCACTTGCTCGATTGATTCGAGACCTCGATCAGCTCCGGGGTAATGCGAACGCGATTGACGCCATTCTCCTTGCTCCACCGCACCGTACCGGTGAGCAGGTATTGGACGGAGAGCTCTTTGCCGATGTCCTTCGGCGTCTTCGCCGTCTTCTTGTACTGGCTGCTGCTGGCGCGCGCCGTGACCTGAATTCCGTTGATCGACGCAATGCGGCTACGGACCTCGTCGGTCATCCCGTCGGCGAAGTATTCGTCCCCTGCCGCGCCCTCATTTTCGAAGGGCAGCACGGCGATGCGCCGCACGGTCGCCGACGCCGTGTCCTTACGCCAGAGCACACCGGCGACCGCCAGCGCGAGCACGACGACGGCCGCCACCGCGAGCTCGGCGAGCCGTCGAGTCTTCGATTTCGACGGGATGGCGGCGCCCGGGACATACTCCGCCGTCATCGCCGTCTCGAGCTGTTTGGCGAATTCGCCGGCGGTCTTTGGGCGATCGGCGGGGGATTTCGCCATCGCGCGGGCCACGGCGTTCGTCAGCGCGGGCGACACGGCCTGCCGGACGGCGGTGATGGGCCGCGGCGTCTCCGTCATGACGCGCATGATGACCGCTTGCGCGTTGGGGCCGGAGAACGGCGGTTCACCAGCCAACATCTCGTACAACACGCAGGCGAGAGCGTAGACGTCCGTGCGAGCGTCGACGGTCGTTTCGCCGCTCGCTTGCTCGGGGCTCATGTAGCCCGGCGTGCCGATCGCCATGCCCGTCTGTGTCAGCGACTCGCCGCCGCCCTGCGCGCGCGCGATTCCGAAATCGGCGACCATCGCTTGGCCGTCGATCAACAGGATATTGTCGGGCTTGATGTCGCGATGGATGACACCCTGCCGGTGCGCGTAGTCGAGCGCGAGCGCGGCCTCGCGGCAGATGCGCACCGATTCGGCTATCGGCAGCTGCTTCTCGCGATTGATGCGGTCGCGAAGACTCTCGCCATCGACGTACGGCATCGTGAACCACAAATCGCCGTCGACGTTCCCCGAATCGTAGACGCCGAGGATGTGCGGATGCTGCAGCTTCGCCGCCAGCTTGATCTCGCGCTGGAAGCGCTCGGCGCCGAGCGAGGCGGCGAGATCCGGATGCAGGATCTTGAGCGCGACGGGCCGCTCGTGCTGTATGTCGCGCGCGAGGTAGACCGTGGCCATGCCGCCGCGACCGAGCTCGCGCTCGATCTCGTAGCGGCCCGCGAGAGCTTCACGGAGTTTGGCCAGGACCTCGGGCATCGTCGCGCCTCGGTGGGAGGGGATACTGCGCGCCAAATATGCGGTTCGCGGCGGACTTTACAACAGTCAAATCTTTGCGCGTCCGGCTGGTCCCCTATTTCGACGCCGGAGACGGACGCTCCGTCGGGCTTAGCCCTTCACGGCAAGACCGGCTCCCCAAGCCCCGCCTGTTTCCGGACATATTCCGCGACCTGCCCGTGGGTGGCCCACCAGACTTTGCCGGGAGCCTTGGCCTCGATGTGGGCGATGAGCTGCTCGAGCGCAACGATGCGTGAGCGATGGCCGCTGATGTGCGGGTGCATCGTCAACACCAGCATCGTGCCTTCCTGGTACGCGCGGTCGAACTCGTCGATCCACACCTGCGCGACCTCGCGCGGCGGCGAGTAGCGGTCGCCGCGCGGGTCGAAGAGCGGCGCGTCGTCGAGAATCCATTCGACGGGAATCTCGACGAGGCCCGTCGGCTTGCCGTTCTGATTCAGTTCGTACGGCCGATCGTCCGCCATCAACGAGCTTTCATAGCGAAACCCGAGATCGCGAAGAATCGACAGCGTGTTCTCGCTGAAATTCCAGCTGGGCGCGCGATAGCCGGTCGGCTTGGTGCCCGTGGCCGCCGTCAGCTCGGCGATCGCTTTCTTGAGGAGTCGGCGCTCGATGGAGTCGGGGAGCGTCGAGTTCATCTCGTGGATCCAGCCGTGAACTCCGATCTCGTGACGCCCGCTGTTCTTGATGACGCCGGCCATCGACGGCGTGAGATCGAGGCTGACCGATGGAATGAAGAACGTCGCGGGAATCTTGTGCGCGTCGAGCAAGTCGACGACGCGCTGCAAGCCGACGCGCGCGCCGTACTGCGTCTGTGACAGCGAGCCGACCGTCGGCTCGCCGTAGCGCAGCGCGACGGTCTCGTTGTCGACGTCGAAGGAAATGAGCACGGCGACGCGAGCGCCATTCGGCCACGATTTTGGTTGGAGTGAGCGGCCGGCACGCACGGCGTTCACCACTTTGTTGACGCTGTCCATCGTCCACTGCCAACCGGGCTTCGCACTCGTCTGCGGAACCGGTTGAGCCTGAGCGATGAGGATCGACGGCGTCAGGGCGAGAACACAACGAAGCACGACGTGGCTGTTCATGGCGCCTCCATGATTCGTCGCAGGCGGTCGTTTCTGGCTTGTTCCGTCTTGAGAAAGATCTGAAACGCCGGACGCAAGCGCACCGACGCGAGCGACGGATCGTTCGTGATGAGCGCGAAGTTGGGCATTCCGTCGTTGGCCATGCGTTCGAGCCATTTCTGCGCTTCGTCGGCGCGGCCGAGCAGCGCGTTGGCGCTCGCGATCATGAATTCGGCGTGATGGAAGTGCGAGGCGGGCTGGCCGACCGGCATCGCTTTGCGGAGCGCCGCGTCGGCCTCCTTGCGTCGGTCCAGCCGGGCCAACATGACCGCGCGAGCGGCCGCGTTATCGACAGCCCGGTCGCCAGCCTTGACGGTATCGCGATCTAAGTATCGCAAACCAGCCTCGGCGCGATCGAGATAGCCGAGAACGAGGGCGTGTTCGTCCGCGAACTCGTTGTCGGCACCCATCATCGCGAGCGCCGCGTCATACTTGCCTTGGTACCAACGTACCCGAGCGATCCGCGGAACAACGAAGCGATTCGACGGGTCGAGCTGCTGCGTCGTCTGAAGCTCGTGCAACGCCGAATCGAGCAACCCGATGTGAAAGAGCAGCGTGCCGTAGGACGCGTGATAGCTCGCATCGTTCGGCTTGAGGGCGAGCGCGCGCTTGAAATCGAGCATGGCGCTGTCGAGCTGCCAACCGCTCTCCCGGGTATACGCGAGATTGCCGCGGGCGTGATACGCGTCGGCGACCGTCGAGTCTAGGGCGAGCGCGCGAGCGATTTCGTCGACCGCGCGCTGCCGGAGCGGGCTGTTCGGCTCGAAGCGGAACAGGCGGGCGATGTATGCCTGCGCCAACGCCGCATGTGCTTCGGCGAATGCGCTGTCGATGGCGATTGCCCGCTCGAGCATCGTCGTGACCGTGTCGAGCGCCGCACGATACCCGGGGGTGTTTTCGCGGTCATTGTTGAGGATGCGGGCGCGCACGAACAGCTCGTACGCGTCGGCGTGGGTCGTCGGACTGCGCTCGATGCGTCGTGCTTCCGCCGGAAGGAGGCGAACGCGAAGGGCGCTCGCGACGCTGGTCGAGATCTCTCGTTGGAGCGCGAATAGATCGTCGGCATTCGCCATGCGCTCGTTCTTCCACAGCTGCTCCTGTGTGGCGCCGTCGATCAGCCGCACGGTCACGCGAAAGCGATTGCCCACCTTTTGACAGGTGCTCTCGACGACGCTGGTCACGCCGAGCTCGCGCGCAATCTCGTTCACCGGCTTCTTGTTGTCGGCGTAGCCGATCACCGAGCTGCGCGCGATGACGCGAAGGCCGGCGATGTCGGCCAGCGTCGAGATCATCTCGTCGGTCACGCCGGCGGCGAAATACCGGTCTTGGGGATCGGCGCCGAGACTCGCCATCGGCAACACCGCGATGCGGGTCGATCCGGGCGGGGCATTCGGCGCCGCCGCGACGACCGACGCGCGTCGCCAGATGTAGAGCCCCAGCGCGACGAGAACGACGATGGCCGCCATCGCCATCCAGCGCACGGGGGTCATCGACGGCAGCGACGGGAATGGCGGCAGCGACGGCAGCGACAACCGTCGAGGAGCGGCGCGCTGCGCGACGACGGAACCGGACGCGTTGGCCTCGATCAGGTCGTCGATCGCGTTCCGCATCTTGCCCGCGGTTTGGAATCGGTCGCCGGGAGCTTTCTCGAGCGCCTTGGCCAGCACCAGATCCACCGACGCGGGAATCGCCGGCCGGGACAGTCGAATGGACGGCGCCGGGGT
>Ga0310813_10001432_pt1 | contig 14337 bp, 6 predicted proteins | sample YN3metagenome_FD_203086 | JGI IMG/M metagenome (GOLD analysis project Ga0310813, IMG submission 203086) | Soil microbial communities from experimental microcosm in Duke University, North Carolina, United States - YN3 | ecosystem: Engineered > Artificial ecosystem > Soil microcosm > Unclassified ...
GGGTTCGTTCGTCGGCTACGAATTGTTCGTCACGAACCTGACGCCGTCGCCGATGACGCTTCGCCGCGTCGAAGTACTCGCGGCGGGGAAGGTCATCGCGACGCTCGCCGACGCCGATAGTTCGCTGCTGCGCTCCACGTCGCGCGTCACACAGATCCCGGCCGCTGATCGGCTCAAGCTCGACGGCGGCGCGCGGGCCACCGTGTATCTCTGGGTGCCGGTCGACCGCGCGAATCCGCCGGCGCAGCTTCGTCATCGATTGACCTTTCAGCGCGATACGGTCACGGAAGTCCTCGAGGGCACGACAATTCCCGTCGAGCGCTCCGCCGTCGCGATCAGCCCTCCGGTCCGCGGCGAGTGGGCGGCGTTCAACGGTCCTTCGAATGCGTCAGGACATCGGCGACTGGTGCTCGCGCTGGACGGCCATACGGCGAGCGGGCAGCGCTTCGCGATCGACTTCCTGCGGGTGGATTCGGCGGGGAATTCGCGCCGCCCCGGAACGGACGCGGCGAAGAACAGCAACTACTACGCGTACGGCACCGAGTTGCTCGCCGTGGCCGACGGCATCGTCGCCGCGACGAAGGACAGCATTCCCGAGAACGTGCCCGGCGGACGCGCCGTGAAGATCGACCTCATTACAGTCGGCGGAAACTTCGTCGGCATCGACATTGGCGGCGGCAAGTATGCCCTGTATGCGCACGTGCAGCCCGGTTCGCTGCGCGTGAAGGTCGGTGACCGCGTAAAGCGCGGCCAGGTCATCGCGTTGCTCGGCAACTCCGGCAACTCGACCGAGCCGCACGTGCATTTCCAGATCGCTGATGGTCCGTCCTTTCTAGCCGCCGAAGGCCTCCCGTACGCCATAGACTTCGAAGTGCTCGGTAATTGTGGCATCGGCGGCAACCCGCCGAAGATCACGTGCAGCCGTCACCCACCGACGACGGTGAAGGGCGGCATCCCACTCCAGAACGAGCTCGTTCGCTTCCCGAAGTAGGAGAACGCAAATGCGTCTCACCGTCATTCGTCTCGCCGCGCCGATGGTGGCGCTTGCCACCATCGCCTCCGCGCAGACGCCGACGTCGTCCGTCGCACCGTACATCGCGCCGGCGTTCCCCGAAGACCTCGTCTCGGCGAAAAAGGTCGATCGCGTCGCGTGGCTGGCCTACGATCAGGGCCGGCGCAACGTCTACACCGCCGCCGCGCCGGGCTTCAAGCCGGTGAAGATCTCCAGCTTCACCGACGACGACGGCGTCGTTCTCTCCGATCTCTCGATCTCGGACGACGGCTCGACCGTGACGTTCCTCCGCGGCGGCGTGCCGAATACACGCGGCTGGATCGCGGTGCCGAACAGTGATCCGAACGGCGGCGAGAGCGCGGTGTGGGCCGCGAAGACGAACGGCACCGGCGCATGGCGCCTTGGGCAGGGAACGTCTCCGTCGCTCTCCCCCGACGGCCGAACGGTCGCCTTCGCCCGCGACGGTCAGATCTTCTCATATAAGATTACGAAGGCGCCGGCCGATTCGATCGAGCGCGGACAGAAGCCGCTCGTTCGCCTGTGGGGCCGCAACGCTCAGCCGCGTTGGTCGCCGGACGGATCCAGGCTCGCGTTCACGAGCCTGCGCGACAATCACTCGTTCGTCGCGGTGTACGACATGAAAAAGCGCCACGTCGATTACATGGCGCCTGGTGTCGACTTCGACGCATCTCCGTCTTGGTCGGCCGACGGCAAGCGCATCGCGTTCATCCGTCGTCCGGGAACTCCGTTCGGTCAGCAGGCCCAGGCCGGCGACGGCAGCCTGGGCAATCCGAACTTCGCGGCCAATGGTCGCGGCGGTCGCGCCGGCGGTGGTGGGCGAGGCGCCGGCGTTGCTCAAGCGGGCGCTCCCGCTGACGGGCTCCATCGCGCTGCCTTCCGCGGCGGCTACACGCTATCCCTCATGGTCGCCGACGTCGCGACGGGTAAGGCGGAAGAAGTCTGGCACAACCAGCTCAACGACCAGACCTTCCCGAACATTCAAGGAATTCTCTTCGCCGGCGACCATTTGATCTTCCAGCAGGAGCCGGAAGAGTGGATTCGCTGGTACGCCGTGAGCGCGACCGGCGGCACGACGACGCCGGTCGAGCTCACACCGGGCAATGGCGCTGTCGAGTCGCTCGCGCTGTCGAGCGACGGCAAGACGCTCTACTACGCGACCAACGCCGGCGACATCGACCGTCGCCACATCTGGAAGGTCGCAACCTCCGGTGGCACGGCGACGCAGATCACGTCGGGGACGGACATCGACATGTATCCGGTCGTGCTGGCGTCGGGCAAGGAGCTCGCGGTCCTGTCGTCCGGTCCGACGCGCCCGATACAAGTGACGATCGCGCCGCTCGATGGCGGCGCGAAGAAGAACATCTATCCCGTGCTGACGAAGGAATTCCTCGCCACGACGCAGGTGGCTCCGGAGAATGTGACGCTCAAGGCCGACGACGGCGTCGAGTTCCACAACCAGCTCTTCCTGCCGAAGGATCTCAAGGCGGGTGAGAAGCGGCCGGCGATCGTCTTCGTCCATGGTGGCCCGATCCGGCAGATGCTGCTCGGTTACCACTATATGGATTTCTATCACCAGGCGTACGCCGTGAACGAGTGGCTGGCCAGCCAGGGCTACATCGTGATGTCGGTGAACTACCGCTCGGGTATCGGCTATGGGAAATCGTTCCGCACCGCCCCGAACGTCGGCGGTCGTGGCAACGCCGAGTACAAGGATGTGATCGCGGCCGGGAAGTACCTCCAAACGCGCTCAGACGTCGATCCGACGCGCGTCGGCATCTGGGGCCTTTCCTACGGTGGCGTGCTCACCTCGCAGGCACTGGCCCGCAACTCCGACGTGTTCGTGGCCGGTGTGGACATGGCCGGCGTGCACCTCTGGGGGAGCTCGATCGACAGCGCCGACGTGTCGTACAAGTCGTCGGCGATCGCGGCGATCGACAGCTGGAAGTCGCCCGTTCTGGTTTGGGCGAACGACGACGACCGCAACGTGGATTTCTCGCAGACGATTGGCCTCGTCGATCTGCTCCGTGCGCACAACGTGTACTACGAGCTGATGGTGAATCCGGACGACACGCACGAGACGCTGATGCACAGCCGCTGGCTCGAGCTCTACGCGCACATGGACAGCTTCCTCGACCGTTTCGTCCGCAAGCACGCCGCCGCGTCGACGAACTCGAGCAAATAGTCGATGGACGCAGACGTCATCGAGATCCGGCCGTTGCACTCCAACGCGGAGTGCAACATGGCCGCGACCCTGCAGCGCGAGGTTTGGGGGCAGGACTACATCGACGTCGTGCCGGCGACGCTGCTCCACGTCGTCGAGTACGTCGGTGGCCTCGCCGCGGGCGCCTTCGACCGCGACGGGGACATGCTCGGCTTTGTGTTCGGCGTGAACGGCGTGCGCGACGGCGAGATCGTGCACTGGTCGCACATGCTCGGCGTGCGTGAGCGCGCGCGCAACTTGGGTCTCGGCCGGCGCCTCAAGGAGTATCAGCGGCAGCGCATGCACGCGCTCGGCGCGAAGCGCATTTTCTGGAGCTTCGATCCGCTCATGTCGAAGAACGCGTACTTCAACTTGAATCGGCTCGGCGCCGAGGTCGTTGAATACGTGCCGGACATGTACGGCACGACGTCGAGCCCATTGCACCTCGGCATGCCGACCGATCGGCTGATCGTCTCGCTGCGCACCGACGGTCGCGGCGACCGCAAGAGCAGCGCGGTGCTCTCGGCCGACTTTCCGGTGTTGAGCGCCTTTCCGCGCGATCGTGACCGCCCGATGCCAAACGACAGGCACAGCGTGGACTCGGCATTGATCGAGATTCCGGGCGACATCCTCGGCGTGCTATCGCGCTCGGCGTCGTCGGCGTCGGCGTGGCGCATGGCGGTGCGCGCCCATTTCCAATGGGCGTTGTCGAACGGCTATACCGTCGTTGGATTGCTGCGAGATCCGCTGAGCGATCGTTCCTTCTATCTCGTATCGCGGTCGGCGACGGCCTCCGAGGCTTCGCCGCGGCAGGCCGTGGCCTGGGCCGGACGATAGGGGCCGGGGGGGGCGGACGCGTCTACGACGGATTCGCCGAGCGTTCGAGGACGACCGTGAACTTCGAGCCTTTTCCGACGTCGCTCTCCACGAGCAAGTCGCCGTTCATAGCATGGGCGAGGTCGCGGCTGATCGACAGGCCGAGGCCCGTTCCGGCCTGGCTGCCGGCCGCTTGCCGTTGTAGTTGAACGAAAGGCTCGAAAATCGCCTCGCGCTTGTCGGGCGGAATCCCCGGACCGGTGTCGGAGACCGAAACGTAGGCGCGCTTGTCGTCGGTCTCGCAGGTCAGCGACACCGTTCCGCCTTCCGGCGTGAACTTGATCGCGTTGGAAAAGAGGTTGAGCAGGATCTGCCGCAGCCGCTCCACGTCGGCGCGCACCGTAAGGCCGGGATCGCATGTGTCGACGACGAGGTTCAACTTCGCGTCGCGCATTTGCGGTAGCGTCAGACTCTCCATCTCGACGAGTACGGGGTGGACGGGAACGTCATCGACCGTCACTTCGACGCGTCCGGCCTCGAGCTTGGCGAAGCTCAGCACGTCCTGGATGAGCGACAGCAGATGTCGGCCGCTGCGCTCGATTCGGGCGAGATAGTCTTCCTGATCCGGGCTGACGGGACCTTTCACTCCGAGGCGGAGCAGCGAGGTGTAGCCTGAGATGGCGTTGAGGGGCGTACGCAGCTCGTGCGACATCGTGGCCAAGAACTGAGTTTTCGCGCGATTCGCGTCCTCCGCCATGCGCCAGGCCTCGAGTGCTTCGGCATGAAGACGCGCGTTCTCCACCGCGATGGCCGCGCGATGGGCGAGCTCCATCGCCAAGGAAAGGTCGGCCTGTGTGTAACGGCGCCCGGACTCCGCGCTCACCAGCGTCAGCACGCCCACCGGATGGTCGACGACTCGCAGCGGGACGGTCATCGCCGATTTGATGCCGACCTCGCGCAGCATCTGCAAGTGCTCGTTGTCGACCGCGCCGGAGGCGAGCATCTCATCGGTGATGTCGTCGTACAGCTCCGGTTTGCCCGTCCGCATTACGGCGTACGGACCAGTTGTCGCGTCGCGTCGCGGTGGGTAGCGCTCGTTGAGCTCGCGTCCCCATCGCACTTTGTCGGGGTCGGTGTGCACGACGGCAATCTGCTGAAGGTCGCCGCTGTCGTCGGCGATCGCGACCGCGCACCAATCGGCGAGCTCCGGGACGACGAGCTCCGCGAGGTCGTTCAGCGTCTGCCGGTAGTCGAGCGAACGGTTGAGGATGTCACTTGCGCGCGCCAGGTAGTGGTTCGCCTCTTCCGTGCGCTTTCGTTCAGTGATGTCGCGCCACTGAACGGCGACTCCCCACTCGGGCAGCGGGTAGCACTGCATCGACGACCATCTGCCGCGCGCCGGATCGTAAGCGTCGACCGTCGTCGGCTTTTGGAGCTCGACGGCCCGCCGGAGGTTGTACTCGAAGGGGCCACCGATGATGTCGGGATACATCGTCCAGATATTCTTGCCGATCAAATCGCCCGGCGCCCCGTCCCCCGACGGCTCCAAGAACTTCGCGGCCGCCGCGTTGACGAATCGGTAGCACCACTCCCGGTCGAGCACGACGAACGGATCGGAGATGCTTTCGAGAATCGTTCGTGAGAAGCGTTCGGCACTCTTCTCCGCCTCGCGTGCCTGCTCGACTTCGATGAGCGTTGTTTGAAGCTGTTCGTTGGCCTGCTCGACCTCCTCGGCGAGGGATTGCGCCTCCTCGGTTTGCGCCTCGAGCTCCACCGCCTGATCCTGGAGCCGTGCATTGAGAAGCTCGAGCTCCCGCGCTTTCGCGGTGCTGGCGGCGTGCGCCGCCTCTTCGGCGGCGAGTCGCCGCGAGCGCTCTTCGGAGGCGCGCCGCTCCGTGAGATCGCGTGTGATCTTGGCGAATCCCACGAGCGACCCATTGTCGTTCCGCAGGGCGGTGATGAGCACGCTTGCCCAGAAACGAGAGCCGTCCTTTCGGACGCGCCAACCTTCGTCCTCGGCTCGGCCGACGCGCGCGGCGGTCGACAGGAGCTCCTGCGGACGGCCCCGAGCAATGTCCTCCGGCGTGTAAAAGACCGAAAAACTTTTGCCGATGATTTCGTCTGGCGAGTAGCCTTTGAATCGCTGTGCGCCGGGATTCCAGGTGCGGACATGTCCCTCGGGATCGAGGGCAAAGATCGCGTAGTCCTGGACCTGCTCGATCAATAGTCGATACAAGTCGTCCGTATCGAACAGCCGGCTCAAATGCCCGTCGGTCGGATGTGCAGGTGTGGTTGACATCTGTTCCCGCCATGAGTCTAACAATCGCGCCGCGCCGCCGCGATAACCGCTGCCGCTGGTTGCAGATGAGTTACTAGATGCTGGGTTTGCTTAGCGCGCGGACCGACTAGCGAAGGACGGAGAATGAATTCGACGTCGCGCGCGCGCTGTTGCTGAAGTCCTCGGATTCTCCAACGGTAGTCACGAAACGGAAGCGCCCGGCTTGGGTCAGTACGCTCACTGCCACCAGCGTCAGCCCGGGATCGAGCTGGATGGGGCTGAGCGCGCTACTCGCTGGGCAGGTAGGGCTGTCGGCGTCCGACCATGCTCCGTTGACGAATTGCTGCGTCGACAGGAGTGGTGCCGACCCACACCGCGGAATGAACACGGCGCGCGCGCTCGTGTTCGTCACGTGCGTGGTCACGGTATCGAGCGCGGCACTGTGCGAAGTCACCGCCGCGATGATCTGAACTCCGCTCGACGACGACGCGTCGGAAAAGATCCCCGTCGTGATGATTACGGTGCAGCCGGACAACGCCAGGGAGAGTACCGAGGCCGCCAGGGTCATAGCGAACGCAGCCGATTCACGTCAGCCCTCCGACTTATGAAATGCGTGATGGACCGCACTGTCACATCGACGCGCCCGTTTGCCACCACTAAAACGCGTACCAGCGTCACACAAGACCATGAAGCCAAATTCACAAGTTCTTATCCAGCACGTGACTATGTGTGCACATCGGTAAGTTGTCTTTTCGGGCTATTGACTGCCCGAGTGCATCAATTCCTATCAGGGTCTCCGAAATGGAGGAGCACGTAATGCGTGGTGGACTACGTCAGATTCTGGCCGGTGCTTTTGCTCTCGCATTCGCCGGGCCGGTGCTTGCGCAGAGCGGCACCATCGCCGGAAGAGTTACGGAGCGGCAGACGCAGCGACCGCTGTCGGGAGCGCAGGTGCGTATCCTCGGCGGAACGCGCGGCGCCGTGACCGACGACTCCGGATCGTACCGCATCGTCAACGTCCCACCGGGCGCGGTGCAGCTGTCGGTGCAACGCCTCGGCTACGGACCCCAATCGCGTTCGGTCGTCGTCACCTCGGGTTCGACGGTGACCGCGGACTTCGCGTTGTCCGGCGCCGCGACGACCCTCGACGCCGTCACGGTGACGGCGACGGGACAAAGCGAGCGTAAGCGCGAGAACGGCGCGCCGACCGCGACGATCGACAGCGCGGCGATTCCGAAAGCCGCCGTCAGCACCCTCTCCGACGCGCTCAGCTCGCGCGTGCCTGGCGTCGTGGTGCAGACGGCCGCTGGTGAAATCGGCGCCGGCTCGCGTATCCGCATCCGCGGATCGAACTCGATCTCGCTCTCCAACGAACCGCTGCTCATCATCGACGGCATTCGCGCCGACAACTCGCCGCAGTCGTCGGCGCAGGGCACTGGCGGACAATTGCCGTCTCGCTTCAATGACATCAATCCCGAAGAGGTCGAGGACATCGAGATCATCAAGGGACCGGCCGCCGCCGCGCTTTATGGAACGGCCGCCGCGAACGGCGTCATCCAGGTCACGACGAAGAAGGGTCGCGCCGGTCGCACCCGATGGGACGTGTTCGGCGAGATGGGCAACACGAAAGACGTGAATGACTATCCGCTCAATCTTCGCTCGTACGGCCACACCGCCACGGGCGGCCTGGTCACGAACTGCAACCTGCTGCGCCGCACCTCCGGTTTGTCGAACGCGTGCGTCGGAATCGACTCGACGGTCTCGAACAATCCGCTCGTGTCGTCCGGTATCGAGCACATCGGCAGCCGCCGCACCGCCGGCTTGGGTGTCACTGGTGGTTCGGACCTCGCCGCGTACTACGTCTCCGGCGAGTATCAGCATGAGCAGGGCGTCGTCGCGATCAACGAGCAACAGCGGCTCAACCTGCGCTCGAACCTCCGCAGCCAGCTGACGCGGAACCTCGACTTGCAGCTCAGTCTTGGCTACGTGAACAGCGACCTTCGTCGTCCGCAGAACGACAACAACTCGTACGGCGTCGTCTCCGGTTCGCTGCTCGGCAAAGCCGCCGACTGCTCGCCCTCGGGCGCCAAGCTGCATCCGGGTCTGTGCTCGAATGGGGCGGACACGGTCAGCCACGGCTACTTCAACCCCGGCATCGCGCCGACGGACTTCTTCAACATCAACACGCGCCAGGTCGTTCAGCGGCTCATCAGCAGCTTGAACAGCAACTGGACGCCGATGAACTGGCTCTCGGTGAACGGAACAGTCGGGGCGGATATCAACCACCGCAACGACAACGAGACGCTCCCGGCCGATCAGCTGCTCGTCGATCAGACGGCGCAGGAAGGCTATCGCAATGTCTTCCGCGCGATCGTCAGCAACTATACGGCGAATCTGAACGCGTCGGCGACGTACGACTACATGGGCATGCACCTGGTCTCGACCGCCGGCTCGCAGTACTCCGACGTCGGCTTCACGCGGACCGACGCGACCGGCGCGAAGTTGCTTGCGGGCACCGGATCGTTGGCCGGAACGACGGCGCGCTTTACTGTCGGCGAAACGAACAGCGATGTGCGTACGATCGGTTTCCTCGGTCGCCAGGAAGTGGGCTTCGGCGATCGCCTGTTCTTGACCGGCGCGATCCGCACGGACCGCAACAGCGCGTTCGGCACCAACTTCGATCGCGTCTACTATCCGTCGCTGAGCGCGTCGTGGGTCGTGAGCGACAACGGCGCGATGCCCGGCAGGCTGCCGACGATTCCCTTCATGTCGTCGTTCCGCCTGCGCGCGGCGCGCGGGTCGGCTGGTCAGAATCCCGGCTATCTCGCGGCTGAGCAGTTCTACAATCCGGTGGCCGTGACCGTGAACGGAGCGGACGTCCCCGGCTTCACCGTCGGCGGCGCGGGCAACAACAACCTGAAGCCCGAAAAGTCGACTGAGACCGAGGGCGGTTTCGACCTCGGACTGTTCAACGACCGGCTCAACATCGAGTACACGCACTACAGCAAGTTGACGCGTGACGCGTTGGTCAACGTCAACCTCGCGCCGTCGCTCGGCACGGCGACCAATCGGTTCCAGAACCTCGCCCGGGTGAAGAACTGGGGCGACGAAGCGGTCCTCCGCGCCGATCTCGTGAATCGCGACAGCTGGAAGCTGAACTTCCTCGTGAACGGCTCGTGGAGCCGCAACCGGCTCACGGATCTGGGCGTTGACGACAACGGCAACCCGATTCCGCAGTTCACCGGCGGCTTCGATGACACGCAGATCTTCAAGGCGGGTCTGCCGCTCGGCGCGTATTACATCCGCGGTATCACGTCGGTCACCGACAAGAACAAGGATGGCATGATCGCCTGCCCCGAAGGTCCGGGCACCGACTCGTGCGAATTCACGATCGCCGACTCGGCCTCGTACCAGGGCACGCCGTTCCCGCAGTCCGAGATCAACTTCGTTCCACAGCTCTCACTCGGACGCTTCGCGCGCATCACCGCGACGCTCGATCACCGCGGCGGCCAGAAGATCTACAACCTCACCGGCGTGTACCGGAACGCCATCTTCCTCAACGGCTCAGCGGTTCAGACACCGAACGCCGGCAACCTGCAGGAGCAGGCGGCGGCACAGGCGGCGGCGAACGGCTTCAACGGCGGCTACATCGAGGACGCGTCGTTCACCAAGCTCCGCGAGGTGACGGTGTCCTTCTTCCTGCCGCAGAACTGGGCGGCCAAAGCGCGAGCCGGCTCGGCCACGCTCACACTCGCCGGCCGCAACCTGCACACCTGGACGAAATACACCGGTCTGGATCCGGAGCTCAACGCCGGCGCGCAGGCCAACTTCACGACGACCGACTTCTTGACGCAGCCGCAGATCCGCTACTTCACCGCGCGGCTGTCATTCGGATTCTGATCCTCAGCCATATACGAACTCACATGTCTCATCTCAAATACTTGGAGCGTGTTGCGGTCGGTGTCGCCCTGGCGGGCGCCGCCGGCCTCGCGGCGTGCAGCGAGCAAGATCTGCTCAATGTGCCGACGCCGGACGTCGTCCTGCCGAAGGACATCAACGGAGCGGCGGCGCTGCCCGCGGCCTACGCCGCGGCGATCGGTGACTTCCAGGTCGCCTACGCCGGCGGCTACGGAACTGGCCTGGACAACAACGAAGGCCTCGCGCAGATGACTGGTCTTCTCGCCGACGAGCTGGTCGACGCCGAGACCTTCAACACGCGCATCGAGGTCGATCGCCGCGCGACGAAGCCGATCAACCTCACGACGCTGCAAACCTTCCAGGACATGCAGCGGGCGCGCGCGACAGCGGACCTCGTCGCCTCGCGCTTTCGTCAGTTCGCCCCAACCGACCCGAAGGGTGCTGAGATCCAGGCGCTCGCCGGGTTCTCGTACGTCCTGCTCGCCGAGGCGTACTGCAACGGCGTTCCGACGAGCCGCATCAACGACGACGGGAAGTTCGAGTTCGGCGCGCCGCAGTCCGGCCAGCAGATCCTCACGACTGCCGTCGCCAAGTTCGATTCGGCGATCGCGGCGGCCGGCGCGAGCGGCGGCGGTGGTGCGGTCGCGCTGAACCTGGCGCGCATCGGGAAGGGACGGGCGCTGCTCGATCTCAACCAGCCGGCGCAGGCGGCGGCGGCGGTGGCCAATGTTCCGTCGTCGTTCAACTACAGCATCCAGCACGACGAGAATACGGGCCGGCAGAACAACGCGATCTTCGCGTTCAATTACCTCGAGGGCCGGTTTGCGGTCGGCGATCGCGAAGGCACGAACGGCTTGCCGTTCGCCAGCCTGAACGACCCGCGCCTGCCGATCATCGACGCCGGCACCGGCTTCGACGGCGAGACGGAGCTCTTCCTCACCACGAAGTATCCGGAGCGCCAGGCGCCGACGCCTCTCGCACTCGGCGTGGAGGCCCGGCTGATCGAGGCCGAGGCGGCGCTGCGCACCGGCGATCTGGCGACGTTCCGCAGCAAGCTCAACGACGCGCGGGCGAACGCGCTCACGTACAGCGAGGACGGTTCGCCGAACGGCCAGCCGCTCGACTCGCCGGATCCAATCTCGGCGAGCGCGATTCCGTCGACCACGGCGGGTCAGCAGAACCTGCTCTTCCAGGAGCGGGCGATCGACCTGTTCCTGACGTCGCACCGCCTCGGCGATCTGCGTCGGTTGATCTGGCAGTACAACCGTTCGGCGGAAGCGGTGTTCCCGACCGGCGCGTACGAGCCGACGAACACGTCGAAGGCCGGCACGAACTTCGGCACGGACGTGAACCTTCCGATCCCGCAGGAAGAGTCGAACAACCCGCTCTTCTTGCACTCGGGCGCGTCCTGCACGAACCGCGCAGCAGGGATCAGCTGAGCGGCTGATTGGCGGAAGCAGGCATGCCGTGCCTTCGGGTACCGGCATGCCTGCTTCTTTTTTTCGACCCTTCCCGAATTACGCATCCGGTGGCATCCTGAAAAACGTTCGGGGGGATGCCGTATGGACGCAGAGTACTGGCGACGCGTCGAGCGCGTGCTCGACGTGGCACTGGACAGTGATCCGTCGCAATGGCCGTTGCTCGTTGCGGAACATTGCGAAGGTGACGATGCCATTCGTCGGGAAGTCGAGAGCCTGCTCGGTCGCTACACGACGGCGCGCAAGTATCTGACATCGCAGCCGGTGGCGATCGCCGCCGCTCTCGTCGCCGAGGCGCGCGAGACGGCCGTCTCCTACGCGGGCCGACGGTTCGGCGCCTACCGCGTCGTGCGTGAGCTCGGGCGCGGCGGGATGTCTCGCGTCTTTCTCGCCGAGCGCGCCGACGGAGAATTCGAGCAGCAGGTCGCGCTCAAGTTGCTGCGTCCGGGTCTCGACTCCGAGATCGATCTCAACCGGTTCAAGGTCGAGCGGCAGATCCTGGCGTCGTTGAACCATCCCAACATCGCCCGTCTGCTCGACGGAGGCGTCACGCCTGACGGCGTTCCATTTCTCCTCATGGAGCTCGTCGACGGCGAGCCGATCGATCAGTACTGCGACTCGCGCGGCTACGACGTCAGGCAACGGCTCTCGCTTTTTCTCGAGATGGCCGCCGCGGTTCAATTCGCGCATCGCAGTCTCGTCGTCCATCGCGACCTCAAGCCGTCGAACATCTTCGTCACGAAGGACCGCAGCGTGAAGCTGCTCGACTTCGGCCTGGCGAAGCTGTTGGAGCCGGGAGATGCGAGCGGAGCCGTCCGCGCCTCCGCCTCGACGCACCGTTGGATGACACCCGAGTATGCCGCGCCGGAACAGATCCTCGGTCGACCGATCACGACGTCGACCGAGGTCTACCAGCTTGGCGCGGTGCTGTATCGGCTGCTGCTCGGGCGGACGCCATTCGCGAACCACGCCGGCAATGTTCACGAGTTGGAGAAGGCGATCCTCGAACAAGACCCGCCGTCGTCGACCGGCGAGTTGCGCGGCGATCTCGACGCGATCCTGCGAAAGGCGCTCGCCAAGGAGCCGACCGCGCGTTATGCGTCGGTGCAGGCGTTCGCTGATGACCTGCAACGGTATCTGACGCGACGGCCGGTGCTGGCGCGTCGGCAAACCGCGGTGTATCGACTGCAACGTTTTGCGCGCCGCCACCGCGCCGCTGTCGTCTCCGGCACAATGGTCATCGCGCTACTCGGCGTCTACGCCGGAACGGTGCTCGTGGATCGCGCACGGATCCGTCGCGCACTTGTCGAGGCGCAGGCGGGGACGCGCAAAGCCGAGCAGGTCACGGACTTCATGCTCGGCTTGTTCCAAGCGGCCGAGGGCGGGCAATCGCTTCATGATACCGTCAGCGCTCATCTTCTATTGAACCGGGCGGTCGATCGCGCCAATGAGTCGAGTGGCCAGCCCGAGCTCAAGGCGCAAATGCTCGACGTCATCGGGCGGATTCACACTCAACTCGGCGAAGGTGAAAAGGCCCGGCCTCTCCTGACCGAAGCGCTGGCCATTCGGCGGTCGCTCCACGGGGAGATGCATCCCGACGTCGCCACGAGTTACGAAGCCCTGGCGAACGTCAGCGCCGCTACGCGCGACAACGCCGAAACAGTCCGGTTGCGCCGACGTGTGCTCGCGATTCGCCGTGCGGTCGCCGGCCGCGACGACCCGAAGAGCCTTGACGCGCTCTACGATCTGGCGCGATCCCTTCACAGCGCCGGCGACCGTGCCGCGGCGGAACCGCTCTTCGCCGAATGGTTGGACGCTGTGACGCGTCAGCCTCGTCAGGTGAGCGAGTTGCGGGCGAGTCAGTTGATCGACGCCGCCGACGTGCTGGCAACCCGGGACCAACTCGGCCGTTCTGATTCACTGCTGCGAGAGTCCCTGGCAATTCGACGATCGTTGTATGGCGATCGACATTCGCTCGTCGCGGCGGCCATCACCCAGCTCGCGCACAACTTGGAGGCGGAGCGCAACTATTCCGTCTCGGATTCGCTCTATCGATCGGCGGAGGGGATCCTGCGAGCCGCGTACCCGCAAGGACATCCCAGCTTGGCCCTGACACTCAAGCTGCACGGCAACGGGCTACAGCGATCGGACCGCTTTGCGGACGCCGAACCCCTCCTGCGGGAAGCGCGTCTCTTGACCGAGCGCTTCGACGGCCCGAACAGCCCAATGATGGCTAATTCCGACATCGATCTTGGGTTCGCGCTCACGATGCTCGGCAAGTACTCCGAGGCCGAAGAGCTCGACCGCGACGCCATTCGTATCTATCGCTCTATGTTCGATGAAAAGAACGCGATGGTGGTGATGGCCCGTGATCACCTCGGCGACGCCCTACGAGGACAAGGCCGGTTCTCCGAGGCAGAACCCCTACTCCTCGCGGGATACGAGCGATTCAAGGTTCCGAACTCGGTCACCAAAAAGTGGCTCGGTCATGCACTGACGGCCCTCGTCAGGCTCTACGAGGCAGAGGGCCGCCCCGACGAAGCGGCAAAGTACCGGGCGCTCTTCGAGGCCGGTCGGCGAACCGCTCTGCCATCCCAAGCGGGGGCCCCGTCAA
>Ga0310813_10001434_pt1 | contig 14324 bp, 14 predicted proteins | sample YN3metagenome_FD_203086 | JGI IMG/M metagenome (GOLD analysis project Ga0310813, IMG submission 203086) | Soil microbial communities from experimental microcosm in Duke University, North Carolina, United States - YN3 | ecosystem: Engineered > Artificial ecosystem > Soil microcosm > Unclassified...
CCTGCCAACGCACCGGCCAATCCCATCAGCGTGTTGCAAGGGCAGGGCAGTTGCGGCGCTTCAACCTCCGGCTTCCACAGCATGGAGCACTTATCATGCGACACGATCGTGCCTGCAGACCACGCGAAATCGACGGAATGCGCGTGCTTCTAAAAAGCTACTTGCAGCTGGGCTACGGCTCGACGCTGCTGCTGCGCTGGCATCTGGATGCAAACGACTTCTCCGCGCACGCAGCGCTGTCCGACTTCGCAGCAGTCTGCTGCGAGCAACGCATCGACGTGGATATCGAATCCGTCGACGAGCAAGCCGTTTTCAGCCGACACGTACTCGACGAATACGACGTCGTGCTGTATGTCAGCAAGACGAAAAGCATTCATCGCAAGCCGCTGATTGAATGCCTCGCCGACCGTCCCGGCAAGGCGGCGGTATATCGGCTATTCGATTTCGGCTACGAGCTGTTCGATTTGTGCTTTCGCATCGGCAAGCAGGAGCTGGCGGCGCTGAACGGCCGCATCGTCGCGCAAGCGAAAGCGGCTTCGCTCATCACCGTCACGAGCAGCACCGGAACGAACCTCACAGTGCGTCCCGATGCGCTCGCACAGTGGACCAGCAACTACGGACATTTCCGCACGCCGTTTCCCGGCGTATTTCCGTGCGGCGAAGTCAGCACGTTTTCGAGCGGCGTGAATGGCCTGTTCGTCGCGGACGGTGCGATCAATATGAGCTACCCGTTCGAATACGATCCGCGGCTTGGCGGGCGCGAGGTGGTGCTGCAAATCATGCAAGGCCGCGTAATCGCCTACCGCACCGACGATCCGCTGCTCGACGCGTTGTGCAAAAACCTGTGCGCCGTCGAAAACGCGGACAGGGTTGGAGAAATCGGCTTTGGCACTAACGAAGGCATCGACCGCTTCGTGCCGTTTCGCTCGTTGATCAACGAACGCATGCCGGGTTTTCATCTCGGCTTTGGCGCGCCGGTGAAGCACAGCAGTTACCCGGCATGGAACTGCAGTCTGCATACCGACTTTATTCTGGCCCGCCCGTGCGTGTATTTCGACGACGACCTGGTGTTCAGCGACGGCCGCTGGCGGCTGCCGGGCGACCGGGTCGGCGAGGCGGATCTGTATGCGGACGCGATCTGACGCGACGCGGCACAGCACAGCAACACAACGCGCACAGCGCAAAGCGAGCGTAACCATGAAACGGCAAATCGAAACCGCAAGACTGTTACTTGCACCCGCAACCATCGACGACTTTGACGCTTGCATGCGTTACTGGAGCGAGCCGTCGATTCCGTGGCCGCATGGCGTCACGCCGGATCGCGAACACGGCTGGGTCAGGTTTCTAAAGAATCATGGCCATTGGCAGTTGTTCGGTTTCGGCCCGTGGCTGATATGGGAAACGCGGACGTCGACGCTGATCGGCGAGGTGGGTTTCATGAACACGCAACGCGAAACCTGCCCCGCGCGCGGCGACGAACCTGAATTCGGCCTGGTGTTGCTGCCGTCGGCACAGCGGCAGGGCTTCGGACAGGAAGCCGCGCTGGCCGCGCACGGCTGGTGCGATGCGATGCTGCCCGGCCAGGACACGATCGGCGTGCTGGCTGCCACCAATACGCGAGCCTTGCGGCTCACCGGCAGACTCGGATATCGCGCCGATGGCCAAGGCTCCTATCACGGCGACGAGGTAGTATTTCTGCGGCGGCGCTCGCGTTACTTCGATTCGTCTGCCTGGCTGCGCGCGATTACCGTGTGAGGCGATGCCGTTGCGCATGGTCATGCGCCACGCGTAAGCGGCCGGCCGTGTCGCCGCGGAATAAACGCCGGGCGCAGATGTTGTGCGATTGAAGCGTACCGCGCCGTCCGATTGAGGTCATACTCCGTGCGGCACGCACATCGCAACGCTGCGCCTCGGCGCTGCCGCACACCCCGACGATCACGCGGACAAGGAGTCACGGTCGAATGAACATGGCTGCCCCTCAACCTGCGAAGCTGGCTGCATGGCTGGAGTCATTTTCGCACGCGCTCGACGCGGGCGCGATTGACGAGGCGCTTGCGCTGTTTGGCGATACCTGCTTCTGGCGCGATCAGCTTGCGTTCACGTGGGATCTGCAGACGCTGGAAGGACGCGCGGCGATCGACGCGATGCTGCAAACGACGCTCGCCGCGGTCCGGCCTCGCGCGTGGCAGGTCGTCGAACCGGCGCAAGCCGATGCGAGCGAAGGGCTGATCGCCTTCGATACCGCGCTCGGACGTTGCGAAGGCTATGTGCGGCTGGATGGCGACGGCCGGTGCCTGGTGCTGCTGACGTCGCTGCGTGAACTGAAGGGTTTCGAGGAGCCGCGCGGCAGCCGCCGCGTGTCGGGCCTGGAATCCGGTAGCCGTATCGCGCGCGGGCAAGCGGCCGCACAGGCGGCACAACCCGAACAACCGTACGTGCTGATCGTCGGCGCCGGCCATAGCGGCCTGGGCCTTGCCGCACGCCTGAAGCTGCTCGGCGTACCGGCTGTTGTGATCGACCGTCATGCGCGGCCCGGCGACAACTGGCGCTCGCGCTACGCGTCCCTGCATCTGCACGATACGGTGTGGTTCGATCATATGCCGCATCTGCCGTTTCCCGATCACTGGCCGGTGTTCCCATCGAAGGACCAGATCGGGGACTGGCTGGAGTCGTACGCAAAGATCATGGCGCTCGACGTCGTGTGTTCGGCAGCATGCGTCGGCGCAGCGTATGACGAAGCCGCCGGCGCATGGCAGGTGCGCATTGCCGAAAGCGGCCGCGAACGCACGCTGCGGCCGAAGCATCTGGTGCTGGCGACCGGCATCAATGGCGCGCCGAACCTTCCGGTGCTGCCTGGTGCCGACGCGTTCGCGGGGCAGCAGCATCACTCCGCCGCGCACCCCGGCGGCGCGGCGTTCGCGGGCCGCAAGGTGGTCGTGATCGGCGCCAACAATTCGGCGCACGACATCTGCGCGGATCTGTTCGAACACGGCGCCGACGTCACGATGGTGCAACGCTCGTCGACTCATGTGATCCGTCTGCAGCGCGTGCTGGAAGCGTTGCAGCCGCTCTATTCCGACGAAGCACTCGCGCGCGGCATCACGGTGGAGCGCGCAGACCTGCTGCGCGCCGCGTTGCCGCTGCGTCTGCTGCCTGCGGTTGCGCGGCCCGCGATGGAGCAGGTCGCGCGCGAGGACAGCGCGTTCTATGCGCAGCTCGCCGCGGTGGGCTTCCGGCACGACTTCGGCGCAGACGGTACCGGGATTCTCGGCAAGGCGATGCGCAACGGCGGCGGCTATTACATCGATACCGGCGCGTCGGCGCTGATCGCCGACGGCCGCATCAGGCTGAAGGCGGGCGTCGAGGTGAGCCGCCTCGAGCGCAACGGCGTCGTGTTCAGCGACGGTTCGCGTCTGCCGGCGGATTGCATCGTCTATGCAACCGGCTTCCGGCCGTTTAGCGAAACCATCGCGAAGCTGATCTCGCCCGAGGTGGCGCAACGCGTCGGGCGCGTGTGGGGCTACGGGGCGGGTCTCGAAGGCGATCCCGGCCCGTGGGAGGGCGAGTTGCGCAATATGTGGAAGCCGACGCCGCAGCCGGGCTTGTGGATTCACGGCGGCAACTTCCAGTGGGCGCGGCGCAATTCGCTGCTGCTGGCGCTGCAATTGAAGGCGCGTTTCGAAGGCTTGCCGGTCAGCGTTTATCGGCCGCGCTAGTGCCGCTTTAAAGCGGCTTTAAAGCCGCGCGACGGCGTTTTATTATCCGGCTGCCTGACAAGCCGCCACACGACGATTGCGGCTGCAATAAAAAAATCGCGCTGCAAAGGGCGCCGATTCTCGATTCCGCATTAAAGGCGGCCGATGCAAACCGTACCGCTGTCTACGATGCCGCGCCGCTCGAGGCGCTGCGCGACTGATACGGCTTGTGCCGCGTCAGGCAATCATTTGACACGGGTCGCAGCGTACGAAGCCTGACGGTCTGCCTGCCCGCCGGCTTTCACCGTGCTGCGCACAGTGCGCCGCAGCGCAGCTCCGCTTACTCGGTGAACAGATGCGTCGCGTGCGTGACCGCACCGCCGGCGCGGATCGCTGCCGCCACCAGCGCGGCTTCTGCCAGCTGTTCGTCGTTTGCGCCCGCGGCGCGCGCTTCCTTCGTGTGAATATCGATGCAATAAGGGCATTGCGTGGTCAACGCGACCGCCACCGCGATCAGCTGCTTGGTCTGCACGCTCAACGCGCCTTCGGCGAACGCCGCCTTGTCGAATGCCCAGAACGCCTTCATCGTATCCGGTGCGTTTTTGTCCAGCTTCTTCAACTTGGTCAGATTCTTCGGGTCGAACATGTTAGCTCCATAAAAAAGGCAAGTTCAGGCATTATGGTAGTCACGCCCAGGTTCTAATTGGTCTCGACCTGGTTCCAATTCGTCCACGGATGTCCAGTGAACAAATCCGGCTATTCCGGCAGTCTCGTGCTCGATCATCTGCTTGCCACACTCGATCTGGGCATCGTCAATTTCTCGATGTGCGACATCCGCAAGGGGTGGGGCGCGCGGTTCGCAGCGTGCGAGACGGCGAGCCTTCACTACTGTCTGGCGGGCGGCGGCGCGCTGGTGGTCGAAGAGCGCGAGCGTATCGAGCTCGCTGCGCATAGCTTCGTGCTGCTGCCGCCGCGTCTCGTCTACCGGATCGATGCGCCCGGGCGCTCTGCCGCGCGCAGCGTGGACCGGGCGCGCGTCAATGGCGCGCTGGCGCGCGAGACGGCGCCGACGGTTCAGGTGGGCGACGGCGGCGAGGGGGTGGTCACCGCGTGCGGCGAGCTGGATCTAGGCTTCAGTCTCGCAACCGATCCGTTCAACACGCTGGGCAAACCGCTGGTGACGCGCTTCGATGCAGCGTCCGGCTTGCGCGACCAGTTCGTGATGCTGCTCGCGGAATCCGCGCGCCCCGGGCCGGGTTCGCGCGTGCTGGTGGAGGCGTTGCTCAAGCAATGCCTCGTGATGGCGCTGCGGCGGCATATCGACGACGGCGGTGCAGATCTGCCGTGGGCCGCGGGACTCGCCAATCCGCGGCTCGCCGCCGCGCTCGAAGCGATCTTCGAGCGTTATGCGAACGCGTTGAGCGTCGAGCGGCTCGCCGACATCGCGGTGATGAGCCGCTCGGCATTCGCGGCGCAGTTCGCGAAAGCGTTCGGTCAATCGCCGATGGCGATGCTAAAAGTGGTGCGCTTGCGCAGGGCGGCGGAGTTGCTTGCGACCACCACGCTGCCGGTTTCCGAAATCGCCAGAGCGGTGGGTTTGTCGAGCCGCAGCAATTTCTCGGTGGCGTTTCACGACATGTATGGCGCGGATCCGACCACGTTTCGTCAGCAGTCGCGCACGAGGAAGCGGTTTTGATGCTGCGTGCTGCGTGCTGCGTGCTGCGGCTGGCAGGCGGCGCGTGGGGCGTTCAGGCGGGCCACGCCTTCATCGCGAGTTCGGCGGTGCGCAGCAGGTCGGCGCGGCGCGCTCCGGTCCACGCGTCGGACGCCATGCCCCAGCCCAGCGTGAGCAGATAGCGGCCCAGGGTTTCCGGATCGGCATCGGCCGGCAGATCGCCGGTTTGCTGGGCCGCTTCGAAGCGTTTGCGTAGCCGCAGCAGTCGCGCCTTGCGCTGTCTCGCCAGCTCGCGCTGCAGCCCTTCGGGGCTGCCGCCGGCCAGCGAGCAATTGAAAGCGAGACAGCCGGGCGGAAACTTCGGGTCCGTATAAAGCTCCGCGAAGCGGGCCAGCATCTGCGTGGCGACCTCGCGCGCGGTCGGACAATTGACGGCTTCTTCGGCGTAGCCCAACCGGGTGCTCGCGTAATGGTCGAGCACCTTGCGAAACAGTTCTTCCTTGCTGCCGAACGCGTGATAAAAGCTGGGTGGCGTGATGCCCAGCGCGCTCGTCAGATCGGACAGCGAGGTGCGCTCGTAGCCGTGACGCCAGAACAGTTCCATTGCGGTTTCTATTGCCGTGTCGACGTCGAACACTCTTGGCCGCGCCATGTGCCTTCCTCTGCTTGCAGTCTGTCGCTAAATATAGCATTTAATATAAAACCTGCCTGAAACCTCGACAGACGCAAGCGCGCGGCGAATGCGGCTGGACCGCCGCGCTCGGCCCGACACTCAAGCTGCGCAGCGCATGCTACCGGCGGCGTCGCACATGCGCGCGATCGCGACACGGTCGACCTTGCCTTGCTCGGTCAGCGGCACACGCTGGGCGGCAACCATCTGCACCGTGTGCGCGATGTTCACGCCGAACACCTGTTCGAGCGCGCGCATACAACGCGGCATATCGATGCGCTTGCCCGGCCACGGCACGACCACCACGTTCCAGATCGGTTCGCGCGCGATGTCGTCGGTCGCGACCGCTACCGCGTAACGGACTTCGGGCAACGCGCATAACGGCGACTCGATTTGCGTCGGACCGGTCTCGACGCCATTGATCGGTGCGACGTCGACGGCCCGGCCGAGTACATGCAGATTGCGCTGAGCGTCGATAAAGCCGATATCTCCCATCACGCACCATTCGCCGCGAAACTTGCGCGCGCTGTCGGCCGGCTGATGGTGGTAGCCGTGCGCCACGGCCGCCGATTTCACTTCGATGCTGCCGGCCTGGCCCGGCAGTGCGAGCGTGCCGTCGGCGCGGCGAATGCGCACCTGCACGCCGGGCCGGATGCGTCCCGCGCTGGCCAGCAGGTCTGGATCGAACCGATAGTCGGCTGGAGTCAGCATGCTGACCAGTCCCGCTTCGCTGGCGCCGTACAGATGCGTGAGCACCAGGCCGAGCCGCGCGATCGCGCGGCGCCGCAAGATCGCCGGCGCCGATCCGCCGATATGCGCGATCGAACGCAACGACGACAGGTCGCGGCGCTCGACGTCGGCGTGATCCATCGTCTCGAACAGTTGCGGCTCGACCAGCAGCAGATCGGTGATGCGTTCGGCTTCGATCGTCGCGAGCGTATCGGCGGCATCGTAGAAGGGCTTCAATACGACGGTGCCGCCGCCCATCAGTGTGTTGTCGACGAGTACCTGCGACAGGTACGCGAGGGCGCCGTTGACCAGCTGGCGGCGGTCGGCCGGGCTCGGTGCGCTGACCATCGTCGAGTACCCGGCGAAGCTGCGCCGGCTCGCTTTCGGCATGCCGGTCGAACCGCCCGACGAGACGATCACCGCCAGATCGTCGGGCTGCGCGCCGCTGTGCACCGGCAGCTCGGACTGCATCTGCGCGAGCAGGTCCAGGCGCGTGCCGGCGCGGCCCATGCCGACGTAGACGGTGCGCACGTCGATACCGTCCGGCACGAGGTACGCGGTCTGTGCGAACGCGACCAGCAGCGTCGGTTGAAGGCGGGCCAGAAATGCCGCGCGATGCTGCGCCGACGTGATCGCGGGCAGGAATATCGAGGCGGCGCCGAGCAGATTCGCCGCGTAGCGCACCGCCAGCGCCTCGGGGCAGTTCGGCGCGAACAGCGCGACCAGCGAGCCGCGTCCGACGCCGAGCGCGGCCAGCGCGCGCGCATGGCGATAGATCGAAGCGCGCAGCGCGCTGCCGCTTACGTCTTTGTCCAGATAGCGCAGTACTGTGCGGTCCGCGCGCTTGTCCAGCTGGTCGAGCAGGACCTCGACATAGGACCGGAATGCCGTGTTGCCAGAGCTTTTCATGACCGCCCCCTTCGTAATGATCGATGGGGGCAGTGTGCTTGCTCAGAATGAGCAGAAAATGAGGCCGCCGCGGCGCGCTTCGCGCCGCCTGGCTGCCCGCGCACATCGCGAATTCGCTACCTTTCGCGATGCTGTCGGGCCAGCGCTGCGTGACGCTCTTGTAGCGTGTGTAAAGGCGCACGGCTTCTTCGCCGTACGCATGATGGTCGCCGAATAACGACCGCTTCCAGCCGCCAAACGAGTGCCACGCCACCGGCACGGGTGCCGGTATGTTGATGCCGACCATGCCTACCTGAATGCGCCGGCTGAAGGTGCGCGCGGCGCCGCCGTCGGTGGTGAACAGCGACACGCAGTTCCCCAGTTCGTGCGCATTGATCAGTGCGATCGCGCTCGCGAGATCCGGCACGCGCGCGACCGACAGCACTGGCCCGAAAATCTCCTCGCGATAGATGCGCATATCTGGCTTGACGTCGTCGAACAGCGAGCCGCCGAGAAAGAAGCCTTCCTGATGGCCGGGCACGACAACACCGCGGCCGTCGGCCACGAGTCGCGCGCCGGCCGCGACGCCGGACTCGATATAGCCGGTCACTCTGGTGCGGTGGGCGGCGCTGATCAACGGCCCCATGTCGAGATCCGCTTCCATGCCGCCGCCGATGCGCAGCGCGCGCACGCGCGGTGCGTATTGCCGGTCGCAGCGGCCATCACGAACATCCAGCAGGGCACCACCACCGGGAAATTGGTGGGCGTGACGCCGGCGGCCACGCCGACCGGCTGGCGCAGACTAAAAACAGTCTAGGGTTCCTGATCGATGGCGTACGCAGCATCTCGAACGGGGCGGGGACATTTCGCGTGCTTTTCTGGCCTCGCCTCTGGCCTCACTACCATTCGGCGATCGTCACGTCATAGTCTTCGTCGGCAAAGGCGACCAGAAACTCTTCGGGCATCAGCCACGAATCGATGCTGACGGTCTTCGCATCGACGTCGACGTCGACCTTCGCGTCCCCGTCGACGCTTTTCATCGCGCGCTCGAGGGCGCCGATATCGTCGGAGCCCATCGGGTTTTTCACTGAGAATTTCATGGGTTGCTTCTCCATATACGGCTAGATGTCGCGGGACCTCACCATGGAGGTCCGATGCAGGCAATGTAGGCGCATCGACAGGTGTTTCGCATACCCGTATCGGACAAACAGTATTGAGCGGCGCGAACAAATCGCAGCGATGGGATGCCTGCGGCGAAGGAATGCCGGCGCGAAGCGGGTGGAGGGATAAATACTTTCTAAATGAAAGGATTTTTATCTTTTTTGACGCAGCAGATGTCTGGTAGACTACGGGTTATCCCTTAGGGAATAACCCCTAACCACTCATCGTCAGAGTTCACTCAATGAAAACCTTGCCCGCTCAAGCTGTCCGTCCGGAACTCGGCTTCTTCGCAAAGCTTCGCGCGTTGGCCAATGAGGCTCTGCAACTGCATCTGCAGCACTGCGCGGTACTCGCGGAATCGTTCCGCCGCGACTGACGCGTTGCATCGGCAAATCCTTCCCGCTGGATTTAGTTAGGATGTCGTTGCTTTATCCTTTGCGGGCGTGTCGTTGAGCCGCGATCGCGATTCGCGGAACCCTGCTCACACACGCATGTCGCATTAAGCTTGCGCCGGTCGCCCCACGCGACGGCCCCGTTCATCCTTCGCGTATCGACCGATACGCTTATCGACCCGGGAGCATGCATGCGACGCCTGACAATTCCCTTTGCCTTTCTTTTGACGACGCTGACAGCGTGCGGCGCGCTAAGAACTCACGAAGCGCGCGATCCGCAAGGCCAGTTGGTCGGCTCGAATATTCTCGATCTGGTGCAGTCGGTCGGCATCCCCGACAAGACGATGAAGCTGGTCGACACCGGCGGACCAAACGACCGGATGGAAACGCAGTGGAATTTCTCGAACTCCGACGCCGCGCTCGATATGAACGCGCTGGTGCTCGACGTGAAAGTAGGGGGCGCCGGCAAATGCAGCATGACGGCCACCGTCGAACGCTGGGGCGGCAAGGTGCTGGCGGTCAATTTCCCGCAGGCGCATAGCGACAGCGTCGGCTCCGACTACGGTGCGTGCGAGCCGCTCGTCGAAGAAGCGCTGACGCACAATCCGCACACGCCGGTCGATCCGAAGTGGGATGCGTTTTCGCTGGTGGGGGCTGCCAAATAGCGGCGCGCGGCCTGCGCTGTCGCGGCGCTTGATCAGATAGTGCGCGGCACACGCAAGGTCATCGTGACGTCGTCCACCGATTTACCCATCAAACGGAACCTGTCCTGCCTGCGGCCGGCTTCGACGAAGCCGAAGCGCTCGTAGAGGGCGATGGCGGCGGCGTTATCGTCGAATACGAACAGGTCGATCCATTCGATGCCGTATTCCGCGGCGAACGCGATCGCATGTTGCATCAGCGCGGCGCCGATACCCCTGCGTCGAACGGCAGGTTCGCAGCCGATACCGAGTGTCATCCGGTGGTTCTCCGCGGGAATCTTCGATCCGCACAGATCGAGATGCGCGACCATGCGACCGGCCGCGTCTTCGACGTGCCATGCACGCATCCATCCCGGTTGCCGCACGGCGGTGCCGAGGCTTTGCACAAACTGCTGTCGACGTTCCGGCGAAGCGGAGTCGGGCAGTCGCTCGAATGGCGAGAAGAGCGGCTGCCCGTTTTTGCCGGAGTCCGCGAAGAGGCGATCCAGATGATCGGCCCAGCGCTTGAAATCGGTTGGGGCAACGGCAAGAACAGTCGACATAGATGGCCGGTTGGGTTAGCGACGCCTGCGACGATGGCTCATCAGAAAAGCGCGGTCAATCGCAGGCTGCCGCTGCTTGCGAAGCACGGCTCGCCCCGTCTCTCACCCAACCGCAAGCGCTTCATTGCTTCACAGCGTCCAGCACCGCGTTAAAAAAATCGTCGCGATTGACCACTTCCATCCCGGTCGGCTTGGACTGCGCGCCCCACATCACGATCACGACCTTCTGTTTCGGATTGATATAGAGCCCCTGTCCCTGGATGCCGTGACCGGCATACGCGCCGTCCTGAACCGACTGTCCGGACGTGACTGGCCACCAGAAATAACCATACTGGGACACCGTGCCCGTGGTCAGCGTTTTGGGCGTACCAGCTTCGGTGGTCCACCCCGTGGGCAGCACCTGCTGGCCGCCCGCGACGCCACCGTGCTCGATAAACACGCCGAAGCGGCCCCAGTCGCGCAGCGTGGCGCTCAGGCCGCTGCCGCCGATCTCGATGCCGTCCGGCGAGTCGAGCCACCACGTCGCGTCGGACTGCATGCCGAGCGGACTCCATACCTTCTCCGACAGATACTGCGACAGGCTTTTGCCTTTCAGCGCGCCGTGCAGGATTTCGGCCGCCACTTGCGTCTCGCCGGTGCTGTAGTTGAAGCGGCTGCCCGGCGGCACGGCGCGCGGCAGCTTGCTCATCAGATCGAGCGTGCCGCCCGGCTTTTGCGCGAGCTGCACTTCGAGCAGCGCGCGGCGGTCCGACGCCGGATTCGTATAGGTCTCGTCCCAGCGGACCCCCGAGGCCATCATCAGCACGTTGCGGATCGTCACGCCGTCGTAAGCCGAGCCGGCCAGCCGCGGCACATACTGCGTGACCGGATCGTCGATGCTGCCGATCAGGCCGTCCTTGATGGCGGCGCCGAAGAGCGTTGACGTGATCGACTTGGCGAGCGACATCGACATCCAGCGCGTGGCGGGCGTGTTGCCGTACTGATACGTCTCGTAGACGATCTGGTCGTTCTTCAGGATCAGCAGGCCGGAGACGCGGTCGAGCGCAAGGAAATCGTCGAGATCGTAGTGCTTGCCATTCGATACGAAGCGCACCTGCGACAGTTGCCGCGGTGCTTCAGGCAGCGGCGACACCGTGCTGCCGCGCGCGATGCGGCGTGTCGGGAACAGCCGGTCGATATGCCGGAAGGTCTGCACAGCCATGTCCGGCGTCAGCGCGCCATCGTAGATCTGCCGGACGGTGCCGATCGGTTCGTCGTCGCCGCGGTTGGCCGTCTGGCTCGCCGTCCGGTGGGCGGCGTTGGCGCATCCGGCGAGCAGCGCAACCGCGCAGCAGGCTGCCACGACGAGACGAGGCGAATTCGACATCAGATGCTTCGGACGGGACAGACGAGCGGCATTCGGCGACACAGGCATGATGGTCCTTGTAGTTGGCGGCATATCCAGCGAAGGGGGCTCCAGGCCGAATCGTTGTGAGCGCATCGACCGGCGAATCGTCACGATTCTAGTGGCGCACGGTGAATCTTGCCGGCGATGTCAAAATTGCGGCGCGTTGCCAATGTGTGGCGCATGTGTCGAGGTCAGGGCTGCGCGAAACATACGTGCCGCTTTCAGTCTTTGCGCAACGCGGGCCGCACGCCTAATCCGGCGCGCTGCGGTTCGATCCGCGTGTTTCCCGGCTAGCGCGCCGCACCGTCTGCGGCGGCTGCCCAATGGTCCGCAGGAACGCCTGGCGCATACGCTCGCGATCGGAAAGGCCGACTTCTGCCGCGATCACGTCCAGCGACAAACGTCCGCTTTCCAGCATCAACCGCGCCGCTTCCACGCGCAATCGCTCGACCGCCTTGGCCGGCGATTGCCCCGTTTCAGCACTGAAAGCCCGGCTGAACTGACGTGGACTGAGGCCCGCGACGTCGGCCAGTTCCTCGACCGTCAGCGCGTTGCGCAAATGCGCGTTCGCATAGTCGATCGCTTTCTGGATGCGGTCGGATTTCGGTTCGAGCTCGAGCAAGGCCGAAAACTGCGATTGCCCGCCGGCGCGGCGATGGTAGACGACGAGCTTGCGCGCAACGGCACGCGATACCTCCGCGCCGTGATCGCGTTCGATCATTGCGAGCGCCATGTCGATCGTGGCGGCCATGCCTGCCGACGTCCAGATCGGTCCGTCGACGATGAAGATCTGATCCGGTTCGACGCTGACGGTCGGAAAACGGCGCTGCAGATCTTCAGCGAAGCGCCAATGGGTGGTGGCCCGGCGGCCTTCCAGCGCGCCCGCGCCGGCGAGGATAAAAGCACCGGTGCACGGCGCGGCAATGCGTCTCGACGTTTTTACGGCTTGCCTGACGAAGTCGGTCAGCGTGGTGGACACGATGTCAATCTCGACACCGGAGCCAAACATGATCGTGTCGAATTCCGCATCGGACAGCGGCTGCGTTTCCACGCGGATACCCGCCGAGGACAACACCAGTCCGCCGTCTTCTGACAGCACCGTCACCTGGTACGACGGCTCGCCGAGCACGACGTTCGCCAGTTCGAAGGCCGTGACCGCGGCGAAGCCCAGCAGGTAGAAATTCGGAAATACCACGAAGCCGATCGTATGCATGGCTCGCCCCGCGTCGTGTCCTGAATCGCTTGTATATATGACATTTGAGACACGGTCAACGACGGCTATGCTCAGCCCATCTACCTCGTTATCGCAGCAACTTTCGTATGGATCGTCGATTACTGATCTTGGCCACCGGCATGTTTGCGATGGGCACCGACAACTTCGTCGTGGCCGGCATTCTTCCCGGCGTTGCGGCATCGCTGCATACGTCGGTCAGCCTCGCCGGACTGATGGTGACCTTCTACGCATTGACCTATGCCGTGGCTGCGCCGGTGATGGCGGCAGTGGCGGGCGGCTGGCCGCGCAAGCCGCTGCTGGTTGCCGCACTGGGCATTTTCGTGGTCGGCAATGCGCTTACCGCGGTCTCGACGGACTTGTACTGGGTGTTGTTCAGCCGCGCACTGTCGGGATTCGGCGCGGCACTGTTTTCGCCTACGGCGCTCGGCGTGGCCTCCGCGCTGGCAGCGCCCGAAAAACGCGGCCGCGCGCTTGCGGCAGTCACGGTCGGCCTGACCGCGGCAACCGCGCTCGGCTCGCCGATCGGCACGTTCGTCGGCGGCTTCGGCGGCTGGCGCACGACGCTGTGGTTCGTCACGCTGCTCGGCATGGTCGCGATGGCCGGCGTATGGGCGATGCTGCCGCAGGTTCCGCGGCCCGCGGCGATCGGCTTGCGGCAACGGCTCGCGCCGCTTCGCGATGCGCGGGTCGCGCTGACCCTGCTCACTTCGTTCTTCGGTTTCGGCGGCTTCCTGATGGTCTACACGTATGCGGGCGTGGTGCTGCAGCATGTCACGCACGGCGACGCACGCCTGCTCGCCGGGCTGTTCCTGCTGTGGGGCGTGGCCGCGACGGTCGGCAACCTGTGGGCAGGCCGCCTCGTCGACCGCTTCGAGACCCGTGGCATTCTGAACGCGATGCTGTGGCTCGCGATCGTCAATTTCTGCGCGCTGCCGTGGACCTCGGCGTATGCAGCCGGCGCGGTGCTGGCGCTGGTGATCTGGGGCGTATGCGGATGGGGGCTGATCGTGCCGCAACAACATCGGCTGGTGCAACTCACGCCGGCGGTGGCGCCGCTGCTGCTGGCGCTGAACAATACCGCGACCTACATCGGGCTCGCCTGTTCCGGTGTGCTCGGCGGCGCGGTATTGCAGTCGATGGGCGCGCACTATCTCGGTCTCGTGGCGGCCGTGCTGATTGCGATCGCCTTCCTGTGCGCCGAAGCCGCGCATCATCTGATCCAGCTTGCGTCGATACGGCATCGCCTCGCG
>Ga0310813_10001435_pt1 | contig 14315 bp, 37 predicted proteins | sample YN3metagenome_FD_203086 | JGI IMG/M metagenome (GOLD analysis project Ga0310813, IMG submission 203086) | Soil microbial communities from experimental microcosm in Duke University, North Carolina, United States - YN3 | ecosystem: Engineered > Artificial ecosystem > Soil microcosm > Unclassified...
AGGGGTGCGTGTTCGGACGCACCGGGGTTGTTCTGCTGCTGCCCAGCGAAGTCTTCGGCGTCGGTGCGCTTGCGGCGACGGATTTCCTCGACGGTCCAGAGCTTCGGATGGGTCGGCTGACCGGTGAGTTCGTCCTCGGTCTGCCAGAAGAAGACATGCCACATGCCCGTGCCGAACGGCACCTTGTCGAACATCGACAGGTGGGGGCAGGCCATGCCGGTCCACGACGCGACGCCTTCCTCGTGCATGTGGTGGCCGGCTACGTCATCGTCGAGGTAGCGAGTCGCCGTGAGCACGCGGAGGCCGTTGCGGTGGAGGGCGTTCGCAGACGACTTGAAGGCATCCTTCTGCCCTCGCAGGTACGCCGTGCGGTCCTTCTTCAGCTTCTCCTTCTCCAGCGGATCATCCCACCACGACTGGCGCGGGTGATAGCCGGTGGTACCGATGCCGGCCGAGGAGGCGTCGAACGAGGGCTCGCCGATGTTGCGGGCGCGCCGGTACGCATGCTTGATGAAGGACTTCGTCTTCTGCTGCGCCCCAGTGACCCAGTCGCCGTACAGCCAGACGAACCACGAGTCGGGGTCGTGGTCCTTGCCCGAGGAGCAGACCGCGAGGATCGCTCCGAGGATGTCGCCCGACAGTTCGTCGGTGGCGGACTGGATCAAGGTGGTCATGTCGGGGTCGTCGAGGTGAGTCCAGAGTGAACCGGCCTTTGTGGAGGAGACGGTCTTTCCGAACCCACGCGGGAGCAGCGACATGATGTTGTACTGCTCGGGAACGCCGCTGAGGGCGTGCCGTTTCCATGCGAGCAGGTGGTGCTGAAGCCACGTCGTGTACGGAACGTGGATCGGCTCGTAGAGCCACTGCGGCTCGGCAGGGTGGGAAGCGAGGAAGTGCTCCGCGCCCCACGCATGCCGGATGAAGTTGTACAGCGAGCGCGGATGAGTGCCTACGCTCCCGTCGGGGTTGTACCACCGGTTCGGGGCGCAGATCGACCGCCAGAGGAGCCTTTCCGACTCCAGATGCCACGGATGCGCTGTCGGAGCTTGCGCCATCTGAACTCCCACTTCCCGATCAGCCCCTGCTCGTACGCGAGTTCGGGGGAGATGAGCAGGAAGTCCGGCTGTGCGCCGTTCTGGTAGATGTCTTCGAGATGGTTCGTGAGTTCGCGCTCCGCGAGGTTCGCGGTCGTGGGCGCTTCGCCGATCGTGAGGCCCACCCTCGCAAGCTCCTCGGGGGCGAGCAGGCCGTCGTCGTCGAGGGTGAGGCGAAGCTCGGCGATGCGCAGGCGCTCCTTCCGACGGTACTCGTCCCAGTACTTCATGGTGGCGATGGCGTCGGAGGCGTCGGGCACCTCGGCGTGCTGCTTCACGGTCTTGAGGCGCTGCGAGATGAGCGCCGGCATGTCGTACTGCTGCGGGACGAGCGGGTCGAAGTCCTTCACTGGCGACCGCCCGGCTGGGGCGGCTGCGGGATCATGCCCGTCGAGGCGCTGAAGGTGCGCGGGTCCACGTAGTTCTTCCGGGACATATGCGCGCGGGCCTGCTTCGCCATCCGCTCCGCGTAGAGGATCTGGTCCTGCGACGCCTCGGGGTTCGCGGCAGCGAAGGCCGCACCGGCCACACGGCCGTGCTCGGCGCAGTTGCTGCACTCGTTGAGGGCGAACTCGTTCGTCGGTTTCGGATTGCCGCAGATGCGGCACATCGAGGTCAGCGGGCTCATTGTGGCTCCTGTACGCGGATGACGGCAGTGCCGTCGGGGTTGACGAGGCGTTCGAGCACCGGGTTCCAGAGCATGTCGTCGTAGCGACAACCCTCGGGGAGTGCCCACTTCTGCGGATCGGCGATGCGGCGGTGGAGTTCGCGGAGCGCGGCCTCCTTGAGCAGCTTCAGCATCTCCTTCGGCTCGTTCGCGCGGAGGAGTAGCTCGTCGGTCACCTTGTACGAGACGCCGAAGCAGCCCTTCTCACCGAAGCGGTGGTGGGGATGCTGGGGCTCCGCGAACCAAACGTACATGATGTAGTCGGCCGGCGGGGAGTACTCGATGAACTTGGGCGGTCGGAACCACTCGGACTCGGGGGCCATCACAGGCTCCTTTCATTCGGGTCGGGGGGTGTGTCCATTTTGACACGGTCGAGCTTGCGGGTAATCCACGGCTCGTCGATGCCCCACGAGACGTTCGGGGCGTACTCGATGTCCTTGTCACGCTCGCGGGCGGCCGTGCGGACGAGGCGGTGGATGCGCGCGTCGTCGACGTGTTCGACCACGAGGATCGTGATGCCGTGGACGTTCGTGAACCAGTAGATCCGCGCTGGCTCGCACCAGCAGTCTACGGAGTTCTCGTGTCCGCTGTCGTGGAAGCAGATATGGGCTTCGTTACGGGCTTCATGGCGCATGGGCGTCCCTTCGCGGTGAACTCCATCTTGTCCGAGAGCGCGATCTTCTTCGCGATCTCCTTCTCCCACTTGTGCAGCCGGGCGGGAGACTCCATCACGTACTTCGACATGTGGGCGTCGAGGGCGAGAATCACGACCTCTTCCACCTCCTCGGTCAGCCAGCCCAGACACATCGGCATGAACATGACGTGGAGGAGTTCGTGGATCACGATGGCGACGTGGTCGGCCATGGCCGTCTGGTCGTTCGCGTTGACGGAGATGATGATGTTCGTCGGGGGCACCACGTCGTCCCAGTCGGACAGGCCGGACTGGGCGGTCATGTGCTTGAAGCGTACGACGACTTCAGGGTGCTGGAGTAGTTCCAGCAGCGCCTTGTGCAGCTTGGGGCGGTTGAGCGGGTACTTGCCCTTCACGGGTTCCCTCGCGGCTGTCGAGAATGGTGTTGAGTGCCGCGATCACCGCAGTGGCCGGGTAGGAGTCGAACAGGACCTCCACCACGAGGGCAACGTCGGCGAGCGCGATGGTCAGGTCTTTGTAGCGGGCCTTGGCCGCTTCCCGAGTCATCGGGGGCCGGGGCCGAGGTCCTTCGCCTTGACGGCGTCGCGGAGCTTGCCCCACTGGACCGAGGCCGACATACGGGTGTCGGCGTGAAGCTGGGGATCGAACGCGAAGCGGATGCACTGCTTGAGCATGCGCTTCTGGACTTCGTCGTCGTCGAGGTCTTCGAGCGAGGCAATGTCGGCGAGCGCCTGCATGGCGGTGTGGTCGAGCATGCCCGGCGGGGGCTGCGGGGAGGGCAGCGGGACCGCTGGTGGGGCGACCGGGGAGACGCCATTGACGACGCGCGCCTTGCGATCGGCGGGCAGGAGCCCGCGTTCGACCAGTTCGCGGCGGATGAGGGCGATCGTGGCCTCGGAGACGCCCGCGCCGATGGCCTGCTGGGTCTTCGTCTCGTCCGGGTGGGCGAGGATGTAGGCTCGGGCGCGCTCGCCTTTGTGGCTCATGGGCACTCCTTGACAAAGGTTTTACGTTACATACGTCGTTTTCTATGGGCGGCCCATGGGCTGCGCACACGATCTTGACATTTAATGCGGGTCACTGGGGGTGGCCTAGCTCGACCTCGACCCCACGCCCGCGCAGGCTGGCACGCTCCTTGCTCTAAGCACGATGCATGCCGACCCGAGGGCCTCTCCGCAACACTATCCTCCCACGACCGTGTCCGTTTGTCCACGCCGCGAGTGTGTCAATCCTGACACGGTAAGAATCTGACCACCCGCGACCGACGCGCTGCGCGCAGGGCCAGAGCGGCCCATTCCCGCCTAACTCGTTGGCGCACAAGCGTTTAGACCATTCGTTCAGGAAGGCCCCTAGCTTGCCCCACAATCGCGTCCCGCCCCGTCCAAGCCCGACAGTACTTGGGAAAGTGCTTAAGCCATGTGCCACAACGACTTACGCCGTTCGATTCCTTTCCCGTTCGCCCATCCTAGGGCATCCTAGCGCGCCGCTTTCTGCACGACCGGCCGAAAAGTGTCCCCTCGCGTACACCCATTCCGTGCGCTTTGCACGATCAGCCCCCTGAGCACCCCCGCCTACCACACCCGCCCCCCGCCTGTCACCGTGCGTTTTGGCGCAATACTCGTTGCCTTTTGCCCCAACTCCTGCCATACTCAGCGGAGCGCCCCATTGCAGCGCAACGACTTAGCCGCCCTTCCAGCTTGGCCCCACTCTTGCACTGTATTCCGGTGTTGGACGGCCCGGCCCCCGAAGGGACGGCGCGACACCAGAACGCACCGGCACCTGCCCCCGCCCGAGAGCCCCATGGGACGACGCGAGGATGTGTGACCGGCCGGCCCTTGGGGCACCGCGACAGCGCGGCACATGGTGGAGCGACAGGCGGAGCAGGGAATGGGCCACAACGGCCGCGTGCAGAGCGCGACCGCCACGGTCCGCCGCCCCCTCACATGAACGAGCCCGCACCCGGACCGCCATAGAGCGGACGCCGTGACGGCCCACCACGCACCCAGCAGTGACCTCACCTTGTAGAGCCCTTCGGGGACAGCGAAGCCGAAGAGGTCAAGCGCGTGACATCGGGGCCAGAGCGAAGCGCCAGAGCGCCACCCGGTTGCCAGTGCTCGTGAAGCCACCCCCGTAGAACGCTCCCAAACGCTCTAGGATGCCCTAGGACAGCGTCGGAGCACCTTCTCTGCACAATGTGGCAGGGAGCGCGAACCAGTGCCTGAAACAGAGCCCGGCGAGGGAAGCCCCGCCCGCTCACCCGGCATGACCTCGCGCTCCCTCGCGTCGTCGGCTTCGGCCGGCCTGAACGAGCCCGTCAGGGGCGAAACGCGGTTATAAATGTGTATGTAAAGACCTAAGGAAGTATCTAACACCTACTGCGGCGGAGGCGACCGCTCGCCGTCCGGCACGGCCGCCCGCTCTGGTAGGTACCCGTACACTTTCTCAAGTATGCGAGGAGCCCCATGGCCCGATTCCGCACCGTCAAGCTGTCCCTGAACCAAACCCTGAACGTGGAGACGCCCTACGGGCTCGTGACGGTCGACCTCGTGCCGGCCTCCGGCTCCATCGGCTGCATCATCGTCCCCCGTGGCATCACGCTGACCCCCAGCGACACGGAGCCCACCCTGAACCACCTCTGGAGCAACCTGTGAACCCGGCTGCCCGCTGTCGCCTTGAGAAAGAGGCATGGCCTGACCGCTTCTGCCCGACGCGCGGCTGCCTCTGGCGCGTGAAGCACCTGCACGGCCCCGACACGCCGTGCCGCAAACACCCGCTCGAACCCGTGCTCAAGTGTGCGGTGTGCGGCGAGGACACCACGCACAACCGCTCCTCGTCGCTGTACGGCCACGTCCACCGCTACGGCGGCACCGACCACCCCTTCACCCCGAGGACCTGAACCATGTACCGTGTCACGACCTACACCCGCACCGAGGTGTTCACGTACGACTTCACGGGCGTGAAGCACGCCCTGCGCACGTTCGCGCACGCCTCGCGCCTCACCTCGCTGTACGTTCGCGTCACCCTCAAGCGCATCCCCGCCTGATGCGCTTCCTGCCCTCGCAGCCGCTGCCCGCATGGGCGGAAGCCGCACGCCCGGTCGACACGTTCCGCCCGCTGTGGCCCGTCGGTTCGCCCCCGCCGCCCCCGCGCCACGAGTCGCCCACCACCTTCACCAAGAGGCCCACATGAACCGCCCTGCGCACGAGCGGCTGCCCGGCGAGGGAACGCCCGCGTGGTCCGCACGCTGCGACTGCTACGCCGGCCACAACTCTGCGAGCGGTCGCTGCAACGTCCGCAACGTCACCGCGACCCACACCAACCCCAAGCTCCCCGTGCTCTGCGAACGCTGCGAGCGCGAGTGTCGGAGGCCATCATGATGCACTTCCACGGCTTCAAGTCCAAGGCCGCGCTCAAGGCCGCTGTGAAGGAGCGCCCCATCCGCTTCGAGAACCACGCCGAAGAGACCTCGTTCTTCGGCCCCGAGTACAAGCCCGGCGTCGCCCGCTCCTACGGCGTCTGCATGGACCCCCAGAAGCGCACGCGCTTCGCCAACATCCACGTCGATGCCGCCGGCATCATCACCAAGGTGGAGTGACCCGTGACCGACCTGATGCGTACGTGGCTCCAGAACCTGCTCACCGATGCGAAGCGGTTCCAGAACGCGACCACGACCGAAGAGCGGCTCGAAGCGTTCGACGACATGGAACACGACTTCACCAAGCTCACCGAAGCTGTCGACGAGGTGGCCTGACCATGGCAAAGTACCGCAAAGGCATCTACCACGCCCGCTACATCGTCGCTTCATGGGGCGCGGCCATCCGCATCATCGCCGGCATGAACGACAGCGTGGCCTCGTCCTTCGGCGAGGGCGACGACCAGTGGGCCGGCATCGACCTCGTCGACCACGGTGCGAAGGTCACGCTGTCCGGCCTGTACAAGCGCGTGGCCGTGGACATCGAGATTCCGGTCGACGTGGTTCCCGACGACTACTGGCTCTCACCGTACTGCGCGGAAGACGTGCAGACGTTCACGCAGCTTGGCACGGACGCGCGTGGTGAGGCGTCCTCGTGGGGCATGCGGTTCCCCGCGCGCAAGGTGCGCAAGGTGGCCGCCCGTGTCTGACGCCGTCCTCGTCACCATCCTCTGGGTGCTCGTCTTCTCGTTCCTCAACGACCCACGCTCACGGAGGTCCTGATGTTCTCCCTCGCACGCCGTCAACAGGTCGAGCGCAGCATCACGCGCCTCGCCATCCGTGCCGTCATCAAGCAGGGCTTCGACCTCGACTCCGTCAACAACGGCGAGGACAACGTCCCCGTCGACACCATCACGCAGGCCATGGAGCACGCCTTCGCCTGCGACGATGCCTACATCCTCTTCCGCCCGCGCGGTGGTCCTCGCGGCGAGAACCTGTCGTGGTTCTGGATTGTGCTCGGCAACGAGGGCTGGACCGTCATCAGCGACTACACCACCGACCTCGACCCGGCCATGGACTCCATCGACCCGGCCATCGCGAAGTACGAGGCCGAGTGGGAGAACACCAACAACAACGGCCACTAGGAGGCCACCATGTTCTACGTCTTCGTCGAAGTCGACCGCATCATCCACATCCGCTTCGCCCGCACCGAGGACGAGGCCAGCGTCATCGCCGCGTCGCTGTTCGACACCTTCAAGTCCACCCCGCACCGGAGGGCAGCATGACCATCCGCACGCTCCTCAACGAGAAGCTCTTCGAGGGCACCGTCAAGGGCAAGGGCAAGCGCATCCGCCTGTTCATCATGAAGGTGCGCAGGCAGGTCGTCATCCGCCTGTCCGAGTCCGACTTCGACACGGCCGACCCCGGCTGGGAGTCGTTCGTCATGTTCCAGTCGTGGGAGCACGACATCGCTCGCCTCGACCACCCTCGCGTGACCGACGCCCTCGTGGCCCGGCTGCGCACGCAGTACGCGGTCGACATCCTCACGGCCCTCAACGCGCGGACCAAGGTGCTCGCGCAGATGGCGGCGGCATGAGGACCACGCCCGAGTACACCGCTCGCCTCGTCCGCGACCACGAGCAGTTCCAAGGTCGCCGCTACCCGAAGTGGAACGGATGGCGCGTCCGCTTCTATCAGAACGGGTGGCTCGTCGAGTCGCTCACCTTCAGGTACCGACACAACGCGGTGATGCGCGCGTCATGGTGGCGCAAGCGCAACCGCCGGGAGGTCGCAGCATGAAGCGCATGGGTCAGGCCAACGATGTCATCGTCTGGCAGGCCGGCTCTGGTCTCATGATGTTCCGCCCGCTCACGCCCGAGGCTAAGGCGTGGGTGGACGCGCACGTCGACACGCCGATGTGGTTCGCAGACTCGTTCGCCGTCGAACACCGCTATGCCCTCGACCTCGCACTGGGCATGCGTGACGCCGGCCTCACCGTGAGGTAACCCAGCATGACCCGCACCAAGGTTCGCATTACGCTCGTCGTCACCGAGGACACGTTCACCCGCCTCAACCGCGCCACGTCGGCCGGTGACATCGTCATCGACCAGAAGGACGGTCCGACCTTCTTCCTGCCCATCGAGAAGGTCGAGTACCTCCGGGAGAAACGCTGATGTGCAAGTACATCCATCACTACGGCTGGGGCGTGGGCGCGTCGTTCTCCACGCACACCGAGGCCCGGAAGCAACTCTACAAGAAGCGCCGGGACATGCGGAAGCACGCTGCGCAGGGAGCCATCGTCATCCTGCGCGACGAGCAGGACGCCCTCATGTGGCGCAACTTCAGCAACGGTGAGGACTACACCGTGAGCATCATGCGCCAGCCCACCGGCACCTGCTGCCCCGCCGGCATCAGCTTCGACCGCTCCACGCCGTACGTGCCCGTCAAGTCCGGCGACCTGTGGTACGGCTACGACCGCGAGCGCATCGCTCAGATGGACAGGAGCGGCCGTGTCTGACCTGCCCCTGTCCGACCTGCTCATCTTCGTCATCGTCTTCTGCACCTTCACCGCCGCCTTCAACCGGAGAGACCACAATGACCGCACCCCGTAGTGCCAGCGTCCCCACCGAGAAGTCCCTCCGCCGCACCAGCGCCAACCGCTGGACCGTCGAGACCGTGCTCATCGAGCGGCTCGGCGAGAAGCACCAGTGCCTCGTCGAGTGGGCTCCGTCCGTTCACGCCCGTGGTGAGGTCGGGACCGTCCGCTTCATCTTCTGGACCGGCGGGCTGGGCCTGCCGGCCGAGGTCGCTGCGGCCCTCAACGACTCCGAGGTGCGGTCGTGACCCTCGCGCGTCCCAGCATCGGCGCGAAGTACCGCTCCCGCCTGACCGGGGAGAACGCCCGCGTCAAGGACGTGCAGGGCGACACCGTCAAGCTCCTCATCCACACGGGCGACACCGTCACCCAACACCTGCGGGACTTCAACGCGGAGTACCGCGTCGTCCGTCTCGCCACGAGGTAACCCACCATGAAGCACACCAGCATCATCAAGCTCACGCTCCCGCCCCACCGCATCCTGTACACGGGCCTCAGCCTGTCCGAGGCCAACCGCGCAGCGAGGGAGGGCCGCGAGATGGGATTCAAGGTCACCACCGCCGGCAAGCCCGTCACCGGCAGCCGCCGCCTCATCTACCACTACACGGTGGTGGGGGTGGCCGCGTGACCGTCACCCGCGTCGACTCACCCGCGCAGTACAGCAACGGCGAGTACGAGCCTCAAGAGAGCACGCCCCCGGACGGGTACGGTGGTGCCGACGAGATTCTGTACTGGTACTCGGTCGGCGACTACTGTGGCTCCGGCATCGCCCTCCTGTTCAAGGACGGCAAGGTCGCCCTCGATGGCCTCAGCCACTGCTCGTGCTACGGGCCGTGGGACCACGAGGACCGCAAGTTCGAGTACGTGGACAAGCTGGAGGTGTCCGCCGGCATGATGGAGGAACTGAAGGTCTTCAACCGTCCCGACCTCTTCACGGTCGTCGGGTAACACTGCCAGCAGGGCAACCGAGCGTCACGGCCGGTGGGCGAGCAATCGCCTGACCGCAGCGAGCACGCTGCCACGCGGTAGCCGTCACCGGGCGAGTGGTCAGGCCACTCGTGCCCTGCTGACCCCTCATGCGTCCCCGGCCGTAGCTCGGGCCATCGACGCCCCGCCTTCAGTGGCAGGGCTGCGGCACGGGGCTCGCCTTCCCTCAAGGAGAACTCGATGCACTGCACCGTGTCCGACATGGACGGTACCATCAGGCCGGCCACGTTCCTTGGCCTCATGACCGGTGAGGAATCCCGCGAGACCCTCGCGGTGGTTCGCTTCGATGACACCGGCTACGGCATGTTCCTCTTCACGTACCACCCGTCCCGCGTCACCCTCACAGGAGACCAGTCATGACCCCGATGGAACAGAAGCTCGTGGAAGCCCTTCGCTCTGGCCGCTGGGAGCAGGCCGATGGTCAGCTTCGCTTCGGCGACAAGTACTGCTGCCTTGGCGTCGCGTGCGCCATCAGCGGTGTCGGTGAGTTCGGCAACGGCCTCAGCATCGACCGTGACACGTTCGTCACGACCGACATGCAGGACCGCCGTGAGACCGCGTCCGCCATCCTCCCGGAGCGCGTGAAGAAGCTGCTCGGCTGGTCGGCCGACACGGGCCTCGTCACCATCCGCGACCGCTCGGGCCGCAAGCCGACGCTCACGGAACTGAACGACGAGGGCTTCACGTTCGCGCAGATTGCGGACATCATCGCCGCCGGCTTCGTCGAGACGTACGCGGACTGGGTCGCCAACTACGAGCCGCCGCAGGAGCCCAAGCAGGGGGACGAGTGAACCTCGACGCCCTCTTCTCCGACATGGACGCGGCCGGCACCACGCCCTTCCCCATCCGGGACGCGGTCGCTGCTGTCTTCCGCATCGGCAGCCACAGCCACGGCACGCACATCCCGCCCGAGGACGAGCACGGGATCGACGACCTCGACCTCATGGTCATCGTCATCCCGCCGGCCCGCAACCGGCTCGGCCTGACTCGCTACGAGCACTCGTCGTACAAGGTCGGGCACTGGGACGTGGTCGTGTACGACTGGAGCAAGTACATCGGCCTGCTCATGAAGCAGAACCCCAACGTGGTCGGCACGCTCTGGCTGGAGCCCGAGGACGTGCTGTACGCGAGCCCGGAGTTCGAGGAAGTGCAGCGCATGCGTCAGTACCTCATGTCGCAGCAGCTTCACCCCTCGTTCATCGGCTACGCCCGTGGGCAGATGCACAAGATGCGGCACCACGCCTCGCAGGGCTACATGGGCGAGAAGCGCAAGCGCCTCGTCGAGCGCCACGGTTACGACTGCAAGAACGCCGCACACCTCCTCCGCCTGCTCTACATGGCGGTGGAGACGTTGAAGACCGGCACCATGAAGGTGCGCCGGCCCGAGACCGAGGCCACGTTCCTCAAGGACGTGAAGCGCGGTCGCTTCGATCTGGAGACCATCGAGAACGTCGCTGCGGCGATGTTCGCTGCGGCCGATGACGCCCTGCGGACGACGCCCCTGCGGCACGAGCCCAACGCCTTCCTCGCCGACCGCCTCATCGTCGACGGCTACCTCAACCACTGGAGACCCCTGTGAAACTCTTCCTCGTGGGCGGCACCGTGCGGGACCACCTGCTCGGGTTCCCCACCTCCAACGATGTCGACTTCGCGGTCGAGGCCGCGTCGTTCGACGAGATGCGCGAGACCCTCATGTCCCGAGGGCTGCGCGTCTGGCAGGAGCGCGCCGAGTTCGTCACCCTCCGAGGGCAGATGCCGCTCGAACGGATGGGTGACTTCGGCGGGCTGCTCTCGGTGAAGCAGGGCTTCAACCGGTCGCGCGTCGTGGTCGACGCCGACTTCACGCTCTGCCGTGCCGAGGCGATGTACACGGACAAGCGCCACCCGGACACGGTGACGCCGGCCCCGCTGGTCGTGGACCTCGGTCGCCGGGACTTCACGGTGAACGCGGTGGCCGTGTCCGAGACCGGAGAGTGGGTCGATCCGTACGGTGGGAGAGAGGACGCAGTGTCCCGTATCCTCCGCACGGTGGGCACCCCTGCCCTGCGGTTCGACGAGGACCCACTGCGCATGCTTCGCGCGTTCCGCTTCAGCGTGACGCGAGGGCTGACCCTGAACAAGCGGCTGGAGTTCGTGCTCAACGACCCTAACGTCCTCGTGTCTCTGAAGACGTTGCCCGTGGAGCGCGTGCGTGACGAGATGTTCAAGGCGTTCAAGCACGACTGGCTCGACGCTGCTCAGGCCCTGTCGAACGAACTCGCTGGACTCGGCGAGGCCGTGCGTGCTACCTTCCCTGACCTGTGGCTGTCCGCCACGCTGGAGGACAAGGACTGATGGACACGTACGGGTACGCCTCACAACGCGGGAGCGCGAAGCCGGTGCTCACCGTCCTGCTCGTGCAGAGTGAGCGCGTCATCCTTGCGTCGGGCGTACACGAGGACACCGACGTGATTCGCAACGCCCACTTCGATTCCCTCAACGACGCGCTTCAGTACATCGAGCGTCGGTTCCAACCGACCTACCGGATCGTGCTCAACATCCCGAAGAACATCAGGAGGTAGCCCGTGAAGTACAACGTCATCTGGTCGCCCTCGTACCGCGTGCGCATCGAGGCCGGCGACAAGGTCCTCGCGCTGCGGCCGAGGCACGCTTCGCGGAGCTACTCATGAAACCCGTCGAGGAACACGGTCCCGAGGAGCGCGTCGTCCTGTCGTTCATCCTGCCGTTCGAGTGGCGGGAGGCGACGGCCGCGTTCAAGGACACGACCGGCATCACGCTCACCGACATCGCCCTCGCTGCCTGCAACCGCTACATCTCCGCCACCATGTCCATGTACCGCGCCCTCAAGGAGGCCCGCCAGTGTTCTGCCCCGCCTGCGAACGACACGCCCGACAGCAGTACCTCCTCAACCTCGCCCTCAGCGACCTGACCGTCGAGCGCGTTCGGCTCCGCGAGTACGTCGCCACCCTCACCACCCGCGCGCAGGTCGACAGCTTCCGCATCGCCCTGAAGACACTCCTCAACGAACGAGGTGCCAAGTGATTCTGTCCCACGTCCTCCTCATCACCGCCGGAGCCCTGATCCTCGTCCTCGCCAACGGGGCGTGGATCGCCATCTGCCGGGACTTCTGGAAGTGGAAGTCCATCGGTGCGTTCTGGCTGGCCGTCGGCGTCGCGGTCGCTGCCAACCTTGGCATCGCTGCGGCCCTCCTCATGGAGTTCGGCAAGTGAAGCCCACGTTCGATGTCCGCATCCACTTCAGCTACCGCGCCGTCAACGGTAACGACGTGTACACCTCGCGGCTCGTTCACGGCGTTGCCATGGTCGACCACCGCGACGGCGTACTCATCCTCAGCGGCTGGGAGACGCCCGACTCGTGCTTCCTCCGCCCCATGCAGGCCGTCAAGGACTGGCACTACTGGGAGCGCGTGTCGTGAGGACGCTCGTCGGCTTCGTCATCATCGCTGCGTTCTCGGCCGTCAGTCTCGGCATCGGCCACCTCGCCGTCCCGTTCATGGCCGGCCACCCGGTGCCACTGGTACTGGAGGGCCTGCTGGGGGTGCTCATCATCATGACGGTGGCTACCGTCGGCTTCGCTCTGTTCCTTATGGCCGACTCGCTCGGCGAACTCGTCATCCCTCGCAAGAAGCGGGAGCCCGAGGTCTACTACATCCCACCCATCAGCCCCTACGAGGGGCCGTTCAAGGAGTAAACCATGGCACGCAAGCACAACCTGAAGCGCAACCGCGTCTCGGCCTACGTCGAGAAGAAGGTCATCGCCACCGAGCGGAAGATCGTCCTCAACCCCACCACCAACGAGTACGAGGTCAAGGTCATCGAGACCGTGCAGCAGGGCCGCGCGGTCGGCTCGACCATCAAGGGCCGTGGCAAGCCCAACGTCGTGAACTCCAGCAAGGGAGGGAAGAAGTGAGAAGCCCCATCACCGAAGACGCCGACCGCATCGAGAAGCTGCCTCAGTGGGCGCAGTTGCACATCCTGCGGCTCGTGCAGCAACTGGAGACGGCCGAGGAGGCCCTCCGCAACACGCAGACGCTGGGCGACACCCACACGAAGAAGGGCATCGTCCTCAACCCGTACCGCGACTACCCGCTGCTCCTGCCGAAGGACGCTACGGTCCGCTTCTGGATCGAGCCCGATGTCTTCGCGCTCGACGTGGACATGCGCGCCAACCTGTACAGCCCCGGCATCCCGGCCCTTCACGTCACCGGCTACGGGCAGCGTGCCAGCAGCAGCGTTGTCGTGTACCCGTCGGCCAGCAACACGGTCTTCATCGGAGGTACCAAGTGAGCAAGCGATTCATGCAGGGCCTGTGGCTTGGCGTCACCCTCACGCTGTGGGGCGCTGTTCTCTTCACACACGGTAAGTTCGATCTCCTCGACTTCACCGTGGCCGTGTTTACCCTCATCGGCGGTGTCATCGTCGTGTCCTCGGAGATGCCCTCGTGAAGATCGACGCGCTCACCCCACACAAGTTCCTCGACGGTCCCCTCGCCGGCCGCGAGATGGCCCTGCCCCGTGGCACCGAGGTCTACCCGGTCGGTCCCGTCGGCTGCCCGTTCCTCACGTACGAGTACGCCGGCAAGGACGGCCTCATGGTGCTGCTCGCCAAGCGGCAGTCCAAGCGGTCGGTCCGTCGTCTCGTCATGCGCTACATCGCCACGAAGGGCAAGCACCCGGCCCTCATGGCACTCGGCTGGCGCAAGGTCCCCGTTCGTGGCAAGACCGTGAAGACGGGCAAGGGCGCGGCTGCGCGGGCAGCGAGGGCGGCCGTGAAGTGACGACCATCCAACTGCTCGCCATTCAGAACCCGCCCGGCCGCAAGCACGAGCACGTCCGCGTCTTCGGCTACCGCGTCGGCGACATGAAGCGACGGGTGGTCGAGGTGGCC
>Ga0310813_10001439_pt1 | contig 14283 bp, 14 predicted proteins | sample YN3metagenome_FD_203086 | JGI IMG/M metagenome (GOLD analysis project Ga0310813, IMG submission 203086) | Soil microbial communities from experimental microcosm in Duke University, North Carolina, United States - YN3 | ecosystem: Engineered > Artificial ecosystem > Soil microcosm > Unclassified...
GGTCATGTGTGCGTCGACTCTCTCGAGCGACAGCGCTCACTATACCCCACCGGTTCGTTGATTTCCCACCCGTCAAAACTTGACAACTTCACGACCATTCTGCTTGAATTGCGCGCCCGCCCTTCGGGAGAGTCCTTAGTCAGGTACTCGCCTCAGTGGGTCACGGACCATGCCCCAGCCACAGGATCCGTTTTATGCGGGGCTCGGCCAAGCTGTTCGAATTGGAACAGAGCTGCTGGCCGCGCTGGTTGTCGGCGGTGGGCTGGGCTGGGCGATCGACACATATCTCCTCGGGAGCAGTCCCTGGCTCTTGGTTCTCGGGTTGGTGTTGGGCGCAGCGGCCGGCGTCAGAAATGCGTATCGCATGGCGCAACGGTGGCCGAAATAGTCGAGTGATGGATCGCGAAAGGTTCCATGGAAGAAAGTCCGCTGCATCCGTTTGAACTCCACAATTTTATTCCCATCAGCGTCGGCGGCTTCGATATTTCCATCAACAAAGCCGTGATCATGATGTGGATCGTGGTCGGCCTGATCTCGATCCTCATGATCATGGCCGGCTCTGCCCGCAGGCTCGTCCCGGGCAAATTGCAAAGCCTTGCTGAGATGCTGGTCGATTTTATCCGCGGCATCATACTGGACACGATGGGAAAAGACGGCATGAAGTTTTTCCCCTTGATTGCCACGCTCTTTCTCTTCATTCTGTTTTGCAATCTCATCGGATTGATTCCGGGCTCCTACACGGTGACGAGCCAAATCGTCGTCACGGCGGTGTTTGCGTGCACCGTGTATGCGCTTAGCCTCGTGATGGGCTTTGTCTTGCACGGGGGTAAATTCTTGGGCATTCTCGTGCCGCCTGGAACGCCGGCGTGGCTGTTACCCCTGATGATTCCAATCGAGCTCATCAGTCAACTCGCGCGTCCCATTTCGCTGGCCGTGCGGTTGTTCGCCAACATGACCGCCGGTCACGTCATCTTGGGCGTCTTGTTCGGACTCGCAGTCAGCGGAGGCCTATTGATCGGCTGGCTGCCGTTTGCGTTCACGATCGCGATGAACGGACTGGAAGTCGGCATCGCGTTTATCCAAGCGTACATATTTACCGTGCTCACATGCGTCTACCTGGGCGATGCCTTCCATTTGCATGGGCATGAGGAGCATGCGCATTAACGACAGGTGACGCCGCCGCCGAAAGAGCGGCCGGCCTCAGTTCGCAACGACAGTTCTTTCTAGCCAGAGAGGAGTGGGATACGATGGATTCTGCAGCCGCAGCACTGTTGGGCATGGGACTCGCTGCCGCCGGGTTTGCCGGAGCAGGCGTGGGGATTGGCTACATCTTCGGAAAGATGATTGAAGCGGTGGCGCGTCAGCCGGAGGCAGAAGGCCGCGTCGGCAAATACATGTGGATCGGATTCGCGTTGGTTGAGGCGATCGCACTGTACGGGTTGGTCATTGCCTTCATCATCATGGGCCTCCGGAAGTAATGTGACGATGAATTCGCTTTCACTGCGGCCTGTGAGGTGGGTCAGCGCGTCCCGGGAAATCGATTGCAAGGCAATCGGTGGAGTTCGGCGGGTAAGAAAAATCTCTCGGATGGGCGGGTGAGTCAGGTGGCCATTTCGAGCATCACCGATCTATTCAAACAAGAGAGCGTGAACCATGCCGCAGTTTGAATCACACTTTTTCTCGTCCCTGATCTTTTGGGAAGTGGTGTCCTTCGCCATCCTCTTGTTCGTCCTCTATAAGTTTGCCTTCCCGGGCATTCTGAGCGTGCTCGAGGAACGAGAGAAGAAAATCAAGGACAGTCTGGATCAGGCGGAACGGCATCGCTCCGAGGCGGAACTCAAGCTCAGGGACTACGAAGCCAAGCTCGCCGCGGCCTCACGCGAGGCCGAAGGGATCATGGCGGCGGCCAAAGAGCGGGCGCAGCGTTTAATGGAAGAAAACGAGCAGCGTCTGATCTCGGAGGCCGAACGCATTAAAGGCGATGCCACCCGTGAGATCGATCACGAACGGCGAAAGGCGATTCAGGAGATCAGGACTCAAACGACTGACCTCGCCTTGATGGTGGCCGAGAAGGTCGTGCAGCGGAGCCTGACCGACGCGGATCACCGGCGGTTGGCGGACGAAGCGCTCGACGCGCTGTCCCGAGCTTCACGGTAGTCGGCCGCCCGCCGATCACGCTAGGCGAGGCCGGTTCCTCCCGGCCGGTAACCCTCCAAATCCACGCAGACGAAACGAAACCCCGCATCGCGGAGGCTCGTGGCGATCGAGGAACGGACGCCTGGTCGATTGAGCCTCGCGAACTCGTCCGGAGCGATCTCGATCCTGGCGATGTCGCCGTGATCTCTGACCCGGACGTGCCGGAATCCCTCAGCCCACAAGATCGCTTCCGCCTGCTCGACGCGCCGCAGCTTCTCGACGGTAATGGGCACGCCCCGGGGAATGCGTGAAGACAGACAAGCCGCGGCCGGTTTATCCCACGTCGAAAGACCCAGGTTCTGGGCCGCGGCGCGGACGTCGGCTTTTGTAAACTCCGCTTCCACCAGTGGACTTCGCACCTGCCATTCACGTGCCGCTTTGATGCCAGGCCGGTCATCGCCCAGATCGTCCATATTCGTCCCGTCCAAGATCCATTGCGCGGGACGGGCAGCTCTCAGTTCCTCCATCAACCGATAGAGATCCGTCTTGCAATGAAAGCACCGGCTCGCGTCGTTTTCGACGAAGGCGGGAATCTTGAGCTGATCGGTGTGTACGATTTCATGCCGGGCGCCGATTTCGCCCGCGGCGCGGACGGCGCTCTCCAATTCGGCCGCTGGATAGGTCGGCGACACGGCGGTGATTCCCACGGCCTGCTTCCCGAGTTCATCGTGCGCGATCTTCAGCACCAGCGTGCTGTCGATGCCGCCCGAGAACGCGACGAGCGCAGATTGCAGGTCCGCGACGATGTGACGAAGATGGGCTAGTTTATCGGATAACAGCGACGTCATCGGCGTCCGTTACTGCTTCAGTTTGGCCTTCGCCGCATTGCCGACGACGACAAGCGCGTACCGTTGCGGATTGAGGTACTGCTTGGCGACGCGTTGCACGTCGTCCTTGGTTACCCGGTCGATCCACTTCGGATACTGCGAAAAATATTCGAAGCCCAAACCGTAAAACTCCACTTGCGCCAAGACCTGAGCCAGCTTGGCGGTCGAGTCCAGCCGCAATGGAAAACTTCCCATTAAGAAAGATTTTGCCTCCGAAAGCTCCTGATCGGTGACCGGCGCCTCGCGGATGCTTTTGATTTCGGCCAGTACGCCTTGGATCGCCTGATTGGTGGCCTCCGTGCGTGTCTGAAAGTTGACCCAAAACGAACCCGGCATCAACCGGGCGTCGAAATGGCTCATGATCCCGTAGACCAAGCCTTGTTTGTCGCGAATCGAGTCCATCAGTCGCGAGGAGAATCCGCCGGCGCCGAGAATATAGTTCATCACCGTCACGGCGTAAAAATCCGGATTGTTGCGGCTGATGCCTCCATGGCCGAGTATGACATTGGATTGCGTCAAGTCCTTTTCGATGAGCTGGACCGTCTTTTTATCGACCGGCGCCGCATTCTTCACATTTCTTGAAGGCGGAGCGGGTTTTTTCCACCCGCCGAAATAGGTCTGAACGAGGCCCGTCATTTGGTCCGACGTCACGTCGCCCACGATCGTCAAGATGACCTGACTGGGAGCGTACTCCCGCGTATAGAAGGCGAGGACGTCCGCATGAGTGATCTTGTTGAGCGATTCTTCGGTACCGTTCAATGGCCAGCGGTACGGATGCCCGTGAAAGACGAGCTGGTTGAACGCCTTCATCGCGACATGACCGGGATCGTCATTGTCGCTGGCCATCTCGCCGAGGATTTGCGAACGGATCCGCTCGAACTCGGGTTTATGGAAGGCGGGATGCTGGATGATGTCGGCGAGCAGCGTGAACCCTAGTTCGACGTCCTTCTTCAAAATGCGCACCGAGGCCGTCGTGAAATCTTCCGAGGCCTTCACTTCCAAGGCGCCGCCGACGAAGTCTATTTGTTCCGCCAATTGTTTTGACGAGCGGGACATGGTTCCTTCATCCAGGAGGCTGGCGACCAGATTGGCGAGACCGGCCTTATCCGACGGATCTTGCGCCGAGCCGCTCTTGATGAGCGCGTGGACCTCCACAATCGGCAGAAAGTGCTGTTCGAGCACGAGGACGGTCATGCCGTTTGGCGTGACGAATTTCGTCGGAACGATGTCGGCCGCGTCCACAGGAGAGGTCAAGACCACAGCCATCACCAAGGCGAGCAAGCCCGAGCCGCACACAGCGCGCGACAGTCGTATGAAATGGTTGATTGTGATCATCGCGCCGATGATCATGGTTTTCCCTGAACGGCCGCGGTCGGTGAATCGGGTGGTTTCGCCGTCACCGGAATCAGCGTCCCGACTGTGCGTGCGTCCTCGATCAAATACTGGGCGGCAACGCGCTGCACGTCCTTCGGCGTCACGGCGCGAATCCGCTCGAGGAACTGATCGACCTTCCGCCATCCTGCTCCGACGGATTCCGCCTGACCAAGCAGCATGGCATGCCGAAAATTTGAATCTTGCTCGAAAATTCTGGCGGCTTCCACCTGGTTCTTGGCGCGTTGCAGTTCCTGTTCGGTCGGCGGCTCCGTCTGGAGCCGTTTGATTTCTTTCTGAAGCGCTTCCTCGACGACCTCGACTTTCTGGCCCGGGCTCACGAGCGCGTAAAAATAGAACAGACCAGGGTCGGTCTGCATGAGACCGTATTCCGCGCCGACGGCCAGCGAGAGCTTTTGGTCGTACACGAGGCTTTGGTACAGCCGAGAACTTTTCCCGTGCGAGAGAATGGATTCGAGCACGTCCAAGGCATACGAGTCTTCGCTGACATAATTGGGGACGCGATAGCCCATCATCACGAACGGCACCTGCGCTTCCCGCTTTAACAGAAAGCGCCGCTCCCCCTTCTGCTCCGCCTCCATCGTCGCCACGGGCTTTGGTTCCGGTCCGCGGGGAATGGGCTCAAACAGGTGCTTGATCGTGGGGAGCAATTGGTCCGCCTTGATGTCGCCGACCACCACCAAGGTCGCATTGTTCGGCGAATAGTAAGTGTCATAGTGGCGCTGCAGATCGTCGAGCGTCATCGCATCCAGATCGCCGAACCACCCAATCACTGGCCAATGATAGGGATGGCTGAGATAGGCCTGGGCGAAGAGGGCTTCAACGAGCGCGCCTTGCGGATCGTCCTCCGTGCGCAGCCTGCGTTCCTCCTTCACGACCTCGCGCTCGGTCTTCAGTTCATTCAGGTCCAACATAAGCCCTTGCATGCGATCCGCTTCCATTTCCAGGGCGAGCTGCACACGGTCGGCGGCGAGATTTTCAAAATACGCCGTAAAATCCTGGCTCGTAAAGGCATTGTCCATGCCGCCGTTTTTGCGAATGAGTCGCGAAAAGGAGCCCTTCGGGTACTTGGCCGTGCCCTTGAACATCATGTGCTCGAGCATGTGCGAAAGCCCTGCGCGGCCCATCACCTCGTTGCGAGAGCCGACTTTGTACCACACTTGCACTGTGGCGACCGGCGCTTTTGGGACCTCAACCAAAAGCACCTTCATGCCGTTTGAGAGGACGTGTTCATGAGGTTCGGCACCGAGCACCGCGTCAGCGGAGAAACAGAAGAGCGCGATAAGGATTGCCAGCCAGCAGAGGCGGCTGTGTTGGAAGGGCAGACTGGTCATGATGGATGGTGAGAAACGGACCGATGCATGCTAACAACGTGATTCAATTTGTGTCAAGGTTCGAAACGCACGATCCGGAAGATTCCCCAACTGTCCGCAGGCGCCCAACACATCGCGACCGCGACTTTTTCGAATGAAGACGTCGATGCCGGCGCTTCGCAGGATTGACTGAAATGTGGAGACGTCTTGGTCTGACGGCCGGCGAAATGCGCTGCCGGGAAACGGATTGAACGGGATCAAATTGACCTTGCACCGAATGCCGCGAATGAGTTCAGCCAGGCGCACGGCGTCGGTCTCCCGGTCGTTGACGCCTGCAAGCAAGACATATTCAAATGTCAGTCGCCGGTGCGGCGCCAAGGGATAACGTCGGCAGGCGAGCAGCAAGGTGCTGAGCGGGGCGATGCCGTTGACGGCCGGCATCAGGCGGGCGCGCTGCTCTTCGGTTGTGGCGTTGAGCGAGACGGCGAGGTTCACGCCCAGCGGCGCAATGTCTTTCAGACGTGAGGCCAGGCCCGCCGTTGAGACGGTGATGCGGCGGGGAGACCAGCCCAGTCCCCACTGCTTGTTCGTGAGCCGCGCGATCGCCTCCGAGAGGGCATTGAGATTAGCGAGCGGTTCGCCCATTCCCATGAACACCATGTTCGACAAGCGTTCGCCGGTGTCGAGTTGATCTTGTGCGCTCAACACCTGCTCAACGATCTCATGCGGCTTGACATTCCGCTTCAGGCCCATGGTGCCGGTGAGACAAAAGCCGCAGTCCAGCGTGCAGCCGACCTGTGTGGACACGCACAGCGTGAGCCGCTCTTCGTCAGGGATGAGGACGGCTTCCACCTCAAGTCCGTCCTCGAGCTTCAGGATCAGTTTTCGGGTGTCGTCTGCCGCGCGGAAGACCACGACGTCACGCGTCCTTCGTATACAGGCCCGGGCGTTCAGCTCTTCGCGGTCTCCCAGACTCAGATCCGTCATTTCGGCGATTGTCCGCGCACGCCGCTGATAGATCCACCGAAAGATCTGTCCTGTCCGGTAGCCTGGCCAGCCGAACGACGCGACAAGCGCGGCCATCTCGGGCTCGCTAAGCGAGAGCAAGTTGACCTTCGACGACGATACCGGCGTGTGTGCGCGCTGCATCCAGGCAGCCTATCACATCGTCGTCCTCTGCTGGCAAGGATGGGACGACACTGTTATATATGGTAGAGCGCAGATAGGGTTGTGAGGTTGGAGTCCTGCCTATCGTGATGCGGTGGTGTGCCTGTTGTCTGGTGCTTTTTCTCGGCGGCCTGACCGGGCCTGCTGCCCTCTCAAACGAACCGGATAGCTGTGACCGGCCGGAGGCTTGTTTTCAGTCGGCCGTGCTTCCGAAAGAACGTCTGGGAAAGGGCATGACCAAAGAGCAGGTGTTGACGATTAAGTTCGAGGGCCTGCAACGCTTAATGGATCGGTATCCGGATACCGTGTGGAGTAAGCGGGCTGGAATGCTGTCCGGCGTGCTCTCGATCGATCGGAACCCCGCCGCAGCGATCCCTTTTCTTCGAACCGCGCAGCGCGATTTTCCCGTGCTCGATGATTACATCCGGCTTTGGATTGCGCAGGCACAGTTGAATCTCGGCGAGGCGAAAGACGCCGCAGTGCTGCTTGAAAGTATTCCGACGGCCGTGCCCGACTCGAATATCCTCGCCAAGGCGGCGTACAAAACTGGCCAGGCCTGGTATGAAGCGACGCTTTGTCAGGAGGCCATGGCCTGGTTTACGAAGGCCCTGGCGATGAACGACAAGGACCCGAGTGCTCCGCAGGCCTATCTTCGGCGAGGTGCCTGCCGCCTCCGTGACAATAACCTAGTGGAGGGACGTGACTTGCTTCAGCAGCTGTGGGTTCGGTTTCCCTATGCGCCGGAGGCGAAGGAAGCTGAAACGTTGTTGTCGTCGAATTTGGGTGGAGAGACATGGACCGTCCAGCCCTCCGACCGGCTCACCCGGGCGCAGGCCTTCTTGGGTCAGGCCTATCACGCTGAGGCCATTGACGAACTGAAAAAATTCCTCGCCGCCGATCCGAACTCTTCGCGGCGGGCCGAGGCAAAGCTGAAGCTGGGCATCGCCCAAGTCCGTGTTAAACAATACGATCAGGCGAGGGAAACGTTCGGCGCGTTAGCCAAAGAGGGCGGGCCTGAATCGCATGAGGCGGCGGTATGGCTGGCGCGCGTGTATTTACGGCAGGGACAGGGGGACAAGCTGTTGGAAGCCGCACGAGCGCTGCCCTCAACGTCTTTGTCTGCCGAACAGAAGGGGCAGATCACGCTGTTCGTCGGCATGTGGCTCGAGGACCAAAAACAATACGACGAGGCCATCGCGAAATACCAGCAGGTGGCCAAGCAGGGTGAGCCCGCGGCACAGCGGGCGGAAGGTCAATGGCGGGTGGGATGGACGTATTATCGCACAGCACGCTATCGGGAGGCCGGTGAAAGCTTAAGGGCGCTTGTGGAACAGCATGACGGCGAATTCGAACCTCAGGCGCTTTACTGGATGGCTCGAGCTGGTGATCAGCAGCACCAGGCTGAAGCTCAGGACTATTACAAGAAGCTTTGTCAGCGGCATCGCTTTAGCTATTACTGCCAGCTCGCCCGCGAGCGCATCAAGGATTTGCCCGGCCCGGAATCTCCGCTCGAGTCAAGTATGGTCTCCGCCGAGCCGGGCAAAGATGGAGTGGCCGCCACCGTCTCGCGGGCGGATATTGCCCAGCAGAGCGCATACCGCCGGGCCGTGGAGCTTCATACGATCGGATTAAATGCTGATGCAGCCCATGAAGTCGCCTGGTTGACAGAGCGATACAGCCGGGACCCGGATGCGCTGGTGTCATTGTCGACGATGTTGAATGAGGTCGGCGCCTATCATCAGGCGCTGCGGCTGGCGCGCGCACGGTTCCGTGATCAATTGGAGCGAACGGGAGGGACGTTCGCTCCGTCCCTGTGGAACGCCGCCTATCCGACCGGGCTGCTGCCGACGATCAGGCTCCAGGGAGCCAAAGGCGTTGACCCGTATCTAATCGCCGCCATTATCCGCGAAGAAAGCCAATATGATGTGAAAGCCGTCTCACGCGTGGGGGCCATTGGCCTGATGCAGGTCATGCCGACGACCGCCAACACCGTCGCCCAGCGCGTGGGCCTTCCCACCGTGGGTCGTGAAGATCTCTTCGATCAAGAGACCAACATCCGCATCGGCGTGCGATATGTCGAGCAGTTGCTGGAGCAGTTTTCCGGCAACCTCGTGTATACGATCGCCTCGTACAATGCGGGGCCGCTGGCCGTCGGCAACTGGATCGCCCAGTATCGCGGGCAGGGTCAAGACGAGTTTGTCGAGTTGATTCCGTATCAGGAGACGCGGCAATACGTGAAGAGGGTCTTGCGAGCATACCGTGAATATGTGCGCCTCGGGGGGCTGTCCTGACAGCGTTGACAAGCTGTGGGTAAGTTCCTATAGTGCGCCACAATAGATGGTGGAGGATTCTGGAGACCATACATGGCATTGGACCGATTGGATGCACTGGAGACGCGCATCAAGGACCTTGTGAAGCTCATCCAAGAGTTGAAAAAGCGGAATGCGGGGCTTGAAGACGATCTGCGGTTGACGCGCCAGCGCTTGGCCGATGAAGCCGATTCAAACCGGCGCTGGGCCCGCGAACGAACAGACATCAAAACCCGCATCGAAAAGGTTCTCAGCGATGTCGACGTGTTGGAGGGGTTCGAAGAACGCAAGGAGGTGGCCTTTGACTAAGACGACGGAAGTCGAGATCTACGGCCAACGCTATACGATTAGAGGGGAAGCGGATGAAGCCTATATCCGTCGCCTGGCCGGCTTCGTGGACGGTCAAATGCGGCAGGTCGCCGAGGGAATGAACACCACCACCCCCTCCCGACTCGCGGTCTTGACGGCGCTCAATCTCGCCCATCAGCTTTTCGAAGCGGAGAAAAAACGAGCTCAGGGCGAGGCGGATGTGGAGCGCCGGATGATGTCGCTTATGGAATCGATCGAAGAGCAGGTCCCCACGTCGCTCTTTCGCTGAATGCGCTTGCAAAGGCCGGGAAGCCTTTGCTATCGTGGTGTTGCGGTAGTGGTATTTGCGGAAGCAGGTTCATTGATCGGGACAAGAAGAGGTCAAGCACCAACCGGTAGCAAATCCGGGATACGATTTACGTCGCTGTAAGAATGGATGTGGGTTCGTCGATGCTGGTTCCGTTGAAAGAGTGGAATGTGCCGCAAGCAGTCCTATTACTCCTTGCGACCGTCGCTGCCATCCTAGAAGGAATCACCGAATACGTCGTGGCCGCCGAAGAGGGGTTCCGTGCAGGCACCCGGACGGCCGTATCGGTGTCAGAACCGCTGGGACCGTTTGGATTGCGTCTTGTGCGAGTCAGTCCGCTTCGAGGCGCAGTCGGAGGACAGGTCTGGAGGCAGGCGCGCTCCGCTCTTCCAACAACACGTTCATCCTTCCGAAGTCGTTCTTCGGCCTAGATTCCGGTCGGTCGGTCTCTTCGCTCGCTCCCATCTGCCGTCTTCCCGCTCCGCTACCTCTCAACGTCCTACCGTATTAAGTACGGTGGCGTGGCCTCAAATGTGAAAGGGTCCGTCTTATGTCGACCTCCATGCTCCTGTACATCTTCGTCGGAATCCTGGGCGCGTTGCTAGGCGTCGGCGTCTATGAAGTCTTACGCCGCTCTTCACTGAACGCGAAGCGGGCTCGAGAAGCGGAACAGTCTCGCCAGGCGATTCAGAACGCCCAGCGTGAAGCCGAGAACATCGTGAAAGAGGCGAAGCTCGAAGCAAAGGATCTCATCTTTCAGTCCAAGGCGGAACTGGAGAAGGAACAAAAGGCGAAGCTGGTGGAGCTCGCCACCGCCGAAAAGCGCCTTGTGCAGCGGGAAGAGGCCATCGACAAGCGCATCGGCGCCTTGGATAGACGGGATGCGGAAGGCCAAAAACGTGAACAGGAGCTGATCAAAAAAGAGGAGCGGCTCATCGCCAAAGAGGCGACCTGCGCCAAGGCGGAACGCGAGCATCGCGAGGCGCTGGAACGGGTGGCCGGCATGACGGCCGATGAAGCCAAGAAACAGCTGCTTCAGGAATTGGAGAGCCAGGCCCGCCTCGATGCGGCAGGGATCGCCAAGCGAACGCTGGAAGAGGCTCGGGAAAATGCCGAGCGGGAAGCCAGGGAAATCATTACGACATCAATCCAGCGGGTGGTTCGCGACTATGTGTCGGAATCCACCATCTCCGTCGTGCCCATTCCGAACGATGCCATGAAGGGCCGCATTATCGGCCGTGAGGGCCGCAACATACGCGCGATCGAAGCCGCGACCGGCATCGACCTGATTATCGATGAGACCCCGGAGGCGGTGATCATTTCCGGATTCGACCCGTTGCGGCGGGAAATTGCCAAAGTGTCGCTCGAGCGCTTGATGCACGACGGGCGCATCCATCCGACGCGGATCGAGGAGATCGTCGAAAAAGTCAAGGTGGATATCGACAAGCTGATGTACGAAGAGGCGGAGAAAATTATCTTTGAGCTCGGCCTGTCGGATTTCCATCCTGAGTTGATCAAAGTCTTGGGCCGGCTGAAATACCGGACCAGCTACGGACAGAACAACCTCTACCATGCGCGGGAAGCGTCCTATATTTGCGGCATCATGGCGTCCGAGCTCGGATTGGACGTGCGGCTCGCCCGGCGCGGCGCCTTGCTGCACGACATCGGCAAAGCTGTGAGCCACGAAGAGGAAGGGCCCCATGCGATGCTGGGAGCGGAAATCGCGAAAAAGTACGGCGAGAGCGAAAAGATCGTGAACGCCATCGCCGCGCATCATGAGCAGGTCCCGCCGATCTGTCCCGAATCCGTATTGGTCGCCGCCGCGGAAGCGTTGTCGGCCGCCCGTCCTGGCGCAAGGCGCGAAGCGCTCGAGTCGTACGTGAAACGGCTGGAAAAATTGGAATCGCTCGCGCACGCGCAAAAAGGCGTTCAAAAGGCTTATGCGATTCAGGCCGGAAGGGAAATCCGCGTGATCGTCCGCCAGGAAGACGTGACGGACAGCGAATCATTCCAGCTCTCGAGAGAACTGGCCAAGAAGATTGAACAGGAATTGACATACCCCGGTCAGATCAAGGTGACGGTGATCCGGGAAAGCCGCTACATCGAGTATGCAAAATGAAGGTGTTGTACATTGGGGACATCATGGGAGAGCCCGGTCGGCGCGCCGTTGCCCGGATTGTCCCACGCCTCGTGTCTCAACGGCGCATCGACGTCGTGATCGGTAACGGCGAGAATGCGGCCGGAGGCTTCGGAATCACTCCGGAGCTGGCTGAAGAGCTGTTTGCGGCGGGATTATCGGCGATCACAACCGGGAATCATGCATGGGATAAGAAGGAAATTTTGGATTACTTCCCTCGCGAGCGCCGCTTGCTGAGGCCCGCGAATTATCCGGACGGTGTGCCCGGCCAGGGGAGCGTGATCGTCCAGGCCAAAAGCGGCGAAGAGGTCGCTGTATTACAGTTAATGGGCCGCGCCTATATGCCGACTCTGGACTGTCCCTTCCAGGTTGCTAAACGCGAGCTGGCCCGGTTGAGAAAGCGCGTGGCCTCGGTGCTCGTCGACATGCATGCCGAGGCCACCTCTGAAAAAATGGCTATGGGCCATTATCTCGACGGCGAAGCTACGGCAGTCCTAGGCACGCACACGCACGTGCAAACCGCCGACGACCAGATTTTGCCGCGAGGCACGGCCTATTTGACTGATATCGGGATGACCGGTCCTCTGCACGGCGTCATCGGCGTGAAGAAGGAACTCGCGATCGAAAAGTTTCTCACGGGGATGCCGCGGCGCTTTGAAGTCGCCTCCGGCCCCACGGTATTTTGCGCCGCCCTCGTTGACTTGGACGCGCGGATTGGAAAGGCCCTGTCGATCGAGCGTGTGCGCATTCTCGACTAACGGATGTCCGCCACCAAACAACAGACCCTGTTCCCGCACGCCAGATCGGTGCTGACTGTGTCCCAACTCACCGGCCTTCTGCGCACTTCGATTGAATCCCAGTTTGCAGATCTCTGGCTTGAAGGGGAGGTATCGAACCTTCGCATGCCGGGCTCCGGCCACATCTATTGTACGCTCAAAGACGAATTTAGCCAGATTCGCGCTGTGCTGTTTCGCTCCACTGCCCTGCGGTTGAAGTTCACCGTGCAAGAAGGCATGTGTCTCATTGTGCGCGGCCGGGTAACGGTATATGAGCCACGAGGCGAATATCAGATCGTCCTCGATAGCGTTGAGCCCAAAGGGATGGGGGCATTGCAATTGGCTTTTGAGCAACTCAAGGCGCGCTTGTCCGCCGAAGGCTTATTCGATGAAGCAAAAAAATCGCCGCTGCCGCCCTTTCCCGAGAGGGTTGGCATCGTCACGTCGTCAACGGGTGCCGCAATCCGAGACATACTGTCCGTACTTCACCGCCGGTGGCCCACACTCCATGTGATCGTGGTCCCGGTCCCCGTGCAAGGGGAAGGCGCCGCCCAGCAGATTGCGAAGGCCGTGGCTTGGCTGAACGAAGAGGATCTGGTCGACGTCATGATCGTGGGGCGAGGCGGAGGGTCGATGGAAGACCTTTGGAGTTTCAACGAGGAGGTCGTGGTTCGCGCTGTGGCGGGCTCTAGGATTCCAGTCATCTCCGCGGTCGGCCATGAAACGGACGTCACGCTGACGGATTTTGCCGCCGACCGCCGGGCGCCCACACCGTCGGCTGCGGCGGAAACCGTGGTCCCCGTGCTCGCGGAAGTGGTCGAGCGGTTGCGCGTCTTGACGATACGGGCCACTCACACCATGGGCAGGCAGTGTGTGTTTGAGCAGCGCCGGCTCGAATCCCAGATCGGGAGGCTGGCCCAAGTGCGTCTCCGCATCCGACAGGAATGGCAACGGACACAGGAGGCTGTCGATCGCCTACGGGCGCTGACCAGCGACCGGATTGCGGCGAGCCGCGACCTAGTCCGCCACCGTCAGCGGGAATTGGCCGGCCTGAATCCGGTATTTGTTGTCAAACGCAGCATCGCCATGATCAGCTTTTTGATGCAACGCCTGGAGCGTCAAGTCATGGTCTTGGCGGACGGGCGTAGACGCCGTATCTCGGCGATCGCGGCCCAGCTCACGCATTTGAGTCCGCTGGCGATTCTCGGACGTGGATACAGCATCTTGTCGCGTCTCCGTGATGGCGTCATCTTAAAAAAAGCGGATGAAGTCCAAACCGACGACGAAATCCTCGCCCGATTATCGCAAGGCCAGCTCCACTGTACGGTCAAACGCGTCCTGCCCGATCCCTTGGTGTAAATCACTCGGCAAGGCCGGTATAATGGGCTGTCACCCTTTAAGAAAGGACAGGAACGGCCGTGGGCGGGGTCAAATTCGAACAGGCGATGGCACGGTTGGAAGCGATCGTCGGTGAATTGGAAAAAGGCGACCTGCCTCTCGAGGAATCGTTGAAAATCTTTGAAGAGGGCATTCGCCTGTCCAAAAGTTGC
>Ga0310813_10001441_pt1 | contig 14282 bp, 10 predicted proteins | sample YN3metagenome_FD_203086 | JGI IMG/M metagenome (GOLD analysis project Ga0310813, IMG submission 203086) | Soil microbial communities from experimental microcosm in Duke University, North Carolina, United States - YN3 | ecosystem: Engineered > Artificial ecosystem > Soil microcosm > Unclassified...
GGCGCCGGCTCGACCGGCGGGGGCGCGGCCGGCGCCGTCACGGTGCGGGGCGCGGGCGGCTCGGGGTAGCCGGACGACGCGTGGACCTGGAAGACCAGGTCGGGCGTCCGGCCGAACAGGTTGGCGAACGCGTCCTCGAGCGGCTTGCGGAGCAGCTTCTCGAGCCAGTCGCGGTAGAACGGGTTCGCGGTCGGGACGCGGTAGGCGTTGTCGCCCGCGGGCTCGAGTTCGAGCGAGCGGCACCACGTATCGTAGACTTTCGGCTCGAGTCGCGACTCGAGGAACGAGAGGATCTTTTCCTTGTCCTGGGCCGTGAGCGGCATCATGAAATCATTTTCCGCGGAGGAACGACTGGAAGAGTCCCTTGGACATCACGGTCACGACGACGAACACGGCGACGAGAATGATCCGGTAGACGAACACGGTGAACCACGACGGCCCGCCGATCGGGGCGCGCCGCGCGGGGGCCGCGGTCGCGGTGGCGGTGGCGGTGACGGCCGCCGCCTGGGGGCGCGCCGCGGGCGCCGACGCGACCGGCGCCGAGACCGCGGGCATCGAGCCGTCCTCGGCCATCACGGTGAACGTCGCGATCCCGACCTTCACGCGGTCGCCGGCCTTGAGCGGCTGGGTGTTCTTGATCGGCGTGCCGTTGAGATACGTCCCGTTCTTGCTCTCGAGGTCGCGCACGAAGAACTTCCCGTTCTCGATGTAGAACTTGGTGTGCTCGCGCGAGAGGGTTTTGTCGTCGAGGTAGACCCCGGCCGTCTGCGACCGGCCCACGGTGATGGAACCGGCGACCTTGATCTCCCGCCTCTCTCCCCCGGACTCCAACAGCAGCCGTGCCACAGCGATACCCACCCCTCGGTCGCTAGAGAATCTGAAAGCTTCCCCCTGCTCTCTCGCGACTCGCGCGCGTTTCCCCGACGCGCGCGGAACTACGGTGAAGGCTCGAGTATTCTAGCCCGCGATTCCGGCGAGTCAAATTCTTTGGAGCGCGCGTTGCGCAGCGGCGATCGCGCGCGCGGAATTTTTTCCGGCGCGCCACGCGGCGTTTTCCGGCCGCGCGAAAAAATTTCCGCGCCGCGGCGGCGAAAAACGTCGCGTCGCGGACTCTTCGCGCGCGCTTCCGATTGTTTGACAGCTCGAGCACCGGTGTGATAGAACCTGTTTAACCATTCACGCGAGAACAGCTGGGGCAAAGGAGGAGGGGTTCTCATGAAGGTCGTGGTTCCCATCAAAGACATCCTGCCGAATCCGTACCAGGCCCGGAAGAAGATGGATCGCGAGGCGATCCGCAACCTCGCCGAGGAGATCAAGGCGTCCGGACTCTGGCCCGGATCGCTCCGCGGCCGCATGAAGGGCTCGCACGTCGAGCTCTGCTACGGACACCGCCGCCTCGCCGCGCTCAAGCACCTGGGCTGGGACAAAGTCGAGGTCGAGGTCGACGAGCTCACCGACGAGGAAATGGCGCTGCAGGGCCTCGCCGAGAACTTCCAGCGCGAGGGGCTGAGCGACATCGAGAAGGCGCAGGGCCTCCACACGATGGTCCAGCTCCTCATCAAGCAGAAGGTCAGCGAAAGCGACGCGATGAAGCGCGTCTCGAAGTTCGTCGGCCTCTCGGAGGCGTGGATCCGCGACCTGCTCTCGATGCTGGACATGGAGGGCGCGGTGCAGCGCGCGATCCGCGACCGGAAGATCGCCGGCCGGACGGCGCTCGAGGCCCATCGCTTCGGCGGCAAGCAGATGGTGGCGACCGCGGTCGTCCACAGGCTGCCCGTCCACAAGATCAGCGCGATCGCCAAGAAGGTCCGCTCGATCCCCGACGCCGACGTGCGCGACCACGTCCGCAAGGAAGTCATGAAGGGCAAGCTCGTCGAGCCCGAGCGGGTCGAGGAGAAGGCGCGCAAGATGATGAAGGGGCGCAAGGTGAAGGCGCCCGAGGACCTGGACCGCATCCTGGCCGACTGGACCTATCTCGTGAAGCACTGGAACGAGAAGGCCGACGAGCTGCTCATCTACAAGCGCTTCTTCGCCGGCCGCAACGTCGGGGCGATGAAGGCCGAAGCGACGAAGCTCGTGCGGAAGCTCCAGAAGCTGGCCGAATAACCGGACCGCAACGGACGAGCCCGCAAGGGGGGACACGAGGGAGCCCTTTGCGGGCTTTTCTTTTTGCGCAGCGATCCGGGCGCGCTGCGGGTCATATAGACAAGTGAGGAAGATCGCCGCGGCCCTGACCCTCGTCGTGCTCGCCGGGTGCGCCCGCACGCCGGACCGCACCGACGATTACGTCCCGCCGCCGACCGACGAGCAGCGCCTCGAGCAGACGCTGAAGGCCGCCGAGAAGGGTCCGTCCCCCTGGAGCCCGGCGGTGATCCTTCCGCTCTACCCGGTGATCCTCGTCGCGGACACGACGATCAAGCTCGTCGACGCGACGGTCCGCTGGCTCCGCGGCCTCTTCGGCGGCGGCGAGGAGATGGCTCCGGTGCCGGAGCGCCTCGAGAAGCAGGCGGAGAAGATCCCGAAGAACTGACGCCGAGAGCGGAGCACCACAAAGCGCACAAAGAGGATTTCAAGGGGGCGCTTTGCCGTCGGCAACTTGCGAGCACCCCACTGCCTGGAAGACCTTGAAGCTCTTTGTGTTCTTCGTGTCTTTGGGGTGAGGCCTACGACGATCGGAGGCGCGCATCGCGGAGCGCCGACTGGGCCCGGCGGAGCTTCGCCATCTCCCGCGGATTCCAGCCGAGCGCCTGCGACGCGAGATCGTCCGCGATCGCGAACGCGTCGGCGTCACGGTCCTCGCGGAGCGCGAGGTCGATCGCCGCCGCGCTTTTCTCGGCGCCCTTCACGCGGGCGAGCGCGTCCGGATGGAGGAGCCGGACCTTCGACGCGTCGCCCGGCTCGATCTTGAGGACGCCCGCCGCCGCGACCCGGCCCAGCAGCTCGACGGTCAGCATCGTCGCCGCGTTCATGGCCGCGGCCGTCGTCAGCCCCGCCGCCGCGCTCCACGGCTTCTTCAGGTAGACGCGGTGCAGGTTGTTGGTCGAGTGGACGCCCGCGCCGTTCGCGGCGAAGCGGGGTCTCCGTTTGACGAGGTAGCCGAGCAGGAGGTCGGGCGGCGCCAGCTGCCGGCGCACCGAGTACCACGGCTTCCGGGTCCGGCACTTGTAGTTCCGGTCGAAGCCCTGCCTCGCCCCGGCGGCGATGTAGAGATCGACCGGGCGGCAGCCGCCGGAATAGTCGACCGGGATCGTCAGCAGACGGCACGCCTCGCCGGAAGACTCGAGGGCCGCGGCGTCGCGGCCCGTGAAGATCGAACCGGTCAGCTGCGACGGCTTGGAGAGCGCCGTCGTGACGAAGGCGCGTGGGATGGCCAGCTCGCGCATTCTCAGTTCGGGCAGCAGGAAGTAGTCCTTCTCGCCGGTGACGACGCCGATCAGGACCGACGCGAGGTCCGTGAGCGGGACGAGGGACGGCGTCTCGAGCGCCCGTGCGGCGGCGGGACGGCAGTCGGCGGGGATGCGGGACCAGACCCACGACGGCGCCGAGACGGGCGCCGGGGCCGCCTCGATCAGCCGGTCGAGGTTGCCGAGCTCGCGCGTCTCGTGGAGCCGCAGCACGCCGGGGCCGAGGCCCTCGGCGAGGAGGAGCGCGACCTTGACCATCGCCCCTTCGAACCAGTACTCGTCGAGCGCGATGAGGTTGACGCTCGCGAAGCGCCGCTCCAGCATCGCCAGCAGCGGACGCGTGTAGTTCGTGAAGAGCGCCTCGCGGGGGACGACCATCGCGAGCCGGCCGCCGGGCTTGACGAAGCCCGTTGCCGCCGCGACGAACGGCGCCCAGGCGCTCGCGTCCGCTGTCAGCTCCGCGCCGCACGACCGGGCGACGTCGAGCGCGCGCCGCTTCGACGACTCGGACCGGCCCTGGGTTCGCAGGTAGGGAGGATTCCCGACGACGGCGTCGAACGCGACCTTGCCCAGATTCTCCTGGGCGAACAGGAAGAAGTCGTCCTGGGCGAGTCGGCTCCAGCGGAGGCCGGGGTGGCGCGAGACGAGCGCGCCGCGGGCGCGGGTCACCGCCCGGACGTCGAGTTCCACGCCGGCGATCTGGTCGGAGAGCGCGCGGGGCGACGCGCCGAGCGAGAGCAGCCGGTCGAGGCCGCAGGTGAGGAACGCCCCCTCGCCGCACGAGGGATCGAACACGGTGTCGCCCGGCCCGCGGACCGCCCAGCGGGCAAGCGGCTCGGCCAGCACGGCCGGCGTGTAATAGGCCCCCAGCGCCCGCGCGGTCTCCACCCCATGGCTCCTTCACGGGGAACACGATCCCCGTGAGGGATGCATCGGCGTTTGGAGGCTGCGGACTTGAGTCTACGTGTTGTAAAGCGCCTTGATCTTCGCCTGGTACTCCTCGCTCATGCGCGTGGCGACCCTCATCTTCTCCTCCGGAGAAGCGGGGCCCGCCATGAGCTGCGCCATCGCCGCCTGGAGCTCGAAGCCCATCTGCTGGGCGATCCGTCCCTTCTCCGCGTAGTCGACCGGCGGCGGCGCGACGACCGGATGGACCCGGTGCGGGCCGCGCTCGGGCCGCGGCGCGTCGTCCAGCTCGGGTCGATCGGGCTCCGGAGGGAGGATCTGCCGGAGCACGCGCTCGCAGTCCGGCTTCAGGTCTCCGGAGACGCGGTCGAGGCCGGAGCACACCTCCGCGCGCCACAGGTCGTGGGCGCCGACGTGCTCGAGAAAGCGGACGAGGTTCTGGCCGAGCCGGTGGCCGAGCGCTCCGACGTCGAGGACGTCGAGGATCGCGCCGATCAGCGCATGGCCGGTCTTCTCGTCGGCGGTGAGGAGGGCGAGGTCCGATCGCTCGGGCCGGCTGAACACCGCGGCCAGGAAATCGAGGAAGTGGGGGTCGGCCTGCGTCTTCACGCTCCGGAGCGCGTCGGGCAGGAGCGCGAGGAAGTCCGGCAACGGCCCGAACGCGCGCTCGACCTCCTTCTTCTTCAGCGGAAAGTCCGTGTGGCGGGCCCGTTCCTGGTGGATCTCCAGCGCCTGGGCCCGGACGGCGGGACCGAAACTCGGCCGGAGCGCCGTCTCGAGGAGAAGCCGGAGCAGGCCGGCGTCGGGTTCGTCGGTCTTCTTGTGGATCAGCTGGTGCTCGACGACCTTCAGGAGCTCCAGTCGCCCGGTCGAGTCGGCGTCGGGGAACCGGGAGGGAACGAAGTCGAGCGCGAGCTTGTTCCATTCGAGCTCCTCGGGGATCCCATGGGCCGAGAGCTCCATCCGCCGGACGGCTTTGTCGTAGGGATAGTTCCCCTTCTTGCCGAGGGCGCGGAGCGCGTCGAGCGCCTGGTCGCGCCACCGGGGATGGCCGCCGACCTGCGAGAGCAGCTTGATCATCCCCTCGACGGTGTTGGGCCAGTAGTCGCCTCGCATCCCCTCGATCAGCGCCAGGACGAGGTCCTGGGCGCCGCTCGCTTCCGCCTGCATCGCGGCGATCGTCACGTCGTCGGCGGAATTGAGGACGTTCGCCATCATCTCGTAGTAGCCCACTTCCTTCAGGGTGTCGCGGTCGCGAAGCACCGCGGCCAGCTTCGGGAGGAAGGCGCCCACGGAGCCGAAGGTTTCGGCGATGATTCCCTTCTCCAGCTTGAACGGCCCCTCGCCACGATATTCGCCCTTGGAGCGGTACCAGCGGTGAAGGACCCACCACGCCGCGGCGCGCGTCTTCGCGGGATAGGCGCCGAAGACGACGTTCAGGACGAAGCGGTGGAGCTCTTCGCTCCCGCGCCGTTCCAGCTGGGTCTCGGCGAACCGCAGCATCTCGCCGCGCGTTTCCTCGTCGGCCCGCGCGAACCGCGACGGCACGAAGGTGTCGGGCATCCGGCCGTTTTCCGCGACGGTCGAAAGCCCGTACTGGCTCGTGCGGAATCCTTTGTTCGCGAGGAGGAAATCGCCGAGCTCCTGGGCCGCGTCGGGCGCCAGGTCGGGCGCCTGGAGCAGCGACTGGTAGATGTGCCGGTCTCCTTCGGCCGCGCGGGCGATCCGGAGGACCCATTCGGGCCGCAGCCGGCGGCAGAGGATGCGCACGGCCCGCTCCCGGAGGGACTCGTCCTCGGTGGTTTCGACGATCTCCAACAGGGTCGTCTCGGCTTCGGGCGCGGGCTCCTTGCGCCGGACCAGCGACTCGACGAGCTCCCGCTGCACCTCGAGGGGGCTCTTCTCGACGGTCTCGACGACGGGCTTGATGATGCCGAGCGCGATGAGCTTGTTGCCCGCGGCGATCTTCTGGAGCCCATCGCCCCGGAGCGCCGCCTGGAGGCGGTCGACCTCGCCGAGCACGAGCGCGGCCGGGAACGACAGCTCCGGGTCGGCCGACGCAAGCGCGTCGCGAAGGAGGTCCTTGTGCTCGATGCCGAGAAGTCCCAGCCGAACCGCGGCCTCGACCTTGAAGGTCGACTTCTGAAGCTCCTGGACGATGGGGCGCTCGAGGTCGCGCAGCCGGCCGAACGTGGCCCAGACCCGCCATCCCGTGAGGGCGAGCGCGGCTTCGGCGCGGACGGCGGGATCGCCGGAGTGGAACGTCCCGCAGGCCTCCTTGTGGACGGACCAGTCGTTGAGGCGGAGGCGGGCGAGCTGCGCGAGCGACTCGGTCCGGTCGAACGGCGTCTTCTCCTGGATCGCCTTCGCGGTCGCGAGGTCGTCGCCCGGGGGATGGGGCGGCGCGGACATGCGGGCGAGCGTCTCCTCGTTCCACGGCAGCTGCGGGATCAGCTGGTCCTCGAGCTCGGCGCTCCAGTGCTTCTGGTGGAGGAACCGTTCCAGGAAGCGGAGTTCGTCGACGTGCCGCGCGACGGCGATCGCGTGGCGCTGGTAGATGCGGGAGAAGTTCTCGATCTGGTCGGGATCGAACTCCTTCAGCTGCTTGGGGATCGTGAAGCGGTCGGTGCCCGCGTCCTTGAGCATGCGGGCGGCGCCGTAGAGGCGTTCGTCGACGACGGCGGCGCCGCACGACCGGCAGAACTTCGCGGCGGGGACCCACTTCGCGCACCAGTAGCAGCGGACGTCATGGCGGACCGCCTGGCCGCAGAAGGAGCAGAGGTCGCCGGCCTTCCAGTCGGGAGGCTGGGGCTTGCCGCAGCCCTCGCACCGGGCGCGCATGCTATCTCACCACAGAGACCCGGAGCGCACAGAGAAAGAGCTCCGAAAGGCCTTTCAGAGAGAGCCTCTGTGATCTCGGTGTCTCCGTGGTCAGCACGCTTATCCCCGGGACTTGCGGATGCGCCCCCAGAGCGCGTCCTTCTCGGCCGCGGTCATGGCCTTGAGCTTCTTGGGGACTTCGTCCTTGGAGAGGCCTTCGCGCTTGAGGTGGACGGCGAGGTCGAGCTCCGAGGTCGCGACGAACTCCGCGCCGCACTGGCGGCAGAACTTCCCGGGCCCGCTCGACGAGCACCAGTAGCAGGAGAGGATGGGCTCCGCCTGCTTGCCGCAGGAGACGCAGAGGTCGCCGCTGTTGTAGTCCTTGGGCTGCTTGGTGCGGCAGTGGATGCAGTAGACGGCGTCGGCCGATTCGACGACGACGCCGCCTCCGCCGCCCGCGGAGGGCGCGGCGCCGCCGGCGGCCCACGCGATGACGGCCGCGGCGACGTCCTTGGTGATGCCGGCCACGAGATCCGCCAGGGTGGCCGCGTCGCCGACGGTCTTGAAGTCTTCGCGGCTGTTGATGCCCGCCTTGGCCAGCTTCTTGAGCTGGGCGTCGGACAGGCCCTTGGACTTCAGGATGTTCTTCTCGAGCGTCGTGAACCCTTTGGCGGCCATGGTTCCTCCAATCGTGGCTTTCTAACTCTACTCTGCCGAGAAGAAATCGCCAGCGGGGGGTTACAAAAAAACCGGGCCGCCCTCCCGGAGGGGAGAGCGGCCCGGCGCAGGGTCGATGCGGATCGCGACTACAGCGACTTCTTCGTGAGGTAGAAGTCGAGGCGCTCGACGTTCTGGAGCGCGAGGCGGTCGGCGACTTCCTTCTCGGTCTTGGGCGGCGGGACGATGACCTTGTCGCCGGGCTTCCAGTTGACCGGGCAGGCGACGCCGTTCTTGTCGGCGGTCTGGAGCGCGTCGACGACGCGCAGGACCTCTTCGACGTTCCGGCCGATGTTGAGGGGATAGTAGATCAGGGCGCGGACGACGCGCTTGGGATCGATGACGAAGAGGGCGCGGACGGTGACGGTCGCGGACGCCCCGGGGTGGATCATGCCGTAGAGCTCGCTGACGGCGCGGGTGGAGTCGGCGATGAGAGGATACGGCAGAGTGACGCCGAGGATCTTGCTGAGGTTCTGGTGCCACGCGAGGTGGGAATGGATCGAATCGACCGAGATGCCGATCAGCTTGACGCCGCGCTGCTCGAACTCCTTGTAGCGGCGGCCGAACTCGGTGAGTTCAGTGGAGCAGACCGGCGTGAAGTCGGCCGGGTGCGAGAAGAGGACCACCCACTTCCCTTCCTGCCACGCCGACAGGGTGACTTCACCCTGCGTGGTCTGGGCCGTGAATTCGGGGGCGGGATCGCCGATCCTGGGCAGGGAACGCAGTTCGGACATGGAAATCTCCTTTCAATCCTCCGCTGGGGGCCCGCATTCTAGGCAAACGGCCTCGGCGGAGGTACAAGAAAATGGCGGGCGGCTCCCCGGGGTTCCCATTTGCGCGGCGGACGGGGCCGTTTGAGGAATTCCGTTCCTACCAGGCCAGTTCGAGCCCGGCCATGGCGAGGATGCCGTAGGCCTGCCCTTCGGCATGCTCGCGGTGATCATGATCGAGGAGGTTAAAGGCCTGAACATAAACCCTGCCGTCGGAGTGCCCGGCCTTGAACTGGTAGGCAATGCGGGCATTGACCAGGGAGTACCCATCCACCGGCTTCTTGGTGATGCCGACAGGATCCTGAAAGACGACATGACTTGCAAACGTGATCCAAGTCATCGCGTTCCATCCCGTTCCGCTTTCACCCACCCGGATGCCGGCGTTGCCCTTATGCACCGGCGCGCTCGGATTGCGGTCGTAAGTCTCGCGGTCTTGGCGGATGCTGCAGGCGTAATTCCCGAAAGCGAAGATCGAGGAGGAGACTCGGGCCTCGATGGCGAGTTCGCCTCCGAAAGCGCGATCCTGGTTCACATTATCCGGACCGAAGTCTGTAGTGAGGGGGATGTTGGCGTACTGCACGAGGCGATCGACCAAGTTGTAGTAGAGGCTGAATTCGATCTGGAGATCCCGATGGGGTCGGCCCCAGTATCCCAGTTCGAAGGAGCGCATCTGTTCCGGCTTGAGATCGGGATTTCCCACGATTCGGGCGGCTCCGCCGGAGACAGGCATGTCGAACCAGAGTTCCCGCAGGCTGGGATTTCGATGACCCGTGCCCGCCGTCAGGCGGACGGACTGACCGTAAGACTCCCGCTCCCCGGTCTTTGGATCCCGCTCCGTTTCCGGAGCGAACAGCCAGACGAAGGCAAGTCGAGGGGAATAACTTGTCCCCGAACGAGAATGATGGTCGACGCGAACCCCTCCCGTAACGAAGACATTTTCCGAAAGGGTCCATTCGTCCTGGGCGAACAACCAGCCGAGAGCGGTTTGGTGACGCCCATCCGAGACATCCAGTTCCTCCGTCGCAAAGGTGGCGTAGCGAAAGCCCGTCCCGACGGTCAGGCGATGGTCCAGGTGCGGGCGAACACTCCATTGCAGGTCGATATCCGCGGTGTCTGCAATCACATGGAACGGACTATAGACCTGATTCGGAGAGCCCGTGGCATCGAATCGGGTCCATGAGATCTGAGTCTGCAGCTGTCCGATGCTGTGATTGATTTTGGCATACGGCTCGTAGGCGAAGTTGTCGAACGTCGCCGGAAGCAGCGACGAGAACGTCGGGATCAGGACGTTGAACGATTGGCGGGCGATACCGAACGTTGTCTCGATCCGATGGGTCCTTCCATCGAGCCAAGCCTCCAGTTTCGCCTCCGCGAACACCTTGTTCTTGGCATCATGGGTTGCCGGCTCGAACTCGTTGATGTCGTCGTGGCCCAGCTTCACTTTGAGCGCGAGATCCCCCTCGCGATGGACGTAGATCAGGGTTTCGGTGTTCGACCGGTAACTACCCCCCTGAAAGCACAGCCAAACCTCCTGCGGATTCTGGATCTCCTGGTCGCCGTCCCTGAAGTATTCCATCGGGGAGCGGGTGATGAAATTGACCAGGCCGTGCATGGCGTTGGGACCGTAGAGGAACGATCCTGGTCCCCGAAGGATTTCGACGCGGTCGATCTCGTAGAGGCTGACCGGAAGGGCTTCCCAGACGACGTTGCCCAGAAACTCATTGTAAACTTGGCGCCGGTCGAGGAGCGCCATGACGCCCTGGGACGCCGAAGTGTCGTCATTGTAGCCCCGGAGGCTGACATTCGCTTCCGTCGAGGAGATCCTGGTGATCTCCAGACCCGGGGCGACTCTGAATCCGTCGGAGAGAAATCGGACGCCGAGGGACCGTAGATCCTCGCCGCTCATCACCGTCGTCGTCGCAGACTGTCGCGATAGGAGCACGGGAGTTCCTGTCGTGACTTCGGTGACGGGGGTTTCGATCGGTGGCCGTTCGCGAGGAGGCTCCTGTGCTGCGGCAGTTTGGGCCGTCAGCAGCAACACTGCAGCTGAGGCGAGCGCGCTGATCGCCCTATTCATTGGGTTCATCGTTTGAGGAGCTTTTCCTTGATCCTGGTCCGATCCGGCCAATCCGGGGATGCCACCTTCAGGGCCTGCTCGTAGTCCTCCCAGCCGGTGAGGTCCCTTTGCATCAGTCTTGAGGAGCCCCGGGCGACGAGGGCATCGGGGTCCTTGTCGTCGAGGGCGATGAGTTTCGTGAACGTCTCGACCGCCTCGGGATACTTCTTCAAATCATGAAGCGCGAGACCCTGATGATAGAGCGCCTCCCGGTGGGTCGGGTCGATCGAGAGGATTTTCTCGCAATCCTCCCTGCAGGCGCCGTAATCCGCCTTCCGATACGATCCGCGGGCGCGGTAGTACAGGCACCGGATCCTGAGCTGGAGGGATGCTTCCGCGAGAGAGTTCCCACCCGATTCCGCGAGCATGGCGACGAATTCGTCTTCGTTCGGGCCCGCCTCGGCGAGGGCTTGACCGGCAAGGCGGACGACGTCGTCAGCGGCACCCTCTGCGAGCGCGCTCCTTGCCCTGCGCATGAAGAGGTCCGCTCCCTTCAGTCCCCGTCTCGAAGCTTCCGCGAAGTCCTTGGCAGTGTCGGGGAGCCGAAGCGCGTCGCGGATGATGCCCCTCCAGTACCAGGCGCGAGCAAATCGCGGATCGGCCAGGGCTTTGTCGATCTCCCGGAGAGCATCCGCGAGGGCGCGGGGTTCCTGCTGCCCCATGACAAAAAGGATCTGGCTTCGGACCAGGAAGGATTCGTCGGACTCCCGCGCGCGCCGGGCGACACTCAACGCCTTTTCCAACTGCCCGAGTCGGCGATACATTTTGGCGAGTTCGAGGAGCGGACCCGGGGGATCGGCGGGAGCACCCCGGAGAACGGGCTCGGTGAGACCGATGGCCTTTGCCCATTCGCTGAGGCGGCTCGCCTTGTCGTCGAGCGCCCACGTCTTCTCCGCGACTTCCCGAAGGTATTTCATGGCTGCTTCGACGTGCTCCGTCGCGGGCTTCCGGGCAGGATCGGCGGTTTGCACCTCCTTCAGGGCGAGCAGGACTTCGAGGGGAGCGGCGCCTTCCCGGTAGCGTAGGACGCTTTGAAGGTGCAATGCCCCCGCGTGCCGCGGATTGATCGCGAGCGCTTCCTTCAAAAGTTTCAGCGCCTGATCCTGGCGCGTGGTGGAAGCAAGCTCCACGAAGAGATCCGCATACTCCGGCGGGATCGGCGACTGCGGAGTCAGCTTCCGAAACCTCTCGAAATCCAAGGACGCCTTCTCGACATTGCCCAGTTTCAGGTGGACGAGTCCCCGCAACTCGTAAAGTTCCGAGGGTCGACAGTCGAGACTGTCGGCTCGATCAAGCCAGGCGAGTTTCAGGCCCGGAGAGTTTCTTTCAACGCGGGAAGCGAAATCGAGGGCCGCCTTCCCGAGTTTGAGGTCCCGGTCCTTCTGGTGCTGAAAACGCTCCGACCGCAGCCGCTGGAATGTTTCCTGGAATGCAGGAGAATCGAGCTTCGTTGCCTGATCGGTCAACGTGGCGAGTCCGGATTCGAACTGCGCCTTGAGCAGCCTGGACTGCAATGCGTCCAGATCTTCTGCATTCTTTGCGCGCAGCTGCGCGAGCTTTTCCTCGGCGGCACTGAAATCAAGGAGATCGACATCCTTGTGGAAGGATCCGGTCAGTGCCGAGATCGCCTTGAGGCGATTCTCCCGAGCCCGGGCCTCCTCCTCTCCGCGCTCCTTGTCGTGGGTCAGGACTTCGATTCGCCTGTCCCCTGCGCTTTTATCCTGTTCATCGAGGTCCTTCAGAGCTTGACGGGCGCGCTCGTCGTGGGATGAAGCAATCTCAAGCAGCTGGCGTCGGCGAGCGGGATTTTCTGCGGCCATCGCCGCCAGGTAGGCTCGGCGGGCTTGGACGTAGGGCCACGCAAAGGCTCCCGTTGACGCCAGGAACCCGATCGTCGCGGCGGTCGCCAGGACGCGCCACCGGTGGCGCGCGATCTTCTTGCGCACCCGGTAGAACGTGCCGCGCACCGGGGCCTCGACGGGCTCCGAGCGGAGCCATCGGTCCAGGTCGTCGGCCAGCGCCGCCGCCGTGCCGTAGCGGCCCGCCGGCTTCTTGTCCATCGCCTTCACGATCACCGACTCGAGGTCCTGGGGAAGCGACGGCGCGTGCTTCCGCGGGAACGGGGGCTCGTCGAGCAGGACGTGCTTCAGGATCGCGAGTTCGTTCGGCCCCGAGAACGGCGGCTTGCCGCTGGCCAGCTCGTAGAGCGTCGCGCCCAGCGAGTAGACGTCCGACCGCGCGTCCGTCTCCGTTCCGCGCGCCTGCTCGGGCGGCATGTAGATCGGCGTTCCGATGATCGTGCCCGTCAGGGTCATCCGCGCCGCCGAGTCGGACCGCCGCGCCAGGCCGAAGTCCGTCACATACACGCGGCCGGTCTTGTCGACCATCACGTTCGAGGGCTTGAGATCGCGGTGGATGATCCCCCGCTCGTGGGCGAAGTGCACCGCGCGCGCCGCGTCGCGGATCGCCGCGACCGCCTCCCGCAGCTCCATCTTGCGGCCTTCGAGGCCAGAGCCGTCGATGAGCTGCATCGCCAGGAACACCTGCCCCTCGTACTCGCCGGCATCGAAGATCGGGACGATGTTCGGGTGCTGGAGCGTGGCGGCGAGGCGCGCTTCCTCAAGGAATCGGGTCCGTGCTTCAGCGGGGGCGCCGAGCGGGTCCACGAGCTCCTTGAGCGCCACTTCGCGGGACAGGACCCGGTCCATGGCTCGATAGACCACCCCCATCCCGCCGCGGCCCAGCACCCGAAGCTTGTCGTAGCGAGAAGTCTTGCCGAGCGTCAGTCGACGGGAGCTCTCGTGCTCCTGGACCGACTTCGTGAGCCGGTCTACCCAATCGGCGGGCCAGTTCGGATTCACCCCGTCCTTCCCTCGAAGGGACTCCATCCCTTCCCCTTCGGAACCCGCGGCCGATCGTTTGGAAAAATCAGCCGCCGAACAGCGAATTGAACTCGTCTTCGAGCTGGGAGACGTCGCCGACCGTATCGGCGAGCTCCGCGCGAACGTCCTCCCGGAATCTTTCCTTCACCGTGACCAGGTAGTTGCGGATGTCCGATTCCTGCAGACCGAGCTCCTCGGCGATGTCCGCATAGGTGAGATTCTTCGCGTTGCTCAGTTCATATTTCACGAACGCCAGAAACTGGAGGTCGCGCTTGGTCTCCGAAAAGTGGCGCCGAGCCCGTTCGAGGGCGCCCTTGAAAATCTCGGCCTTCCAGGCCTGGTCGAAGACCTTCTCGGGGGACTCCGCTTGGGGATCCGCCAGCTGCAGAGACGACTCGCCGGCGTCGATCGGGACGATCCGGCGGCCCCCACCCCGCTTCAGGGCGATCCGCAGATCGTTCTGATCCGCCGAATAGCGGCTCAACAGCATCTTGAGATAGGTCCGAAAGCTTGCGCGGTCCGGCGAGTACTTGCGGAGTGCATCGCCTTCGAGGAGTTCCAGGAAGAATCCCTGGGTGAGGTCCTTCGCGTCCTCGTGGGTCTTGCTCCAGGCGCGCCGGACATAGTGGAGGACCGGGTTCCAGTAGCGCGTGCATAGCTACTCCAG
>Ga0310813_10001443_pt1 | contig 14278 bp, 13 predicted proteins | sample YN3metagenome_FD_203086 | JGI IMG/M metagenome (GOLD analysis project Ga0310813, IMG submission 203086) | Soil microbial communities from experimental microcosm in Duke University, North Carolina, United States - YN3 | ecosystem: Engineered > Artificial ecosystem > Soil microcosm > Unclassified...
CGAAAGCGCCGGGCACGTTGAGCCGCAATATCCCCTGCGGCCGGGCGTTGAAGGCGCTGGCGGCGGTGTAGGCTTCCTCCAGCTCATCCAGAATGCGCCGGGCACGGAGCAAAAACGCGCCGCCAATCTCCGTGAGATGCAGCCGCCGGGTCGAGCGGTTGAACAGCGCGGCACCGAGTTCCGTCTCCAGTTCCGTGATCGCCCGCGAGACGGAGCTCGGCTTGACCCCCGCCTCCAGGGCCGCACGAGAAAACCCGCCCAGCTCGGCAGCGCGGACGAAATAGCGAAGCTGGGTCAACCGATCCATTCATACCCCGTGGCGCAAAACTGATTTTCTAATTCCCACGCTACCAGGGCAGAATGAATTGCGGCAAGAGTTCCTCCCGCCCCGCCTCTCAATGAGCGCGCGGCCCCGTCCCAAACCAAGGATGACTTTGATGAGCAAGGCTTGTGCCTGTCTGCCTTTGGCCGCGCCGGATGCGGCCGGATCCGCGCGATGAACATGCCGCTTGTTACCGCCACCGCGCTGCGGCTTGCCGCCGGCTTCGCGATCCTGCTGGGAATGCTCTGGCTCGGCAACCTGGCCGCGCAATATCTGCCGCTGCCGGGGCCGTTGGTCGGCATGGTGCTGCTGTTCGTGTTTCTGACCCTGCACCAAGGCGCAGCTTCACGAGCGGTGATCGCCTGCGGCGAGCATTTCTTGAAGCATTACGCATTTTTCTTCATCCCCGCCGGTGTCGGGGTGATGGCGAACATCCCTCAATTGCGGAGCAGCCTGCTCGGTATCGTGGCCAGCCTGGTGTTGTCCTCCCTGCTCTCCCTCGTCGTCACCGCAATGACCATGCATGTCCTGCTCAACCGGCGCCGCGCCACCTGGAAGGACGCGTCGCTCCATGGATAGGCTGGGTCTCACCGTTTTTTACATAGCCCTGTCGATCGCGGCCTTTGCCTTTGGCAAGGCAGTCAACCGCCGGGCACGGCACCCGGCGGCCAATGCGACGCTCATCGCCATGCTCGTCGTCATCGCCGTGCTGCTGCTCAGCCACCAGAATTATGCCGCCTACATGCGGCATGGCGGTGGCGCGATCGCCTGGCTGCTTGGCCCGGCCACCGTCGCGCTCGGCATTCCCCTCGCCCGGCATGCGAAAACCATGGCGCGGGAGTCCTGGCCGATCGGTGCCGCCATCGTCGCCGGTGCGGTGAGCGCAGCGATTTCCGCGCCGCTCATTTTGAGCGTTCTGGGCGGCAGCAAAATCCTGGCGCTGTCGATGGCGCCCAAAGCGGTGACCACGCCGATCGCCATGCAGATCTCCGCACATATCGGCGGCGTTCCGGCCCTGGCGGCGTTGTTCGCGATCGTCGGCGGCATCATCGTCGCCATCATCGCCGAACCGGTGCTCGCACGGCTCGGCATCACCGATCATCGTGTGTTCGGCCTCACCGCGGGCGTGGCCGGCAGCGGCATCGGCGCGGCCCAGGCGGTCAGCCGCAACCCACAGGCCGGCGCCTACGCGGCGCTCGCCGTCGGGGTGAACGCCATCGTCACCGCCATCCTGGTGCCGGTCTTCTGGTCCTGGCACTGGCTTTAAGAAAGCGCTACTTTTTGTGAACAAAAAGTAGTTTTTTGTTAGTTTGGCCCGTGCCGGTGTCACCGCCCCGGGCCCAGCGTGAACAAAAGTTTTTTGCGCCGCTTTTTTTCAAAAAAGCGGCTTCTTCCTTTTGTTTATGCGGCCGCGCAGGCGGCGCAAACCCCATCTACCTCGATCACCGCATTGCCGGGGCGAAAGCCCTGGCGCTTTGCCGCCTGCTCCAACGCGTGCGCCACCGCATGGTCCTCGATTTCCGCCACCGTGCCGCACATCCGGCAGATCAGGAACTGCGCGGCGTGATGATGGTGGTCGGCTTCCGTGCAGGGGATGAAAGCGTTCAGCTTCTCGATACGATGGATCAGCCTCTGCGTCTGCAGGAAATCCAGCGCACGGTAGATCGTCGCGGGCACGGCGTTACGCCTTGTCTCTTTCAGCTTGTCGAGCAGCTGATAGGCGGTGAGCGGCCCGTCGGCTTCCAGCACCAGGCTCAGCACCGCGCGGCGCAGTTCCGTTAGCTGCGCGCCATTCTCGGCGCAGACGGACGCGGCCTCATCCAGCCGGTGCTGCAGGTCGCGTTTGTCGGTCATCGTGCCCCTCGCAATCCGTGTTTCGTTGGACAGTATATCATATCCTCCCTGCGGTGACAGGCGCCCCGGCGCCGTGCGATTTGTGCGGCGCAACGGGATTTGTCAGGAAATGGCAAGGTATTTTTCATTGCATGCAAATTTTCCACATGATATGCGGGATTTAATGCAGAACTTTTGTTCAGACCAATGAACAAACGGCGGAGAGGAAATGGACGGCACAGCGGAGCCAAGCGCGCCCGTGACGGGGATGACGTTACGAAAAGTTCCCGGCAGCGACATGGTGGTGCCGGCCCTGACACGCGGCTTTGCCATCCTCGACCTCGTCGCGAAAAATCCCGGGCTTGATTTCACCTCGATTCACGGCCGGCTCGGCCTGCCGAAAAGCAGCACGCATAACCTGCTGAGCACGCTCTCAAGGCTTGGCCTCGTGCGCATGCGGCCGGATCGCGGCTTCGTGCTGGGGCTGAAGCTCACGGAGCTCGGCGCGTTCGCCGCCAGCCACCGGTTCGTCGAAGCCGAATCCCTGCCGCTGCTCCGCGCCTTGGCCGGTGAGCTTCAACTCACATGCCATCTGGGCGTCAGCGAGGGGGCTGAGGCGGTCTATCTCTCGAAAATCGACTGCGATCAGCCGATCCGGGTCGACTCCTGGGTCGGGAAACGCTTTTCGCTGCACAGCTCCGCCCTGGGCAAAGTGCTCCTGGCCTGGCTACCCGACGCGGAGCTGCAACAAGCCCTGGCCGCCATCAATTGGGTACAGAACACCCCGTACACGATCACCAGCCCGGCGGCGATGCACGCGCACCTGCAATTGGTCCGCGCCAATGGCTGGGCCACCGACGACGAGGAGAACGTGCCGAACATACGCTGCGTTGCCGCGCCGGTGTTCGACCGGCAGCACAACGTGGTGGCCGCCATCAGCGCCGTCGGCACGATTTTGCAGATCGACCAGGCACGCTTCGAACTGATCGCGCCGCGCCTGGTGGCGGTGGCCAGCGAAATTTCCCACCGCGCCTTCACCGGTTGACGGCGCGGATACAGCCAGGGAACAGCCAGGAAACGAAAGGAATTTTTATGGCGAATGTCGGATTTATCGGTTTGGGCGTGATGGGCAAGCCGATGGCGGGGCATCTGATCGCGGCGGGGCATAAATTGTTCCTGTACACGCCGAGCGGCCCCGCGAAAGAATTGCTGGACCAGGGCGGCACCGCCTGCGCCACGCCGAAAGACGTGGCCGCCCAGGCCGAGATCATCATTCTCATGGTGCCGGACACGCCCCAGGTGGCCGCCGCTCTGTTCGGCGAAAACGGCGTCGCCGAAGGCTTGTCGGCGGGCAAGATCGTCGTCGACATGAGTTCGATCTCACCGATCGAGACCAAGGAATTCGCCCACAAGATCGAAGCCAAGGGCTGCCAGTATCTCGATGCGCCGGTCTCCGGCGGCGATGTCGGCGCCAAAGCCGCCTCGCTCACCATCATGGTCGGCGGCCCGGAAGCGGCCTTCGAAAAGGTCAAGCCGCTGTTTGAGAAGATGGGCAAGAACATCACCCTCGTCGGCGGCAACGGCGACGGCCAGACCACGAAAATCGCCAACCAGATCATCGTCGCCCTGACCATCGAGGCGGTCAGCGAGGCGCTGCTGTTCGCCTCCAAGGCCGGCGCCGACATCACCAAGGTGCGCAAGGCGCTGATGGGCGGGTTCGCGAATTCGCGCATCCTCGAAGTGCATGGCGAGCGCATGATCAACCGGAATTTTGCGCCGGGCTTCCGCATCGCGCTGCATCAGAAAGACCTCAATCTGGCGCTGGAAGGTGCCAGGACGCTGCAGCTCAGCCTGCCCAACACCGCGATCGCACAGCAATTGTTCAGCGCCTGCGCGGCGCAGGGCGGCAGCAACTGGGACCATTCGGCGATGCTGAAGGCCCTGGAGATGCTGGCCAGCCACGAGCTTTCCAGCGCGACCGCCTAACATCCCCCACCCCACAACCAACTGCCGCAGAGGTCGACCCATGCCGTCTTGATGGATGCCTTAGTTTAGGGAGCGAAACAATCATGAAAATATATAAATTCGTCAACCGCGTACCTGGCGGGTTGATGGTGGTGCCATTGTTCATCGGCATCATCATCAACACCTTCTTTCCCCATCTTCTGCAAATCGGTGGCTTCACCCAGGCGCTGAGCGGCGCCGGCTATCCGACGATCCTGGGGATGTATCTGTTCGTCGTCGGCAACAAGATGACGATGCGCGCAGCGCCGCGGATGCTCAAGCGCGGCTTCGGCATCCTCTTCGCCAAGGTCGGGTTCGCGGCCCTCGTCGCCATCACCGTCGGCAAGATTTTCGGAGGCAACCTCTGGGGCTACAGCACGCTGGCCTTGATGGCGGCGCTGAACGATACCAATGGCGGCATGTTCCTGGCGCTGACCAGTGTGATGGGCGACAAGGACGACGCCGGCACCTACGTGCCGCAGAGCATCGAGACCGGCCCGTTCGTGACGATGCTGGTGCTGGTCGGCGCGGGACTGGCGCATATTCCCTGGCTCACCATGGTCTCGGTGATCGCGCCGATCGCCGCCGGCGCCATCCTCGGCAATCTGGACGAAGACCTGCGCAAATTCTTCTCCTCGCAGGAGCCTTTGATCGTGCCCTTCATGGGCTTCACGCTGGGGCAGAACATCAATCTCGAGTCGGTGATCCATTCCGGCCTGCCCGGCATCGCGCTCGGCCTGTTCGTGCTCGTCACCACTGGCGCGGTCTGCATCACGGCGGATCTCCTGCTCGGCGGATCCGGCATTGCCGGGGCGGCCGCCTCCAGCACCGCCGGCAACGCCGCCGCCGTGCCGAAAGCCGTGGCGCTGGCCGATCCGAGCTATGCGGCGGTGGCACCCGCCGCCACCGTGCAGGTCGCGGCTTCGGTGATCGTCACCGCCATCTTGACGCCGATCCTGACTTCCTTTGTTTACAAGACTGTGCATCGCCGCCGTGGCGATATGGCGCTAAATACCGACGACCTGCTGCAGGAGGCGCTCGAGGAGAACCGCTTGCATCAGACTTCATCCTTCCAGGGAGAGACTTCTACATGACCAAGCCAAGCGTTTACGTGACCCGAATGATTCCGGAAGTCTGCATCGACGAGTTGCGCAAGCATTTCGACGTCGACGTGAATTCGGAAGACCGCGCGCTCAGCTATGACGAGCTGAAGCAAAAGGTCCGGGGTAAAAACGCGATCGTGTCCCTGCTCACGGACACGATCGATGGCGGCCTGCTCGACGCCGCCGGCCCGCAATGCAAGATCGTCGCGAACTATGCGGTCGGCTTCAATAATTTCGACCTCAAGGCCGCGACTGAACGTAATGTTATCCTTACCAACACGCCGGGCGTGCTGGACGATGCGACCGCCACCCTCACCTTCACTTTGCTACTCGCCACGGCGCGCCGCATCGCCGAGGCGGATGCCTATGTCCGCGCCGGAAAATGGCGCGGCTGGGCGCCTTTGTTCTTCGTCGGCCTCGATGTCGATCACCGCACACTCGGCATCGCCGGGCTGGGGCGGATCGGCAAGAACGTCGCACGCAAGGCGGCCGGTTTCGACATGAAGATCATCTATAGCGATGTGAACCGCGACCTCGCCTTCGAAAAGGAACACAACGCCCGCTATGTCGACAAGGCGACGCTGCTGAAGGAATCCGACTTCCTTACGCTGCATGTGCCGCTGCTGCCCGAGACGAAGCATTATATCGGCGCGGCGGAACTGAAGCAGATGAAGAAGACCGCTGTCCTCATCAACGCCGCGCGCGGCCCGGTGATCGACGAGAAGGCCCTGGTCGAGGCGCTGCGCGCCAAAACCATCTGGGGCGCCGGTCTGGACGTGTTCGAGGACGAGCCGGCGCTCGCCCCGGGCCTAGCCGAGCTCGATAATGTGGTGATCGTGCCGCATATCGCCTCGGCGACCGCGGAGACGCGCTTCAAGATGGGCGAGATCGCCGTCAACAACGTGATCAAGGTGCTCTCCGGCCAGGCGCCGGACACTTGCGTCAACCCGGACGTGCTGAAGGCCAAAGCCTGATCTGCGAAGCCCTCGCGCTACAGAAAAAGCCGGCGGTGTGCACCGCCGGCTTTTTTTTTGCGCCATTCTCAGGCTCTAGCCCCGAACATGCCGAGTTCACCCCGACATCATTCTTTCGATCATTGCATTTTCCGCGCATTTTCTGCGTTCAGTCAAGGGCGCGAAGCGCCGCCGAAGGCGGTAAACCCTTGACTGAACGCAGAAAATGCGAAGAAGCTCGGGATCGAAGCAATGACGAGTTGGATGCCGATCTGGGATAATCCAAGGTCGTCCGTCTTCAAGCCTCCCCTACACCGCCCGCAACAAGCTCAGCACGGCGGCCAGGCCGGCGAAGCCGGCGCCGGCAAACAGAGACAGCACCGCCCCCTGCGCGCCGGCATGCGCCAGCAGCAGCGCGGCAAGCGCCGCACCGGTCCCTTGGCCGAGGAGACGCGCGGAACTGATCGTGCCGCTCGCCGCACCGCTGCGGGTTCTGGGCGCCGCGGTGAGGATGACGCGGTTATTCGGCGGTTGAAAGAAACCGAAGCCGGCGCCGCACAAAGCCATGCGCAACGCGATGTCCACGATGCCCGGATGCGGCGGCAAAAATCCGAGCAGAACGAGGCCGGCCATCATCGCCGCCAAGCCGAGACAATTCAGGATCGAGGCCGGATAGCGATCGGCCAGACGGCCGGAAATGACGGCTGTTATGGCAACGCTGAGCGGCCATGGCGTGATGAGCAGGCCAGTCGTCGTGACATCGAGCCCAAGATTGCGTTCGAGGAAAAAAGGCAAGGAAACGAACGCCAGCATTTGCGCGGTGAAGGAGCAGATGGACGTGCCGACCGAGAGCCCGAAGACCGGCCGGCGCAGCAAATCCACCGGCAATAAAGGCGCCGGCAATCCCAGCTGCCGGCGGACCGCCCAGACGAGGGCGCCGCAACCGACGCCGATCTGCGCCACCCTCGTCGGCCACCCGGTGGGGTGGCTGAAGCTTTGGATGGTGACGATCAACATGCCGAAGGCGATCGCCGTCAGCAGGGCGCTTGGAATGTCGAACCGCTGTTTCGCATGATCGCTCTCGGGCAAATTGCGCCACCCGATGGCAAAGGCAACGATTCCGAGCGGCAGGTTGATGAGGAACAACCATTGCCATGAGGCGAAAGCAAGCATGATGCCGGCGAAACTGGGGCCGATCGTCGAGGCAATGGCCACCGCCATCGAATTCAGGCCGACCCCTTTGCCAAGATTCGCCTGCGGAAAAATATAGCGGATCAGCGCGGTGTTCGTGCTGCTGATGCCGGCGGCGCCAACCCCTTGTAAAATGCGCGCCACGGTCAGCATGGCAATCGAATGGGACAACACGCAGGCAAGAGACGCTGCCGTGAAAATGGCAATGCCCGAAAGATAAACGCGCCGGTAGCCGAAAATTTCGCCCAGCTTTGACAACGGCAACAGCAGCACGACCATGGCCAGTTGGTAGGCGCTGACGATCGCAATCGAATCCGTGGGCGTGGCGCGAAAATCCCGGGAGATCGTCGGCAGCGCGACATTGGCGATCGTCGCGTCCATCGTCGCCAGCGTCACCGTGCTCATAACGGCGGCAAAGGCCCAATAACGTTGTGGCGCCGCCAGGCCATCCACCTGAACCAGTCTCGTGGCTGCAGGATGCGAAAGAGAATCCCCGCCGGAGGCGCTGCCGCTGTCATCCTTCATAACGGTTCGGCTTAGGGTTCCACCTGTTGCCCGGCAAGCGCAAAACGCCGGGAAACGGGCATGCGAAATTGCCGCCCCGGCCAGTCAGGTCCGCCCCCGCGCATGATCATTTTCATTTATCGGGCGCCCTCTTTGTGCTAGGCCCGACTTGATCGGGACCAAAAATCGCATCGCCCCCTACCCCGGCCCACCTGCATTCGACCATGCTTCTTCTGCCGATTCCGGTCCGGAAACCGTTGCGGCGGGGCCGTCTATGCTGAGTTATGCCGCCTAGGAATGAAAACAGCGGGAGATCGGAATGCTCCAGACAAGGCGTCGGATTTTATTGGTCCTCACCGGGCTTGGTGGCGGCCTGATGCTCATGAGCGCACCCGCGTTGGCCGCGTCCGCGCGGGACATCGATGCAGAGACGAATAAGGCGCTTGACCTGCTTTATTCGACGCAGCCCAGGGCGCGCAACCTCGCAAGCCGCGCGACGGCCATTCTGGTGTTTCCGAAGATCATCAAAGCCGGGCTGATCATTGGTGGCCAGAGCGGCGACGGCGCGCTGCGCGTCAACGGCACCACCGTCGGCTATTACAACATCTCGGCGGCCTCGTTCGGCCTGCAGGCTGGGGGGCAGAGATTCAGCTACGCCTTGTTCTTCATGAATGAAGCCGCGCTCCAATATCTTCAGAAGAGCAACGGCTGGGCAATCGGCTCCGGTCCCAGCGTGGTCGTGCTCGATAAGGGCGCCGCTGCCGACCTGACAAGCACAACCTTGACGCACGACGTGTACGCAATTCCGTTCGGCGAGCACGGCCTAATGGCCGGCATCGGGCTTGAAGGGTCGAAGATCACCCAGATCCATCCGGGGCCCTAGGCTGCAACCCGCCGTCTCGGGCATCGGCATTTTCACGTCTGGAACCTGTTTCGCGCCGGCCCTATAATAGCCGCTCGAGACGTTCGTTGCAGAAGCAATCCATCCGTGGCCCGAGACTTATTTTTGCGCCGGCACAGCGCAGCCCCAACTCCTGATGCGTGACATCCTGGCCGGGTTTTCAGTCGGCGGGCTGCTGCTGCCTTCGGCCATCGCCTATGCCGCCATTGCCGGTCTGCCGCCCGCACCGGCGCTGATCGCCACATTGGTCGGCCTGGGCATCTATGCCGCCTGCGGTCGCAGCCGGTTCGCCATGGTCGCGCCCACCTCGTCTTCCGCAGCGATCCTGGGCGCCGTGCTCATCTCGCTGCATGGCCGGTCCATGCAGCCCGAAGCCATCGCCGCCGCCGCGGTCCTCGCCACCGCGGGGTTCTTCCTCATCGCCGGAATCGCGCGGGCCGGCGGACTGGCCAGCTTCATTTCCCGTCCGGTGCTGCACGGATTCAGCTTCGGCATCGCCGTCGTCATCACGGTGAAGCAGCTGCCGGCGATCCTCGGCGTGGAACCGAACACGCCGGCAACGCTGCCGCTGCTCTGGCACCTGCTTCTAGCGCTGCCGCATTGGCATCCCGCCCCCCTTCTGCTCGGCGCGGCCGCTCTGGGCATCTTGGCCGTGCTGCGCCGCCACCCCGCCATACCGGCGCAAGTTCTGGTGCTGGCCGCCGGCATCTTGCTCTCGGCCTGCGTCGATTTGCGCGCCTGGCATGTGGGGCTGGTCGGCCACATCGCGTTCGCCTTGCCCCATTTTGCCGTGCCGTCCTTGTCAGCCGCCGACTGGACCGGCGTCGTGAACGTCGCCCTGCCGCTTTTCATCATTTTGTTCGCGGAATCCTGGAGTTCGATCCGCGGCCTCGCATTGCGGCATGGCGACCAGGTCAGCACCAACCGGGAATTGATCGCACTGGGCTGCGCCAATCTCGGGGCCGGGCTGTTGCAAGGCATGCCGGTCGGCGCCGGATTCTCCGCCTCCTCGGCAGCGGAGGCGGCCGGCGCCAGGAGCCGCCTGGCCGGGCTCGCCGCCATGGGTCTCATTTTGCTCCTCACGCTGTGGGGGCGCGGCCTCATCGCTTTGTTGCCGACGCCGGTGCTGAGCGCGGTGGTCGTCGCCTCGCTGTTTCACGCGCTCGACCTCTCCCCCCTGCTCCGCCTCTGGCGCATCGACCGCGACCAATATGTCGCCACCACCGCGGTCGCCGGCGTGCTGGTTCTGGGCGTGATGAACGGTATGCTGATCGCCGTGGGGTTCTCGCTGCTGGCGCTGCTGCAGCGTTTCTCCGCGGCGCGGATCACCGAACTCGGCCAACTCGGCGACAGCCATGATTTCGCCGACCTCACGCGCAACCCCGATGCGCGCACGGACCCGGACATTTCGATCCTGCGCCCGGCCGAGCCCCTGTTCTTCGCCAATGCCGAAGAGATTTTCACGACCATCGCCGCGCGCACCGGTGGGAAGAACCGCATCGTCATCCTGTCATTGGAGGAAAGCCCCGATCTCGACAGTACCGCGCTGGACACGCTGACCGATTTCGATGCCCGGCTCTCCTGCGACGGCGGGGTTCTGCTGCTCGCCCGGATCAAAGACCATATTCGCGACGAGTTGCACCGCGTCGGCGCCGCCGACCTGGCCGACCGCCGCAGTTATCACAGCGTCGCCGATGCGTTTGCGGCGGCGCAGGCGAGGAAATAAAAAGGATAAGGCTACTTTTTGTGAACAAAAAGTAGCAAAAAAACTTTATTTTTCTGGGTCTCAAGCTGCGTCGGCGTCAACGCCCATAGCCCAGCGTAATAAAAATTTTTGCGCCGCTTTTTTCAAAAAGCGGCTACTTTCTTACTGCAGCGTACGGTGCAAGCGGTGCGTGTCAAAACCCAGCGCGCGGGCCCGCGCCACGAGCAATTCCTGCAGCTCCGATCCAGGCACCGCCTCGCGTGTCAGAAGCCATAAATATTTTCCGGATGGCTCGCCGACGACCGCCCACTCATACGCGTCGTCATGGTCCAGCACCCAGTAATGCCCCCAGAAGAGCGGCCCGAAAAAGCTTACGCGCAATTTGGCATTGCCCGATCCGGGGACGATTTTGGCGCGTCCGGTCGCGACCCGCACGCGACCGCCAGGACTGCCCCGGCGTGCGGTGTTCACGATCCCGATCAGCCCGTCCGGACGCTGAAAATATTCGGCCGTCACCGCCTCGCAGTGCCATTCGAAGCGGTTATCGTAGCGGGCAAACTCATACCAGCGGCCAAGATAACGCGGCAGGTCGACCGGCTTCAGCGGTTCCGGCACCACCGGGTTGCCGACGCGCTGCGCCGTCGCCTTGCCGGCCAGAAGCAGGCTCGCGACCACCACCGCCAACCCCGGCAGCGCCAGGCGCGCCAACGCCGTGCTCCGGCTTTTGCCCTGCCCTGTGATGTGCATGAAAGCAGATTGCGCGCGGGGCGCCGGAAACTCAATGAATAAGGAAGCAAGCAGCCGCTTTTTGAAAAAAGCGGCGCAAAAACTTTTGTTTACGCTGGGCGGAGGGGCTGAAGGTTCCGGCGGTGCGTAGCACCGTTGGAATAGCCCCGGAGGGCATGGGCGTTGGCGCCGACACAGCCTGAGGCCCAGCATAACAAAGTTTTTTTGCTACTTTTTGTTCACAAAAAGTAGCGCTTCCTTCCTTACTTTCCCCTACGCGGTGGCGTTCGCCATGCGCCGGTCCTCCAGCGCCGAGAGCGCCCAGATGACGAGGCCGCCCAGCGTCAGGGCGAAGCCGACCCAGCCGGCCGACTGCCAGCCGAACCCGGCGCCGATCGCCATGCCGGCGAGCCAGGGCCCCAGCGCATTGGCGGTGTTGAAGGCGCTGTGGTTGAGCGCCGCCGCCAGGGTCTGGGCATGCTCCGCCACCTCCATGAGCCGCGCCTGCAGCGGCGTCGCCAGCCCGCCGCCGCCGCCGACCAGAAACACCACGAGGGCCATCGACCACACCGAGTGCAACGCGAACGGATACAGCGCCAGCGCCACGGCGGTCCAAATCAGCACCCCGGCCACGGTCGGCATCAGCGCCTTGTCGGCGAACCAGGCACTGATGAGGTTGCCGGCCGTAAGGCCGACGCCGAACACCGCGAGCATGATCGGCACGACCGCCGGGGCGGCATGGGTCACATCCATCAACGTCGAGGCCAGATAGGTGTACACCGCGAACATGCCGCCGAAGCCGATGGCGCCCATGCCCAGCGCCAGCCATACCTGCCGGTGCTTCAGCGCGTGCAGCTCGCGCAGCGGGCTGGCATGCCTGGACGGTTTGTCGGCCGGCACCAGGGCATAAACCAGCCCGGCGGTGGTCAAGGCCAGCACCGCCACCAGAGCAAAGGCCCAGCGCCAGCCCACAAGCTGGCCGATGACGTTGGCCGCCGGCACACCAAAAATGGTGGCGATGGTCAGCCCCAACAGCACGCGCGAGATCGCCTGGGCACGGCGTTCAGGCGGCACCAGCGAGGCCGCGACCAGCGCCGCAACGCCGAAATAGGCGCCATGCGGCAGCCCGGAGAGGAAGCGGAAAAACAGCATCCAATGATAGTCGGAGGCAAAGGCGGTCAGCCCGTTCGCCACGGCGAAACAGCCCATCAGCCCGATCAGCACAATGCGGCGCGACAGCCGCGCCGCGGCAATCGCCAGAACCGGCGCGCCGACCACGACGCCCAGCGCGTAGGCGCTGATCACATGCCCCGCATCGGGCACGCTGATATGCAGGCCGGGCGCAAAATACGGCACCAGCCCCATGGTGCCGAATTCCGTGGTGCCGATCGCAAAGCCACCCATCGCCAGGGCGAACAAAGCGAGCCCCACATGGCCATCGCGGCCCTGCTGCCCCTGTTGATTAGAATCCACTTCAACCTCGTCAGTCTTGAATAGTTTGTGCAGCGCACAAATGGCTTGGGATCCAAAATCATTCAAGTAGATAGATCTGATATGATATATCTATATTACGTATAAAAAAATATCTGCCCGATCCCGGGTTTTAGTTCGCAACCCCTTGTTCGCGCTTCCGAAATTTACACATATGCGGCACAACGCAGCCATGAGCCACGACCCGGTCCAAGCCGAGCTGATCGCCGTTCTGGTCGCCGTCACCCATGGCGATCCGCGCGTGCTCACCATCGAATCGGGCACGGCCCTACCGTCCGGCCAGCTCGAGACTGGGCATCGCTCGCTGCAGACGGGGCTGCGTGCCTGGGTGGAACGGCAGACGCATCATCCGCTCGGCTATGTCGAACAGCTCTACACCTTCACCGATCAGCAACGCCCGCACGGCTTGCGCAGTATTTCCATCAGCTATCTGGGACTCAGCCGCGAAGGTGCGACGACCGATCCGGACACCGCCTGGTGCAGCTGGTATATTTATTTTCCCTGGGAAGACCGGCGGCGGCCGACATCGTTGATCAACCGGGTGATCATGCCCCGGCTGGCCGACTGGAGCGGCGACAACACTGCCCGGCGGCTCCGTGTCGCCAGCCTGTTCGGCCAGGAGGGGCGGTTGTGGAACGAGGAGCTGGTGCTGCAGCGCTACGAGCTGCTCTACGAGGCCGGTCTGGTGCAGGAAGCGATCCGCGCCCGGCCCAGCCTGCCCGCGGACCCGCTGCCGGGGTCGGCGATGAATCATGACCATCGCCGCATTCTCGCCACGGCCATCGCCCGGCTGCGCGCCAAAATCAAATACCGGCCGGTCGTGTTCGAGCTGCTGCCCAGCACCTTCACCATGCTGGAACTGCAGCAGGCCATTGAGGCGCTGGCCGGCCAAACCCTGCACAAGCCGAATTTCCGCCGGCTGATCGAACAGCAGGATCTGGTGGAAGAAACCGGCCAGGTCTCCGCCGGCCTCGCCGGGCGGCCCGCCAAACTGTTCCGCTTCCGGCCCTCGGTGCTGGAAGAACGGGAATTCTCGGGCACCAAGCTACCCCTTATCCGATAGTTCACTTGCCTACTTATACTCAATATGAGTATAACGAGCGGCGTAAATTATACTCAGTTTGAGTATAAAGGAGCCCAGATGCCCTTCGATCCGATTTATCAGCGTGTCAGCCACGTCATCCCGCCCGCGGAGTGGGCGACGATGGAGGCGGATGTGCAAGCCATCCAGGAGCTCAAGCGCGCGCGCCGCGCGGTGATCCTCGCGCACAACTACCAGACCCCGGAGATTTTCCACGGCGTGGCCGACATTGTCGGCGACAGCCTGGCCTTGGCGCGCGAGGCGGTGAAGGTCGACGCCGACGTGATCGTGCTGGCCGGCGTGCATTTCATGGCCGAGACCGCCAAGCTGCTGAACCCGGGCAAGACCGTGCTGATCCCGGACGCCAAGGCCGGCTGCTCGCTCGCGGAATCCATCACCCCGGCGGACATCGCGCTGCTGCGCGCCGCCCATCCCGGCGTGCCGGTGGTGGCCTATGTGAACAC
>Ga0310813_10001445_pt1 | contig 14267 bp, 13 predicted proteins | sample YN3metagenome_FD_203086 | JGI IMG/M metagenome (GOLD analysis project Ga0310813, IMG submission 203086) | Soil microbial communities from experimental microcosm in Duke University, North Carolina, United States - YN3 | ecosystem: Engineered > Artificial ecosystem > Soil microcosm > Unclassified...
CATCATGGATGCCTTCGGCGACCGCTTCGTGCACGCGGACTGCCTCGCCCACACGTACAAGGACGCGCAGCTCAAGTACGAGTGGGACCTGACGGGCCGCCAGTCCAACTTCGCGGAGTTCGTCCTCAACCCCGACCGCGTCAAGCAGGGCGCGATCGGCTGGGGCTGCTGGACGGCGCACTCCGAGTACAACGACAAGGAGCCTTATCAGGAGCAGCTCATCGGACAGGAGAAGAAGTAACCTCGCAAGCGATCCCCACCCCGTCCGCGGCCGCGCGCCGCGGACGGGGTTTTCTTTTTCCTTGAAGTCACCCCATCGAAATGCGTAATAACAGCTATCCGCTTTCTTTATTGCTGAGGTCCACTAATGAGCCACCTCTACGGCATCGGCGCCACCGAGAAACCCTTCGTCGACTCCGCGACCGCCATCGCCAAGGATGTCGCCGGCCCCGCGGCGGTCGACGTCGACGCGAAGGCCCGCTTCCCCAAGGAGGCCGTCTCGGCGTTCCAGGCCCAGGGGCTGGCCGGCCTCACGCTCGGACCCGAGGTCGGCGGCAAGGGCCAGGGGCCGCGCGCGTTCTGCGCCGTCGTCGAGGAGCTCGCCATGGCGTGCCCCTCGACCGCGATGGTCTACACGATGCACGTCTCCGCCACGATGGCGATCGCGGCGTCGAAGACGCTCGGCAACCGCGCCGCTGTCCTCAAGGACATCGCGGCGGGGAAACACCTTACGACCCTCTCGCTCTCGGAGAAGGGCTCGCGGTCGATCTTCTGGATCCCGGTGTCGAAGCTGAACGGCGACACGACCAGCGCGCAGAAGTCCTGGGTCACGTCCGCCGGAAACGCCGACTCCTACGTCTCCAGCGCCGGCCTTCCCAACGCCAAGTCGCCCCTGGAGTCGCTGCTCTACCTCGTGGACCGCAAGGCGCCGGGCATCAAGATCGTCGCCCCGTTCCAGGGGCTCGGCCTGCGCGGCAACGACTCCGCGCCCGTGTCGCTGGAGAACGTCAAGGTGAGCAAGGAGGCGCTGGTCTGCGCCGCGGGCGAAGGCCTGGGCGTCATGCTCCAGGTCATCCTGCCCTGGTTCGCGATCGGCACCGCGGCGGTCGGCCACGGCATCTGCCGCGCCGCGATCGGCGCCACGACGGGCCACCTCGGCAGCGCCGGCTTCGAGTTCAACAACAGCAAGCTCCGCGACCTCCCGAACCTGCGCTCGCGCCTGGCCCAGATGATGGTCCGCACCGAGCAATCCCGCGCCCTCCTGGGCTACACGCTCGGCCTCATGGAGAAGCCCATCGACGCGACGCCGCTCTACGTCCTCCAGTCGCGCCTCTCCGCCATCCAGGCCGCCGTCGACGTCACCGACCTGGCCATGAAGACCTGCGGCGGCGCGGCGTTCTCGAGCCACCTGGGCATCGAGCGGATGTTCCGCGACGCCCGCGCGGGCTGGGTCATGGCGCCCACCGTCGACCACCTGGAGGACCTCGTCGGAAAAGCGCTGACCGGGCTGCCTTTGCTATAATCCGGCCCCATGAGCGATCCCACGATCCTCGTCGGCGCCGTCGCCTACGACCCGAAGGCCGTCACGATCTGGGAAGGCATCCGCGAGCACTTCGCGGAGCAGGGCGTGGCGATGGACTTCGTCCTCTTCTCAAACTACGAACGGCAGGTGGAGTCGCTCCTGCAGGGCCACATCGACATCGCCTGGAACACGCCGCTGGCGCACGCCCGCGTCCGGAGGCGGACGAGGAACCAGTCGATTTCGCTCGGCATGCGCGACTCCGACCGGGACTTCCGCGCGAAGATCGTCGCGCGGCGCGGCGCCGGGGTCACGTCGATCCAGGCCCTCCCGGGCCGCACCCTGGCGGTGGGCAGCCGCGATTCCACCCAGGCGCGCATCCTGCCCCTCCAGTTCCTCCGTCAGGCGGGCGTCGACCTGTCGAAGGTCACGCTGCTGCCCTTCGACACCGACGTCGGCAAGCACGGCGACACGGGCATGAGCGAGCTCGAGGTCCTCAAGGCGCTGCACGACGGCCGGGCCGACGCGGGCGCGGTGGGCGACCTCATCTGGGTGACCGAGCAGGCGGCGGGACGCGTGGACGCCGCGAAGGTCGAAGTGCTCTGGACCACGCCGCCCTTCGACCATTGCATGTTCGACGCCGCCCCGGGCGCGCCGAAGGAGAAGCTCGACCGCTTCCAGAAGGGACTCTTCTCCATGAAGTGGGAGAACCCCAAGCACCGTCGCGTGCTGGAGCTCGAGGGCCTCAAGCAGTGGATGCCACCCCGCGAAGAGGGGTACGCGAGCCTCCACGAGGCGCTCGACCTGGACGAAAAGAAGTGACCTGATGTCGGCCCCGATGTCGGTCGTCGCGGTGGACGGCGGCGAGCTCCCCCTGGGAGGCGGACTCCTCGCGCTGCTCCGTCCCGCCCTCGCGCTCCTCCCGCCCGGAGGTCAGCTCGCCCTGAGCTCCTCCGCGCCCTCCGTCGCGCAGGACCTCCCGGCCTGGTGCCGCGTGGAACGCCACGACTACCTGGGCGCCGACCCGCTGCCCGAGGGCCGCACGAGCCACCGGATCGCGCGCGGTTCCCTCGGGGTGGCCCGCGCCCCGGAGGACGGCGGCCTCGCCCTGCCCGAGCGGGCCGATCCCGCAACGGGTTTCGCGCCCCGCGGCGCTGCGGTCGAGCCCGGCGGCCCCGTCTACCCCTTCACGCTGGTGGAACGCGACCACGTGATCCCGCCCGAGGTCGGCATGCTCTACGAGCAGGCGGTCTCGTCGCAATGGGTCGCGGCGCGCGACATCCCGTGGGACACCGTCAAGCCCCTCCCGCCGGCGCTGGAGCAGGCGCTCGGCCAGACGATGACGTTCCTCGCCGAGAACGAGCTCTCGGCGCTCTACGTGCCGGCGACCTTCCTGCCGCGGATCCACCCCGCGTACGCCGAAGTGGCGATGTTCCTGGCGACCCAGCTCCACGACGAGTCCCGCCACATCGAGGTCTTCCTCCGCCGCGCCCGTGCGGGCGGCGGCCGCCTGGGCGTCTCGTCGGTGACGACGTCGCAGTCCCTGCTGTCGCTGCTCGAGCTGAACGACTTCACCGAGGCGGCGTTCCTGCTCTCGGTCCTGGGCGAGGGCACCTTCCTCGACCTGCTCAAGTTCGTCGAACGCTTCGCGCCCGACGAGGCGACCCTGCTGCTGACCCAGAAGGCGCGCGTGGACGAGACGCGCCACGTCCACTTCGGCCTGGCGCACGTCCGCCACGCCCTCGGCCACGACCCCTCGCTCTACGGCCGGCTCGAGGCCGCCGTGCGGAAGCGCGCCGCCACGATGGCGTCGGCGGCGGGCGTGCCCGCGCCGCTCGCGGACGCCCTCACGATCCTGGCGGCCGGGGGCGGCGATCCGCGCGGCGTCCGCAAGGGCCACGAGGCGTTCCGCGAGCTGCTCGAGACGATGCACGAGAACCGGATCCGCAGGCTCGAGCACGCCGGCTTCAGCCCGGAGCAGGCCAAGATGCTCTCAGACCTCCACACGCCCAACTTCATGTGACGTCAGGGAATAGAGTTTCTGACCTTCGCCGTTCTAATAGACTCGAGAGGAGAACGACCCATGAAAGTCGCGATGATGATCGCGGTGGCGCTGGCGGCCTTCGCTCCGGCGGCGGACCTCAAGCTGGGCGAGCCCGTGCCGGACGTCGCGCTGGGCAAGGACCGCCTGGCGGCCCTGACAAAGGAGGGCAAGGTCGTGGCGGTGTACTTCTGGTCCTGCGACTGCCCCTACGGCCCGCCCAACTACCCGAACATCAAGGCCGCGACGGACAAGTTCGCCGACAACGCCAAGGTGAAGATCTACGTCGTGTCGTCCTCCGGCGAGCCCGCGGACAAGGGCGAGAGTTGGGCGAAGGACAGCGCCCTGAAAGGCACCTTCGTGTTCGACGAGGGCAAGGCGATCGCGAAGCACTTCGCGCCCCGGAAGGTCAACGCGACGTTCGTGATCGACGCCAAGGGTAACCTGGCTTACCGCGGCGGCATCGCCACCGACAAGACAAACCTGCTGATCGACGCGATCAACGCCGTCCTCGAGGGCAAAACGCTGCCCGCGAGCGACCAGAAGTTCGAGGGCTGCGGGATAAAGTCCTAGCGCGCCGGGATTGATCGGCGGCGCCCCCTAAGGTATGGTGGTGCCCGGCCGGACGGCCCCCGAAGGGGCGCGGACGACACGACAAAGGAGAATTCTGGATGAGCAACGTGGCGGCGGTGACGGATCAGAACTGGGATGCGGAGGTGGCCAAGTCTCCGCTTCCCGTCCTCGTGGACTTCCATGCGACCTGGTGCGGACCCTGCAAGGTCCTCGCGCCGGTCGTGGACGAGATCGCGGGCGACATGAAGGGCAAGCTCAAGGTCGTGAAGTGCGACGTCGACGAGGCGCAGGACACGGCCGCCTCGCTGGGCATCCTCTCGGTGCCGACCCTCGTGCTCTTCCAGGGCGGCAAGGAAGTCCGCCGCCGGGTCGGCGCGGGCCCCAAGGCCTCGATCGTCAAGGACCTCCTCGGCTAGCCCCGAGGATTCCCCGAGCACTCCCCTGCGGGGAGATTCCCTGCCCTGAATGCGGAATACGAAACCCTGTACTCCCCCTCGAAAGTTCTATAAGCTTTCACGATAGTGGACATCGGAATTCTTGATTAGGGGATGGGAGTCGCCATGAGAACCTTCGCCGCCCTCGCGTTCGCCGGCCTGACCCTCCTGAGCTCCTGCAGCCACACGGACGACTGCTGCGGCAAGGGCGACTGCTGCTCGAGCGCCCCCGCCCAGCAGGTCGTGGAGAAGCCGTTCCTCAAGCCCGGCGAGAGCCGCACGTTCTCCATCGAGTACGTCGGCAAGGCCCTGGAGATCCCCGCAGGCACCAAGAAGCTCCGCGTCTGGCTCCCCGTCCCCCAGGACTCGACGGTCCAGAGCATCAACAACCTCTCCTTCTCGAAGGAGGCCACGTTCTCCACCGAGTCCAAGTATGGGAACAAGATCGCGTACTTCGAGATCGACAACCCGGGCACGGCGGCCGACGTCACGATGAAGTTCGCCTGCACGCGCCTGGAGATCAAGACGGACCTCGACGCGCTCAAGGTCGACGGCCAGGATGCCCCGGACTCCTACGCGGTCTTCCGCAAGGCCGACACGCTCGTCCTCGTCGACGACAAGATCAAGAAGATGTCCGACGAGATCGTGAAGGGCAAGACCGGCGCCGTCGAGAAGTCCCGGGCCATCTACGACTACGTGGTCGGCAAGATGATCTACGACAAGAACCACCAGGGCTGGGGCCGCGGCTCGACCCAGCACGCCTGCGACGTCGGCAAGGGCAACTGCACCGACTTCCACGCGCTCTTCAACTCGCTGACCCGAGCGCAGGGCATCGCGAGCGGCTTCGAGATCGGTCTCTACCTGCCCTACGACCGCAAGAGCGAGGAGAAGCTCGGCGGCTACCACTGCTGGGCGCTCTTCCGCGTCCCCGGCAAGACCTGGGTGCCGGTGGACTGCTCCGAGGCGATGCGCTTCGAAGCCCGCCGCCAGTTCTTCTTCGGCGGCCACACGTCGAACCGCGTGACGCTCTCGACCGGCCGCGACATCACGCTCGAGCCCAAGCAGGCCGGCGAGCCGCTCAACTACTTCCTGAATCCGTACGCCGAGGCGGACGGGAAGCCGGTCAAGACGGACAAGTCCTGGAGCTTCAAGGACCTCGACTAGGCCAAGGCCTAGCCTGCACTAGTCCCCCGCCCCCGGCGTCCAGTTTCATGACGTGAGTAAGCGGGGGCGTTCGATCGTCTGGCTCGTCGGCCTGATCCTCCTCGGAGCGATCGGGGTCCTCTGGGGGATCAGCATCTCCGGCCGCACGCCGGCAGAGATCAAGGCCGAGCTCGAGGCCAAGATCGAGGCGCTCAACAAGATCCCGGCCGAGGAGGCGGTCCGCAAGGACGCACTGGCCGAGGAGCTGCTGGAGAACGAGGAGTACAAGAATCACGCCAAGGCGCTCTGGCTCAAGCTGGAGCGGGCTCACCGCTCCCTGCACGACGCGGCCCAGCTCGAGAAGGCCGCCGCGAAGGAGGTCCCGCCCTTCCTCGCCCGCAGCAAGGAGTTCTCGAAACTCCTCCACGAGGACCTCAAGATCCTTATCGGGGAGGCGAGGACGCTGATCAACAACTACGGCTCCACCCGCTTCGGCGACCCCTTGCGCAAGCGGATGGACGAACTGACGGCGGCGCTGGACTCGCTTCCGAAGCCGGTCACGGCCCGGGAATTCCTGGACCTGTCCGGCAAGGTGACGATGGCTCAGAAGCAGGGGCATTTCTCCGACGCGATCGCCCTGATCGAGGACTTCATGAAGCGCCCGGGGGCCAAGGAATATGCCACGCAGGCGGCCGGTCTGACCGAGACGACCAATACGAAGGCCGGGTCCGCGGCCGACGCGATGCTGGAGAAGGCCCGGATGTACTTCGGTCGCAAAGACAGGGCGTCGGCCCTGAGCCTGCTGGAGCGGTCGGAGCCGGACTTCCGCCGCTTCCCGAACGTGATGTCGGCCATCGAGGCCCTGCGCCGCACGATCAAGTCACGGTGATCGGCACGCGGTGCCAGCCGTTATAGAGGTAGCCTTTGAAGTTCCAGGGCGCGCGTTCCGGCTGCGTGCCGCCCTTCGTGTCCGTCGCCCGCACCACCAGCGTCCGCGGGCCGGGCGTCACGTCCAGCTCGGCCGACCAGAGCTTCCAGCAGAAGGGCGCGTCCTTGCCCCGCAGGGACGCGGACGTCCAGGTCCCGCCCCCGTCGGCCGACACCTCGACGCTGCTCAGGCCGACGCCGGGAATCCCGGGCGGAAGCGCGTAGCCGCGCAGCTTCAATTTTCCCGCGCCGACGGCCTGCCCCGCCCGCGGATCGCAGATGGCCGAGTTCAGCAGATTCTCGGTGATCGGCTCGACATCCTTCGGGTTGGACGTCTCCGCGCTCACGTCCGGAGGGAACAGCTTGTAGTCGCGGGCGACGAAGAAATTGTCGGACTTGTGGTCGGAGACCACGATGCGGCCCAGCCACTTGACGCTGCGGGCGCCGATAAAGCCGGGCACCACGGTCCGGGCCGGGAACCCGTGCTCGCGCGTCAGGGGACGGCCGTCCATCTCGAGCGCGATGATCGTTTCGGCCTGCGTCGCCTTGGCGATCGACAGATGTCCCCCGAAGAGCGTCTGGCGGTCCTTGAGGGTGACTGCGTCCAGCCCCTCGAACCACACGTACTTCGCCGACGGCTTCGCCCCGACCCGATTGAGGATTTCGGACAGCTTCACGCCCTTCCATTCGGCCGTGCCGATCGCGCCCGCGTCCCAGAGCACGCCGGTCACGGGCTTGACGAGGTTCATCTCCTCGCGCCGGTTGCCCGCGCACTGGATGGTGGCGGGGACCGCGACCGAGGGCATGCGCTGCAGATCCTGAAGCGAGAAGCTCGTCGTCCGGGTCACGAGGCCCTCGACCCTCAGGCGCCAGGTCGCGGGCGGGACGATCGGCATCGTCCCGTGCGTGCGGACGAAGAACTGGGAGTACGGCGTGCTCCAGGACTCCACCAGCTCGTCCAGGCGCGGCTCCGCGTTGAGCGGCATCGTCTGCCGGGGAACGAGGTCCTTCGACTCTCCGCCGCCGAAAATCCCGCAGCCCGCGGCCCCGAGGGCCAGGGACGCGCCCGCCCCCTTCAGGACGTCCCGCCGCGTCAGCGTCATTGTTCTTTCAGTCTAGGGGATCTCCGCGGGGGATGGGGAATGTTTTTCGCCTTCGGGGGGCCGCTTACTTGGGGTCCTTGTAGACGAACTCGACCGTCTTCGTCTCTCCCCCCGCGACCGTCACCTTCACCCGCTCGGGGGCGACCTCGAAGCGCGACGACTCGTGCAGCGCCCCGATCTCGTAATCGCCGGGCGGCAGGCCCTTCAGGGTGAAGGTCCCGTCCTGGCCCGTGATCGCGTAGAACGGGTGCTCCATCACGTGGACGTAGGCCACCATCCACGGATGCATGAAGCAGCGGAAGTCGGCCTTGAACTCGGGGTTCTGGAAGACCTTCTCGATCGTCCCGTCCTTGACGGACATGCCCTCGTTGAAGCCCTTGTTGGTCTTCAGGTTGCCGATCACGTTGTGCAGCGTGGCGTCGCTGTTGCGGATCTTCAGCGTCTGGCCGACCATGACGCCGACGACGCGCGGCCGGTAGACGCAGCCCTGCTGGTCCAGCAGGACGGCGTCCTTGGGCGGCGCGAACTTCTTCCCCTCGAGGCCCTTGGCGACGTAGACGAGCACGTTGACGAAGGTGTCGTCGTTGCCGTTCTTGCCGAAGACCCACTTCTCGTCGATCGGCGCCTTGCCCTTGCAGGCCTCGCTGCAGAACGCATTGCCCAGCATGTTGTCGAGCGCCTTGCGCGGGGGCTGGGGGCCGCTGAACTTGACGATGCCGGTGATGGTCGCGCCGGGGCCGTCGACGCCGCCGACGTTGGCGGACGGCTTCTTCTCCCCGTCCTTGGCGATCACGGGCGTCAGGAGGGCGGCGGCCAGGACCACGCTGCCGAGCAACTTCTTCATGACGGTCTCTCGAGTAGTACGATGCCGGACCCCGCAGGGCCGATCAAAAAAAGGGGGCCGGTGCGCCGCGAAGCGCCCCGGCCCCCGTCAACGTCCCTCATGCTACTGCAGCGGCGCCGTCTTCGCGCCCGACGCGACCTTGTCGGCCGCGACCACCTTCCAGACCGAGCCCGGCTTGATGTCCGGGTTGAACGGCCCGTACTGGCTGGACGCGTCCGTGATGTACAGATTGCCCTGGTCGTCCTCGCCGCCCGAGGTGAAGTGCAGCTTCGTGTGGAGGAGCTGCTGCAGGGCCCACTTGCCGTTGTCGCCCTTCTTCAGGCCCCAGAGGCGGCCCGTGCCCCAGTCGCCGACGAAGTAGACGCCGTCGAGCGACGGGTATTCGCTCCCGCGGTAGACGCCCGCGCCGATGACGCAGATGCCGTCCGTCGCGTGGTTGTACTCGGCGACGGGGAGCACGCCCGAGACGGTCCACTTCTTGCCCGACTTCTCGAGCTCCAGCGGGAACGGGTGGACGCCGCACATCTTGTTCCAGCCGTAGTCCTCGCCGCCCTTGCTGGAGGCGGGCTGCACGTTGATCTCTTCCCAATGGTTCTGGCCGATGTCGGCGATGTAGAGATCGCCGTTCTTGCGGTCGAACGAGAAGGTCCAGGGGTTGCGGATGCCGGAGGCCCAGATCTCGGGCTTGGACTTCTGCTTGATCTTCGAGAACTCCAGCTCGCTCACGCCGAAGAGCACCATGAGCTTCGGGTCGGAGGCGGTCGCGTAGGGGTTCGACTCGGGGATCGCGTAACCCTTCTTCACGTTGACGTCGATCCGGAGCATCTTGCCCATCCAGGTGCTGAGATCGGGGCCGGCGTCGAGGACGTCGCCCTCCCAGCCGCCGTCGCCGACGCCCACGTAGAGGTAGCCGTCGGGCCCGAAGGCGATCTTGCCGCCGTGGTGGTTGCAGTACGGGAAGTCGATGCGCATCACCGGGCGGGCGCTGGACATGTCGACCTTGTTGGGATCGCCCGCGGCGACCTTGTACTCCACGATGAAGGTCGAGCCGTTGAACCACATGTCGGCGTAGCTGACGTAGAGGAGACCGTTCTCCTTGAACTTCGGGTGGAACTCCACGCAGTAGAGGCCGCACTCCAGGAACTGCCAGGCCACGTTGGACTTGTTGTCATAGAACGGCTCGTCGAGGACCTTGCCGTTCTTGATGATCTTGATGACGCCGGGGCGCTCGCACACGAAGAGACGGCCGCTGCCGTCGCGGGCGCTCGTGACGTGGATCGGGTCGATGAAGCCTCCGGCGACCTCGACGAGCTGCACCTTCACGTCGCCGGACAGCTTGCCGCCGGGACGGGCGACTTCGATCTCGTCCGGCTTGACCGTGGACATCATCGTGGGGGCTTCGCTGCTCTTGGCCGCTCCGCCCGCGGGCTTGGGCGCCGCGGGGGCCGTCGCGCAGCCGATGGCCGCCGCGAAGACCGCCGCCGTGATCAGATTCCGAACGCGACTCATGATCCTTCTCCTCCCTATTTCGATGCCGCCGATCCGTTCGTCCGGGGTGATGCGCAAAGAGATCGAACCTTATCAGCCCCCGTTTGCCGCTGTCAAGCCTTTGACCCCAGGCGGCGGATCAGACCTACTAGTTACCCGGGGGGCGTTCTGTGGGTAGAGGAATCCGGAAGTTCCCCCGGGGGGTCCGGTTATGCTCTAGTGACCGAGGAAGAACCCATGAACGTAATCGTGGCAGCCTTGATTCTCCTGCAGCAGGGGGACGAGGTTCGGACGGCTCTCTCCCGGACGAAGAGCTTCTCGACCATCAAGGACAAGACTTCCGTCGACGACCTGGACAAGTCCTACGAGGAGTTCGTCGAGGTCCTGTCGAAGCTGGACGCCGCCCTTCTGAAAAAGGAGGCCGGGACTGTCGACTACGCCGCCCTTACCGGCAAGCCCGGGGATTTTCGGGGGAAACCCCTCCGGCTCAAGGTCGTCTTCCTTCTTTCGAATCCGATCAAGTTGGACCGGAAGGTCGGGGAAATTCAGTTTGTCCACCGGACCTATCTTTCAAACCTCAGCGGCAGCGAAGGATACGTCGTGGATCTCCTGGAGCCGCCCCCCGAATTGAATAGGAAAGACCCGGTCCTCGTCGACGCGGCCTTCTACAAGATCGGTACTTACGAAGGGAGAAAAGGGCCCGTGGAGGCACCCTTCTTGATCGGCAAGAGCCTGAAGGCGGACAAGTAGCCGCGAATCAAATCAGCTCGCGGATCGGCCGGTACTCCTCTTCGACCAAGTAGTGCGGACGGCCGGCGAGGTCGGTGACCTGCGCCGTGGCGACGTCGATGCCGAGGCGGTTGTAGAGGGTGGCCATGACGTCCTGGAAGTGGACGGGGCGGCTGTCGGCCTCGCCGCCGTCGCGCGTGGTCGAGCCGATCACCTGGCCCGTGCGAAGGCCGCCGCCGGCCATCAGGGCGCAGGACACGCGCGGCCAGTGGTCGCGGCCGCCGTCCTTGTTGATCTGCGGCGTCCGTCCGAACTCACCCCACGCGATCACGGTCACGTCCTTGTCGAGTCCGCGATCGTAGAGATCCGTCACCAGCGCGCTCATCGCCTGGTCGAAGTCCGGCAGGTTCCGCTTCGCGTTCTCGAAGTTGCCGCCGTGCCAGTCCCAGAAGCTGTAGCTGAAGGTCACGCAGCGGACGCCGGCCTCGACGAGGCGCCGCGCGAGCAGGAACTGCGCGTTGAGCCTCGGGGCGCCGTCGCCCTGGTGGGCCGTCGTGCCCGTGCCGTAGCGCTCACGGACCCCGGAGCTTTCCTGCGAGAGGTCGAGCGCCTTCGCGAGCCGGCTCGAGGTCAGCACCCCGAAGGCCTGCTGGGTGTAGGCATCGAGGCCGTCCATCATGCGCTGCCCGTCGGCGTCGCGACGGAACTGGTCGAGGCTCGCGAGCAGCCGCTTGCGGTCCTCGAGGCGCTCCAGCGTCACTCCGTTGAGGGTAAGGTCGTTGCGCCCCTCGTCCTCGGGCTTGAAGGGCGCGTGGGCCGGCCCCAGGAATCCGGGCGTGCCGTTGTTGTAGGGGCGGTGCTGCATCCGCGGCGAGAGCGCCATGAAGGGCGGCACCGTCGATCCCGTCGGGCCCTGGAGGTGGGACACGACCGCGCCCAGCTCCGGCCAGCCGCCGCGCGGAAGGTTTTCGTTCAGGCGCCCCGTGAGGCACTGGAACGACTCGTGCCGGTCCTTCGCGCCGACGATCGAGCGGATCGGGACGAGCTTGTCCATCATCCGCGCCAGGCGCGGCATCAGCTCGCAGATCTGGATGCCGTCGACGTTGCTGGCGATCGGACGCAGCGGGCCGCGGACTTCCGCGGGCGCGTTCAGCTTGAGGTCGTACATGTCCTGATGCGGCGGGCCGCCCGGCATGTAGACCATGATGACGGCTTTGTGACCGAGGCCGCCGCTGCGGGTCGGCGCGGGCGCCTGGCCCTGCGCCGCCAGGATCTGGGGCAACGCGAGACCGCCCAGCCCCAGCCCGCCGATCCGGAGGAAGGAGCGCCGGCTCACGCCGTCGCAGTAGCGGGACCCGGACCCGTCGATCTGCAGCATTACTTATAGTACACGGGCCGAATGGGCCGAGGGGTTCCGGAATTCCTACTGCTGCGGGCACGATTTGGCACGATCCGCTTTAAGAAAGGCGTCCATTACTTCGTGGAGAACTTGGGCCGACGATGATTCTTGCCGTCGCATTCCTCCTGGCGCTGTCGACTCAGGACGCCGACCCCGGGCAGGTCCGCAAGTGGATCTCGTCGCTGGACTCGGAAAACGCCAAGGTCCGCGAGGAGGCGGAAGCGCGGCTTCTCCAGGCCGGGCGCCCGATCCGCCCGCTCCTCAGCGCATCGCTCTCCGGACTGACTCCGGAACAGAAGGGCCGGGTCGAATCGATTCTTCAGCGCTTCGTTCTCGAGGACGAGGACGACTTCGCTCTGAAGACGCTCCAGAAGGGCGACCCCTTCCCGCTGCCGCCGCCGGCGCCGGGCATCCGGGGAGAGCCCTTCGGGGTCGCCGACGGCCCCACGATCGCGGAGACGGTCTCCCTGATCGCCCGTCGCTTCAACCTGAACATCGAGTTCTTCGCGGCCGATACGGCCCTGGTCCGCGAGGTCGAACGGACGAACGTGCAGGGGAACGCCACCACGAGCAACGGGGATGTCGAGTTCCTGCTCAAGTATGTCCTCTCCGGGCTGGATGTCTGCTATGTCAGCGACGGCAAGCGCGTGGTCATCGTCCGACTGACCCCTCCGATCCTGCTCGAATTCCTCGCGGCCCAGAACGATTACTATCTGGAACTCGAACAGCGGCTCGACAGCTTCGGCGGCGGGGGGAATCGCCACGACGTGAGCATCGGCTCCTTTCTTCAGGCCCGGTATAACGAAGGCGGACCTCGTCTGGCGCGATGGATGGACGCCTTGAAATCGATCGCGCAGGACTCCCGGCGGCCGGTCCGGGACCGGCGGCTGGCGCTGAGGGGCCTCCGCTGGTTCCGCGGACTGGATGATCAGCCGCAGCCGGAAGTCGCCGCTCTGCTGCTGGCCCTGATCGCGGACGAAAAAGCCCCCTTGGACCTCCGTGTGGAGGCGGGAGCGTCTCTCGTCTACGGCATCGAGGACGATGCCCAGGAAAAGCTCCTGGAACTCCTCGAGAAGGGGCAGGCGGAATGGGCCAAACCGGTGTTTTTCCGGATGATCGTCTGGGGCCAGGGTTATCTGGGAGCTCTCAACGGGATTCAGAAGCATGCGGAGCGCCGGGCACGGCTGATCGCGGCCCTCGAGAAGCTGGAGCGCCACCCGGATCGGGACCTCGCGCTGCGGGCGCTCTGCGCTCATGCCATGTTCGCCCTGGAGGGTCCCGCGATCCAGAGGCTGGCCAAAGCGGAGGATCCCGCCGATCCGGAGACCTTCCGGATCTTTCTCGAAGCGTTGAGGGGCGCAGCCTTCGGCAAGCACCCGGAGATCTGGGATCGGGTGGATCGCCTGGCGTCGCATCCGACGCCGCGGATCCGGGCCGCAGCGGGGCAGATCTACGGTCGAAGCGTCGGCGGCACGGAGCGGATCCGCGACGCCAAGGGCGCCCTCGCCCTGCTCGCGGACAAGGAGCCGCTCGTGCGCTGGGCGGCGGCCGAGGCGCTCGACTACATCTACATGATTCAGGGCGCGGCGGAGCCCTATGACGAAGGCTGGGACGCCGCCGAGCCTCCCCTTCAGAAAGCCCTCAGCGTCGAGACGCACCCCAAGGTCAAGGAATCCCTCGACCGGGCCCTCCAGCGCCGCTGAGATTCCCTCCCACCCGCCGCCGGGCTCGACACCACCTCACTTTTCCTCGCCGGGCGCGACCGGGGATATCCGGTCTCCTTTGATCGGCGAGTAGTCTTCCCGGATCTGCGTCGTCCCCTCCCGGCTGACTCTCACTCTCTCAAAGAACACCTTGATGCCGATAGCTTCCGGCATGGTCGCGCTGTTCATGAGGTGGTAATGCAGGTGCGGCTCGGAGGAGTTGCCGGAGTTCCCGCAAAGTCCCAGGACGTCCCCGCGACGAACCCGGTCGCCTGCCTTTGGGCGGACGCTGCCCCGCTTGAAGTGGGCCAGGAGCGACACCTCGTCCTTCGCGTGGACGATAATCAGTGCGTTGCCGATGGTG
>Ga0310813_10001446_pt1 | contig 14265 bp, 10 predicted proteins | sample YN3metagenome_FD_203086 | JGI IMG/M metagenome (GOLD analysis project Ga0310813, IMG submission 203086) | Soil microbial communities from experimental microcosm in Duke University, North Carolina, United States - YN3 | ecosystem: Engineered > Artificial ecosystem > Soil microcosm > Unclassified...
ATGGCTGAGCTTGTCCTTCGGCAGTTCGTAGCCGTGCAGCAGATTGTCGATCGCGCGATCCGGCGACATCAGCCACAGGATGGTTTCCGGCGCGACCGGGCACACCGCTTCCACGCCATTGACCGGCTCGCGGATGATGCCGCTCGCGAAGCTCGACGCAGCGCGGTTCGGCTTGCCCGGACGCACGACCACGGTCGGCATGCGCAGGCTGCGGCCGTCGACATAGCCGCGCCGCGAGTAGTCGGCGAGCAGCAGGTCGGCCATCGCCTTCTGCGTGCCATACGAGCTTTGCGGCGCCCATACCTGCGTGTCCGGCACGGTGGCGGGCAGCGCGCCGCCGAATACCGCGACCGAACTCGTCATCACGAAGCGGGCTTGCGAGCCGACCGCGCGAATCCGTTCGAGCAGCATACGGGTCGCGTCGAAGTTGATGCTCATGCCGAGTTCGAATTCCTGCTCGGCCTGGCCCGACACGATGGCCGCCAGGTGAAACACGGCATGCGTGTTCGCGTCGATCAGGCGTTCGATCTGCGTGCGGTCGGTAATGTCGCCGGTGACGGGGCGCACGCGCTTGTCGTCGATACCGGTGAGCGGCACGACGTCGAATGCGTCGATCTGCTCGATTGCAACCGCGGTGCCGGCCGGGCCGGTGAGTTCGCCGCGCGCCAGCAGCGCGCGAATCAGACGGCGGCCGAGAAAGCCTGCCGCACCGGTTACCAACACTTTCATAGATGTCTCCGTACTCGACGAACAAGGTACGCGGCGCGGGGTGCCGCGAAAGTTGTATGATGATGTTATCTTAGGATGGCGGGCGACGCAAACCGCAAAAAGCGGCTGAAAGCAGCGTGCGCGGTGCGGATAACGGCGCGCAGCCGCGCGGCGAAAAGGTCTGCGGCGGGGTTAACCGCGCGAGCCGCGCTTCGCGACCTTCTTTTCTTCGTTGATCAACGGGCGCGCCGCGGCGTTACCGACGCCCTCCCAGAACGACGGATCGGCTTCCTGAATGCGTGCGCCGGCATTGTCGATATGGGTCAGCGCGGCTTGCCGCGCGGCAATCGCATCTTGTGCGGCAATCGCATCGAAGATCGCGCGGTGCTCGTTGCGCACCTGCGTCGAAAAATCGTCGCGCCGCGCTTCGTTGGTGCGCGTCACGCGAATCGCCGCATGGATGAACTGGCTGATGAATTCGAGCAGCGACGGATACAGCGGATTGCCGGTCGCGCGCGAAATCGCCATATGGAATGCGAGGTCTTCGTCGACGCCGTCGCGTTGCTGCCTGGCGGCTGCGTCGATTGCGGCGAGGGCCCGCTTGATGTCGGCGAGCTGCGTGCGCGTGCGGCGCTGCGCGGCGAGCGCTGCGGCTTCCGCTTCGATGCCGCGGCGCAGTTCGGTGACGCGCAGCACTGCATCGACCGAATCTTGCGGATCGATGTCGAGCCGGAACGCGGTGGTGCGATTCGCTTCGCGCACCACGGTGCCGCTGCCCTGGCGCACTTCGACCAGCCCGTCGGACTTGAGCCGCGAAATCGCTTCCCGCACCACCGTGCGGCTCACGCCGAAGCGCTCGCAGATCACCTGTTCCGTGGGCAGCCGCGTGCCGGGCGGAAATTCGCCGCCCTTGATCTTGTCGAGCAGCACGGCTGTCACGCGATCGGCAAGCGTGCCGACATTGGTAATGACGGGCGCGTCGAACGAAGCGGAAGAGCGGGGCGTGAGGGTCGAACTGGCCATGTCGGTACCGATGGGACGTTGAAGGAATCGCGCGGGTAGCGCGTTTGACACGCTATCACTTTATACCTATGATCCATGCGGCATAGATAACACGTATGGTTATCATACAAATTGGCCGCAGGTTCGCCAACCGGCAATTCCCCTGACGGGCGGTGGCTGAACGCGGGTGTGGACAAGTTCAAGGCGGTAGGCGCAACGCGCATCGCAAGGAGACAGCAGGGTGCAGAGCGAAGCAGTAAAAATCGTCACAGAAGATGCGCAATCGTTTGAGGCGCGCACTTACGCAAAGGTTACGTGGCGCATCGTGCCGTTCCTGATGTTCTGCTATCTGGTCGCCTATCTCGACCGTGTGAACGTCGGCTTTGCGAAGCTGCAGATGTCGACCGATCTGCACTTCTCCGATACGGTTTACGGCCTCGGCGCCGGCATTTTCTTTATCGCGTACTTTCTGGTCGAAATTCCGAGCAACATGATCCTGCATCGGGTCGGTGCGCGGCTATGGATGGCGCGCATCATGATCACGTGGGGCGTGATTTCGTCGGGCATGGCGTTCGTCACCACGCCTACCGCGTTTTACGTGATGCGCTTTCTGCTCGGCCTGGCGGAAGCGGGCTTCTATCCGGGCGTGATTCTGTATCTGTCGTACTGGTATCCGTCGCACCGGCGCGGCAAGATGTTCGCCGCGTTTGCCGCAGCGGTGCCGCTGTCGGGGCTGATCGGCGGGCCGTTGTCCGGCTGGCTGCTGCATGCGCTTAGCGGCGCGATGAACTACGCCGGCTGGCAGTGGCTGTTCTTTATCGAAGGGCTGCCTTCGATCGTGGCAGGCGTCGCGGCAATCTTTCTGCTGACCGACGGCATTGACAAGGCGGAGTGGCTGAGCAGCGAAGAACGCACGCTGCTCACGCAACGCATCAACGAAGATTCCGCGCATAAGGCCGAGCACTCGCTGCGGGAAGTATTCACCAACGGCCGCGTATGGCTGCTGACGGCCATCTATTTTTGCCTGATCTGCGGCTTCTATACGGTGGGCTTCTGGCTGCCGACGCTGATCTCTTCCACGGGTGTCAAGGATCCGCTGACGATCGGCCTGCTCACCGCGATTCCGTACGGCGCAGCCGCCGCAACGATGCTGCTGGTCTCGCGCAGCGCAGACCGCCGGCGCGAACGGCGCTGGCACCTGGCATTCACCGCGGTGCTCGGCGGTGTGGGCTTGATCATGTCGGCCGCATTCGGCAATCAGCCGGTGCTGGCGATGGTGGGTCTGACGCTTGCCGCGATGGGTGGACTGAGCACGCTGCCGATGTTCTGGAGCCTGCCGACCGCATTCCTCGGCGGCTCGGCCGCCGCAGGCGGAATTGCGCTGATCAACTCGTGGGGCAATCTGGCGGGTTTCGTGAGCCCGTATCTGATCGGCTTCATCAAGGATATGACCCACAGCACCAATCCGGGCCTGTATGCGATGGCTGGCGCGCTGTTCGTCGGCACGTTGCTGACCTTCCTGGTGCCGGCCAAGGTCGTGAACCGCTGAGCCGTGAGCGAGCATCGCAAATAAGGGGAATAAAGCGGAGCGGCCAGACGTCATGTGAAAGTGTTGCATTGCGGCTATCATCCCGAGCGGCCCAATCCACGCGTTCACGCCTGCACGTCATGACTATTGCTCCGCTTCGTCAAGCCGCCGCCCGGCGTCTGATACTCGCCGTTGCTGCGAGTTGCTCGCTGACTTTGCTGTCGGCATTCGCCGTTTCATCCGAGGCGGCCGAAACACCTACTCTCGCCGCCGCGGTCGCCGGGCCGCAGCGCAGTGATGCAAACCGCGCGCGCGATACGTACCGCCATCCCGAGCAGACCTTGCAGTTCTTCGGTTTGACGGATCGTCAAACCGTCATCGAAATCGCGCCGGGCGCCGGCTGGTACACGGAGATTCTCGCGCCGTACCTGCACGCCAATGGCAAACTCTACGAAGCGCCCTATATCAGCGCCGATCCGAAGGAAGCCGACAACGAGGCGCCTTACCTCGCGCGGTTTCGGCAGAAGCTGGCCAAAGATCCGGCCGACTACGGGCACGTCAGCGTCGGCTCGCTGAACGCCGGTCATCTGGAAGGCGTTGGTGCGCCGGGCACCGCGGACATGGTGCTGACCTTCCGCAATATCCACAACTGGATCAAGGACGGCTATCTGGACGCCAATTTGCGCGCGTTTTATGCGGCGTTAAAGCCGGGCGGCGTGCTGGGTGTCGAAGAACACCGGGCGAAGCCGGGCACGTCGCTGCAGCAAACCATCGACACCGGTTACGTGACCGAAGACTATGTGATCGAGCATGCGCGCGCCGCCGGCTTCGAGCTGGCCGGTCGCAGCGAGATCAACGCGAATCCGCGCGATACGAAAAACTATGCGAAGGGCGTGTGGGCACTGCCGCCGACTTATGCGGACGGCGACCACGACAAAGCGCGTTACACGACGATCGGCGAGTCAGACCGGATGACGCTGCGCTTCGTCAAACCCGCCACCGCGCATTGAGTTTGCCGCGCTACTGCTTGATCTCGCCTGTCTTGCCCTTTTCGGCGTCGGGCTGCGCCGACATGCCCTGCTCGCGCTTTTGCATCAGCGAGCCGTGCGCCGCCGAACCGGCGTTGGCCGGGTCGGCCATCTGATTCATGCTGTCGGCCGCCTTGCCGGGCTGAACGCCTTGCGCCGTGCCCTGCCCGCTGGAGCCGGATACGCCGCCGCCGGTTGAATTGGTCTGAGCAACCGCCGTCACGCTCGCGCTGCCGACGAGCGCGGCGACGCACCATACCGCTGTCCATGTCTTCATAGCCGCCTCCCAGATGTGCCGGCGCTGTATGTTTGCGCCTGTATTGCACATCGCGCATGCGGCATGCCTGCGCGCTGGCGAAGCTTGTGGGCGGTACGTGCGTGCATGGCGAGCGCGGCCGATATGGCGCGCGATCGACGCATTCGTTGCGCAGCTAATCGATCATTCGTCCGCAGCACGCACTGCGTCGTGCGGCGCATGCGGCGCCGCCTTCACCGTCGACATCGTGCGCTCGGCCAACACCGCATCGCGCTTGGCCAGCAGATGCGCGCGCAAGATCGCGCTCATCCGCTTGCCGTCGCGCGACTCGAGCGCTTCGATCATCTGTTCGTGGTCGCGAATCGCGGCGTCCCACTTCGGCGTCTGGAAATTGGAGCGAAAGCGCAGCGCCTTCAAGCGCCGGTTGATCGACAGATAGGTTTGCCGCAGCGCCGAATTGCGGGCCGCTTCGTTGATCTTGTCGTGAATCGTCTGGTTGCGGCTGTAGTAGCCGGACAGGTCGTTTTGCGCGCGGCACGCGAGCATCGCGTAGTGCAACGCCTTGATCTCGGCGATCTCGACTGGCGTGATGCGCTCGCACGCCAGTTCCCCGGAAAAAGCTTCGAGCCCGCTCATCAGTTCGAACATCTCGCGGATTTCCGCATCGCTCATCTGCGATACGGTCGCGCCCTTGTTCGGCGATATGTCGATCAGCCCGTCGGCGGCCAGTACTTTCAACGCCTCGCGTAGCGGCGTGCGCGAAATGCCGAGCGTCTCGCACAGCAGACGCTCGTTCAGCTTCACGCCGGGCGCGAGCAGCCCTTCGACGATGAAGTTGCGCAGATGGTCGACGACGGTGTCGTGCAGGCGCTGCCGTTCGACCTTGGGCAAGGACGGGGGGAGCATGCCTTTCGGCATGTCAGCATTTTGCATGCAAGACCTCAATATCCGGGACGCCGCAATTTTAGCGCAGACGTGCCGTAAACGACGTCATCGGGTTTGTACCTGGGCGAAACCGCCGATTTCCGCTTTCAACGCGGCCGCGCGTGCGCTAGAGTATTTTGCATGCAAAATTCCAAACCGAGGATGCATTCATGCTGAAGCTCGACTTCCACCCCGCCGGCCGCCACTTCCTGCAGATCCCCGGGCCGAGCCCCGTGCCCGACCGCATCCTGCGTGCGATGAGCTACCCGACCATCGACCACCGCGGCCCGGAATTCGGCGCGCTCGGGCTGAAGGTGCTGGAGGGTATCCGCAAGATCTTCAAGACGACGCAGCCGGTGGTGATCTACCCGGCCTCGGGCACTGGCGCGTGGGAAGCGGCGCTGTGCAATACGTTGTCCCAAGGCGATGCGGTGCTGATGTACGAGACCGGCCACTTCGCGACGCTGTGGAAGAAAATGGCCGAGAACCTCGGCCTGAAGCCGGAATTTCTCGGTTTGCCGGGCGTGGAGGGCTGGCGCCGCGGCGTGCAGGCCGATCTGATCGAAGCGCGGCTGCGCGCGGATCCGGGCCTTGCGATCAAGGCGGTGTGCGTGGTGCACAACGAAACCTCGACCGGTGTCACGTCGGACATCGCCGCAGTGCGTCGCGCGATCGACGCGGCGGGCCATCCGGCGCTGCTGATGGTCGATACGATTTCCGGCCTCGCGTCGGCCGATTACCGGCATGACGAATGGGGCGTCGACGTGACGGTGTCCGGCTCGCAGAAGGGCTTGATGCTGCCGCCGGGCATCAGCTTCAATGCGCTGTCGGCCAAGGCGCTGAAGGCGCACGACAGCGCGAAGCTGCCGCGCGCGTTCTGGGACTGGGCCGAGATCGTCGCGATGAACAAGCAGGGCTACTGGCCGTACACGCCGAGCACGAACCTGCTGTACGGCCTGTCGGAATCGCTCGACATGATTCTCGGCGAAGGGCTCGAGCAGGTATTCGCGCGCCACCAGCGGCTGGCCGCCGCGTGCCGTGCAGCGGTCACCGCATGGGGCCTCGAAATTCAATGCGCGGACCCGGCCGTGTATTCGCCGGTGCTGACCGGCGTGATCATGCCGGAAGGCGTCGACGCGGACGCGGTGCGCAAGCTGATCTACGAACACTTCGACATGTCGCTCGGCACCGGCCTCGGCAAGGTGAAAGGCCGCATGTTCCGGATCGGCCACCTCGGCGAATGCAACGACCTGACGCTGATGGCGACGTTGTCCGGCTGCGAAATGGGCCTGAAGCTCGCAGGCGTGGCGCTGAAAGGAAGCGGCGTGACGGCCGCGATGGACTATCTGACCAGCCATGTCGCGAAGCCCGCGCTGAAGGCGGCTGCATGACGTCGCGTTTGCCTTTGCAAGCCAGAAGCGAGTCGCTCGCACAGCGGTTCGCGCTCGCGCGGGCGCGCCGCACGCCGCTCGATACGCTGCCGGAGGATGCACGGCCGGCGAACCAGGACGAAGCGTACGCCGCGCAATTCGCAACGCTCGACCTGCTGCAGGAAGCAGTGGCTGGCTGGAAGGTCGGCGCGAAATCGCCAGACGGTGCTGCACAGTGCGCGCCGTTGCCGGCTTCGTGCGTGCATCGCAGCGGCGCGCAGCTGGCGCGGCGCGAATTCGGTAAGGCCGGGCTGGAACTGGAACTCGCGTTTTCGCTGGGCCGCCGCTTCGAGCCCGCTGGTGCGCCATACACCGACCAGCAGGTGCTCGACTCGATCGAGTCCGTGCATGCAGCGATCGAAATCGTATCGAGCCGCTTCAATGAATGGCCGAACGTCGACAAGCTGTGGCAACTCGCGGACCTGCAAAACCACGGCGCGCTGATCGTCGGTGAAGGTGTCGCGTATCAGCGCCTGATTGACGGCGGCTTTTCGTTCGAAACTCCGGCCATGCGTTTCACGCTCGACGGCGCAGCCGTGTTCGACGGTACGCCGGGCAATCCAGCCGGCGATCCGCGCTGGCTGCTGCCGTGGCTGGTCAATCACGGCATCTCGCGCGGCGTCATTTTCGAGCCAGGCACGGTGCTGACCACAGGCTCTTACACCGGCATGTTTTTCCCCGACACGGCAGGCGTACTGCATGGCGCGATCGAAGGTCTGCCGCCCGTGCAACTGACGCTGACCTGACGCAAAGCCGATCTCCACCGACCAACCGTTGCAATGCCGATGCTGAACTCTCGCCCAGAAGCACTCGTCAAGCCGATTCATCTGATGCCTGCCGCAGCGCGCGCGCAGCTCACGCCGCTGGCCGCGCGCCTTAAGGGTGAGCTGAAGGGCGACGTGCTGTTCGACCGCGCGGCGCGCGGCCGCTATGCCACCGACGCATCGATCTATCAGATCATGCCGCTCGGTGTGGTCGTGCCGAAGGATCAGGCGGACCTGACGCTCGCGCTCGACATCGCACGCGACGCCAAAGCGCCCGTGCTGGCGCGCGGCGCCGGCACCAGCCAGTGCGGGCAAACGATTGGCGAAGCGCTGGTGATCGATACCAGCAAGTGGCTGAACAACGTCGTGCACTTCGACAAGGACGCGCGCACCGTCACCGTCGAGCCGGGCATCGTGCTCGATCATCTGAACGCGTGGCTGAAACCGCACGGCCTGTGGTTTCCGGTGGACGTATCGACCAGCGCGCAGTGCACGATCGGCGGCATGGCGGGCAACAACTCGTGCGGCTCGCGCTCGATGGAATACGGAATCATGGTGCACAACGTCGAAGCGATCGACGCCGTGCTTGCCGACGGCCACGAAGCACGTTTTACAGCCTTGTCGAAAATGACCAGCGACGCGCGCACGCGCGCACTGGTCGAAGCGATCCGCAACATCGCGCAGCGCGAGCAGCAGGAAATGCGCGAGCGCATTCCGAAAGTATTGCGCCGGGTGGCCGGCTACAACCTCGATCTGTTCGACTGCCAGAGCCCGCTGCCGTTTTCCGCCGACGGTGAGCCGAATCTCGCGCATCTACTGGTCGGCTCGGAAGGCACGCTAGCGTTCAGCCGCACGCTGACGCTGAAGCTGTCGCCGCTGCCCGCACACAAAACGCTGGGCGTCGTGAACTTCCCGACCTTCTACGGCGCGATGGACATGACGCAGCACATCGTGAAGCTCGGCCCGGTGGCGGTGGAACTGGTCGACCGCACGATGATCGACCTTGCGATGTCGAATCCGGCGTTTCGTCCGGTAGTCGAAAAGGCGCTGGTCGGCGAGCCGCAGGCGGTGCTGCTGGTCGAATTCGCCGGCGCCGAGCGGGACGTGCAACTGCGCAAGCTCGCGCAACTGGTCGAACTGATGGCAGACCTCGGCCTGCCGGGCTCGGTGGTCGAAATGCCGGACGCCGGTCCGCAAAAGGCGTTGTGGGAAGTGCGCAAGGCCGGCCTGAACATCATGATGAGCATGAAGGGCGACGGCAAGCCGGTGTCGTTTATCGAAGACTGCGCGGTGCCGCTCGAGCATCTGGCCGAATACACGAGCCGCCTGACCGAAGTGTTTCATCAGCACGGCACCGAAGGCACATGGTACGCGCACGCCAGCGTCGGCACGCTGCATGTGCGGCCGATTCTCGACATGCGCCGCGACGGCGCGCAGAAGATGCGCGCGATCGCAGAGCAGGCCGCCGCACTGGTGCGCGAATACAAGGGCGCCTATTCCGGTGAACACGGCGACGGCCTGTGCCGCGGCGAATGGGTGGCCTGGCAATACGGGCCGCGCATCAACCAGGCGTTTCGCGACATCAAGGCGCTGTTCGATCCGGACAACCGGCTGAGCCCGGACCGCATCGTCAATCCGCCGAAGATGGACGACACAGGCAATTTCCGCTTTCCGCCCGCGTATCGCGCAGGCGAATGGCAGCCGCAGCTCGACTGGTCCGCATGGAACGTCACGCGCGATCCGTTGACGGGTGTCGAAGGCGCGCGCGGCTCCGGTGGCGACCGGGCGCAGGGTCTCGCGAAAGCGGTGGAGATGTGCAACAACAACGGCCACTGCCGCAAGTTCGACGCCGGCACGATGTGCCCGAGTTATCGTGTGACCAAAGACGAGCAGCACGTGACGCGCGGTCGCGCCAATACGCTGCGCCTCGCGATTTCGGGGCAACTCGGCGACGAAGGCCTTGCGAGCCGCGACGTGAAAGACGTGCTCGACCTGTGTGTGTCGTGCAAGGGCTGCAAGCGCGATTGTCCGACCGGCGTCGATATGGCGCGTCTGAAAATCGAAGCGCGCGCCGCATGGAATGCGCGGCACGGCACGACGCTGCGCGAACGGGCGATTGCGTATCTGCCGCGCTATGCGCGCTACGCGAGCCGCATGCCGGCGCTGGCGGGTTCGCTGGAACGGATGCCGGCGCTCGCGCGCTGGGTCAAGGCGCGCTTGGGTCTTGCGCCGGAGAGGTCGTTGCCGCGCTTCGCAAAGCCATTCCTGTCGGTTGCGACCAGGAACACGGCCGCGAATGCCGCGGCGAACACCGCCGCAGGCACCAAGGAAGTCCTGCTGTTCGTCGACACCTTCAACAACTACATGGAGCCCGACAACGCGCGCGCCGCGCAGCGCGTGCTCGAAGCCGCCGGCTATACGGTGCATTTCAACGTGCAGCGCGGCGAGCGGCCACTGTGCTGCGGCCGTACCTTCCTCGCGGCAGGCCTCGTCGACGAAGCCAAAGCGGAAGCGCGCCGCGCGCTCGATGCGTTGCTGCCCTACGTCGAGCGCGGTGTCGCGATCGTCGGCCTCGAGCCATCGTGTCTGCTGTCGCTGCGCGACGAGTTTCTCGGCTACGGCTATGGCGAGGCGGCCGAGCATCTGGCCAACGCGTCGTTTCTGTTCGAGGAGTTCCTCGTGCGCGAGAAACAGGCTGGGCGTCTCGAGCTCGCGCTGAAGCCGCTCGATACCGGCAAGGCGCTGCTGCACGGCCACTGCCATCAGAAGGCCTTCGATGCGATGCGCCCGGTCGAGACCGTGCTCGGCTGGATTCCGCAACTGCAGGTCGAAGCCATCGAATCGTCGTGTTGCGGCATGGCGGGCAGCTTCGGCTATGAAGCAGAACACTATGCGGCGTCGCGCGCGATGGCGGAGCTGTCGCTGCTGCCCGCCGTCCGAAAAGCCGGCGACGCGCTCGTCGTTGCCGACGGCACCAGTTGCCGTCACCAGATCGCCGACGGCGCGCACACCGAAGCGATGCATGTCGCGCGCGTGCTTGCCGCGGCGCTACGGGAGCGCTGAAACCCGCACCTCTTTACCACGCCAAGCGGAACCCCAGATAAACCGCGAACCGGAGACAAAGCCATGATACGAACGCCTGATTCCCGCATCCGCAGCTCGTAGCAACGCTCAGCATCAGATAAGACACCACACGCTGCGCGCCGGCGGTGCATTGCCGGCACGCGATCGCAGTCCGCCTGAGCAGTTGGTTTTATCGCAGCCCGTCACGGTACGCAGCATGCCGGGGCCGCGCACACTATCAAAGGAGAGGATGATGTTCCGTCGAGCCACGACGCGCGTTCTACTGCTTCTCTGCGCGATGTATTTCATCACTTATATCGACCGGGTCAACGTCAGCACGGCCGCGAGCCAGTTCGGCGCGGAACTGGGTTTGAATCACACGCAGGTCGGTTTCGTGTTTTCGGCCTTCGCGTATCCGTACCTGATCTTCCAGATCATCGGCGGCTGGGTCGGCGACCGCTTCGGGCCGCGCCGTACGCTCGGCATCTGCGCGGTGATCTGGGCCGGCGCGACGGTGATGACCGGCCTGGCCGGCGGCTTCGCGTCGATGATCTTCGCCCGCGTACTGCTCGGCCTCGGCGAAGGCGCGACCTTCCCGACCGCCACGCGCGCGATGTCGAACTGGATGCGCGCGGACCAGCGCGGTTTCGCGCAGGGCATCACGCATGCCGCCTCGCGCATCGGCAATGCGGTGGCGCCGCCGCTGATCGTGTGGCTGATGCTCGCGACCAACTGGCGCGGCTCGTTCATCATCGTCGGTGTCATCAGCTTTCTGTGGGCGGTGGTGTGGATCTGGTACTTCCGCGACAATCCGCGCGAGCATCCGGGCATTACCGACAACGAATGCGCGACGCTCTCCACGTATAGCGGCGTCAAGCAGCGCACGCCGGTGCCGTGGCGCGTGCTGCTCGGCCGCATGGCGCCGGTCACGGCCGTGTATTTCTGCTACGGCTGGGTGCTGTGGCTGTTTCTCGGCTGGATTCCGCAATACTTCCTGCACAACTATCACATGCAGCTCGGCAAGTCGGCGCTGTTCGCGTCCGGCGTGTTTTTCGCGGGCGTGCTCGGCGACTGGTTCGGCGGCGCAATCACCGACCGGATTCTTCGGAAGAGCGGCAACGTGCGCCTCGCGCGCAACGTGATGGTCGGCATCTGCATGTTTCTGACGCTGCTGTCGCTTGCGCCGATCATGCTGGTGTCGAACATGTCGATCACGCTGGCCGCGGTATGCCTGTCGGCAGGCTTCTTCTTCAACGAAATGACGATCGGGCCGATGTGGGCCGTGCCGATGGACATCGCGCCGAAACACGCGGGCACCGCCAGCGGCATCATGAACTCGGGCTCGGCGCTGGCGGCGATCATCAGCCCGGTGGTCGGCGGCTGGCTGATCGACCGCACCGGCAACTGGAACCTGCCGTTCACCGTATCGATGGTGCTGATGGCACTCGGCATTCTGCTGTCGTTCACGATGCGGCCCGACCGTGTGCTCGGCGTCGAGCCGAAAGACGCCGCGGCCGGCGACGCGCGCAAGTTCGTCTGAGCCACGCCGCGCCGCGCGGCATCCGCTAACGATAGCTAGCCCAGGGGCCAGTCCGGCATACCGGCCCGCGTGAAAAGCAGGCGCAGCGACGCCTGGAAGGAGACGACGTGTCCGAAGCGACCATTTCGATCGAACGCGACGGCGACATCGCGACGGTCATCATCGACCGTCCGGCGAAGCTGAATGCGCTGACCAAAGACCTGTGGCGCATGCTCGGCGAGACCGTCGACGCGTTGTCCACCGACGATGCGCTGCGCTGCATCGTGCTGCGCGGTGCCGGCGAAAAAGCCTTTTCGCCGGGCAACGACATCGGCGAATTCGCCACCGATCGCAGCAACGTCGAGCAGGCGCGCACCTACGGTGCGCTGATGCATCGCACGCTCGAGGCTTTGAAGAACTGCCGCCATCCACTGATCGCGATGATTCACGGTATTTGCGTGGGCGGTGGGCTGGAACTCGCCACGATGTGCGATTTGCGCATCTGCGGCGCGTCGAGCCGCTTTGGCGTGCCGATCAAGAACCTCGGTCTCGTGATGGCGCATGCGGAACTCGAAGGCCTCGTGCGCCTGGCAGGGCCCGCCGTCGCGCTCGAGATTCTGCTCGAGGGGCGCATCTTCGATGCGCAGGAAGCGTTGGCCAAAGGGCTCGTTACGCGCGTGGTGCCGGACGGCGACGTGACCGCGCATACGTACGAGACAGCGCGCCGCATCGCCGATGGTGCACCGCTCGTCGCGCGCTGGCACAAGCAGTTCGTGCGGCGCGTGCAGGACCCGGCGCCGCTGACGGCCGAGGAACGCGACGCGGGCTTCGCGTGTTTCGGCACCGAAGACTTCCGTACCGGCTACCGGGCGTTTCTCGACAAGGTCAAACCGGACTTCAAGGGGCGCTGACATGACGGATTCGACGACAACCGAGCAGACAGGCGCGCGCGGACCGCTGGCCGGCATGCGCGTAATCGAACTCGCGCACATCATGTCCGGACCGATCTGCGGAATGATGCTCGCGGATATGGGCGCCGACGTGATCAAGGTCGAAAAGATCCCGGGCGGCGACGACTGCCGCCGTTTCGCACCGCTGGTAGCGGGCGGCGAGTCGGCTTCGTTCATGATCGTGAACCGCAACAAGCGCGGCATCGCGCTGAACCTGAAGACCGACGGCGGCCGCGAAGTGCTGGGCAAAATACTGGCAAGCGCGGACGTGGTGACCGAAAACTACCGGCGCGGCACGATGGAAAAGCTCGGCATGGGTTACGACGTGTTGAGCCGCGCCAATCCTGGCTTGATCTACTGTGCGATTTCCGGCTTCGGCCGCAGCGGTCCGATGGCGGACAAGGGCGGCTTCGATCTGATCGCACAAGGCATGAGCGGCCTGATGAGCATGACCGGCGAACCGGGCCAGGCACCGATCAAGGCCGGCTCGCCGGTTACCGACATCAACGCGGGCATCCTCGCCGCGCTCGGCATCTGCGCGGCCTATGCGAACCGGCAGAAAACCGGGCGCGGCCAGATGGTCGACACGTCGCTGTTCGAAGCGGGCTTGCAGCAGATGTACTGGGCCTTCGCGAATTTTTTCGCGGACGGCACCGTGTTGCCAAAAGCGGGTTCTGCGAACCCGACCAGTGCGCCGTATCAGGCGTTTCGCACGCGCGATGGCTGGGTCAATATCGGCGCGGCGAATCAAAGCAACTATCAGCGCCTGCTCGACGTGTTGCAAATCCCAGATCTTGAGCATGACGAACGCTTCGTGACCAATGCAGGACGTCTGCAGCATCGCGACGCGCTAGTCGAAATTCTCACAGCACGCCTGATGGAGCGTACTACTGCGGAGTGGCTGGCGCGCTTCGATGAAATCGGCCTGCCGTCAGGCCCGGTGCTCGAAGTGCCGGAAGCGGTGGCGCACGAGCAGGCGCTGGCGCGCGGCATGATCGTCGAGACGCAGCATCCGTTGGTAGGCGCCACGCGCGGTATCGGACTGCCGATTCATTTCTCGGAAGGCCGCGCCGAAGCGAAGCGTCCCGCACCA
>Ga0310813_10001447_pt1 | contig 14251 bp, 10 predicted proteins | sample YN3metagenome_FD_203086 | JGI IMG/M metagenome (GOLD analysis project Ga0310813, IMG submission 203086) | Soil microbial communities from experimental microcosm in Duke University, North Carolina, United States - YN3 | ecosystem: Engineered > Artificial ecosystem > Soil microcosm > Unclassified...
TCTCGGGGCCGGGTGCCCACCCCTCGAGGTAGGCCTCGCTCTCGCACCCGCCCTCGCGCATCGCGACCGCGTCGATGAGGTCCTGGAAGCGCTGGGAGAGCGGCACGCGCACCGTGTCGCCGCCCTCCTCGGCCTCGACGAGGGCGGGCAGGTCACGCCACTGGATGATCCGCACGCGAGCCATGACGCCGCATATTGTAGCGGAAGGTCCCGGCTCGCTGTTGTTGACAAGTGATCTGTCCGCTACCTGTTTGACACCGTGAAGTGACCGCTTGAGTGAGCAACTCGGGCTGGTGGGGAGGGGCACAGGCGGCCATGGGAGTCGTAGCGGCCAAAGCAGCGGGCGCCGTACCAGATGGAGTGATGGCCACTCAAATGGCGCCGGACGAGGACGCGGAGGCCGGCACAGGAGCGCCGGCCCGGCTGCTTGGTGAGCTGCAAGGCGAGCCGGGCGGTGGTGACGACGTTGTCACGCCCGACCACGCGCTCTTCCTCGACGCAGAGGATCTGATCCAGATCGACGGTGCCGAGGGGCACAAAGGCCGAGGAGGGATCGGCCGGCGGGTGCCCGAACTCGGCATTGAAGGCCGGCAGAAAGCGGGCGTGCAGGTAGCGGTTGGCCGCGGCCAGCGTGGTGATGCCGGCCAGACGATACTCGTTGACCAGCCGATCCTGCAGGGTGCGATTGACGCGCTCGCTGCGGCCGCGGGCCTGGGGGGAGAAGCCCAGGATGTGCTCGATGCCCAGGCGCGCCAGGGCGCGGCCCACCTGGGTGAGGGGGCGCCGATCCGGTGCCGCGCCGGCGGCCGCGGTGTGCACCGCCCAGTGGGCGCGATCGGTGTAGAGGGCCAGGGGCAGGCCATAGCGCTGCAGCACGGCCCGCAAGGCGCTCATGACCGCCTGGACGCTTTCCCCGCTCTCCCACAGCTCGGCGTACAGCAGCTGCTTGGTGGCGTCGTCGACGACGGCGATGAGCGTGAACCACCGGTCCGGCGCGCCGGGCAGCCAATGGTGCCGACTGCCATCGAGATGCAGCCGCTCTCCGAAGCACGGGCGGGGCTCGCGGCGGCGGCGATGCCGGCCCCGGGGCCGGTGGCGGGGCACCAGGCCCGCCGTCTGCAGGGCCTTCTTGACGAAGGCATAGCAGAAGCGCACCCCGTGCTGCCGGCGGGCCAGTTGATGGAAATGCCGCACGTTGAATCCCTGATAGCGTTCGCGGTAGAGCGTCAGCACGCGCTGTACCTCGGCCACCGGGGCCCGCTTCGGCGAGGGTACGCGCCGCCGCCGATCGAACAGCCCGTCATAACCGGCCTGCTCCAGGCGCCACCGCCACCGCCGCACCGAGCGCGGGCTCAGCCCCAAGATCTCCGCCGCCTGGATCCAGGTCATCTCCCCCGCCAGGGCCCGCACAATCACTTCCTGCGTTTTCATCGCGCGCTCCACGGCGCCGGGCGTGTAGGCCATGGTCCCCTCCTCGGGACTCAGGTCTGCCACGCCGGCGCACTGGAGCGGTCATGTCACGGTGCTCTCCCGAGCGGTCAGATCATGTATCTCCAACAGGAAGGTCCCGGCTCGCTTGACAAGCCTGGGGCCCCCCCGTAGCCTCCGTGCCTGAGGAGACCATTCATGATCGACGTGAAGACGGCGGACCGCGAGCTGCAGACGTACCTCCGGCCGCAGACTTTTCCGGTCGCCATCCGCATGCTGCGGCCCGACGAGCCGATCCCGGAGCGCGCCCGCCGGCCGGCTCGCGACTTCAAGAAGCTCAGCATGAGCTGCCAGGTCATCGACATGGCCCGCCGCTACGGCTGGACCATCGCGCTGACGCGCGAGGACCACATCTGCTCCCTCGGCATCACCGCCATCGGCTTCGACAAGCCCCTGCCGATCTACAACGTGGGCACCCTGTGCGAGGGCATGTACACCGAGACCAAGGCCGCGGGCCAGCGCTCCGAGGCCGCCATCGACAAGTTCGCCCCCGGCGAGTACACCTGCGTGCTGGTGGCCCCCCTGGATCGCGCCACCTTCGAGCCGCACGTGGTCTGCGTCTACGCGAACCCGGCCCAGGTGATGCGCCTCACCCAGGCCGCGCTGTGGAAGCGCGGCGGTCGCCTCGCCTCGTCCTTCGAGGGCCGGGCCGTGTGCGCGGACATCATCGTCACCACCATGAAGACGGGAGAGCCGCAGGTCATCCTCCCCTGCTCCGGCGATCGCATCTTCGGCCAGACCCAGGATCACGAGATGGCGTTCTCCATTCCGTGGGACCGGATGGAGGAGATCGTGGAGGGGCTGCGGGGCACCCACAACGGAGGCATCCGCTACCCGATCACTCAGTTCATGGAGTACGAGGCCAAGCTGCCGCCGCGCTACATGGAGATCAACAAGCTCTGGGATGCGGAGGCGGGGAAGGTCAAGCTGAACAACCGCGACCGGGTGGTGGCGGCCTACAAGCGCTCGTTCGCGGACCGGGTGCCGGTCTACCCGATCGTGGCCTCGTTCGCGGGCACGCTCGACGGACTCAGCATCGAGGAGTACTGCACCAACCCGACGCGGGCCATCACCGCGATGATGAACTACTACGAGCGGTACCAGCCGGACGTGGTCCTGGCCTACAACGACCTGGCCAAGGAGGCCGAAGCGTTCGGCTGCGGGGTGAAGTACTCGGACTACGTGGTGCCCTCGATCGAGACCCACGTGCTGGAGGACAAGGCCCACCTGGCCAAGCTCCAGATGCCGGACCCCTACAAGACCGCGCGGCTGCCCGGCTTCCTCGAGCAGTGCGAGGCGCTCGTCAAGGCGGCTCCGCCCGCGGCCACCGGAGCGGTGGCGGTGGGACCGTGGACCATCGCGATGCTGCTGCGCAACCCGGAAATGATGCTGCTGGACACCTTCGAGGATCCGCAGTTCATCCACGACCTCATGCGGCTCACCACCGATTTCTGCAAGGCGTGGGGCGACGCGATCGTGAAGACGCGCATCGGTCTCTCCTTCTCGGAGCCCACCGCCTCCATCAGCCTGGTCTCACCGGACAACTACCGGGAGTTCATCGCCCCTTACCACAAGGAGCTGGTGGAGCACTTCAAGGCCAAGAAGGTGGGCGTCACCGCCCACATCTGCGGGGTCACCTACCCGATCTTCGAGGACCTGATCGGCGCCGGCTTCACCACGATCTCGTTCGACCTCGACCAGCAGGCGGACCCCACGCTGCACGTCGACCAGCTCGAGCGCTTCGTGCAGGTCGCCAAGGGTCGGGCGGTGGCGATCGGCAACGTGGATGCGACCATGTTCGAGAAGACCACCCGGGCCCAGATGGAGGCCGAGGTGCGGCGCTGCGTGGACACCGCGGCGCGGCACTCGGGCTTCATCCTGTCGACCTCGTGCGAGATCCCGCCGCGGTCGAGCCCGGAGGTCGTGCAGTGGTTCATGGACGCGGCCCACGACTACGGCCGGTACGAGCGGATATTCTAGCCGGAGGGACCGCGACGGCCCCTCCGAAGCCTTCTCCTCGGATTGCCCCGGCGGAGCGGGGGGAAAGAGAAAGGGCGCGGCGATGATCGCCGCGCCCTTTGTGCTATCGGTCCCTGGGTCGTACTACCAGCGGAAGGGCTTCTTGGAAGGGGGGACGCCGTAGGCGCCACGGTCCCCGCCTCCACCGCGCGGGCCGCCCGGTCCACGCCCGCCGCCACGCGGCCCGCCGGGCCCCCGCCCGCCGCCCGAGCCGGGGGTACGCGGGTTCGAGACGTTGACGGTGATCTTGCGCCCGTCGAGATCCTTGCCGTTCAGCTCGGAGATCGCCCGCTGGGCCTCCTCCGCGGTCGCCATCTCGACGAAGCCGAAGCCCCGCGACTGGCCCGAGAACTTGTCCGTGATCACGGAAGCCGACTCCACGGTCCCGCACTGCGCGAAGTATTCCCGTAGCGTCTCGCTGGTCGTGGAATAGGACAGACCCCCCACGTACAGTTTCGAAGCCATCGTGGTTTCTCCTTCCGGTCACTCTTCCGCTTCGTACGCGCCCCAATACTCGGAAGAGCCAATATCGGAGGCGAGGGCGCCGCCGGCGGCGGCGGCGCGTCGGTCCAGAGTGTACACCAGGACCTGCACCTCCGCCACGGCGCCCCCGGGCTGCTAGTAGGTCAGCATCAGACCATTGCCCTGATAGGTGGGACCCATCTCGGGCTCGGGCACGGCCGGTCGCGCGGTGGGTGCGTCCGGTGTGACCTGGTGCCCGACTTCCGTGCGGTGGAGCGCACGCTGCCGATGCCGCGTCTCACCGGAATTGGCCAGCAGCCCGATGAGACCCGCCATCACGATGAACGTCACGAGCCCGAACATCCAGCGCCTGGCCATGAGCTTCGATTCCTAGCCGCAGAGCGCCTCGACCTGGGCCCGCGCCCCGTCGCGCGCCGGCGCGACCTTGGTCGGCCGCTCCACCTTCGCCAGCAGATCGGGCAGGGCGAAGGGACGGCTCACCACGTGGAAGCCCTTCAGCTCGAACGCCACCCGCTCCTCCACCCGCGCGCCCGCGTCCACCGCGAGCACCACCGGCACGCCCGGCGCCACCGCGTCGAAGAGACGCGCCTGGTCCGGGCCGGCCAGCCGAAGCACGCCCGCGTCCACCAGCACCAGCGAGGCCGGGGCATCCAGCAGATACCGCACGCCCTCGCACAGCGACTCCGCCACGCGCACGGCCACTCCGTGCTCCAGGCACTCCATCACGAGCGCCTGCGCGCGGCTGCGATTGTCATCGATCGTCAACACCCGGATCATTGAGCTCCCCCTTTGGTTACGGTTCGAATCCCGGGAATAGATTCAACCCGCGTGCCAGGGAACGCCGGGCCGGAATCGGCTGAGTTCAAGCCACGTTACGCTGCAGCTCAGGATCGACGCCGAGGTCCGCGATCGGGCGTTGTGCCCGATCGCGGTGACAGTTTCTGGGCCTTGCGCTACTGATGGGTTGAGGGCCGGTCGCGGCTTACGACACGGGATTGTCTTAGTTCCGCTCTCGTACGTCGTGCTCACGAGGGTCTCGCTTGCGGCCTGCGGCTGGCCCGGCGTGAGGTCCCTATACCGCCACCCGAGAGCGCTCCCAGTTCCTTCACCGGCGGGCCGGAGGCTGGAAATCGCCCGTCCCGCCGAGGATCAGCCGGTCTCCCTGTAAGCACAGCAACTTGTCGGGGCGACTTGCCCGGCCCCTTGACCACCAACTCCGCTGGCTCAACACTCTCGCTCATGGCGGTCGACCTCTGCACCTCTTCCCTTCCATCGGTCGGGCATCGGGGAACTTGGCTTTGACCGAACCCACGATTGACTATGTGGTCCTGGACCCAGACCTTCAGCAGCGAGATCCTCGCCGCTTCACATCACTCTTCAGTGGTTTCGCCGCCGGGTACGCCCTTCACTTCAGCGGGGATGAAGCTGAGCCCACCGACGAATGGTTGGCCAGGATCCACGGCAAGCATCCGCCGCAGCCGGTAATGCGCATCATCGTGGCCGTGGAGACTATCGACACGTCCGGCGATCACCCGCAGGAACGCGTGATCGGAGGTCTGGCCTGTGAACTCTACCGGGACTCAGGCTGTGTCTTGGCGACCTATCTCTACGTGCTGGACGACCGTGACCAACGATACCGCCACAAACGCCACGCCCGGGCCCTGATCGAGCAGGTACCGGACGCGTTCCGACCGCTCGGACACGATGTCCGGGCCGTCCTGGCCGAAAGCGAGTGCCCGCAATCACTGAAAGCGCAAGGACATTCCGATCGGGAAGTCGCCACTGCGCGCAATCGCCTTCGCTTCTTCGCCCGCCTGGACGCCCGGGTATTCAACATCGACTATGTCCAGCCATCGTTAGGCCCGAGCAAGGCTCCTGTCTCGTACTTGCAATTGATGTGGATACCTACTTCTGAAGCCACCCGCCGGCCAGCCGATCACCTTCTCGCGACGATCGCGGCCAGCTTTCTGACCGAGTTCTATGCCGCGCTCTCGCAAGAGACCGCTGCACCAATGGACCACCGCGCGCTCGAGCGGCAGCGGGCACAGATGGAGACGCACCGGCCGTTGACACGCCCCCTCCCGCGACTCGCGCTGGAGGATGTCGCGCTCTGCTTCCATTTTGTCGAATACCTGGAAGAGAGCGCGGAGACGCGCGTGCTACTGAACGGCGTCCGCGATACCGACATCCCATGCCCCGTCTTCCACTCCATGGAGACAGACCTCCTCTCCCGCGCCTACCGTACATACCGTCCATTCCGAACGATGTGCTTGACGAAACCCGCAGCGACTGCCGTCCCCGCCTCCGATGCCGGCATCCGGGTCACGATCACCTTCCCAGAGCGGATCGAATTTCGCTCTGAAAACCGCCTCGAGGAGCGCCGCTGGCCCTTGCGCGAACGCGCGGCCAAGGCCTACTTGGCTTTGTCCTTCTTCTTCGACGCCCGCGTGATCGTCTGGCACCTGACCCTGACCAGTGACGCCGAGGCCCCTGAAGCGCATCGTTTTTTCGACGAACTTGACCTCGTCGCCCTGCTGAAACTGGCGGATGATGACGCCGACCAGGAATTCCTGAGGGTGCGTCCCCATGGATCGGAGGAGCGTTCTCCCATCTCGGCCGGCATCACCTTTCGTGTTGCCGCGGATGATGGCACCGAACTGGATATCAACGGCCTTCTGAGGACCGCGGCCGCGATTACCTTCCGCCGCCTCAATGACGGCATCCCACCCCGCCGTGTGTCGAGACCGCAGGCCGCAACCGTGGAACTCCTCGGCTGGGACCATATCGATTCGGAGAGAGATTTCTTCGGCGTCGACGATCGCCGAACTCGGGAGGCACTGTGCGGAATCGTGACCGCCATCTTCGACTTTGATGCGATCGATGAGGCTGAAGTCCGCGATACGCTGACCGCCTCGGTCGCGGTCAAGACCGGGCTCCTGCGCGTCCACCGCCAACACCTTGTCTACGTCAGCAAGGATGACCGAGCCGCCCGTACGGTGACCGGGACTTTCGGAATCAGCCCCTACCTGGTCATTCCGCACGCCACCGTCCTCTGCAACGAAGCGCTCCTCCGGCCCTTCGAGCCACCGGCTCAAGCGGGCCGTGACGAGCGCTCACTGAGTGGGCTGTCGGCCATGGTCGAGCGCATCGAGAGCACTTTGCGCAGTAAATGGATCGCCAATCCTTTCTTCTATGACACGGAGCAAGAGCTGTACGATCGGGCGCTGACCGAAGGAGGGATCACCGCCCGGCGCGCCCGGGTTGAGAACCTACTGCTCGAGCTCAAGACGCGTCTCCAGATGCTGCGTGACGTCCAGCGCGGGCGATTCGAGGCGTTCGCCGCCGGCGTACTCGGTGCCATTTCGGTTGTCGGTCTTGATGCGGTAATGATTGACGCCGCACCGTGGCTGCGCCGCCATTTCTCTGCACTTGTGGGCTTCGACGAGAAGTTCGTCGGTCACGCAGTGACCCTGGGGCTGGCGGTCGTCATAGGCGCGGCCGTCTTCTACTGGAAGCGGCCCGATCAGGACATCCGGCTGCGGGTCCGGAAACCCGAACCATAGTCGGGATCCGTTCCGCCTCGATTGCGGCAGTGGTCGCGGGTGCGACTCAGCGGGGCGGTAGGCTCGCGTCGTGTGTCTGCCACCGACGCTCTCGCAACGTGAATCGCGCAAGCGTCACCACCCGCGAGAGCTTCTCCCGAGTCCAGGAGTTCGGGGCCGAGCGCGCGGAAGTGGAAGCGCCGAACCTGTCGGAGCGGATCCCCGAGGCCGGGCATCTCGACGCCGTGCTGGACCTCGTCGGCAACCGCACCATTCTCGTTCCCTCGCCATGCTGCGGCGCCGGGGCCGGCCAGCCTGGCCGGCCGGCTTGGCTGGGCGGACGGGCTCCCCTCGAGGCCTTCAACGTCGTGCTCGCCCCGCCGGGCTTCCCGCCGTCCGACGTGCCCGGGCGGACATCGCCGCCCGGTCGCCGCGGGCTGCCTGAGGGCGAAGCCGGACCGCCTCGTATACACTCGGGCCATGGCGTCGATGCCGGTGCGGTTCGCGCGAGCGTGCCGTCGGCGCTGCCCCAACTGCGGCGCGGGACCGGTGACGGTGCGCTGGTTCCAGCTCGCACCCGCGTGTCCCGGCTGCGGCCTCCGGCTCGATCGCGGGGAATCGGACTACTTCCTGGGCGCGGTCGTCTTCAACATGGCCTTCGCGGAGGGCCTGTTCGCGGCGGGCGTGATGGCGGTGCTGCTGTGGACGTACCCGAATCCGCCCTGGGACGCGCTCTACTACGGCGGGATCGCGGGCATGATCGTCGCCCCGATCGTGCTCTATCCCTACTCGAAGCTCTGCTGGCTCGCCTTCGACCTGGGCTTCCGGCCGCCGCGCCCGGAGGACTTCGCTCCGCGGGCGGCCCGCTAGACAGCGCCTACTTGTAGAGATCCGCCCCGATCCCGTACCCCTGGATCTTGCGGTAGAGCGTCTTGGGATCGATGCCGAGCACGGTGGCCGCCTTGGCCCGGTGACCGCCCACGCTGCGGAGGGTCGCGATGATGTGCTGGCGCTCCATGTCCTCGAGACTGCCGCCGGGCGCCGCCGCGAAGGCCCGGCCGCCCCGCACCTCGTCGGGCAGGTCGGCGGACTGGATCACGTCGCCCTGGGAGAGGATCACCGCGCGCTGCACCGCGTGCTGCAGCTCGCGCACGTTGCCCGGCCACTCGTAGCGCTCCACCATGTCCATCGCCGCGTCGGAGAGGCGCTTGCGTCCATAGCTCGCGTTCTGCTCGAGGAAGTGCTCGACGAGCCGGCGCACGTCCTCCCGCCGCTCCCGCAGGGGCGGCAGAGTGATGGTGATGGTGTTGATGCGGTAGAAGAGATCCTGACGGAAGCCGCCGGTCTTGATCGCCTCCGCGAGGTCGCGGTTGGTGGCCGCCACCAGCCGCATGTCGACGGTGCGCCGCCGGGTGCCGCCCACCCGGAAGAAGGCGTGCGACTCGAGCACTCGCAGGAGCTTCACCTGGCTCTCCGGCTCCATCTCCCCGATCTCGTCCAGGAAGAGCGTCCCGCCGTCGGCCAGCTCGATGAGACCGGGCTTGGTCCCGATCGCGCCGGTGAACGCGCCCTTCTCGTGTCCGAAGAGCTCGCTCTCCAACACCTCGCGCGCCAGCGCCCCGCAGTGGATGGGCACGAAGGCCTGCTGGGCGCGCGGGGAGCGGTCGTGGATGGCGCGCGCCACCAGCTCCTTGCCGGTGCCGCTCTCGCCCAGCACCAGCACCGAGGAATCGGTGGGGGCCACCCGGTCGATCAGGCGCAGCACCTCTTCCATGCGCGGGCTGCCGGTGATGATCCCCTGGTAGCCGGGCTCGTCGAGCTGGGCCCGCATCACCACGTTCTGCCGCATGAGCCGGCCCTTCTCGGCCGCCTTGCGGATCAGGATGTCGAGCTCCTCGATGCGGGCCGGCTTGGTCAGGTAGTCGTAGGCCCCGAGCTTCATGGCCTCGACCGCGGTGGAGACCTCCTGGAAGCCGGTCATCACGATCACCTGTGGCGTCTCCGCGAAGTCCTGCAGCTCGCGCAGCACCTCGATGCCCTCCACGTTGGGCATCTTCATGTCGAGCAGCAGCACGTCGGGCAGATCCTCCTTGAGCTGCTCCAGCGCGGCGCGGCCGTCCGCCACCCCGCTCACCGCGTGGCCCTTCCGCCCCAGCTCGCGGACCATCAGCTCGCGCAGGTTCTTCTCGTCGTCGGCCACCAGCACCCGGATCGGCGCGGTCACGACTGCGGCCTCCCCGTCCCCGCGGGCTGGAGAGGCAAGATGACGCGGAAGGTCGTGCCGGCGCCCACGCGGGTGTCGACCTCGATCCGCCCCTCGTGGTCGGCCACGATTCCCTGCGCGATCGCGAGCCCGAGCCCGGTGCCCTGCCCGGGAGGCTTGGTGGTGAAGAACGGGTCGAACACCCGCGGCAGGACGTGCTCGGGAATGCCGGGGCCCTGGTCTGCGAAGCCCACCTCCACCTCGCGCGCGTTGCGCCGTCGAGTCGTCACGGTCAGCGTGCCCTTTCCGTCCATCGCGTCGAGCGCATTGCTCGCGAGCCCGAGGAACACCTGGCGGAGCTGGCCTTCGTTGGCCACCACGTCGGGCAGCTCCGCGTCGAGCCGGCGCTCGAAGCGGCTCGCGGCGTAGCGCGACTGGTGGCCCACCAGCTCCAGCACCTTGTCGACCAGCACGTTCATGTCGGTGGGAGCGCGGCGGCTGCCCGGATCGCGAACGAAGTGGAGCAGGCTGCCGGTGATCTCCTTGCAGCGGTAGGCCTCCTCCTCGATCAGAGAGAGATAGCCCGGGAAGTCCTTGAACGGATCCAGGTCGCGCAGGTGCGGGTCGTGGGCCCGCTCCCGCAGGGCCTCCGCGCAGCCCGCGATGGTCGCGAGGGGGTTGTTGAGCTCGTGGGCCACCCCCGCGGCGAGCCAGCCGGCGGTGGTCAGGCGCTCGGTCAGCAGCATCTGCCGCTCGAGCCGTTTCTGGAGCGTGATGTCCTCCACCAGCACCAGCACGTGGGTGGCCTGGGGCGCGCGCAGCGGGGTAGCGGTCAGACGCACGGTCAGGGTCTCACCGCCCGCGGGCAGCTCCTGCTCGGCGTGTCGCACCTCGCGCGCGGTGACCACGCCCTCGAGGAACGCGCGCACCGCCTCCGCCTTGGCCGCCGGCATCAGCTCCAGGAACGGCCGCCGCGCCGCCGGCTCCGCCGGGATCAGGGTCGCGCCCTCCCGGTTGGCGCTGATCACTCTCAGGTCCGCGTCGAGGACGAAGAGGCCGAGGGGGAGCGTCTCCAGCACCACCTCCACGAACCGCTTCTGCTCGTCCAGCTCGTGGGTCCGCGCCTCCACCATCGCCTCCAGCCGCTCGGAGTAGGTGCGCACCGAGCTGAACAGGCGCGCGTGCTCGAGGGCCATGGCGGCCTGGTCCGCGAAGGCCGACACCAGCGACTCCTCCTCGGCGGTGAAGTGATGCACGTCGGTGCGCAGGACGGTGAGGGCCCCGATGGCCTGATCGCCCACGATGAGCGGTGCGGCCAGCATCGAGCGCAGGCTCGACTGCGGATAGCGCACCCGCGGATCCCCGTAGAGGTCGGTGGTCTGGGTGGGCCGCCGCTCCTTGACCGCGGCCCCGGTGATGCCCTCCCCGACCCGGAGCCGGATCGCGGGGAGGTCCTCGGCGGGCAGATCCAGGCTCGCGGTCGCGATCAGCTCGCCGCTCGCCGCGTCGAGGGTGAAGAGCCCGCACGACTGCACCTCGAGGACCGCGCGCGCCTGGTTCAGGATGAGCCGGACCGTCTCGTTGACGTCGAGGCTCTGGTTCACCGCGTGCCCGGCGCGCAGCAGGGCCTGCGTCTCCCGGGTCCGCCGCTGCGCCTCCTCGAAGAGGCGCGCGTTCTGGATCGCGATGCCGGCCTGGTCCGCGAAGCTCTCGAGCAGGGTCTGGTGCCGCTCCCCGAAGACACCCGGCAGGGTGGCGAACGCGGAGATCACCCCGATGATCTGGCCGCCGACCCGGAGGGGCACGCTCAGGAGCGAGCGGATCCCCTCCTTCTCGTCCACGTCGGGGCGGGCCGAGCGGGCATCCGCGCGCAGGTCGTCGGACCGCATCGCCCGGCCCGAGGACACGGCCTGCCCGATGATACCCTCGCCGATCCGGATCGCGAGGTTGCGCCACTCCTGGGTGCGGAAGCCGTGCGCCGCCGCGTGCTCGATCATCGACCGGTCCGGGCTCAGGAGGCCGATGCCGCAGCCGGTGCTCCCCATCAGCGCGGTCACCGAGCGGCTGATGGTCTCGAGCACCGAGGGAAGGTCCAGGCGCGCGGTGATGAGCTGACTGGTACGGTTCAGCGCGGCCAGCTCCTCGGCCCGGCGGGTCGCCTCCCCGTGCAGGCGCGAGTGCTCGATGGCGGAGGCCAGCGGCCGCGCCACGTCGGTGAGGACCTCGACGTCGGCGTCGGTGAAGGCGTTCGGCTTGCGATGGGTGACGTTCAGGGTGCCGATCACCTGGCCCTGCGACAGGAGCGGAGCCAGGATCGCGGAGCGGAAGCCGCGGCGGGACAGCAGCTCGCGGCTGACCGCGGGCACCGCCGGGTCGATCGTCGCGTCGTCGATGCGGCGGGCGGTCTGCTGGCTCGCGACCCACGCGGTGAGGGTGCCCGCGGTGGACATGCGGAAGTCGAAGGCCTCCGGCACCGCGGTGCGCGTCGTCACGTCCAGCAGGCGGAACTCCTCGCGCTCCCGGTCGAGCAGGGTGACCCCGAGGGCCTCGAAGTTGATGAGACGTCCCACCGCCTCCGCCACCTTCTCGTAGACGCGTGGCAGCGCCAGCGTGGTCGCGGTGAGCGAGGTGACCTGGTTGATGACCTCGAGGCGGACCGTACGCTGGTGCAGGCGCCAGACGTGCTCGAGCGCGTGGCCGAACTCACGCGGGAAGCCGGGCGGCAAGGTCTCCCGCGTGAGGCCATGCGGGCCCTTCGATCCGATGAGCACGAGGCCCCCCAGAGGCCGACCCGGATCGCCGAGCGCCGCCACGAGCAGCATCGGATCGCGGCCACCGACGCCGGGCGGAGCCTCCCGGAGCTTCTCGAGCCGGACTCCGCGCGCGGCGGTGTCCAGCCTGCCCCGCAGCCAGCGGTCCAGCGAGGAGCCGCGGCGGGCGCCCGCGACCACGTCGATCGGCGCGCCCTCGCGCGGCTGGAAGCGGAGGGCCCCGGCCCGGGCGCCGGAGAGGGTGACGAGGCGCTTCACGGTACGGGCAAATCCCACCTCCGAGGAGGCGGCGCCGCCCAGGCTGGCGAGCAGGTCGGGGAAGAGGCGCCCGATCTTCACGAGTCGCTCAGAGCGGCGGGCCCGCGTCGAAGGCGATGACCCCCTCGCACCAGGCGGCCGCCGCGAGCAGCCGGCTCTCCCCCCACGCGCCGCCGATCAGCTGGACCGCCAGCGGCAGGCCCGCCTCCACCCCGGTCGGCAGCGAGAGCGCGGGCAGGCCCGCGAACGTGAACGGGGCGCAGAACGACGGATCGCCGGTGGCGGCGAGCCCGCGCGGCGCGGGGGCGCCGATGGTCGGCGCGAGGAGCGCGTCGTGACGGGCCGCGAGGCCGGCCAGCGCGGCCCGCGCGGCCCGGCGCGCCTCCTGGGCCGCCAGGTACTGGAGCGCGGAGACGCCCCGCCCCCGCTCGACCAGCTCCTTGATGCGCGGCGGATAGTCCGCCGCGTGCTTGGCGTAGAGCGCGGCGTGCGCGTGGGCGGCGTCCACCGCGAGCACGACCTCGCCCGCCGCACGCAGCACGGGGAACGACTCCGGCAGCTCGACGTCGACGATCTGCGCGCCCCCGGCCTCCAGCGCGGCACGAACGCTCCGGAGATGGGCGGCCATCGCGGGTGTCGCGCGCGCCATCAGCGCCCCGAGCACCCCGATGCGCGGCGGCGCGGGGTCGGCGATCGCGGCCACGTAGTCGTCGACCGGCGTGGCCGACGAGTAGCGATCGGCCGGATCGGAGCCGGCGAGCAGCGCGAGGCCGAGCGCGCAGTCTTCCACCCGGCGCGCGAAGAATCCGACGTGGTCGAAGCTCTCCGCGAGGGTCAGCACGCCGGCGGCACTGATGCGCCCGTGGGTGGGCTTGAACCCCACCACGCCGCAGTAGGCCGCCGGCCGCAGCACCGAGCCCACGGTCTGCGAGCCCAGCGCCAGCGGCACCATGCGCGCGGCCACCGCCGCCGCGGGGCCGCTCGAGGAGCCGCCCGGCGTGTGCTCGGGGTTCCACGGGTTGCGGGTGGCGCAGGGGTCGAGGAACGCGAAGGGCGTGGTCGTGAGCTTGCCCATCGGCACCGCGCCCGCGGCGCGCAGCCGGGCCACCGAGGTGGCGTCCACCGTCGGGGTCCGGGCGGCCCAGTCGGGCGCTCCGGACGTCGTGGGCACTCCCGCCACGTCGAAGATGTCCTTGAGCGCGATCGGCACGCCGTGAAGCGGGCCCATGAAGCGCCCCTCGCGCGCCTCGATGTCCCGCTGCACCGCCACCCGCGCGGCCGCGTCCCGGTCGAGGCGCACCCAGGCGGCCACGGTGGGCTCCGTGGCGTCGATCCGCTTGAGGCAGGCCGCCACCAGGTTCGAGGGAGAGAGGGCGCCGGCCCGGATGCGCCGCGCCGCCTCACTCGCGCTCAGCTCGTACATGGCGGCCATGGTCAGCGCAGCGCGTCCAGCACCTCGGCCACCACCTCGAAGCGCCCGAAGGACG
>Ga0310813_10001449_pt1 | contig 14240 bp, 9 predicted proteins | sample YN3metagenome_FD_203086 | JGI IMG/M metagenome (GOLD analysis project Ga0310813, IMG submission 203086) | Soil microbial communities from experimental microcosm in Duke University, North Carolina, United States - YN3 | ecosystem: Engineered > Artificial ecosystem > Soil microcosm > Unclassified ...
CGGCACGAAGGAAAACTGGCTGCTGCGCAAGCTGCGGGACGCCGCCGCGCGGCCCAGTCGGGAGGACGACATCCTCGTCTCCCGGCCGGAAAGCGTGCGGAGCGGCGCCGCCCCGCGCGAGCTCCCCGGCGCGCAGCGGGCCCCGATGCCCCGCTCGATTGAGCCCGAGCTCGCGACGCTGGTGTACGACGCCCCCGAAGGCGACGGCTGGATCCACGAGATCAAGTTCGACGGCTATCGCTTCATGGCCTTCCTGGAGCGCGGGCGCGCGCGGCTCGTGAGCCGCAACGGGCTGGACTGGACGAACCGCCTGCCCGGCCTGGCGGCCGAGATCGCGGCGCTGCCGGCGGGCCGCCTCGTGCTGGACGGCGAACTCGTCACCCTCACGAGCGAGGGCGTCAGCAACTTCGCCGCCCTGAAGGACGCGCTGGGAAAGCGGGATGAGGAGAACCTGATCTACTACGCGTTCGACCTGCTGTACCTCGACGGCGTCGACCTTCGCAAGACGCCGCTCCTCCGCCGCAAGGAAGCTCTCCGGGGCCTGCTGGAGACAGCCCGGAGTCCGCGCCTGCGCTACACCGACCACGTGGTGGGCTCCGGGGAGATCTTCCACCGGCGCTCCTGCGAGTTCGCCCTGGAAGGCGTCGTCTCGAAGAAGAAGGACTCGCCGTACCGGTCGGGGCGCGGGATGGACTGGGTCAAGGTGAAGTGCCAGAAGCGGCAGGAGTTCGTCATTGCCGGCTTCACCGATCCACAGTCGTCGCGCCAGGGATTCGGCGCGCTGCTCCTCGGCGTGCAGGGTAAATCAGGCCTCGCCTACGCGGGCCGCGTGGGCACCGGGTTCAACGCGTCGCTCCTGCTCGATCTGCGACGGCGTCTTGACGACCTGGAACAACCCGGCTCCCCGTTCGCGGCGCCGCTCCCGCGCTCGGAGCGCCGCGGCGTCCACTGGGTCACGCCGAGCCTCGTCGCCGAGGTCTCGTTCTCCAACTGGACCCGGGACGGCCGGCTTCGGCACCCGTCGTTCCTGGGATTGCGCGAGGACAAGGCTGCCGCCGACGTCGTCCGGGATCACCCCGCGCCGCCCCCCGCCGCTGCGCCGGCGGTCCGGCTCACTCATCCCGAGCGCGTCCTCTACCCCGAGGAAGGAATCACGAAGGCCGACCTGGCCCGCTTCTACCAGGAGATCGCCGCGTGGATCCTGCCCCAGGTCCGCGGCCGGCTGCTCTCGCTCGTGCGATGCCCCGAAGGCCAGTCCGGTCCCTGCTTCTACCAGAAGCACCGGATGGATGCCCTGCCCGCCGCGATCCGCGTCCTGACCATCGAGGAAGCCGACGGCCCGGCGACCGGCCTCTTCATCGAGGACGAGGCGGGCCTGCTCGCGCTGGTCCAGCTGGGCGTTCTGGAGATCCACCCGTGGGGCTCCCGGGTGACCGACCTCGAGCATCCCGACCTCTGCACGTTCGATCTGGACCCCGGTCCCGGCGTCGCCTGGACCGCGGTGCTCCGGGCGGCGCGCGACCTGCGCGATCTCCTCGGCGCGCTTGGGCTGGAGAGCTTCGTCAAAACCACCGGAGGCAAGGGTCTGCACGTCGTGGTCCCCTTCAGGGGCGTGCCGGGTTGGCCGGAGCTGAAAGCGTTCTCCAAGACGATCGCCGAAGAGCTGGCCCGGCGCTCGCCGGACCGATACACGGCGAAGCTGGCGAAGTCCTCGAGGGGCGGCCGCATCTTCATCGACTACCTGCGGAACGGTCGCGGCGCCACCGCGGTCGCCGCCTACTCGACGCGCGCGAAGCCGAACGCGTCGGTCGCGGTACCGCTGGCCTGGGACGAGCTGACGCCGTCACTCCGCCCGGACCAATACACGGTGACGAACCTCCGGCGTCGGCTTGAGAAGCTGACGCGCGATCCGTGGAAACGCTTCGCCGATGTGAAGCAGACGCTCCCGCGTGGTTCGAGCAGAACCTAGGATTGGGGGGTCGGGGTGGCGGGGCCCGCGAGGGTCACCAGCACCCCGGTCAGGGTCGTGGAGAATTCCTTCAGCCCCACCGGCTTGACGACGTACGCCTCGATTCCGAGTTCGTAGGCGCGGTTGAGGTCCGTCTCCCTCGCGGTGCCGCTCAGGACAACCACCGAAAGCGAGCGGAGCGCCGGTTGAGACCGGATCCAGCGGAGCAGTTCCAGCCCCGAGATGCGGCGAAGCTTGAGGTCCAGCAACACCAGGTTCGGCATGGGAAAGCGCGAGCGGTCGGCGAAGGGCTCCATGCCGGAAAGGTAGGCTTGGGCTTCCTCGACGCCGCGGAGCACCCGCACGGACTGGACGAGCGGGCTCTGTCGCGCAACCCGGTCGATGAACTGGGCGTCGGCGTCGTCGTCTTCAACCGCCAGGACGTGAAAGAGAGTACCCAACCTCTGGCCGTAGAGCCCCGGAGGTTCACTTTGTTACGTCGATTTTAGCCGATTGCGTTTTTTAAAAGAAAGAACCGCCGGCCCCTCCCCCTGGGGAGGGACCGGCGGTTTTGTGATTCTTGAAACGACGCTATGGCTTGCGGGCCCAGTCGTCGCTGCGGAACGGCGAGGCCGGCAGCCCCTCCTTGTTGTAGAGGTTGCAATCGGGATTGTCGGCCCACGCGTAGCGCACCGCCACCGGCTTGGCAACCTTATCGCTCGACACCAGCACCGTCTGGCCGTCGATGACCGCGTCGGCCCAGACGAAGGTCCGGTCCTCGCCGGCAACCGCGAAGCCGCTCAGCTTGCCGCCCTTCGCCTCGAGCCCCGTGCCGACGTGCTTGAACGAGACGCGGACCTTGCTGTCCTCGACCTTCATCGACGCGTAGATCGGGCCGGAGTAGACGATGTCCTTCCCGTAGACCTGAGACTGGGCCCAGAGCGCGAGGCGCTTCCCCACGTCCTGCTTGTTCTTGGGATGAATGTCTTTCGCCTCGCCGATATCGATGATCACGGCCATGCCGGTCTTCGGGAGCGAGAGCGTCATGGTCTGCGCCTCGCGCAGTTCGGCCCACGAGCTGTCGGTCGGCTGCTCCTTCCGTGCCATGAAGTTCGCGAGCTGGACGAAGCCGAAGGGGAACTCCCCCTGGCCCCAGTCCTCGCGCCAGTTCTTGATCATCGCCGGGAAGAGGGTCTGGTACTCCTTGGCGCGCCCCGCGTTCGACTCGCCCTGATACCAGATGGCGCCCTTGATGCCATAGGGGAGGACGTTGGCGATCATGCCGTTGTACAGCAGAGCGGGCAGCGTCGGATGAATCGACTTCGGCCCCGGCTTGTTCTCGGCCTTCGCCTTGGCGGCGGCTTCCTGGTTCGCCGCCACCTGCTTCTCGTACGCCTCCAGCTTCTTCGGGTAGGCTTCGGCCATCGGCTTGAGGCCCTCGGTCGAGTCGATGACGCGCTTCGAGGTCCAGACTTCTGCCGCCGTGCCGCCCCACGAGGTGTGGATCAGGCCGACCGGAACGTTCAGCTTCTGATGGAGTTCGCGACCGAAGAAGTACCCCACGGCGGTAAATCCCCCCACCGTGTCGGGGCTGCAGATCTTCCAGGAGCCCCCGACGTCCGCCACCGGCGCCGTTTCCATGCGCTTGGGCACCAGGAAGTGGCGGATCTTCGGGAAATTCGCGGCGGCCTTCTCCTCCGCGGCGTTGTTCGACCCGTTGACGACCCACTCCATGTTGGACTGGCCGCTGCAGATCCAGACTTCGCCGACGAGCACGTCGCGGACCGTGATGGAGTTTCGTCCGGCCACGACCATCTCGTGCGGGCCGCCGGCCTTCAGGGGGTCCAACTTCAGGGACCACTTGCCGTCGGCGCCGGCCTTGGCGGTCTTCTTCTGGCCCGCGATCGAGACGCTGATCTCCTCGCCGGGCTCGACCGTGCCCCACACCGGACAGGCGAAGTCGCTCTGGAGCACCATGCCGTCGCCGAACAGCGCGTGGAGCTTGAGCTCCGCCCGGGTCTCCCGTGCGGTCCCCAGCGAAGACAGGACCAGGACCAATGCGGCTGCCAAGGTTCTCATCGTCGGATTCTCCTCGTTCCGGAAGGGATCCCCCGCCCCAGTCGCGGCCTACTATATAACAGCACGGCGCGAGATTGCGACGCCCAGCGCACGAATCAGCGGCGGCGCTCGACTTTGAGGGTGGGCGGGATCGTCAGGAGGAACTTGACCAGCGCATCGAGCTCCGGCGGCAGCGAGGCGTCCTTCTGCCAGGCGGCCTTCTTGTCCCCGTAGACCAGAAGCCCGTGGTTCTTGCCGGTCCCGGGCATGTTGGCGACTTTCGCCGTCCAGGCCTCGACCTTCGTCACCAGCTCGACCAGTTGCTCGCGGCTCAGGGTCCCGCTGCGCTCGATGTCCGTCAGGATCTGCCGGCGGCAGGCCGACCGGGCCTCGCCCGACGGCTCGATCGTGAGATCGAGCATCCCGGTGATCGGCAGGATTCCGCCCGCCTCCTGGTAGTCCCACTGTTTCAGGTTCAGGGGCATCGGCAGAGTCGGGCCGGGGGGACCCGACGCGCAGCCCGCGAGGGCCGCGAGGGCGAGCATCAACAAGAGGCGCTGCATGGCCCACCACCATATCAAGGGAGGGCGCCTCTTGCGACGTTTTGTCGGCTCGCCGTTCCGCCTCCGGGAGAACGATTTCTGCCTTCCCATCCCTTGCCCCACCCCACCCACGCGGATATAATCCCCCGGCCCTAGTGGCCCGGGAACAGCAGCCATGCAGCGCATTCTGGTAGCGAATCGAAGCGAGATCGCGATCCGCGTCTTCCGCGCGGCGTCCGAGCTCGGCATCAAGACCGTCGCAATCTACGCGTGGGAGGACCGCTTCTGCCTCCACCGCTTCAAGGCCGATGAGTCCTACCAGACCGGCCTGGGCAAGGGCCCCGTCGCGGCCTACCTCGACATCCACGGGATCGTCGACCTCGCCAAGCGCGTCAAGGTCGACGCCATCCACCCGGGCTACGGCTTCCTCTCCGAGAACGCGCAGTTCGCGCGCGCCTGCCGCGACGCGGGGATCACGTTCATCGGGCCGCCGACCGAGGTGCTGGAGCTTTTCGGCGACAAGGTCGCGGCACGCAAGCTCGCGATCGAGACCGGCCTTCCCGTCCTCCCCGGCACCGAGGGCCCCGTCAAGGCCGGCCCCTCGCTGAAGAAGGAGGCCAAGCGCATCGGCTACCCGCTGATCCTGAAGGCGAGCTTCGGGGGCGGCGGCCGCGGCATGCGGGTGGTCCACAAGGAGTCGGAGCTCGAAGGCCTGCTCGAAGAGGCGCGCCGCGAGGCCGGTTCCGCGTTCGGCAACGACGCCGTCTTCCTCGAGCGCTACATCCCCCGCGCGAAGCACATCGAGGTGCAGGTCATCGGCGACGCGCACGGCGAGATCGTCCACCTCTGGGAGCGCGACTGCTCCGTGCAGCGGCGCCATCAGAAGGTCGTCGAGATCGCGCCCGCGCCGAAGCTCGACCCGCTGCTCCGCGAGGCCCTCTGCCAGGCGGCGGTCGCGCTCGTCACCAAGGCCAAGCTCGTCAACGCCGCGACGGTCGAGTTCCTGGTCGACGTCGACCGGAACGAGTTCTACTTCATCGAGGTCAACCCGCGCATCCAGGTCGAGCACACCGTGACCGAGATGGTGACGGGCGTGGACCTCGTGCGCTCGCAGATCCTGATCGCGCAGGGCCTCCCGATGCACGAGCCTCCCATCGGGATCCCGCCGCAGGAGAAGATCGACACCCGCGGCTTCGCGATGCAGTGCCGCGTGACGACCGAGGACCCCGAGAACCGCTTCATCCCGGACTTCGGCCGGATCACGCATTACCGCTCGCCGGCCGGCTTCGGCATCCGCCTCGACGGCGGCACCGCCTACAGCGGCGCGGTCATCACGCCCTATTACGACTCCTTGCTCGTCAAGGTGACCGCCTTCGCGCCGACCTTCGACCAGACGATCCGGCGCATGGACCGCGGCCTGCGCGAGTTCCGCGTGCGCGGCGTGAAGACGAACATCCCCTTCCTCGAGAACCTGCTCGCCCACAGGGAATTCATCGAGGGCGAGACGACCACGACGTTCATCGACTCGACGCCGGACCTCGTGCGCTGGCAGCCGAAGCGGGACCGCGCCACGAAGGTCCTCAGCTTCCTGGGCGACATCATCGTCAATGGCAGCCCCGAGGTGAAGGGCCGCGTCGACGGCCGCGCCCTGCCCGAGCCGGAGATGCCGACGTTCGACCTGTCGGCCCCGATCCCGCCCGGCACGCGCGACGCCTTCAAGCAGCTGGGAGCGGAGAAGTTCGCCCGCTGGGCCATGGAGCAGAAGGCCCTGCTCCTCACGGACACGACGTTCCGCGACGCCCACCAGTCGCTGCTGGCCACGCGGGTGCGCAGCTGCGACCTGCTCCGGATCGCGCCGTACGTGGCGCGGACGCTGTCGGGGCTCTTCAGCCTCGAGATGTGGGGCGGCGCGACCTTCGACTCGGCGATGCGCTTCCTCAAGGAGGATCCCTGGGAGCGCCTTGCGACGCTTCGCACCGAGATCCCGAACGTCCTCTTCCAGATGCTCCTCCGGGCGGGCAACGCCGTCGGCTATACCAACTACCCGGACTCGGTCGTCGCGGCCTTCGTCAAGACGGCGGCGGCCAACGGGATCGACATCTTCCGCGTCTTCGATTGCTTCAACTGGATCCAGAACATGCGTCCCTCGCTCGAGGCGGTCCTCGAGACGGGCGCGATCTGCGAAGGCGCGATCTGCTACACCGGCGACCTGCTCGACCCCAAGCGCGACAAGTACTCGCTCGACTACTACGTCAAGATGGCGAAGCAGCTCGAGAAGATCGGGGTCCACATCCTCGGCATCAAGGACATGGCCGGCCTCTGCAAGCCCTACGCGGCGCACAAGCTGGTCAAGACGCTGCGCGAGGAGGTCGGGCTGCCCATCCACTTCCACACGCATGACACCGCGGGCGTGCAGGCCGCGACGATCCTCAAGGCATCCGAGGCGGGAGTCCACATCGCCGACGCCGCCATCTCGTCGATGAGCGGCCTGACGAGCCAGGCGAACCTGAACTCGCTCGTGGAGGCGCTGCGGAACACGGAGCGCGAGTCGGACCTCGACATCGAGGCGCTGAACCGCTGCTCCGACTACTGGGAGAGCGTCCGGGAGCTCTACTACCCGTTCGAGTCGGGGATGCGCGCGGGGACCTCGCAGGTCTATCAGCACGAGATCCCGGGCGGTCAGATCACGAACCTGAAGGAGCAGGCGGCCGCACTGGGCCTGGGCGGCCGCTGGCGCGAGATCCTCAAGACCTACGCCGACGTCAACCAGCTCTTCGGGGACATCGTCAAGGTCACGCCCTCGAGCAAGGTCGTGGGCGACATGACCCTGTACCTCGTTGCGAACAACCTGAAGACCGTGGACGTGCTGGACGAGAAGCGCGAACTCTCGTTCCCGAAGTCGGTGGTGGAGCTGATGGAAGGCCGTCTGGGGACGCCCCCGGGCGGCTGGCCCAAGAAGGTCCAGCAGATCATCCTCCGGGACAAGAAGCCCCTGAAGGGGCGGCCCGCGGACGCGCTGCCGGCGGTCAAGCTCGACGAAGTCCGCACCGAGCTCAAGGGCAAGATCAAGGCCGCGCCGAACGACAACGACCTGATGAGCTACCTGATGTACCCGCGGGAGTTCGTCGAGTACGACGCGCACCGCCGGAACTACGGAGACACGTCGGTGTTCCCGACGAACGTCTTCTTCTTCGGCATGAAGCCCGGGCAGGAGATCACGCTCGAGATCGAGCCGGGCAAGTCGCTCATCATCAAGTTCCTGGCCGTCGGCGAGGCCGACAGCGAAGGCAGCCGCCCGGTGTTCTTCGAGCTCAACGGCGTGCCGCGCCAGGTGCGCGTGCACGACCGCTCGCTGAAGCAGTCCAAGGAGACCCGGGCGACCGCGGACCCGGACAATCCGGGCCACATCGGATCGCCGATGCCGGGCAAGGTCGTGCACGTGCTCGTCAGCGTGGGCCAGCAGGTGGCCCGAGGCCAGAAGCTGCTGGGCATCGAGGCCATGAAGATGGAGACGTCGGTCTATTCGCCGATCGCCGCGCGCGTCAAGGAAGTTCACGCCAAGCCGGGCAGCGCGGTGGCCTCGAAGGAGCTGCTCCTCGTCCTGGACCCGATCGTGGGCGCCCAGGGCTAAGGGTTCGGGGCCTCCCCGGAGAGAAGCGTCTTCACGCACCCGAGGAGATCGTCGTCCGTATACGGAGCGCTCAGGAGCTCGTCCGCCCCGGAGTTGAGCGGCGCCACCGAAGCGGCCCAGTCGGGACTGTCGTCGAGGAGAATCGCCCGGGCGTTCGGGGAGAGCTGCTTCACCTTCCAGATGAGGGCGTTCTCGTCCCCCACGTCGCCCATCTTGCTGACGATGACCAGGTCCACCTTCCGGCCCGCGATGGCCTTCTCGGCGTCGGCGAGGGTCGAGCAGGTGGTGACGAGGTAGCCCTTGCGGACGAGCAGGTCGTCGAGACGGTTCAACCTCTGAAAGTCGTCCGTGACGACCAGGAGCAGCGGCTTCCGTTCGTCGATCATGGCGGCTTCCCTCCTCCTTGGTGGCAACGACCCCGCCGTTATACACCAAGCTCCGACCCGAGAAGCAGCTTAAAATGGAAGGCGGGCCCCTTGCAGGGCCCGCCTTCCTTTCTATTTCGAACCGACTAGTCCTTCTTCCAGTCGGCCAGTTCCTCGGGCACGATCGCCAGGTCGAGCTTCTTGCCGCCCCGCAGCAGCGTCACGGTCGACTTCACGCCCACATCGTGCGTCGCGAGGAGGCGGTGCAGGTCGTCGACGCCGGAGACCGGCGTGCCGTTGAACGCGACCACCACGTCGCGCTCCCGCAGGCCGGCGGCCGAGCCCGGGCTCCCGGCCTCGATCGCCAGGATCATCATGCCGGTCTCGCGCGGGAGGCCGTGCTCCCGGAGCAGGCGGCTGGGCAGCGCGACCCGCTGGCCCGCCACCCCGAGGTAGCTGCGCCGGATCCGCCCGTCGCGGATCAGCCCCTCCGAAACCCAGGACGACGTGTCGCTCGAGATCGCCAGGCAGATTCCCTGCGCTTCCGGGATGATCGCCGTGTTGACCCCGATGGCCTCGCCGCGGAAATTGACCAGCGGACCGCCCGAGTTCCCCGGGTTCAGCGCGGCGTCGGTCTGGATGATGTCGTTGATGAGCCGGCCCGAGCGGGCGCGCAGCGAGCGCCCCAGGGCGCTCACCACGCCCGCCGTCACGGTGCACTGGAATCCGAGCGGATTGCCGACGGCCACCACGAGCTGCCCCACCTTCATCTGCGACGAGCGGCCCAGCGGCGTCACGGGGAGGCCCGAGGCGTCGACCTTCAGGACGGCGAGATCGGTCTCCGTGTCGTCCCCCACCAGCTCGGCGGACATCTGCTTGCCGTCCGAGAAGGTGACCTGCACCAGGTCCGCGCCGTGCACGACGTGGCTGTTCGTCAGGAGGTACCCGTCCGGCCGGAAGGCGAAGCCCGACCCGTTCCCGCCCCGGCCGCCGCGCTCCCGCGACAGCCGCATGACTTCGACGCTGACGACCGACGGGCAGACCTTCTCCGAGACCCCGACGGTGACGCGGGAGTACGCGTCGAGGAGCATGGCGGAAGGATCCGGATCCGGCGCCGGAACGGAGGAAGGAGTCGCCCCGAGAGGCCCGTCGCTCACCCACCGAACGTTGCGTTCCATCGGAAGCCCCCTGTGGTTAGAGAGAACTCGGCTCGCTTTCCCATAACGTGCCGCTCCGCGGGGCATTCCGCGATCTCGCGTGGGAATGGCCACAGAGTCCCCAAGACACGGGAGGGGTTAGCGCCGTCCGGGAGAGCGCGGGGGCTCCTTGGAATTGTCCCGGTGCTCGTGCGGCGGAGGGGGCGGCGGCGGATTGCGAGGAGCCTCGCGGTGCTCCCGCGGTGGAGGCGGAGGCGGAGGCGGCGGGCTCTTCGGACTCTCGCGGTGCTCCCGCGGGGGCGGAGGAGGCGGCGGGTTCTCCCGGCGCTCTCTCGGAGCAGGAGGCTGCGGGGGGCTTTCCCGGCGCTCGCGAGGAGCCGGGGGAGGAGGCGGGCTCTCCCGATGCTCGCGGGGAGCCGGAGGCGCGGGCGGAGCCTTCGGACTTTCATGGTGCTCGCGAGGCGCCGGGGGCGGCGGCGGAGCCTTCGGGGTCTCGTGTCCGGACGACGGCGCCCGGGGATTCTCCCGGGGAGCGGGCGCCGGCGGCGTCCTCCGTTCGACCTCCGGATGCTCCGCGGGCGGGGGCGGCGCCGACGGCGTTTCCCGTCGACCCGGGGGCGCCGGCGGGACATCCCGATGTCCGCCGCCCGGATGACGTTCGCTTCCCGGATCCGAGGGCGGCGTCCGGGGATTCTCGACGTTCCGAGGCGCGCGCCGACCGGAAACTCCGGCGGGCTCTCTCTGCGGGGGCAACGGAGGGGGCGTGACCACCCTCTGCGGCTGCCGCGCATACAGACTGGTCCCCGGGTTCGACGGGGCGGCCGCCACGAAGTTCGCCTGCCGATACGTGCCGACGCCGCCGCGGTACGTCGCGACCCCGCTCCAGGCGCCCCCGGCGCCGACGGCGACGGACGGGGCGCGCCAGGCCGGGGACCGGCGGAACCCCAGCCAGGCGCACGTGCCCGCTCCGCCCACCCTCAAGGTCCACGCGCAGCTGGGGGCGCTGTAACGGACGCCGCAGCCCCACGTCAGCGGCCGCGGAATCCAGTAGCTCCCGCTCCAGCAGCCGTATCGCCAGCCCGTGCCGTAGACCACCGTGCCGCCCCACACGTAGCAGCCCCGATACCCGGGATAGTAGCCGCAGTAGATCGCGCGAGGGGTCACGCTGAAGATGCGGCAATAGGTGGCGTAGTAAAAGGGACAACTCGGCGGAATGAGGTAGATGGCCGGCGGCACCCAGGAGCACACGGACCAGGGGCCGACCGCGTATTCCGAGTCGTACCAGATGCCTTCCTCGCAGCAGTAGTAGCGCCCGTAGACGCCGAAGACCGCGTACGGCGTGTTGACGGCGTAGCGAACGGGGCTTTCCTGGACCTCCGTGAACTGCGGCTCGCCGTCGTAGCGCACCGCCAGGTCGGGCGCCGGCCCGGGCTGGACGGCCGCCGTCTGCGGGATCGTCGCATTCCGCACGGCGTCGCGGGCCTGGGCCGTCCCGGCCACGCAGGCCAGCACGTGCTGCTTCTCGCTCGACACCGGGATGCGGGCGAAGTCCAGGGGCAGCTGATCCGAGGCCACGAATTCCCAGGCGGCCTTGTCGGCCGTCGAGCGATACCAGCGGCCCGACAGCAGCACATAGGTCAGCTGCGTCGAGACATCCAGGAAGACGTCGCTCTCGGTGTTCTTCACGTAGAGCAGGTTGGTCCCGGCGATGGGGGCGTAATCGGCCTCGCCGTCGGTCCAGATCAGTTCCGCCGGCTGATTGACCACGATGACTTCCGGCCGGGTCGACGCGTCCTGTGCGTCCTCCGACGCGGCAAGCTGCGGCTTGGGCTCGCTCTTCCAGAGCTCCGCGATGACCGCGGGGGCGTCGTTGATCGGTTCCCAGGGACCGGAAGGTCCCCTCGAGATCCACCAGAAGGGCGTGACGCGCAGGAAGCAGATGCCCGAATCCTTCTCCTGGACCACGAAGAACGCGCTGTTCGCGAGGCGCCGGAAGGACGTCTCCGGCAGATCGCGCCACGCGGCGTCGCCCTCGATCACCAGCAGCACCGCGGGATGCGAGCGGAAGAGGATCTGGGGGACGTCCGCTTTGAGCGCCTGCGCGGCTGCCTTGCGCTCTTCGAGGGCCTTGAGCTCCGAAAGAAGGCGATCCAGCGAGAACGTCAGCTTCCAGCTCAGGAACTCCGACGCGACGATCTCCCGCCATTCCCGGGCGTCCGCCGCATCGAGGTTGGGAAAGCGGATCTCCGTCACCTGCACGCGGCGGGGCACGGCCGTCCGGCGTTCCGCATCGGTGTCCAGATCGGCCTCCAGCCACAACCCGCCGAAGACCGGCGCGCTCGCCTCCGATCGGAGAACCGAGATCGCCGCCCGCGAGCGCAGCTGGCTCCCCTTCAGGGCTTCAAGCTGCGGCTCGTAGACCGTGATGCGCGCCTTCGGCGTCTCGATGACCTTGGGCCAGGGACGCTCGTCGTCGCCGCCCGCGGCGAGCTGGGCGTCCTGGCGAGCGCTGCGCCCGAAGGCCGCGCAGGAGATCAGGACCAGCAGGAGAGCGAAGGCGCCGCTCCGAAGGCCGGTCCTGGAGAATGCGTTCAGCACAGATTCCTCCCGATTTCCTACCCGTACTGTCGCGCCCGGCCGCGGTTTCTTTCAGTGTTGAACGCTCCAGGACTGCCGCAGCAGGACCCGACCGACGATGCAATAGTGCATGTCGACCAGGGTGTTTTCCGACAGCATCACGAGATCGCTGTCGAAGACGTTGCCCGAGGGGTCCGCCAGCAGCACCGAATAGGCGACTCCGGCGAGAAGAATCCGGTCGGAGAAGTCCTGCCGGGGGCCGACGCAGATGTCCCCGTAGACGGAGAAAAGGTACTCCTGCTGCCAGGCTCCCGTCTTGTCCTGCCATTCGAGCCAGAGCGCGTAGTCAACCGGGTCTTCGTTCTTTACTTCGACGATCAGCTCCGCCTCCGGGGGCCCCGAGTTGACGTGCGAGGCCCGGTCTCCGCAAGCTCCCAGGGTTGCGAGCGCCAGGGCCGCCAGGAGCGTTCTCATCGAAGTAGTCCTCCGCCCGTACCATCGCCCCGGGTTATCGGTTCTTTCAGATGCGGAGGCCTTCTTGTCGTTAGAATTCAGGTGTCGGGAAGGAGGAATGCCGCCGTGCACATGCCGTCCACCATGTGGACGACCATCCTGCAGTTCCATCGCGACCCCGAGCGGGTCAAGGATTTCGTCGTCCGTCGTTACCGCCAGCCGGTGATCGAGTTCGCGCGCCGGCAGGGACTCAAGGACGAGGACGCGGAGGACATCACGCAGGAAGTCTTCCTCCGGGTCTGCCAGGAAACCTTCCTCAAGAAAGCCGACCAGATCCGCGGGAAATTCCGCACGGTGCTGCTGGCGGTGACGAAGCACGTCATCGCCTCCTGGCGCCGCCACGAGCTGGCGGGAATCCGCGATCGTCGTCGCGAAGTGTCCATGGAAGGGATCAACCTTCCGGATGAGCTCCCGAGCGACGCGGAGTTCGACCGGCTCTGGGTCCAGAACCTGATGGCCCAGGCGATGGAGCGGCTCAAGACGGACCCCGGGACGGAGGCGCTCAAACTCCAGCTGGAGGGCCGGAGCTACCAGGAGATCGCGGCGAAGCTCGGGCGCAAGACCACCGACGTCACCAATTTCATCCATCGGGCCAAGGAACGGCTGAAGAAGGAGTTCGAGCGCCTGATCGCCGAGTACAGCACGAGGGAGGACGTTGCCGAGGAAATCGCCGCCCTCCGCCGCTTTCTATGAAAGACTCCGAGCGGACCCGCGACCCTAAGGGAACGGTGAGCGCACAGAAGGACATCATGTCCGTCTGCCTCGCGGTGGTCCGCGGGAAGATCACGCCCGAGCAGGCACGCGCGGCCATCCTGGCCCGCAGCACCCCGGCGCCCCTCACCGAAATGCTCCGCCTCGATCCCGCGCTCGTGCGGGACGCCGAGCAGCTCGCGCGGCTCCCGGAGCAGGACCGCGAGCAGTGTCTCGAGCTCTTCAAGGAGCTCTACGACTCCACCCCCGGCGACAAGGTGATGGAGGAGGACGGTGCCTTCGGGCGCCAGCTGATCGAGCAGCGCCTGGTCACCGCGACGCAGGTCGACGCCTGCACCGCGATCCAGAAACGGCTCTTCGAGGCCGGCATCACCCCCCTGCCCCGCCTGGGCGAACTCCTGATCCAGCAGGGCTACCTGATGCCCGGCCAGGCGGAGCTGGCTCCGACCCGGCGGGTGGCGAGCGACGCGCGGGCCGCCGAGCGCCCGACCGAGCCCGTCCGCGGCGGCGTCCGCGACGCCGGCTCCGATCCCTCGCAGCGCTTCGGTCGCTACGTCCGCGTCTCGCTCCTGGGACAGGGCGGCGCGGGAGAGGTCTGGAAGGCCTGGGACACGGGACTCGAACGCTGGGTCGCCCTCAAATTCCTGAAGTTCGAGGACAGCGAGGAGCTCGCCCGGCTGAAGCGGGAAGCGCAGACGGCGGCCCGCCTCTCCCATCCCAACATCGCGGCCGTCTTCG
>Ga0310813_10001450_pt1 | contig 14236 bp, 17 predicted proteins | sample YN3metagenome_FD_203086 | JGI IMG/M metagenome (GOLD analysis project Ga0310813, IMG submission 203086) | Soil microbial communities from experimental microcosm in Duke University, North Carolina, United States - YN3 | ecosystem: Engineered > Artificial ecosystem > Soil microcosm > Unclassified...
ATGCGGTTCGCGACCGTGGCAGCTTGGGTCAATGGACGCGTAATGCGGCGCGAAAGAAAAAAACCAATGGCAAGTGCCAATATGAGCGATGCCGCCAAACCACCGACTAGGAAGTGGCGATATTCGGAAATGGCCTCGACGGATTGCCGGCGCTTTATGTAACTGTGATCGGTGTTGAGCTCGATCAGAATGTCGAATGCATCGTCAATCTGACGGGTCAACGCGACCATTTCGGCATTGTCTGCGATGCGCCTCGCCACGGTCCAGCGGCCAACCAACGATTTGATTTTGCCGATGACGCGCAATTCATCCGCCTCAGGTGAGCGCTCCTCGGCGACGCGAAGGTCAGCGGAAAATTCGTCGAGAAGATTGTTGGTGTCGGCATCAATCTTGGCGCGTTTGTCGGCGGGAGCCTGCGAACGTTCCAATGTCTTTCGTTCAATCTGCGCAAAATCGATATTCGCGGCCCGGGCATAGTTTATGGCCATCAGAGGGCGATCAAACATGTCGATCACCATGGCACCGGTCGCCGACAGAAGGTCGTAGCCGTAATAGCCTTGGACCGCGATGGTCAAACACATCGCGATGAGCGCCGCAAAAAGTGTGGTGCGAACTGACGCGTGTATTTTGGGCATAAGCATACCGCCCTCTGCAGGCGTACTCATGGCTCTCCGCCCAATAGTCGCATTCTTCCCGTTTCCAGGACCTTAACCAGGTTAGAACGCGTGCTCTACTTGACGTGAACTGTCAGCAACATTCTCGGATGAATGTGACAGCGCACGGAAAACGTGCCGGCAGAAGGAAAATATACCGTGACGGTTTGACCGGGAGACTGTTCGTTGGATTCGAAGTTCATGGCGTCGGCGCTGATGTAGATTTCATGAATGAAATCGTCGCGATTGATGATGTTCAGGGCCTCCCCGACGCGGATGGAAACCTCCTTGGGGTCGAACTTGCGGGAAGCTTGAACGACCCGGTGTGGCGGACTTGCCGCCTGGGCATCGGACAAAATGGCGCCGAGCAAGATTGCGAGGGTGCCAAGAATTCCATTGTTGGCCATTTTTAAACGCTCGATTTTGCGACCAGACGTCATTGCAATGCGAAGTTCCGTCAGAGAAGAACGCGCGCGCCAAACTGGAACTGAGTTTCACTGCGCTCCGCGGGACTCCCCACCAACAGGCGCTCCGTCCGGCGACTGTCGATGTTGATCAGTTCGGCGCTCAGCCGAAGCCAGTCTCTCGCGTTCCACAGCAATGCGGCGGTGAATGCCCTACCATCCTCATCGAAGAGCGTGAAACTCGGAACGTTTCGAGTTTCAAAAGTCTCGGCGCGGCCAGACATACGCCAGTCGCCGATGTCATAGCTAACGAGCGCGAAGGCCGAGTCAAAGTATGTACGAAACAGATCGCCTTCTTCGTCACCGATAGAGGTGTCGCCGGTAAGGGCCTGCACCAGCACCGTCGCTCCCCAAACGCGTGTCTTGAGCGAGCCGCTCCAGAATCGGGTGAGCCAGGCAGCATCGCGCGTTGTGTAGGCAAACGGGTTGGCTCGGTTGTCGTAGCGCAATACGGCTAGTTGGCCCAGATCAGGAATGTCCCAGCGTAAGCCTGCGTACCAGCCAATGTCGCCGTCAATATTTTGGAATAATCCCGTGCGTCCAGGCGCGGTTCCGCCGAACAGATTGACCGTCGCATCGGGCAAGCGGACGCGTTCGAATAGCGCGGTCGGGCGATCATCAAGCGTCCAACCGCGATCCGCTATCAAAGTGCCTGCAGGCTCATTGCAGCAAAAGATGGCCGCCACGGCCGATAGTGTGCCCACCCTTGTCTGTCGTGCGAGCGTCCCCTCACCGCCGATTGTGCGCAACTCGTCGCCAATCCAGCTATTGATCGCTGACGGCGTAAGCGTGTACGGGCTTGTCCACCCGAGATCGTCGTTCTCTACCGACACGGTCGGAAAGAACGCACCGGCCTTCACGGACCAGCGCCAATCATTGGAACTCTCTGGCCGCCATGTCGCGTAGGCTTCAAGAACGTCGATTCCCGTGCGTTGTTCGGGCTCGACCCTCACTACGCTCACGAGATGCAAGTCATCTGTCACCGCGAGAGTGGCCTGCGCGACCGCTTCAACAAACCGCACGTTCGGGGACGGTTGGTCAGCGCCGAATCGAAATTTGCCAAGGCCCCCGTCGATCCACCCGACCTCGCCGCTTGGTGCGAGGATGCGAAAGTCCGCGTACGCGTCGAGCGTAAAATCCATTGCCTTTGCGGATGGAATGATCGCAAAGCATGCGCCGGCCGCGAGGATCAAACGCGTTCGCATAGTGCGCAACTATTGCGCGGTACTTCTTAAAAGCGCGTGTCGATTTGGTTATCGAACCGTAAATGGAAGGAGTCCACGAGCGGCCGCTATCGACCCAAAGCGGACATTCGCGGTTCGGTGGCCCCACTGCACACCAAACGATTCGGAAGACTGCTGCCAAAGCCAGGGGCAGGTAAGACGTTCAATAGGAGGATCCCGTCCCGCGGGGAAAAGGATGTTCTTTACTTGCCTAGGCCAGCTGGGCACGGTTTTCGAGAATTATTCGACCTTCCGGGACTCGATGTGGGACTTGGCGCAGGCGCGGAACGTTACCGACCTGGCCGCCTCGATGCGTTCCTGCTTTCATATGGCCTCCCGCAATCGACTCTTGCCGCCTCGGTCGTCAGCGGTTGGTCTTGCCGTAGCGGCTCAAGGTCTGGTGTCAGGCTTTGCGCCACTTTCCAGTCTTGATGTCGAACTTCACTGATCCCGCGGTTCGCATGCGCATCAGCAATTCTTGTAACGCGTCCGTGCTTTTGTTGCTGGGATCGAGCCGCTGCTGCAGTGAATAAATCGCACGGGGTTTGTCCAGGGCGGCTAGAACATCTTCTTCCTTGATCATAATTGGCATTTCTCGGCTTCAGCACTCGCTCCCATACACTGACCTGTCCTCAGGGCCAAGTGCGCCGCTAGCCCGCTTTTGATGCGGACACTTGTGAGGCATGGACACGGCACAATGTCCGCATTCCACCAAAGCGAACATTCAACATTCCGGGAGGTGCCTCTATGTTGCGGCTATTCCAGGTATCGTTCGGACGTTTCCTGATTGGCATGTCGTTATTGAAAAGCTGGTCGCGGAGGGCGACTGGGTTGTCGAATGGACAAAGGATTCGGGTACGCACCAAGCACGCGCAGAGACATCACATCATGGCGACCTTCGTAGCTTCGAGCCGACAGGCAGGTTTTGCTATGGTTCTTGATCCTGCGCCAATTTGTTCGAGCTCGATCAACTGCGCTGGCTCATTCCGAACTCTTGCAGCCAGTGAAATCCATTTGACCGAGGAGCAGATTTCGTTCACTTCGCATTCACTGGTCGAATGACAGTCTGAAACCATAGCGCAAAACACGGTGGGCGAAAGCAACTCATGAGCCATGAGGCAAATGCTACTTTGACCGCTCCCCAGTCAGCGTCAGACGTGTTGAGCAAGGTCCCGGCAGTCACGCTGGCATTCTGGATCATCAAGATACTTGCGACGACGCTGGGTGAAACCGGTGGCGACGCCGTGACGATGACCATGAGTTTGGGCTATCTGATTGGGACAGCCATTTTTCTTTTGCTTCTTGTTGCCTTAGTGGGCCTGCAGATCCTGGCAAAGAAGTTCCACCCGTTCCTCTATTGGGCGACGATCATCGCTTCGACGACCGCCGGAACGACGATGGCCGACTTTGCCGACCGATCCTTAGGCGTCGGCTACACGGGCGGATCGTCGATCTTGTTTCTCTGCGTCATGGTTGTCCTAGGTGCTTGGTATTGGTCAGAGGGCACAATTGCGGTCGAAACGGTCAGCAAGCCCAAGACCGAAGCTTTCTATTGGGCCACCATCACCTTCTCCCAGACACTGGGAACTGCATTGGGTGACTGGATGGCGGACACCTCGGGATTTGGCTTTTTCGGAGCCGCGCTCGTGTTCTTGTCGGCTCTCGCGCTCGTCGCAGCCCTTTATTTCTGGACGGATGTCTCGCGCGTGCTGTTGTTCTGGGCAGCCTTCATCTTGACGCGACCACTAGGTGCGACGGTGGGGGATTTCCTCGACAAGCCCCTGAATCAAGGCGGACTGAACTTCAGTCGCCCACTCGCGACGGCCATCATCGCCGTTGGCATCGTTGTTTGCATTTTGTTGACACCACAGCGTGCAGGACGCCACCCCGGATCAATGAGAGCGTCCTGAATTCGACGAAGGATTTTTGCGGTTGGGCTCAAACGCCGCCACCTGGCGCAAAAGTTACCGCGTTTTGCTTGTACCATCGCGTAAATCGTACCCGGATCAACCAGAAGACCAACAAGCCCAGCGGCACAAACTGCGGCAAGAAAAATTCTGGCGGAACATGAAATGGACCGGGGAGTAATCTTGGCAGCCCATTTGTAAAGGCCGAACCAGCCGCCATCGTCAGCCCAACGCACATACGCCAAAGATGCCTCGCAATGCGCGGTGCGCCCGAGATGCCACCCGCCACGACCACCTTCGCGTCAGAAACCGCCGCGATTGCAAGCACCGTCGTGAAGCCGTAGAGCGCGATGAGAACCGGTCCTTTAAATGCCACCGTACTCTTGAACATCGGCGGCGCGCCGATTGCCAACTGAATGACTAGGATCGCGAACGGAGCCAGAAGCGTAATCGCAATAAGCAGGGCGATCTTTTCGAGAAGACCGCTCGTGCCTTCCTTGCGCCAGACCGTCAACCAGGCTGTGGCCACAAGGTAGAAGACAAACACGCTAATGAAGAGGTTGACTTGGTCCGGCGTCACGACCGCCAGATAGAATGCGAACACCGCCATGACCACCATGGCGATGACGAAAATGGTTCCGGCCGTGCGGTGCAGGCGGCCGCCCTTGCGCGCGAATGCAGCGACCGTACCCGAGACCAATCCCGTCGCGCCGCCGCCAATGTGAAGGGCGTAGGCAAGTACCGTTAGTGCGTGAATTCCCGAGGTCGTCATGATTGCCCCAAGAAATATGGCCTTAGCTTCAAATAGCGACGAGGCCGCTCCTAAACTAGGTCTAGTGGTGGTGCTGAAGGTAGGTCACCGCCGGCCCGCTTTCGACTCAAAGCGGATGCGGTCCATGCACTGACACATCCCCGGTCCGCGATATGTTGGCTTTTCAATACTTGCTGCCGGCGAGTTTGCCGTTTCCAATAGACGGTGATGCCAAAAAGCCTCGTTTCCTGTCACAATTGGAACGAACCCGAAGAGTAATGCAGGACGCATCGATCAGCGCCACTCTCACGTAAATCGAACCCTCGCATGGGAGATTAAGTCATGCCGAGACTTGAGACCTTCACGCCAGCGGCAAGCATCGACGACATCATGGCCGCAGTCGTGCGCGACGGCGCGGTGATTCTGAAAGACGTTCTTGCGCCTGTCGACTTGGCGCAAGTCAATGCTGAGCTGAAGCCCTATGTGGATGCGACTGCCACGGGACAGGATGCATTCGGAGGATTCAAGACGACACGCACAGGCGCGGTTATGGCTCGCTCACCGGCAGCCGGTAAGCTGGCGCTCAACCCGACAGTACGCGCGGTGGCCGATCGTGTGCTTCTTGCGAATTGCGACCGCTACCATATCCATGTCACGCAGGTCATACGGATCATGCCGGGACAGCCGGCGCAGCCGATCCATCGCGATCGCTGGCTGTGGGGCACATGGCTGAAAGGTATTGAGCCGCAGCTCAACGCGATTTGGGCGCTCAGCGATTTCACACGCGAAAATGGCGCAACGCAGGTCGTGCCGGGCTCGACGGAGTGGCCGGACAACCGTGTGGCGTTGTCCCACGAAATCGGATTTGCCGAGATGAGCGCGGGTTCGGTGGTGCTCTATACGGGCAGCACGTTCCACGGCGGCGGGGCCAATACCTCAAATGGCGACCGCGTTGGACTCAACATCAGCTATTCGCTCGGCTGGCTGCGGCAGGAAGAAAATCAGTATTTGTCCGTTCCGCCCGAGATCGCAAAGACTCTCGACCCGGAATTGGCAAAGCTGCTCGGCTACACGATGGGGCGCTACGCGCTCGGCTACTACACGCCACCCGTTCCGCCTGGCCAAGGACCCGAGCTTGTGCCGCCGGAATTCGCTCTGACCGGAGAAGGCAGTGGCAACGCCATGGGCTCCACAGCGGACTTGGTGGCCTCGTCAGCACAAATCCGCCGAACCTGATCCTGAAACACTTCCGACTCGGCGTCCGTTCGGCCGCAGCCTCAGGCTCTACGGACGACCGCGTGATAGATCAACAGCACCACGATCGCGCCGACCACGGCAACGAACATGCTGTACAGATTGAGGCCCGTGACTCCGGAGTGTCCGAAGAATGCAAAAATGTATCCGCCGACGATCGCTCCCACAATTCCGAGCACGATGTCGATGATCAGACCTTCGCCAGATTTGTTGACGATTTTGCTCCCGATAAAGCCTGCGATAAGTCCCAAAATCAGCCAAGCCAAAATACCCATGGTCATCCTCCCTCTATGGACCCGCAGCTTAGCACGATCCGGAAGGAATATGGTCCGCCTCCCGCAATAGGCGAACATTTGACGACCAGTGAGTATGTTGCGAAAGACCTAGACGGACATAGCTGGTGGTTTGCAGCTCCGACGGCAGCGCCCGCTAAGGCGACATAGTTTGCCGCGACCGCTGATGCGCAGGCGTCGCGCAGAAATTGCGGCGTGTTAGATGCGAAGAGTTCCGTCTGGAGCAGTGTCTGCTTGCCAAACAAATACCGCTAGGATCATAGAGACCGGTCGCGCCTCGTCACCCAATGGGGCCAGAAGCACTTCACCCACGAGCCAGGACTTGTTTTCAAATCCGGCCCGTCCGGTCAATCGCAAAGGTCGATCCGCCTCCACGACGGTGTCGAGACACTGCTGCCACCGGGCAGCAATGGCGGCCGGCAGTACCTGGTCGATTCGATGGCCGCTGATGGAACCGAACACGTTTTCAACGTGGGTGCCCGCCAGTCGAATACGATAAGTCCGTTTCGTCGCCGATACGTGCCGCACTTCAAGAAGCGCCACGTGCCTGAGGAACTTGGCCATTCCAGCGGGAGTCAGCTCCGAACGCGTGGGACGACGTCGCTCGCCGCGTGCTGATCTCCAGTACGCGAGCGCTTGCTTGAGCGCGTCGCTCGCACAGTTCAAGGCCCAATCCTGCGTTATCGGCGGAAGGGACAACTCGAGCGGATCTCGAATGCGAACATCCATGGCATGAGTGTGGGCGGCCTCTCGTTGCCACGCTGTTAACGACCCCTTCTAACGAAGGCTATTCGGAATACGCGAACGCACTCAAATTTGGTGACTGCATCTCCACCGACCAAGTCGAATTTCACGCCAAATCCGAAGCGACATTGGACATTCAAAGTTAATTTGCGGCGCCACAGTTTAGTCGACTTCCACCATCAGCCTTTGCTGGGGTGACGGAGCGAAAGCTATGGGGGCGATTCCCGAACTGCGCAGGTGTATGCAGTTTATGTCGGACGAAGATGGGTTGGTGGCCTTGGATTGGGTAGCTGTCATCGCGGCAGTCATCATCTTAGGAGTTGGAGTCGCTTCGTTTTTCGATCCTGCACTGAATAATGCGACGCGCGCTGTTGGCTTGCACATGCTCTCTCCCGTGGGCTCAATTCTCTAACGCGCGCTATTCGTCAGCTAAGGTTCCCATAGGCTCTTTTTGCGCCTCGTCCTGAACCCAATGTGGGGGCGCGAAAATGTCGATTTCCGTTGGACTGGTTGGGCGCACGACGGCGAACGCCGAGAAACACGATGTTCGCGGACTTCCGGTCCGCCAAAAGCCACTTTAAACCGCTGATGGCATGGAGAAAGCTGACGTTTCCGCTCCGTCAATAGCCCGATATCGCTGCGTCTGTCGGATTGATCAATCTTCTTCGAGACCTCACAGTCCGGTCGGCAACATATGTTGGGTGATGACGATGAAGGTTTGGGAAATCCAGAACGCGTACGGTATCGAGAACCTCCAGCTCACCGATAAGCCCGAACCAAAGCCAGGTCCGGGACAAGTTGTGGTGAGCATGAAGGCCGCTTCGCTCAACTATCGAGATCTTTTGACGGTCATCGGATATGGCGGTGGCTATCCCTTGCCGCTGATTCCGTTCTCCGACGGGGCGGGAGAGGTATCGGCAATCGGCCCGGGCGTGACGCGCGTCGCCGTCGGCGACCGGGTTTGCCCGCTGTTTTTTCAATCCTGGTTGTCGGGCCCCATCACCGCCGAGAGCCGCAACCGTCCACTCGGCGGTCCTTTTCCAGGCGTGCTGCAGCAGAGCATGCTGCTGGACGCGGAAGGCGTGTCCAAAGTTTCCGCCAAACTTTCGTACGAGGAAGCCGCGACATTGCCTTGCGCGGGATTGACCGCATGGCGCGCGGTGACAATCGAGACACCGGTCGGACCCGGCGATACGGTCCTTGTGCAGGGAACGGGTGGCGTTTCCATCTTCGCGTTGCAATTCGCCAAGGCCCGCGGCGCGACGGTGATCGCGACATCGAGTAGCGATGAGAAGCTGGCGCGCGCGAGGAAGCTCGGCGCCGATCACACGATCAATTATAAGAGCCATCCCGAATGGGGCAGCGTCGCCCGCGAATTGACGGGCGGACGCGGTGTGGATGTCGTGGTCGAAGTCGGCGGCGAGAATACGTTGAACCAGTCCTTCGACGCCGCGCGTGTCGGCGGCAGCGTCGTCGTCATCGGCGTGCTCGGAGGTTTCTCAAGCCCTGTGATGATTCCGGTCGTGTTCGGAAAAAATCTACACATCCACGGGATCACGGTGGGTAGCCGCGAACAGTTCGACCAAATGGCGGCCTACATCGATCAGCACAATCTCAAGCCAGTGATCGACCGCAGCTTCCCCTTCGCCCGCGTGCCGGACGCCTTGCGCCTGATGCAAGCAGGTGGCCATTTTGGCAAGATCGTGATCGGCTATTGAGCAGGCTTGCCGTCGCGCTCGACGGAAACACCTGACGCCGTCAGCAAATTCGCGGCGTCGGATGTTGCTGTCACGGATACGACAGCTCCCGGAAGGAATAGGCTCGTGTCGCCGTTCATGACGGAGACGATCGGCACGCCTCGCGCGATCAGCAAGTCCACATTGCCCACGCAGCCTGAGCCGCCGGGCGGCGCACGGCCGGTGCAAGGCGAGGTGCCGTCACTGCTGGCGCCATGAAAGGTAAGTGACAGTGTGTTGGCGGCAGGCGCTACTGCGCCTACCGTTCCGTTTGTGACAATGCGCGAGGGATTGGAGTCGAGCTTGTATTGGCCTTCACCCGCCGCGGATGCCGGGCTCTCCAAAATGCGAACGGACTGGACGTGAAGATTTCCTTTCGCGTCTTGCATGGAGAGCGTCGCGATATAGTCGCCCGCTTTCAAAGCGCTGAGAGTCATCGTCCGGCTACGGACGATTCGGGTCTGCGGCTCGATAGCAACAAGCGTGGTTCTGCCGCTATCGGCCTTGATCGTGAGTGTGCTGCCGTCGAATAGCTGGACGACGCCGTGAATTTGCACGGGCTCGGCAGCAGCCAACACGGCGAACGAGAAAAGTGCGCCGGCCACTAGACAGATGGCAATATGGCCGACGCGTTTCACGGAGAATCTACTTCGCTGGCTTCATGAATTTGAGAAGGAACTGATCGGTGTGGTGGCGGATCGATGGATCGAAGACAAGTTTGTCGTGCGGATCCTTGGGATTGCGCAAGACCTTGCTCTCACCCACCAGCTTGAATCCGGCGGCGAGCACTTCCTGCTTGACCGCCGCTTCATCGATGCGATGCAACGTTTCCGTATCGCGTAGTCCCGAACCTGCCGCCGCAGCGTGATCGAGTATGACGTAGAGGCCGCCGGGCTTCAGCGCCGCAAAAACCTGCTTGTTGATGATAGCGAGATCGGCGGGTTTCGCGAAACTGTCATGCAGGTCGTGATAGTTCTGCGAAGTCCAGACGACGTCCAGATATTCCGGCGCGGCAAGCGAATTGATCGGCGCGCTGATCACCGACACATTGTGGTATTGCGCGGCGACGGCCTTGATGGGTGCCGGCTTGCCCTTATAGAACGCTTCAAATTCGGCGGGCTGATAGGCATAGACAAACCCCGTGTCGCCGACCGCCTTGGCGAACAGTCGCGTGAAGTAGCCGTTGCCCGGAATCATATCCATCACCTTCATTCCGGGCTTGATGCCTGCGAACGTAAGCATCTCGGCCGGCAATCTCTCGGGATCGAGCTTTTTGTCGGCATCGGGGCGCGCGGAATCGTTGATCGCAGCGGTCACATGGGCTGGCGGCGATTGCGCCGCCATTGCGGAAGGCACGCCGAACACTGCGGCAACGCCGGCGGCGACTATCAAGCTGAGCTTCATGGATAGGCTTCCCTCTTTGTGGTCGGTCGCACACTAGACCGTCAGCGGCAGCGATGCATCATGCCGAGCGCTTCAGCAGGGCCTTCAATCATCACGCTGCCGTGACGCCGGGTCCGTTCTGCAACGCACCGCTGACAAGCGCGCGATAGAGCCGTTCCGTCGAGGAGGCGGGCCGATCCAATTGCATACGCGTCAGGGCGTCGCCGTCGCGGCTGGACAACCCGGAAAACGCAAGGCGCGCCAACTGCAATGGTGACGCGTTCTGAAGGCGTTCCAGCGCCGCAATCAAGCGCTGCTCGACCGGCGTAAAGTCGCTGCCGAATGGGAAGGCGGGCAGCAAGCCCCGCTCCCGCAATGGTGCGAGCGCCACTTCGATGCGGTCAGGGTGGTTTTCGCGATGGGCGGCGGGAATCTCGTAAGTCCGCGCGATCTTGCCGGAATCCTTCGCCTGGCGCAGGAGCTCGTCCTGAAAGCGCGAGTCCGTGATCGCGAGCATCGCCGCGATAACCCTCTCGTCGCTCTCGCCGCGCAAATCGGCAATGCCATATTCGCTCACGACGATATCGCGCAGGTGCCGAGGAATTGTCGTGTGTCCGTATGACCAGCGAACGTTCGACGTAATCTTGCGGCCGACTCCACGCGTCGCGTTTATCGCCAAGATTGAGCGCGCGCCAGGCAGCGCAAATGCCTGCTCGACGAAATTGAATTGACCGCCGACGCCGCTAACTACGCGGCCGTCCTCGAGTCCATCCGACACGATCGCGCCCAGCGCGGTTGCGATCATCGCATTGTTGACGAAGCGGGCCTTGACGCGCGCGGACGTCTTGCCAGCCTCGTTGCCGTAAAGCTGGTTGGTGAAGGAGATACGCGACATCTGAATTTTCTTGAGCACCGTGGCGTCAAGCCCGCGCAATCTGCGATAAAAGGATTGCGGGCCCACAAAGAATCCCGCGTGCAGCAGCACGCCGTCGACTTCGCGTTTCAGAATTCCGGCTGCGAGAAGCTCGAGAAATCCGTCGACGAACATTTCGCTCACGCCGTAGAGACCACTTTCGAACGGCGTGCGCTCTTCGATCGAAAGCGGTGGAACATCGGCGGTGAGGCGCGTAACCGCCTCGCGGAAAGCCGCATTGTCATGCTGGCGAAGGATCAAGGCGCGAACCGCTGCGTCTCCCTCTTCGCCGATTCCGATTTGCAGTGTCCCGCCGTCGGCGATGAGCCTCGCGATATGGATTCCGATCGCATATTCGGTGAGGCCGATCGGCGCCTTCGGTGGCGCAAAAAGCGGAAAGTCGGTCTTGGGACCCTCCAGAATGCATGAGAACTCGGCTTCGGACAGATCGCCTTCGCCCGGCATGAAGGGCAATTGCGAGTTGACCTGCGCTGCCAGCACGAACTTCGCTTGCCCCGCTCTTCGCGCGTCGAGCAGATCGAGGGTGAGGTCCGTGTTGCAACTCAGGCTGAACCGTCGAACGCCTTCGACTTCCCGCGTCGCCACAAGTTGGGCAACGACGTTCACGCCGCGCGACAAGAGGTACTCGCAAGCGTGGGTGTAGTTCGCCGAGATGTAGCTCTGTTGCGCGGTGGCATTGGTCAGCCAGCGGCCCGCCAGAAAGAAGAATTCGTCGACCTGCACATTGGGCGGCAACGTTCCGCGGCGCAGTGCGGTTGCGTACTCGAAATCAGGATATTCGCCGAACAAACGCGCAATGACCGGCGCGAGTAGACGCCGCTCGAGGTCATTCTTGTAGTGCGGCTTTTCGAGCGTCAGAGCGGTGAATATCCGCAGGTTAATCGAGGTGTCCTTGACCGCGCGGGCGAACAGCGCATTCGCCACATGGTTCGCCTTGCCAAGGCCGAGCGGAAGTCCGAGCACGATATCACGGCCGACCTTTGCAATGATCGAATCGGCGATTCCATCAGGATCGGTGAAATAGTCGGGACTGGCCATGCGTTCTTGTAAGGCGCAGCGGAGTCGATGAATAGTAGCGAGATGAGCCTATCCATCCACTCGGATGCGTTTCGCGAAGTCTCGATGGCGCTTACGGAAATGGGTTTGGTAACCCGAGACGTGCCGATAACGCTGACAAGCCTCTCAGGCGGCGTTTCATGCGATGTCTTTCGTGTGGAAATAGCGGGGCGCACGCCGCTGGTGGTGAAGCGTGCGCTGCCCAAGCTGCGCGTGAACGTCGACTGGCGTGCGCCGCCTGCGCGCTCGGAGGCCGAAGTCGCCTGGATCGAACTCGTGTCGGGCATCAACCCGCACTGGGTGCCGAAAATCCTGGGCGTCAACCGCGAACGCCATCTCTTCGCAATGGAATATCTGCCATCTGAGCGTTACCCCATTTGGAAATCGGAACTGGCGGCCGGACGAATTGACGTCGACTTTGCCGCCGGGGTCGGCGCCGCGCTTTCACAGATTCACGCCGCAACCGCTGGGCGTTCCGACCTTGCGAAATCCTTCGCGAACGACGCGCAGTTCTACGCTCTGCGTCTGGAGCCCTACCTGCTTTTCACGGCAGAGCATCACCCCGACCTCGCGCCGGTGATTCGCGAGGTCGCCGAAAGAATCGCCCGCTCGCGTATCGCCCTCATGCAAGGCGACATCAGCCCCAAAAACATTCTCTGCGGCCCGTTTGGCCCTGTATTTCTCGACGCGGAAACGGCCTGCTATGGCGATCCGGCGTTCGACCTTGCCTTCTGCCTCAACCACTTCCTGCTCAAGAGCGTCTGGCACCCGCAATGGCGCGATCGCTACGCCGAAATCTACTCGGCCCTATATCGCACGTACAGCTCCGGCGTCACATGGGAGGCGACAACTGCCCTTGATCGGCGCGCTACTCGCCTGCTGCCGATGTTGTTCTTAGCGCGGGTGGATGGAAAATCGCCCGTGGAGTATCTCACCAAAGAATCCGATAAGGCGTTCGTGCGCAAGTCCGCGCGCGCGATGATCGAACAGCCACCGGAGAGTCTTGACGAACTGGCGCGCCGCTACTTCGCCGGCTCCAGATAGCGTGTCTTGTCCTGAGCATGCGCAGGTTTCACGGCGACGTCCGCGGCCGTGCCCAGCGTGCGCGTCCACGCTGCAAATTCCAGCGCGATGCCGTCAGGGTCGTAGAAGTAGATCGAGCGGACGAAAGTGGACGGCGTCATTTCCAGGCTCGCCTGCATCGGCGAATCGTCATGGTTGATGATGCGCGATGCTTTGATGCCCTTGGCGATCAGCTTTTCGTAATATTCATCGATCTTGTCGGCCGGGACGTTAATGGCGACATGGTTCATCGAGCCGTGCGCCGATGGTCCTGGCAGCACGCCTTGCGTCGCGCTGGATACGCCCGGTTGCGCGTCCGGTGCGTTTGGGAACCAGAAGAAGGCTAGCGAGTCGCCGTTGCCGAGATCAAAGAAGAAGTGCTGTCCCATGCCCTTCGGCAACTCGATGCACTTGATCAGCGGCATGCCCAGGACATTGCTGTAGAAATCGACAGTACGCGCCATATCCTTGCACACCAAAGCAAGGTGATTGACGCCCTGAAAGTCGAACTCTTTGTTCTTTGCCATCGCGAACTCCACCCCAGACACGGCCAAAGTACCACGCGCCCGCCCGCTCACAAATAGGTGCGAACAACCAGTTGGAATTGGCTCTCGCTCTGCTGCGGCGCGGTATCGTCGAGCAGCCGCTGGGGTCTCCGATCTTCGACCAAGAGGTATTCCGCGCTGAGCCGCAGCCAGCGTTTGGGCAGCCAACTTACCGTTGCGTCAATCGAATAACCGTCCTCGCTGAACGGCGATGGCGCAAGGGCGGCTGTG
>Ga0310813_10001451_pt1 | contig 14232 bp, 11 predicted proteins | sample YN3metagenome_FD_203086 | JGI IMG/M metagenome (GOLD analysis project Ga0310813, IMG submission 203086) | Soil microbial communities from experimental microcosm in Duke University, North Carolina, United States - YN3 | ecosystem: Engineered > Artificial ecosystem > Soil microcosm > Unclassified...
GCTCGCGCAGTGCACACTGTTTGCCGACGGCTTCACATGGGGGACGATCCGTTCCGCGGACGTGAAGATTGCCGGCGAGGTGGCATCCAACATTCCGGTGCAGGTGATCGGCGATCTGCCAGGCGCTTCGACGCCGGTAACCAACTGCTCGGACCGCGGCGGCAGCGCGGAAAACACCGCCGCGGATCTCGGCGCAAACGGCATTCTCGGCGTCGGCGTGGCGCCGGTCGATTGCGGCGCGCCCTGCGCGGCGCCGATCGGCAACAACAACCCGAGCACGTACTTCTCGTGCCCGCCGGGAACGTCGACCAACAACTGCACGCGCACCTCGGTGCCGGTCGCCCAGCAGACCACCAATCCGGTGTCGCGTTTCGGGTCGGACAACAACGGCCTCGTCGTGCAGTTCCCCGCCATCGCCGATAGCGGCGTGAAGTCCGTCACCGGCACGCTGACCTTCGGCATCAACACGCAGTCGAACAACACGATGCCGACTACGGTCACGAAGTTCGCCAGCACCGGTTTCGGCGACCTGACGAACAGCGTGTTCAACGGCGTGACCCAGGTCGACGCGTTCCTCGATACCGGCTCGAACGGGTTGTTCTTCAACTCGTCGTTGACGCAGTGCGGCACCCAGGCCCCCGGCTTCTATTGCCCGTCGAGCCAGCAGACGCTCAGCGCGACGCTGCAGGGCGTCGATGCGACGCAGGCGACGGTCAGTTTCAATGCGGCGAACGCGCTTACGCAGTTCAACAGCGGCAACTTCGCGTTCAACAATCTGGCCGGCACGGCCGCCGCGAAGAGCCTCGACCTCGGCCTGCCGTTCTACTTCGGCCGTAACGTGTACCACGGGCTCGATCAGACCGCGAACGGCGGTCCGGCCGCGTTCATCGCGTTCTAAGTCTAAGTACGCGCCGAACCCGCCGCCGGCCACAGCCCGGACGGCGGCACTCCCCGTCCGGCCCGGAGCCGCCGCTCCGGCCGGCCCCGGCGGGCGCGCCACCTTGGCGAATCAGCGGGCGACGCCCGTGTCCGCCGCCGCCCCCACCATTCGATCCCGCGAAATACCCCGGTTTCACGCCCTTTATCCGCCGATCGTCCCTTTACGTCTGCAGGAATAATCGCTCTCACCCGGAAAACCGGCATGTTGCCGTGACCGTTTGGAGAGAGCCCCGTGGCAGAGGACAGCGACCTCGAAAAGACCGAATCAGCCACCCCGCGGCGCCGTGAAAAGGCGCGCGAGGAGGGGCAGGTCGCGCGTTCGCGGGAGCTCGTGTCGTTCGCGCTGCTGTCGGCGGGCTTCTTCGGCGTGTGGGGGCTGTCCGGCCCGATCGGCATGCATCTGCAATCGATGCTGCATAGCGCCTTTACGTTCGACCACGCTGCCGTATTCGATACGAATCGCATGCTGATCGGCGCCGGCTCGATCGGCATGGAAGGCCTGATGGCACTCGCGCCGGTGCTGCTGCTGACTGGTCTCGCCGCGCTGCTCGCGCCGATCGCGCTGGGCGGCTGGCTGATCTCGACCAAGTCGCTCGAACCGAAATTCGACAAGCTGAACCCGCTGACCGGGCTCGGCCGCATCTTTTCCGCAAACGGCGCGATCCAGCTCGGCATGGCGCTGGTCAAGACGCTGGTGGTCGGTACGGTCGGCTCGCTGGCGGTGTGGAATCACAAGGACGACATCCTCGCGCTGGTCACCCAGCCGCTGAACGTGGCGCTGGCTGGCAGTGGCCATCTGATCGCCGTGTGCTGCGCGACCACCGTGGCCGGCATGTTCCTGATCGCCGCGCTCGATGTGCCGTACCAGATCTGGCAATACGAAAAGAAGCTGCGCATGACCAAGGAAGAGGTCAAGCGCGAGCACCGCGAAAACGAAGGCGATCCGCACGTGAAAGGCCGCATCCGCGCGCAGCAGCGTGCGATGGCGCGCCGCCGGATGATGCAGGCAGTGCCGACTGCCGACGTGGTGGTGACCAACCCGACCCACTTTGCCGTCGCGTTGAAGTACACCGACGGCCAGATGCGCGCACCGAAGGTGGTGGCCAAGGGCATGAACCTGGTGGCCGCGCGGATCCGCGAACTCGCAACCGAAAACAACGTACCGCTGCTCGAAGCGCCGCCGCTCGCGCGCGCGCTCTATTACAACGTGCGCCTCGACGCCGAAGTGCCAGGTGTGCTGTACGGCGCGGTGGCCGAAGTGCTGGCGTGGGTGTATCAGCTGCGCCGCTTCACGACACACGGCGGCGCGCAGCCGGTCAAGCCGAGCGATCTGGACGTGCCCGCCGACCTGGACAAGCGCCGCCCGGGCAACGACGAAGACCTCGAAGACGATATCGAAGACGTGCAAGCCACCGACCAGCAAAACCCGCAAGACCCGCAAGACGCACAGGCCCGCCGTAACGAAGGAGGCCGCGCATGAACGCCCGCGCCGGTTTCCTGTCGCGTCGTCCGGACGCCTTGCAAGGCCAGAATCTGCGCGCGCTCGCGGGCCCGATTCTGATCTGCATGATCCTCGGCATGATGATTCTGCCGTTGCCGCCGTTTCTGCTGGATCTGCTGTTCACGTTCAACATCGCGCTGTCCGTGATGGTGCTGCTGGTCAGCATGTACACGATGAAGCCGCTCGACTTCGCCGCCTTCCCGAGCGTGCTGCTGTTCTCGACGCTGCTGCGCCTGTCGCTGAACGTCGCGTCGACCCGTATCGTGCTGCTCGAAGGCCACACCGGCCCGGACGCAGCGGGCAAGGTGATCGAGGCGTTCGGGCACTTCCTCGTCGGTGGCAACTTCGCGGTCGGTATCGTGGTGTTCATCATCCTGATGGTGATCAACTTCATGGTGATCACCAAGGGTGCGGGCCGGATCGCCGAAGTGTCCGCGCGCTTCACGCTCGATGCGATGCCCGGCAAGCAGATGGCGATCGACGCCGACCTGAACGCCGGCAACATCAACGAAGAGCAGGCCCGCAAGCGTCGTCAGGAAGTCGCGCAGGAAGCCGAGTTCTACGGTTCGATGGACGGTGCCAGCAAGTTCGTGCGCGGCGACGCGATCGCGGGCCTGCTGATCATGGTGATCAACATCATCGGCGGGCTGATCGTCGGCGTGGCGCAGCACGATATGAGCTTCGCGGCGGCCGGCAAGAACTACACGCTGCTGACCATCGGCGACGGCCTCGTCGCGCAGATCCCGTCGCTGGTGATCTCGACCGCGGCCGGTGTGATCGTGTCGCGCGTCGCCACCAACGAAGACATCGGCACGCAGCTGACCACGCAGCTGTTCTCGAACCCGCGCGTGCTGATGATCACCGGCTCGATCCTCGTGCTGATGGGCCTGATTCCGGACATGCCGCACTTCGCGTTCCTGTTGCTGGGCGGCGGTGCGATCCAGCTGGGCCGCGTGCAGAAGAAGCGCGCCGAGCAGCAGAAGACCGCTTCCGCACTGGTCGAAACCACGCCGACCGCGCTTGCCGCGCCGGAAAACACCGAAGCCAGCTGGGACGACGTGACGATGATCGACACGCTCGGCCTCGAAGTCGGCTACCGGCTGATTCCGCTGGTCGACCGCAATTCGGACGGCGAGCTGTTGAAGCGCATCAAGAGCATCCGCAAGAAGTTCGCGCAGGAAATCGGCTTCTTGCCGCCGGTCATTCATATCCGCGACAACCTCGAGCTGCGCCCGAACGGCTACCGGATCACGCTGAAGGGCGTCGAGATCGGCTCCGGCGAAGCGTATCCGGGCCAATGGCTGGCGATCAACCCGGGCCAGGTCAGCGCAGCGCTGCCGGGCTCGCCGACCACCGATCCGGCGTTCGGTCTGCCGGCCATCTGGATCGACACGAACCTGCGCGAACAGGCCCAGGTGTATGGCTACACGGTGGTCGATTCGAGCACGGTGGTCGCCACCCATCTGAACCATCTGGTGGTCATGCACGCATCCGAGCTGCTCGGCCGCCAGGAAGTGCAGGCGCTGCTCGAGCGCACCGGCAAGAACACGCCTTCGCTGGTCGAAGAGCTGGTGCCGAAACAACTGTCGGTCACCACGCTGCAAAAGACGCTGCAAAACCTGCTCGAGGAAGGCGTGCCGATCCGCGACATGCGCACGATCCTCGAAGCGCTCGCCGAGCACACGCCGAAGGTTTCCGACGCGCACGACCTGACCGCGATCGTGCGCCTCGCCCTCGGCCGCGCGATTACGCAGCAATGGTTCCCGGGCAGCACCGACATGCAGGTGATGGGCCTCGATTCGAATCTCGAACGCGTGCTGGCGCAGGCGCTGACCACCGGCCCGAACCCGGGCCTCGAACCGGGTCTTGCGCAAACCTTGCTCACCGAAACGCAAAAGGCGATGAACCGCCAACAGATTCTCGGCCTCGCGCCGGTGCTGCTCGTGCAGCACGCGCTGCGCGCGATGCTCGCGCGCTTCCTGCGCCGCAGCCTGCCTCAACTGAAGGTGCTTTCGTACGCGGAAGTGCCCGACACACGAAACATCAAAGTGGTTAACCTCATCGGGGGTCAAGCTTGAACATCCGTAAATTCACTGGCGCAACCAGCCGCGATGCGCTGCGCCTCGTTCGCGAAGCCCTCGGTGCCGACGCAGTCGTTCTGTCGAACCGGTCGTTGCCTGACGGCACGGTCGAAATCGTCGCGCTCGCCGATAGCGATTTCGCGTCGATCACACCCGCCCCCGCCGCGCATCACGCCAATCACGCGAATCAGAACGCTGCAGGCGATACCACGCCGCGCAGCGCGCCGGCCGCCGGCGGCTTTGCCAATCCGTATGCGAACGGCCTGCCCGACGTGTTTTCGTCGGTGTTCGGCGCGAGCCCGGAAGCGGGCGGCGACGACGAACCTGCGGTGTCGGCCTTGCCGGCGCCGGCCGCGCTTGCGGCGGAAGAATCGCGTCTGGCTGAAAAGATCGAACCGACGCTGGGCGCTGCCGCCGCGAAACCCGCGCTGACCGCATCGACGGCGGCTGCCGCGAAGCCGGCTGACAAGGCCGCGCCTGCGCCGTTCGCCGCGCGGCCCGCCGAGCCGCAAGCCGCGCCGCGCACGCTGGTCGAATCGAACCCGTGGCTGATCGATCACGCCCGCGAGATCGCCGGCAAGCAGCAAGCCGCCGCGCACAGCGCAAAGCCGATGCTGACGCCGGCCAGCGCGAAGGCCAAAGGCCTCGGCGCGGCCACCGACGCGCCGGCCGCTGCGCGCGACGCCGCGCCGGCTGCACCGATCTCGGTCGAAGCGCCGGACTGGGCGCGCGAAGCCGCACAACTCGCGGCACGCCGCGCGTCGCAGCGCGGCGCCGCGCCGGGCGGTCTGTCCGACCAGGTGACCGCTGCCGTGACCGATGCGATCAACGCGCGCATGGCGCAGATCGTCAACGAGACGGTGATGAACGAACTCGCGTCGATGCGCGGCATGATGGAAGAGCACTTCGCCGGCCTGCTGTGGGCCGATGGCCAGCGTCGCTCGCCGCTGCAGTCGTCGCTGACGCGCCACCTGTTCGCCGCAGGCTTCTCCGCGCAACTGGTGCGGATGATCGTCGACAACCTGCCGGCCGTCGAAAACTTCGACGCCGGCATGGAGTGGGTCCACTCGGTGCTCGAATCGAACCTGCCGGTGATGGAAAACGAAGACGCGCTGATGGAGCGCGGCGGCGTGTTCGCGCTGATGGGCCCGACCGGCGTCGGCAAGACGACCACCACCGCGAAGCTCGCGGCGCGCTGCGTGATGCGCTTCGGCGCCAGCAAGGTCGCGCTGCTGACCACCGACAGCTACCGGATCGGCGGCCACGAGCAGCTGCGCATCTTCGGCAAGATTCTCGGCGTGTCGGTGCACGCGGTGAAGGACGGCGCCGATCTGCAGCTCGCGCTTTCGGAACTGCGCAACAAGCACATCGTGCTGATCGACACGATCGGCATGAGCCAGCGCGACCGCCTCGTGTCGGACCAGATCGCGATGCTGAGCCGCGCCGGTCAGCCGGTGCAGCGGCTGCTGCTGCTGAACGCAACCAGCCACGGCGACACGCTGAACGAAGTCGTGCAGGCCTACCAGTCTGACAAGCAGCCGCTCGCCGGCTGCATCCTGACCAAGCTCGACGAAGCGACCAACCTGGGCAGCACGCTCGATGCGGTGCTGCGCTACCGGCTGCCGGTGCACTACGTATCGACCGGCCAGAAGGTGCCCGAGAACCTGTACGTCGCCACCAAAAAATTCCTGATCCGCAGCGCGTTCTGCATTCCGCGCGACCACTCGCCGTTCGTGCCGCAAGACGACGATGTTCCGGGCTTGCTGTCCGCCCTGTCGGCACGCTCGACGGCAGAACAACACGAGGTCCGGTTTGGCTAAGTTCGTCTCCGACCAGGCAGAGGGACTGCGGCGGCTGCTGGCGCGCCACGGTTCCCGTGCAATCGCCGTGACCGGCGGTTCGGCGGGTGTCGGCGGTTCGACCGCGGTGGTCAATCTCGCGGCGGCGCTGGCGGCCCAGGGTAAAGACGTGCTGGTGGTCGACGAGCACGCGGGCGAACCGCGTTCGATCGCCACGCAGACGGGCGACGCGTCGCCGGAACGCTTCGCGGCGTTCGCGCGCGGCGAGATCGCCCTCGAAGCCGCCGTGGCGCGCCACGCGGCGGGCTTCGCGGTGCTCGGCGTGCCGCGCAGCGCACGTGCCGCGTGCAAGCCGTCGCAGCTGGCCGCGGTGTTCGACGGTCCGGCCGACGTCGTGCTGATCGACGTGCAACTGGAACGCGACGGCATGCTGTCAGACCTCGCGCTGCAGGCGCACGACCTGTTGATCGTTACGCGCGTCGCCGCGCAGGCGATCACCGATACCTATGCATGCCTGAAACGGCTGCACTACGCGTACGCGATCGCGCAGTTTCGCGTGCTGGTGAATCACGTGCAAAGCGAAGCGGACGCGCGCACCGCGCTCGAAAACCTCGCCGACGTGTCGAGCCGTTATCTGCGGGTCTCGCTGGAAGGCGCCGGCTGTATTGCCGAAGACCCGTTGATGGCGCGTTCGCGCGAACTGTCGCGCTGCATCGTCGAAGGCTGGCCTTCGGCGCCGGCGGCGCGCGACTTTCGACAACTCGCATCAGAACTGCAGGACTGGCCGATGCGGCCGGCAATGAGTTCGCGCGCGCCCTGGACGGCGGGCGCGGCGGTAACGACGGCGTCCTCGCACGCCGAACAACCGTCCGCACATCACGCCTGACCGGGCGGCGGACAAGGGGAGCTCGATGTACAACGCTCAAGGAAAGATTTCACAGGCCGACGTCTTGACGAAATACACGCCGCTGGTGCGGCGGCTAGGCCTGCAGCTGGTCGCGAAGATGCCCGCGAGCGTGGACCTCGACGACTTGATCCAGGCCGGCATGATCGGTTTGCTGGATGCGGCGAGCCGGTACAAGGAAGACCAGGGAGCCCAGTTCGAAACCTACGCGAGCCAGCGGATTCGCGGCGCGATGCTGGACGAACTGCGCAGCAACGACTGGCTGCCGCGCAGCGTGCGGCGCACGTCGCGCGAGCTGGAGATGGCGGTGCATCAGGTCGAGCAGCGTTTGGGCCGGGCCGCGAGCGAAGCGGAGATCGCCACGCATCTGAACATGCCGCTCGAAGAATACCAGTCGATGCTGCAGGATCTGCACGGCAGCCAGTTGATCTACTACGAAGACTTCGACCGCTCGGCCGACGACGAGCCGTTTCTGGACCGTTATTGCGTCGACCATTCGGATCCGCTGTCGGCGCTGCTCGACGAAAGCCTGCGCGGCGCGCTGGTGGAAGCGATCGAGCGCCTGCCGGAACGCGAGAAGCTGCTGATGTCGCTGTACTACGAGCGTGGCATGAACCTGCGCGAGATTGGCGCGGTGATCGAAGTGAGCGAATCGCGGGTCTGCCAGCTGCATAGCCAGGCGGTGGCGCGACTGCGCGCGCGGCTGCGGGAAATGGCCTGGGCGGCGGAGGAGCATTAAGCTCCAGCAAGGGTTCGGCGGGAATTTATACCCTGGCATTGGATGTTGGGGTATAAATTTTTGCGCCGGCCTGTCATCACATACGATGCGTTGCGCGTCGTTCTTTAAAGGCTTTGCGTTGCAGGCGCAAAGCGCATTTCATTGCGCCCGCTTCGGGTCGTCGGGTTCGTTCAACCAATCAGCAGACCGTGCGACGCCGTGACCCGGCGTATGCGGGTGTTTGCGCAGTTAGAAATCAATGGAGAAGGCGCGGCCGCGCGTTGCCAAAGCCGCGGCTCAAGCGTTGAACTTCCAGCTCGATCTGTCGGAGCGCGCGCAGGACTTCCTTGCCGGCCTGGCCGGCACCGCGTAACCGCGCTCCGCAACGCAGTGGGCTTTATAGCCCGAATGCCGGAATCCGCCCGTCCGGGCCGTAGAAAGAAGGGGTGGCCTTGTCGGCCGTGCCGCGCAGCGAGCTCAGGATGCGGCGGTTGTATTCCATCCGCGTGCTGATCATCAGGCCGTTGTCGGCATTGAGGCGGCGTGCGCGTTCCGCCGATTTCTGCAGTGCGCCCCAGTGTTCGCCGAGCCGCGCGTCTTTCGCGACGGCGATCGCCATGCCGTGCTTGCCGCTTGGCAGACCGCGCGCCTGCAATTGCGCTTCGCGCGTGCGCTCGAGCATCGCGAGCTTGTCGGCCATCGCCATCTTCTGTTCGATGATCGGCGGTAGCGTCTCGAGCGGCGACACTGCACTCAACGCCTTCTGCTCGAAGGCGAGCAGCGAGGCAAAAGCTTCGACAGTGGCGTATTCGTCGAGGATGGTGTCAAGCAGGGCGTCTTTCATTCGTCACTCACACGTTTTTCCTTCCGCATGCCGGTGCATACGGAGGGACGCGGTTTCACAAGCCTTCCGGCCATGAGCGCCTCCCGGAAAAACGAGAGAGACGCTCAGCCGCCGGTCGACGGATTGCGTTGCAGCAGTTCGCGCGCCGTTTGCAGCACGCCGTCGGCGATCTTGCCGGCGTCGATGGTCAGCGAACCGTCGCGGATCGCGGCCTTGATCGATTCGACGTGAGCCGTATCGATGTCGGCTGAGCCCGATGCCGCCAGGCTGCGCAGACTGCCCGACAGCGCCGACAGATTCACGTCGGCGTCGCCGCTCGGAGCAGGCGTGCGGCTCGCGCCGGCGGCCGTGTCCGCAGGGGCGGTCGCGCCTTGCTGGCCGCGCTGGACGCCACCATTGAGGGGCGTCAAATTCGGATTGGTGCTGGAATCGACTTTCACGATTGGCTTCCTGAACGATTTGACCGTGATATCGGCAACCACGAACAGAAACTTTAGCGCAATCGAAATGTGCGTTTTTCCCGCTTTCCGCCGCCTTTTGCGTCACTTTTACCGCCTGCTTCTGCCTGCCTTGTGCCGCGCGGCGTTCCGCGGCGCCGGCCTGCCGGACGCCGCTGCACGGTGCGCGAACTACTGCGTGATTACTGCATAACTACGGTTCAAGCGCGACGTCACCGCGACGTCGACGCAGGTCACAACTGGATTTCGACGGTCGAGCCGTCCTTCACGATGCCGGTGACGATCTGGCCGTTGCCGGTCTTCACCCGCACCTGCTGGCCGGGGCCCGCGTTGTTCATCACGCTGCCTTCCGCCGAAATCGAAAAACCTTCGCCGGCTGCGACCACCTTGACCGTCTGGCCGACCGTCACCGACGTCGCGCTTCTGAGCAGATCCTGCCGCAGCGGCAGCCCGGCACCGATCCGCGCGAGCGCCACCGCGCCGACCGCCTGGGCCGGATCGGTGATCACCGCTTGCGGCAGTGTCGCGAGGTCACCATCGTGCGCGACGAGGTCGGCGGCCGTCAGCATGTCGCCCGGCGAGATCTGGCGCGCCGCACTGTAATAGGTGCCCTGCAGCGACACGTTCGCGCGCAGATAGATGGTCCACGGGCGCGCGCCGGCACAGCGCACGCCGACCGACGTGCGGCCCCACAGTCTGGCGCCGACCGGCATGAACGGTTCGAGCGTCGTGCAGCCGGCGAGGCCGCGCGCAAACGCCGGAGACACGGTGATGGTGATCTTGCCGGGCAGGCCAGCCGTCTGCTGTTGCAGGAAGGCGAAGGCGGTCGCGCGAATCGACTCGGGGTCCTGCTGGCCGGCGGGCGCGCCGCTGGCGGCGAGCGCGGCTGCACCCGCCGCGGCAGGCAGCGGATTCACGGTTGCGGCAGCCGGCATCGCGTTGACGGCGACGACGCGCTGGTTCGCGCGCGTGGCTTGCGCTTGCGCAAGCTGCGCTGCGGCCAGTTGCTGGGCATTCCGATTGGCGGACTGCGCGTTTTGCATCTGGGCGATCTGCGCGGCGCGCGCCTCGGCAGCTTGCACTTGGGCAGCCTGCGTTGCCTGTGCAGAAAGCGCCGATGCAGAGTTAACCGGCACGGCGCGCTCGGCGGATGCGGGCCGTTTCACTGCAGCGGTACTGCCGCCTGCACTGCTCAGTTGCGGCGGCTCGCCACGCGCGGAAAGCGGATCGATTTCGACCGGCGCCGAAGCGTCTGCCGCCGATGCGGCTGGGGCCGGCGCATAGGTCGCCGACGCCACGGGCTGATTCTGCGTGGCAGGCATCGTATAGCGCACCGGCGCGGTCTGGCGTGCGCCGGTCGGCATGTTCACACGTTGCACCGCGACCGGCATGCCGCCCATCGGCACGGCGCCTGCGGTGTTGCCGGCCACCGGCATGCTGCCATTCGTCGCGCCATACACCGAAGCGGCCCGCACCCCTGGCGCCGCCTGGATACCGCCCGTCGCATAAGTCGCGGCCGCCGCCTGCCCCGCCGCCTCACCATTGCCCGGAATCACGATCTCGTCGCCATTGGCATTGGCCGCGCGCTGGGCCGCTGGCGTCGGCCGCAGCGAAGCGAGCGTTGCGCCGGCCGGCGCAGCGCTGCGCGGCGCCGTCTCGATGCGCGTGACCAGCGCCTGCGCATCGGCGGGATTCTTTTCGCCATTGCCCGGAATCACGATGGGGCCGCCGGTCTCCTGTTGCGCATAAGCCGCCGCAGGCAGCGCGCCATACAGCGCGACGCCCGACAGCGCAGTCGCGAGCGCGACCACCAGCGTGCGCCGCGCCGCGCCGCGCGGCCGCGCGGCGTGCGGCACGCCGGACAGGGCAGCAGAAGCGGGCAGGGCCATGGGCGATTCTCCAGAAAGCGAACACAAAGGTACGAAACGCATTCTAGAGAGCGGCTCTGCCGCGCAAGCGTCGAATAGAGGGGGGCTTCCCCAGCTATTCGTCCAATTGGCGCTTGCACTGCGCCCATAAGATGCACTCCATGCGAAAAAGCCTCCGCACAGCATTCGTACCGCGCCGCGGTACCTGCGCGACAGGCTGCCACCGAAACTCAACCGGCATTGCCCGCGGACCGTTCAGACGGAGAAACGCCCATGCTTGACAGGCTCGATCAGGACTTTGCGTTCACCAAGGAGGCGCTCGACGTGCGCGCCTACCGGCAGGAACTGCTGTCGTCGAACATTGCGAACGCCGATACGCCGAACTACAAGGCGCGCGACATCGACTTCGCGTCGTCGCTGGCAGGCGCGCTGCACAAGGCCGGCGGCGCACCCGGCTCGGGCACGGCGCCGCTCGCGATGGCGCAGCCGGCCGGCGTGACGAGCGGCATGACGCTCGCCACCACCGAGCGCGGCCATATGTCCGGCAAGGCGACGCTGATCCCCACCGGCGGCGCGCCGGAAGACTACGGCCAGTTGAAGTACCGCATTCCGGTGCAGCCGGCGCTCGACGGCAACACGGTCGACCTCGACTCGGAACGCGTGCATTTCGCCGACAACACGCTGCATCTCGAGTCCGGGATGACTGCGGCGACGTCGAAGATCAAGACTTTGCTGGCCGCGATCACGTCGGGCAGCTAGTACGCAACAGCGCCGCGACACGAGCGCGGCGCAATAAATAGACGCAACAGACAAATCGCTACGGGTTGGTTCTACGAAGGAGGCTTTGCTAGCCATGTCATTGATGAACATCTTCAAGGTGGCCGGTTCCGCGTTGACCGCGGAGTCGCAGCGCCTGAACGTCACCGCGTCGAATCTGGCGAACGCGGACAGCACCACCGGCCCGGACGGCAAGCCGTACCGCGCCAAGCAGGTGGTGTTCGCGGTCGACCCGCTCGGCGGCGCGCGTTCGGCGTCGGGCCAGCAGGTCGGCGGCGTGCAGGTGACCGGCGTGATCGACGATCCGACGCCGATGAAAACCAGCTACGACCCGGACAATCCGGCCGCGGACGCAAACGGTTACGTGCAGCAGCCGAACGTCGACCCGGTGCAGGAAATGGTCAACATGATTTCGGCGTCGCGTTCGTATCAGGCCAACATCGAAACGCTGAACACCGCCAAGAACCTGATGCTGAAAACGCTGACGATCGGCACCTGAGGAGATTTACTTGAGTTCATCCAATACCACGATTGGCAGCAACGGCAGCAACACGTCGCCGACGATGAACGACACGATGGGCCCGAACGGCTCGTCGGGCACGTCGGCGGCCGATCTGCAGCAGACCTTTCTGCAACTGCTGGTCACGCAGTTGCAGAACCAGGATCCGACCGCGCCGATGGACAGCTCGCAGATGACTTCGCAGCTGGCGCAGATCAATACGGTGAGCGGCATTGCGCAGCTCAACACGTCGCTGCAGTCGTTGTCGACGCAACTGAATGCCAGCGCGACGGGCCAGGCGGCATCGCTGGTCGGCCGCACCGTGCTGGCCCCGGGCAACACGTTCAGGGTCGACTTCCTGCCCAACTCGGACGGCACGCCGAGCACGACGGAAGGCACGTCGCCGTTCGGCGTCAAGCTCGCGACCGATGCGACCGACCTGCAGATTCAGATCAAGGACTCGACCGGCGCGGTGGTCAAGACGCTCGACGTCGGCAAGGCGCCGGCGGGGGTGGTGCCGATCACCAGCTGGCCTCCGGTCGACGACTCGGGCGCGCCGCTGCCGCCTGGCAACTACACGTTCAGTGTGGTTGACGCGGCTGCCGATCCGTCGGCCACCGCGCCGGTCGCACTGAGTGGCTTCCAGGTCAACAGCGTCGTACAGCAGTCGGACGGCACCGCCGGCCTGCTGCTCGGCAACGGCACCACGGTTCCTTTGAACGGCGGCTTCGCGGCCATTCTTTAATCCGCAACAGATTCGGAGCGCAATATGAGTTATCAACAAGGCTTGAGCGGTCTGGCGGCCGCGACCAACGACCTGGACGTGATCGGCAACAACATCGCCAACGCGCAGACGGTCGGCTTCAAGCAAAGCACGGCGGTGTTCGCGGACATGTACGCGAACTCGATCGCCACGGCGGTGAACAACCAGATCGGTATCGGTACGCGCCTTGCCGGCGTGCAGCAGGACTTCTCGCAAGGCCAGGTGACGACCACCAACGTCGCGACCAACATCGCGATCAACGGCAACGGCTTCTTCGTGATGCAGAACCCGAACGGCTCGATCACGTATTCGCGTAACGGCCAGATGGTGCCGGACAAGAACGGCTTTATCGTCGACGCGCAAGGCAACAAGCTGATGGGGTACTCGGCCAATGCGCAAGGCGTGCTGCAGACCACCACCGTGGTGCCGATCCAGATCCCGAACGTCAACCTGCCGCCAGTGGCGACCACCACGATCACGGCCGGCTTGAACCTCGATGCGCAGCAGGCGCTGCCGAAGGACACGCCGTTCAGCGCGACCGACCAGAACAGCTTCAACTATCACACGACGGTGCAGACGGTCGATTCGCTCGGCGGCACGTCGACCATCAACCTGTACTTCGTGAAGACCGCCACCGGCCAGTTCGAGGTGTTTGCAGGCGCGACCGGCGCCACGCCGCAAGACCTCGGCCAGATGACGTTCGACTCGTCGGGCAATCTGACCGCGACGACCTCGGGCGGCGCGGCGACCGCGAACAAAGGCCAGTTCACGCTGAACCTGACGAACACCGACGGCGCGGCGAACCAGGCGATTACGCTCGACGTGTCGAGCACCACGCAGTTCGGCAGCGACAACGGCATCAACAACCTGAACGCGGACGGCTTCGGCTCGTCGACGCTCGCGAACTACTCGATCGGCGACGACGGCACGATCACCGGCACCTACACCGACGGCCGCACCGCGACGCTCGGCCAGGTGCTGCTCGCGACCTTCAACGATCCGAACGGCCTCGACAACCTCGGCAACAACCAGTTCGCGCAGACCAACTCGTCGGGTGTGCCGCAAGTGGCGATTCCGGGTT